>Ga0315537_1000069_pt1 | contig 62807 bp, 53 predicted proteins | sample SalMarSW160270MG_FD_203091 | JGI IMG/M metagenome (GOLD analysis project Ga0315537, IMG submission 203091) | Salt marsh sediment microbial communities from the Plum Island Ecosystem LTER, Massachusetts, United States - Salt Marsh Sediment SW1602-70 ... | reverse complement strand
GATCGTGGTTTATCTTTATAGCTATCGATTTACCTATTTGGGCTACTTCAAGGGAGTGGGTTAATCGATCCCTGAAAAAATCGGATTCACGGCCTGGAAACAACTGTGTTTTGCCTCGAAGTCTTCGAAAAGAAGGACAATGAATTAGCCTGGCAAAGTCTCTCCTCCAAGGAGACCGATATTCCTCTCTTTGGACATGAGCCCCTTCCTTAATGTGTATTGCTCGATATTCGTCGTTGTGGGTGTATAGCATTCCGTGCTAGGTTGATTATTCAACCTTTCTTATCAGATTTCTTGGATAGAGCAACTTTATTGTCATTGATTGAAACATTGTAAGAATCTCTTATGTTCTTTGGAAGGCATGCTCCACTAACCGCTTTCTTGCGTGCTTCGGCAAGCTCCTTGCTTGACAAATGAACTTTTCCCATAACCAAACCTCCTATAAGCCACTTAAATTATATCATGATATTCACAGAAATCAATACTTCACAGCAATTATAATTCTTTGTCATAACGACTTAATCCTTAGCTTTCTTGTGTTTTTAGTTTGGTTATAAGTCGTATTAGAGAGAATGTGCTATTAAATCTACCTAAAAATCTTTCGTAAACCTAAAGAAGCACCAAGAATTGCTAATCGTAAAACACAGTTTATCCAATTACTAATTCAACTGAAAGCTGCTTAGAATAATACTTAACAGCCCTGAATCGCGGTTTTTGTGGCCTTAATTCTACACTCGCATATGTTAATCTGGGCAAGATTAAATCGAAGCGAAGCGGAGATCCTGAGCGCAGTCGAAGGACCTGCCTGCCCTCGCACTTTTTTAGCGGGGGACTCCCCAATTAAACGTTTGTTTTAAACGTTTGTATTAAACATTTGTTCAGCAGAAGCGCGCAAGCGCTTTTCGCCCTATCCCCGAAAAAATGAAAAATTTTTTACCCCTTTCCCTATAAGCACTTAAGTGCATCCCGATAGCCATCGGGAACACGATTTTTCGACAAAAGCGCGCAAGTTCGCGCCATAGGATGGAGAGACCTTTAGGTCAATCCAGCGTAAGGCAAGAATCCCGACGCCTTATGTCGGCGGTTCGCGCCATAGGATGGAGGCACTTGTGGTGCTTCTTGAAGTGTTTAGCCCCCGGATTTATCCGGGGGTTTACCCTCCGTAGCCCGAAGGCGAAGGAGGGTTCCCGCCTCATAGGCGGGACGAAGGAAAATCAGCCCAGAAGGGCAAGGGACAACGGGCCTTCAAGGAAAGGCAGAAAAATCAAAATGTTGGTTGTTGGTGGTTCATTGTTCATAGAGACAACAATGAACATTTATCCGCCGTAGGCGGAATGAACGCTGAACAAGGATTAATTATGAATGTTAACCTGACAATTCCGCTTCCCGTCTGGCTGGATAGAATCTTTAGCTGGCCCATATTGCTGTATCGCAAAATAAAATTCGGCTGCGCCTTTCGAAAAATTTACCTTGGCCAGAACAAATGGACCGTCCTTGATCCAGACGATTTCTACCGGCTTGGCAGTTTCAAATGGTTCGTTATTGGTCACCAGGGTAAATTCTATGCCGTCAGAAGCGACAATGTCGGACAAACGAAAACAAGAACTCTTCGCATGCACCGTGAGATTATGAAACCGCGGAAGCGGCTTTTGGTTGACCATAAAAACGGAGACTCCCTGGACAATCGAAGAGCCAACCTCCGCCTGGCGACGCACGCTCAGAACGTTTATAACAAGCGAAAAACAAAATCAAAAACGACCTCTCGATTTATCGGTGTCTTTTTTGAAACTCGGGCGCAGCGTTGGAAAGCTAAAATCGAGTACAAAGGCAAAACTAAGTGGTTGGGCACCTTCAAGAGCGAATTTGAAGCTGCGAAAGCTCGCGACGAGGGAGCGAAGAAGTACTTCGGTGAGTTTGCCCGCCTGAACTTTCCCCTAAAACCGCCGAGTTCGCTGCGGAAAGTGACCAGAAATTTTGTTGGAGGGGAGAAAAAATGCCGAAAACATTTGACAGACTAATGCGTAAGTACTACAATTTAATGTGCGTTTGCTTGAAAACAGGCAAATGCAGTCCTGAAAGCCCCTCAGGGGCGTTTCGGGATTATAGTTGGGCCTGAAACTTTGTTCAGGCGGGTCGGCCCTGTGGCGGGGTCGGCAGGCCTGTCGAAAGCGGCCCGGAAAACTGTAGTTTGCCGGAATATATCGGGAAAGGGTACGTTATGAAACGTAAGTCCTCACGTTCGGCCGATTCGGCCGACAAATCCTCACTTCTCGCTGGCGCTGAAATTTTAGTCCGGTCGCTGATTGACGCGGGTGTCGAAACAATGTTCGGCTATCCGGGCGGGGTGATTCTGCCGTTTTTTGACCGGCTGTATGATGCGCCTATTCGATTTATCATTCCGCGTCATGAACAGGGCGGCTGTCATATGGCGGACGCTTATGCGCGGGCCACCGGCAAGGTAGGCGTTATAGTCGTCACCAGCGGGCCGGGTGCGTGTAACACTGTTACCGGGCTTGCTACGGCGATGATGGATTCGGTTCCGATTGTCGCGATAACCGGGCAGGTTCGCACCGAGCTAATCGGCAACGATGCGTTTCAGGAAGCCGACACCACGGGTATTACCCGGCCGGTGACGAAATACAACTGTATTGTCAAAGACGTCAGAGACCTTGCGCGGACGGTCAAGGAGGCGTTTTATATCGCATCGACGGGCAGGCCGGGGCCGGTTGTTGTCGATTTGCCGGTCGATATTCAGGTCGCAAAGACCGAATATGACCCCGACGTCGAGATGAAGCTGCCGGGGTATCGGCTGCGGACGAAGGGACATTCCCGGCAGATATCGATGGCGGCCGAGGCAATCAACAAATCGGACAAGCCCGTCCTCTACGTCGGCGGCGGCGTTATCATCGGCAACGCGTCTGATGAGCTTCGCGCTCTTGCCGAAAAGGCCCATATACCGGTTACTATGACACTGCTTGCTCTGGGCAGTTACGACCAGACAAAGCCCGAATCGCTGGATATGTTAGGCATGCATGGCACAGCGTTCGCGAACTATGCGGTTCAGGAGTGCGATTTGCTAATTGCGGTCGGGGCGAGGTTCGACGACAGGGTGACGGGCAAGGTGAAGACGTTTGCGCCGAATGCGAAGATTATCCACATTGATATCGACCCGGCGAGCATAGCGAAGAACATTCGGGCGGATATTCCGGTCGTCGGCGATGCGAAATACATACTCGCTGAGCTTGCGAAGGAAGTCAAACATCGCGAGCGCAAGGAGTGGTTCGAAAGAATCGCACAGTGGAAGCAGAAATATCCGCTTGGATACGATAAAAAATCGACGAATATCAAGCCGCAATACGTTATCGAGCAGATTTGTGAGCTGACCGAGAATAACGCCATAGTAACGACCGGCGTCGGGCAGAACCAGATGTGGACGGCTCAGTTCTATAAGTTTCGCAGGCCGAGGCAGTTGATAAGCTCGGGCGGATTGGGGACAATGGGATTCGGACTGCCGGCGGCGATAGGTGCGCAGGTCGGCCGGCCGGATGCGACGGTTGTTGATATTGACGGGGAGCATGGCTTTAATATGACGATGACGGAGCTTAGCACAGCGGTGGAATACGAGCTGCCGATTAAGGTCTGTATCCTCAATAACGGGTATATGGGGATGGTCCGGCAGTGGCAGGAGCTTTTCTACGGCAAGCGGTATTCAAAAACTTACCTGGCGAATCCCGAGTATGAGCGGGTGGCTGAAGCGCTTGGAGCGGTCGGTATGACGGTCGAGAAAAAAGCGGATGTTCCCAAGGCGATAGAGAAGATGTTAGGCGAGAAGCGGCCTTGCGTTGTTGATTTCAAGGTTGAACGGGAAGAGAACGTCTGGCCTATGGTTGCGGCGGGCAAGAGCTTAAGTGAGATGGACGGGCTGGATTTGCTGGAAAGTATGGCGTGACTCGATGCTGGATACTAGATGCTGGATACTCGATGCTGGATACTCGATTCTAGATGCTCGATTCTCGATACTCGATGCACGAAGATGACAGGTTATATAAAGAGAATTGGAAATGGCGTACAAGAGCTATAGGGATTTGGATATTTACAAAAAAGCTCACAAGTTGGCCATTGAAGTTCACCAGATGAGCTTAAAGCTGCCACAATTCGAGCTATATGAACAAGGCAGCCAGATAAGAAGGTCAAGCAAATCAGTTAAAAGCAATATCGTAGAAGGTTTTGGAAGACGGAAATATAAACAAGAATTCGTCAAATTCCTGATATACTCTCTTGCTTCATGCGATGAAACGGCAGACCATTTAAGGACGCTGTATGAAACTAAATCATTTAGTAATGAGAGTAGTTATAACTATTTTTGTGAAGAGTACGACCATCTTGGCAAGATGATAAATAATTTCATTAAGACGGTAGTAAACAATCATAACGAGTATCGAGAATCAAGTATCGAGGAACGATTATGAAACATATAATAAGCGCGTTGGTTGAGAACAGGCCGGGAGTTTTGGCTCACGTTGCGGGTATGTTCGCGGCGAGAGCATTTAATATCGATTCATTAGTCGTCGGGCGGACGGAAGACCCGGAGCTTAGCAGGATGACTATCGTGGTCGTCGGCGACGACAGGGTCTTAGAACAGGTTCGCAAGCAATTAGCGAAGATTATTCCGGTCGTGAAGGTCCAGGATTTTGCGGGCCAGTCGGTGATTGCGCGGGATTTGATGCTGATAACGATAGCGGCGCCGGCGGATAAAAGGGCGGAGATACTGGCGCTGATAGAAACCTTCAAGGGCAAGGTTGTCGATATAGGGCAGAAATTTATTATGGTCGAGATAAGCGGGCCTGAGGCGAAGATTGAGGCGTTTATCGAGATGTGCAAGCCCTACGGGATAAAGAACGTTGCGCGGACGGGGACGATAGCTATGCCGAGGCAGGAGAAAAGCGCTGCTGCACAGGAGGCAGCCACGGAGTAGTTGGGTCCCCTGTTGCTTGCAGGAGTAGCAGCCACTCGGGGATCTTCGCTGCGCTCCGAGAAGGCAGCGGACGCTTAAAATCCGGAGTACGAAATCCGAAATTCAAAACAATCTCGGATTATCAAAGCATAGATATCAAAACAAAGGCCATAGTCCTTTTGATTGATCAAAAGGACTACGGATATTTTAAAAGTTGAAAGGTTTTGATTTGAGTGGTGCGGATTAGAAGTAGAGGGGGCGGACGAGGAGATAGTTGGCGATGCTGAGGTGGACAAGTCCGAAATAAAACCGGTTCGTTTAGATGTGGGATATAGGTACTTGTTGTCATTTTTTATTTATGGTTTACTCGCCGGTATTTGGGTTTTGTAGCCGGTTTTTCTATTTTTACTTTCCAAAGGAGATAGTTTAGAGTATACTGTTTGTGTGAATGATAGAAGGTTTTGAGGTGTTTATGTGTTGGTAGCTCTTACATGCTTTTCACAAGATAGGAGGCCCGATGTACAAACATATTTCTGCAGCAATTTTGCTTCTGTTTCTCTGGGCTACACTAATATTAGCCGAAGAACTTCCGCTTTTGCGCTGGAGTGCCTATTACGATGGCCCCACTAATGACGATGATTACTCCCATTTTGTTGCTGTTGACGGTTCAGGTAATGTAATAGTAGCCGGTTCTTCAAGTGTGGCAGGAGTGACGTATGATTTTGCGACAGCTAAATATGATGCAAACGGAAATCAACTCTGGGTTAAGCGATACGACGGTGGAGTATATGGCGACGATATGGTTAGTGCTATGGCCTTAGGAGCATCAGGAGCAGTATATGTTTCGGGCTTCTCAAAGAAATCTGACGGCAGTTATGTATATTTGACCATAAAATACGACGCAAATGGAGTGCAGCGTTGGATTGCGATGATTACACCGATAAACGCTGATAACACAGGAGAGATTGCAATAGACGATGATGAAAACATATATGTAACTACAACCCTTCGCAGTTACAATTTCATTACCGTCAAATATAACTCGGCGGGAGCTAAGTTATGGGAAAAGGTTTACGACGGTGGCGAAGAAGACCATGCCAATGCCATTGCCGTGGACAGTTCAGGCAATGTTTACGTAACAGGCAGCAGCGAAGGTGATGATACCAACAAGGACTATGCTACGGTAAAATACGGTCCGAACAGCGAACAGTTATGGGTGGCGCGATACGACGGACCGGCGCATCTTAATGACAGTCCTTTCGCGATAGCACTTGATGATTTTGGGAAAATCTATGTGACAGGCTACACAGGCGGTTTAGGAACAAGTCAGGATTACACAACAATAAGTTATAACTCCGATGGAAATCAATTATGGGCGGAAAGATACGATGGTCCCGGACATAATTCGGACATTGCCCGAGCGTTGGCAATCGATATTTATGGGAACGTTTTTGTAACAGGGTACAGCATGAACAGCGGCAATTATTACGATGCTGCGACGATAAAGTACTCAACAGATGGAAACCCAATATGGGTAGCTCGATATAGTGTGTCTTCAGATCATTGTGCCGGGCAGGCCATAACGACGGACAGTAAAGGGAATGCTTATATAACCGGCGGCCACCCATTTTTCTATGAACACAACAAGTATATGGTTATCAAATACGGGCCTCAGGGTGACGCCGCCTGGATAATAAGCGACTGGAATTCGGTAAGCTGTGGAGCCGATATAGTGGTTGATTGCAAAGGGAATGTTTATGTAACAGGTTCAAGGAGCTTGTCTTATTCCGACCTTGACTATGCTACGGTTAAGTATGCCATGCACAATTATTGTACAGGACAAATTAACAGCGACTACAACCAAGATTGTAAGGTAGATTTTGGGGATTTTACTATAATAGCTGATTCCTGGTTAAATAATTACGGCTGGGAGGATTTAGAAGTGTTGGCCGATGATTGGTTATCCTGCCTTTTTGCCATTGAGGAAGATTGCTGGTAACCGTTGCCACCTAATAAGCGTCAGGGACATAAAGAACCTTAATCACTCCGGGATTTTGACGGCCAAACACCTGTATGAATATTCGCATAAACAGGGACAGGGGCTGTTTTGTGTATTGGAGGGGAGGGGAATTATCAAGGCCTAACAGCTGGCAAACTCGGAACGGTCTAACAACATTTCAAAATCATAATAACAGACCCGGCGAATCAGCAGTGTTTGTCAGACCTTTGCCAAAGACATAGAAACACGATAGAAACATTCAAAACAGGCGCTTTTCTTCAGGGCCGGTTTGTTGTATAATCCCGGCAGTGGTTTATCAAGGTTCGGTATGTTAATGTGTGTGTAAGGAGAATTTGACTTGGAGAATCATCGCAAGAGCAAGATAAAAAGGAAGCGCAAGAGCGGTTTTTTAGTGAGGATGCGCACGAGCAAGGGCAGGAAGACGGTCAATCGCAAGCGGAGGGCGGGCAGAAGCGTTAATGTGAGATAAGACAAGGTATTTGCCACCCCCTGTTTACGGCTTACAGGGGCAGGCAAGACACGAAGACACGAAGAAGAAAGCAAAAGTTAAAAAAAGAAGTAAAAAATGGATCCCCTGTTGCTTGACTAAGGAAACAGCACTCGGGGACAGGAAAGATAGAAGCCTGGATCCCCTGTTGCAATCCCCAGTGGGCAACTTCTCGGGGACACCCGCTAAAAACGTGCGAGTGCAGGCAGGGGAGAAAGAAAGGAAAGGTAGAAACAATGGCGTTGAAGATATATTACGAGAAGGATGCACCGATAAAGGCATTGCAGGGCAAGAAGGTGGCTGTGATAGGTTACGGCAGCCAGGGACATGCACATAGTCAGAATCTGCGCGACAGCGGAATCAAGGTTGCCGTTGCGGAGCTGAAGGGGACGGCGAACTACAAGTTAGCTCAGAAGCATCGATTCAGGCCGATGGAGATTAAGACGGCGGTGAAGGATGCGGCGCTGGTTATAGTGACGGTTCCCGACGAGGTTCAGGCGAAGGTGTATAAGAGCCAGATTGAGCCGAACCTTGTGCGTGGGCAGACGCTGGGGTTCTGTCACGGCTTCAATATTCATTTCAAATACATTGTTCCGCCTAAGGGCGTCAACGTGGTTATGATTGCGCCGAAAGGGCCGGGGCATTTAGTTCGCAGTGAATTCGTGAAAGGCGGCGGTGTTCCGTGCTTAGTGGCGGTTCACAAGGACGCGACGGGCGGTGCGTTGAAGACTGCGCTTGCGTGGGGAAGGGGTATCGGGGGAGCGAAGGCGGGCATTATAAAGACGACCTTCAAAGAAGAAACCGAGACGGACCTTTTCGGCGAGCAGTGCGTGTTGTGCGGAGGATTAACTTCGCTTGTCAAGGCGGGATTCGAGACATTAGTGGAGGCGGGGTATCAGCCGGAGATTGCATACTTTGAATGTTGCCATGAGGTGAAGCTTATAGTGGATTTGATGTACCAGGGGGGGATGAGCTATATGCGTTACAGCATATCGAATACAGCCGAGTATGGGGACCTTACCCGCGGGTCGAGGATTATCACAAAGCAGACAAGAGCGGAGATGAAAAAGATACTCAAAGAGATAACAACGGGGAGGTTCGCGAAGGAGTGGGTGAAGGAATATCGCGGCGGGCTGAAGAAATTCAACCGGCTATACGACAAGGATTATAACAGCCGACTCGAAAAGGTTGGGCGGAAGCTGCGGAGGATGATGAAGTGGATTGACTCCAAGGAGGTGTGAAGAAGAGTATCAGGTTATCAGGGAATCAGGCAGCAGGAAATCAGGTTATCAGGAAGAAAGACAGAAAGAGTTTTTAGTGTTTAGTTTTGAGTTGAATTAAGATTGTCCGCCGGAGGCGGACAAGTTCAATTTAGCAAAAATTGAAATTAAAAAGGAATATAAGAGAATCAGGGAATCGGGAGAACAGGATATCAGGAGAACAGGGAATCGGGGTGCCGGGATGTTATTGAAAACTATAAGATTGTCGGTTTTGATATTTTGCGGGTTGCTTGCGGGCTGTTCAGGAATATGGGATGCGGTGGGATTTGTGAAGCCGGAGGGGTCGCCTTCAAATTCGCAGATATATACGATGTATCGGCAGACGGTTTTGCAACAGAGCACAAGTGCGGACGTTTTGATGCTGTTCGGCCGGCCTGATTATGCGCTATTGAGCCAGAGCAAGAGCATTATCGCTTTAGCGGGCGAGAAGAAGAAGGGCTACAAGACGTGGTTTGATATGGTTGCGTTCGATGAGAACGAACTGATAGCGAGGCGAAAGTATGTGTTTATTTCGGATGAGCGGCCGAGGCAGTTGTTTGTGGAGCTGTGGGAGGGAGTGTATTTCGATTGTAAGGTGGTTCTGCCGAGGGAGGTTCTTGACGAGCCATACGCCAACGAGAACGCAAGGCGGATTGCGATACTGAAGCAGGTCGGGGCGGACGTCCGTAAAGACACGGGCGAGGTTGGTGTGGATAATAAGGTTCTGCTTGTTGGGGGGCTGATGGTCGGTCAGGCGATTGACGCGGTGCGGGTGAAGCTGGATGGTTCTCCTGCATTAGCAGAACGTCTGAGCGATGAGAAAGGCCTGGAATTCGAGCACATTAGCTACAAGAAGGGCCTGTTGAGAATGGATATCGAGGGGGACATTGCGATGGTTCGGCTGCGGCTTGGTTCTTATGCGAAGAAATGGAAGCTCAGCGTAGAGATGCCTTTTGAAGTAGACTGATTTTTCTGCCGGCGGGGGTGCAGGAGGAAAAGGAAAGAGTGGGTCTGTAAGCCGAGTTCTGTCGTGGGCGACCATTTATCTTGGCCGACTGTTACCAGCCGGCTCGAGCGACCTACCCGCCGGTATAGCCCGGGCCGAGCACCAGCTTCTTGGTCTTGCAGGCGGTGGGGTTTGCCGTGCCGGACCTGTCACCAAGTCCGCGGTGCGCTCTTACCGCACCATTTCACCATTGCCTTTCGGCTGTGTATTTTCTGTTGCACTATCCCTCGGGTTGCCCCGGGTGGCTGTTAGCCATCACCGTGCCCTGTCCTGCTCGGACTTTCCTCCCCCGCTGCTGTCTTGCGACAGCAAGACGCGGGGGCGACCGCCCGACCCACTCTTTCAATTTTCAATTGATAATCGGTTATTAGTAATTTGTTCAGCTAATTCTGTGCTATTATAGCAAAAGGAGCAGTGTTATTCCCGCTTAATCTCGGTGTATTTTTGATAATTCCGGTCGTCGGTGTCTGGGTAGTCGCTTCTGAAGTGGACGCCTCGGCTTTCCTTTCGCGTCAGGGCGGCTTTGGCGATTAGCAGAGAGACGGTCAGCATATTCTGGCACTCCCAGCCATCGGGCGAGTCGAAGGTTTTATCCATAACGTATCGCTGCCAGAAACGGATAATTTCCTGGGCCTCTTTTAGCGGCTGGGCTTTTCGAGTAATCCCGACGTTTCGCCACATAAGAGCGCGGAGTGAGTTTCTGATGTCGTTGGTATCGAGGCGGGTGCGGTCCGAATGAGGGATTTTATATTTTATAAGCGGCTGGGAGATGGTGTTGGGACGGGATTGGCTGATTTCGGCCTGGCCAGCGATTCTGCCGAAGACGAGGCCTTCGAGTAGGGAGTTGCTGCCGAGGCGGTTTGCACCGTGCAGGCCCGTTGAGGCGAGCTCACCGCAGGCGTAAAGATTTTCGATGTTAGTTCTGGCGATGGCGTCAGTTTTTACGCCTCCGACCATATAGTGAGCGCTGGGACGGACGGGTATGAGTTCTTTGCTGATATCGATGTCGAAGCTGTCGCAAAGCTCGCTTATGACGGGGAATCTTTTGGCGAAGTATTGCCTGTCGAGGTGGCGGATGTCGAGGAAGACGTGGGTGGCTTTTGTTTTGAGCATTTGAGCGAGTATGGCTCGGCTGACGATATCGCGAGGGGCAAGCTCAGCGGCGGGGTCGTAATCTTTCATAAAGGCACGGCCTTTGGTGTCGCGCAGGACGGCGCCTTCGCCTCGAAGAGTTTCAGTAATCAGTGTGCGTGATGCGCCCGCGATGTAGAGCGTTGTGGGGTGGAACTGGACGAATTCGAGGTCCTGCAATAATGCCCCAGCACGATATGCGATGGCGAGGCCGTCGGCGGTGGCGCAGGATGGGTTTGTGGTTTCGCGGTATAGCCGGCCTGCGCCGCCGGTTGCGAGGATTGTGTTTGCGGCCCAGATTATGGCTGGGCCAATTTCATTTTGGGAGCCGATTACGCCGAGGCAACGATTATCAGTTGTGAGCAGGTCAATGGTGAAGAAATTTTCGATGATTTTTATGTTTCGCTGCTGCCTTGCTTTTGCGATTAGGGTTTGAGCGATGATTCGGCCTGTTTCGTCGCCGTGAGCGTGGGCGATTCTGGGATGGCTGTGTCCGCCTTCGATGGTTGTGGAGATATTTCCATCGGTGGTGTCGAAAGCAGTTCCCCAGTCAAGTAACTGGTGAATAAGCTGAGGGCCCTGTCGGACGACGAGGTCGACAATTGTTTTGTCGCAAAGACCACAGCCGGTGCGCAGGGTGTCTTCGATGTGGGATTCGAAGGAGTCTGCCTTGTCGAGGACGGAGGCGATTCCGCCCTGTGCGTGCCAGGTATTGCTGTCTTCGACGGAGCCTTTTGTTACTACTGTAACCTGGCCGTGCCGTGCCGCCTCGATGGCGGCGCGAAGTCCGGCTACGCCGGCCCCAATCACCAGATAATCAGTAGAAAGCTGGTGGGTGGAGACCGAGTCGATATTGACAAGGTATCGTCTAAATTCCTGTTCGGTCATTTTGGTTTTGCTTTTATTTATAAGGGCATATCTTTTTTAGCAGGTTGTGGATTATTGACGTCTGGGGCATTTGGGTCGACAGGTTCGAGCTTTTTCAATTCGGTGGGTTCGCCGAAGAGCTCTTTGTCATTTGCGTGCTGTTTCATAAATTGCTGGAGCTGCTGCGTCGAGGCAGTTATGACGACGCGGTCATCATCGATGATTTCGTGTTTGATGAGGTTGGGGTCGTTCTCGAGCATGTTTGCGAATTTATCGGGGTTCATTGCTCGCATTTTAAGAGTTGGCCGGATTTGCTCGATTTTGATAAACGTGTGAGCGGGCAGCAGGTGAGCTTTGTAAAAAGCGTTTGCCGGGATTTCTACTTCGCCGGGATACAGGTCGAGGAAGGTCATTGAGTCGATTTTGCCCAGAGCGCCAATAAAGATACCCGTCTTGCCGTCATCGTCAGTATATATTACCTCGTATTTGTTATCTTGCTGGAGGTTTGGCTTGAACCGCCAGGTTTCTTCGGCATTATCGGTGTTGGCCCAGATGCCGATGAGCTGCGGCTCGAATATGACGTCGGCATCGGTAAAGAGGGAATGTAGCGATGGGACGCAGCCGGCGAGGGCTACGGCCAAAACGATTGGTAGCATTTTTCTGATTTTCATAATTGCACTCCTTAAATCGGTTAAGGATTATGGTATTGTAGCGATTCTTTGAGGTCTATCAACGGGGGATTACGCATCGATGAAATTATTGAACTTTCAATGCCCAATGGAACGAACTTATGCACATGTATCGTTATCTGTCATTCCCGCGAAAGCGGGAATCCAGTCCTTTTACGAGGGTTTCCTGGACTCCTGCTTTCGCAGGAGTGACAATTCAAACGTTTCGTTACTTATTCAAACATCAATAATTTTTAAAAAGTTACTTCTTTGACGATATCAGCTTGTTTACTTCCGTCAGGGTTTCCGCCAGGCGCTGAGCTGCATCGATGTCAATATAAACTAAATTGCCCTTATCATTTGCGACAAGAACGGACACGTTGTCTTCCGGCAGCATAAACTGTTGCCGAAGCGTCTCAGTTTTCATAGACGACGGTCTGGGGATGGGAGAGCCATAGGAAGAATAAACACGTAGAGGAGGCGAAAACAGGACGTCAAGTGGATTGCTATAATCGGCGAGGACATAAAACTCAGGTTCCCGGCCCAGCCACTTTTCATACAGGTCGGATACAGAGAACTGACGACATACGAAGACTACAAGGGGAGGATGCTTCAAGTTTCTCTGCAGTATCTCCATAACAATTGATTCATCCAGGGTAATTTCACCGGTTATCTGCCGGCCGCGGTAGTTATAACCAGGAACAGCGGGTATTTGACCGAAGTCTCCAAATATCAAAACGATATACCGTTTAGGACGAGCCATCCTGCACAATTCTTCAAATGTCAGGAGCTTGTGTCGTATCAAATCAACTCTGGCAAAGGCGGGGACCGGCTTGTTGACGCTGAGATACGGCTGCTCTTTTAGAATCTGGCTGAGGTCGCCGTGTACCGCCGCCAATACAATCTCGGAGCTATCTGACGCTATCTTTTCAACAACGAGCGTTGCTGAGCGAAGTCTCAGAAAGTCAGTGATTTTGCCTGAGACGGAATCATAAGTAATTTTTTCATCAAAGGGTCGTATAGTCAATGTCACATATCTGTCATTGGGTCGAAGCGATTCTTTATACGTTACTGACACCTTCAACTTGATGCCCTCTAAAACAGCAATACCCGTCAGCGTCCCTTTAAGGTCCGTGGAAAAATAGCTACGATATGAGGATGGGTTGTTGCCATAGATATTGATTAAAAATGTTCCCGACACTGACTCGCTTGTGGGCAGCGAGAGCTGTTTTGCCGTAAGCTCAAAAGGGATTTCGAACCGGTTATTAAGGTATAAATAACCTTCGTTGAGTATTTCCGGCTCGACGTCCTGTTTGGAGCGTAGCAGTCGAGCCTTGCGAATTTGCCTGCCGTCGGGATTAATCAAATCAAGCTCGTATGCGCTGCCCAGTAACGCCGAATACTGATACCCATCTATCATGGCGCCGAAGTCGATTCGTTGCGTGTAATCATCCGTTCGTTCGCTCTCGGGCAAAGTAGTGGATTTAATGTTGCTGTGGTCAGAGCTGTAAAGGGTCGCTTGCGATGGTGAATACTTCAAGGCGACACTGTATCGAGAGCAATTTTGCGGTATTTGTTCCTGTAAAACGGTCCACTGCTTTTCCCGACTGTCGGCACAAAATCCAATGTGCGCAACTGTGAGAACCGTCAAGAGAACGATACCCCAACTAATCAGACAGGCTTTTTTAGATTTCATTGTGTTACCCCTTCCTTTTGACACTATTTTTATTTAATCGCTTTAACCGAGAATGTAAGGTAACTTTTCTTTTGCCTGCCGTCAATAATCGTATTTTCGAGGCCATCCGGCAAGGAATCCTTTTCGCACTCCAACTGCAGAATTTGTGATGTTACCTTCGAATCTGCTGCAAAACCGGCGTCTCCCGGTAAACGGGGCAAAATTGATTTGAAAAACCGGCCTACTGCGTAGATTATGATAGTTGTGGATTACGGGGTTTCTGAGAACGTGTTCGAGCGAGAGCGGCGGCGGATGGTTGAGCGGGACCTGAAGGGCCGGGATATTACCGAGGCGGGGGTGCTATCGGTGATGGGCCGGCTTGCGAGGGAGGAGTTTGTGCCGGAAAGCTACATATCGCAGGCATATGGAGATTGTCCGCTGCCGATAGGTATGGGGCAGACGATATCGCAGCCATATATCGTGGCGTTGATGACTCAGGAGCTTCGGCTGAATAACTTCTGCGAGGTGCTGGAGATTGGGACGGGCAGCGGATACCAGACGGCGATATTGGCGAAATTAGCGAAGAGGATTTATACGGTCGAGCGATTTACGGAGCTAAGTGCGCACGCCCAGGCGGTTTTAAGTCGGTTAGGAATTACGAATGTTGAGTATTGTGTCGGGGACGGGAGCTGCGGCTGGCCCTTCGACGCTGCTCAGGACAAGTTCGCTCAGGGCGAGCCGGAGAAGCGGACATTCGACAGGATAATTGTTACGGCTGGCGTACCGAAGATACCTGAGCCGTTGGTTGAGCAATTAGGTAACGGCGGGGTGATTGTTGCGCCGGTGGGCGGGGCAGGCGTGCAGGAGCTTGTTGTTGGGACGAAAAGGGAGGGCAAGCTGGTCGAGCGGACGGTCTGCAGTGTTCGGTTTGTTAAGCTTGTTGGAGAAAACGCTTTTGAGCAATAGAGGGCGGATGGCGGAATCGATAAGAAGGGTGAGAGGAAGCGGAAGAAAAGTGGAGCCGGTGCAGCCACAGCGGACGGAGCGGCAGGGAGAGATTAAGCTTTCGACGCTGGTGAGGTATTTGAAGGGGGTAGGGCCGGCGAGGGCGGAGGTATTTGCGCAATTAGGTGTGCAGACGGTCGGTGATTTGCTGGAATACTATCCGCGCGACTGGAACTTTGCGCCGGAGCCGATGAAGATAGGCCAATTGAGGGTTGGGGATACAGCGGCGGTTATCGGTTTGGTTGAGTCGACTGATTATCAGAGTTATCGCAGGCAGCCGATGTTCGAGGCGGTGGTCAGTGACGATATGGGGATTTGCCGGATTGTCTGGTTTCATGGAGGGTATCTGCGGGACAAGCTGCAGCCGGGACAGGTGATAATGGTGTGGGGGAAGGTTGGGAAATACAAGCATCAGGTTCAATTTACCAATCCGAAGTTTATGGTGCTCGAACAGGGGATTTCGAGGCCGTGGGAGTATTTCAGCGGCGGGGTGTATCCGGCGGGGGGTGGGCTTAGCAGCGGGCAGATAAAAAAGATTATTCGGCCGATGCTGAGTGATATAGACCGGCTGGTGGAAGAGTTTTATGACGAGGATTTTTTGAAGAAAGCTGAGTTGATACACCGCAGGGATGCGCTGCGGTGGATACATTTGCCGGATGACGAGGGAAAATTAGCAAAGGCGAAGAGACGGCTGAAATTCGACGAGCTGTTTTTGATGCAGACAGGGCTGGCGCTTCGCAGGCAGCGGCATAATAAATTTGCTTCTGCTGTGGCGATGAGATATTCGGAGGAGATTGACCGTAGGATTCGCAGGCGATTTCCGTTTTTGCTGACCGAGGACCAGGACAGGTGCATCGGTGAGATTGTCGGCGATATGCGAAAGTCAGTGCCGATGAGCCGGCTATTACAGGGCGACGTGGGCTGCGGCAAGACGGTGGTTGCGCTATATGCGACACTTCTGGCGGTGGCGAACAAGACGCAGGCGGCGATTATGGCGCCGACGGAGATATTGGCCAGTCAGCATTTCATAAGTATCGAGAGATACTTGAGAAAAAGCGACGTAAGACATATATTGCTGACGGGTGGCCTGACTGGCAGGAAGCGCAAGGAGGTTTTGCAGCAGATGAAGGAGGGGGAAATTGATGTTGTCGTCGGGACGGTGGCGCTATTGGAGAAGGATATTGAGTTCAAGAAGCTGGGTCTGGTTGTTATAGATGAGCAGCACAAGTTCGGCGTTCACCAGCGTGCGGAGATGCGAAAGGAGGGGACGCCGCACTGCCTTGTAATGACGGCGACGCCGATTCCGAGGACGCTTGCGATGACGGTTTTCGGGGATTTGGATGTTTCGATAATCCGGCATTGTCCGCCGGGACGGGGTGAGGTTATCACGCGGTGGGTAGCGCCGGCGGACAGAGACAAGGCATACGATTTTATTCGCGAGCGATTGCGGGCGGGCAAGCAGGCGTATTTCGTATATCCGCGGATAACCGGGGTTGCGGATTCGACAAGCTCACCGCAGGAAGAAGAGGGGGACATCAAGGCGGCTACTGACGCGTGGCGACAGTTATCGGGTGAGGTATTCGGGGAGTTTAAGGTAGAGCTTTTGCACGGGCGGATGGAGTCGGTAAAGAAACGGCGGATAATGACGGAGTTTCGCAGGGGCAAAATAGATGCTCTTGTTGCGACGGTGGTTGTAGAGGTGGGCGTGGATGTGCCCAACGCGACGATTATGGTCATCGAGGGGGCGGAGAGATTCGGGCTGGCGCAACTGCACCAGTTGAGAGGGCGCATCGGCAGGGGGGAGGAAAAGTCGTATTGCTTTTTGTTTGGTGAAACCGACAGCGAAACAGCAAAGAGCCGGCTTGAGATGATAGAGCGCAGCAGCGACGGGTTCGAGATAGCGGAGCATGATTTGCGATTGCGCGGGCCGGGGGAGCTTTTCAGCACTCGCCAGCACGGGCTGCCCGATTTGAAGATAGCCAATATCGTCGAGGATTACGATTTACTGGTTATGGCGAGGCGGTTTGCGTTCGAGCTTGTGTCGGCTGATGCCACATTAAGTATAGCGGGACATGCGAATATCAGGAAGGCGCTTGCGAGAAAGTTCGGGGATTCGCTTGGGCTTGCGGACGTGGCGTAGTGGCGAATTTGCTGGCGGTTGGCCGATAAGAATATAGAATGCCGCCTAAGATATATGCAGGTCAGCTATAAAAATAAGCTATTGGAGAGGTTTCTGACGGTAATCTGCATCGCCACGGGCGCAGTGGTGATTGTAGTGTTTGCACTTCTGTTCGGTTTGAGGGAGCCGCTTATCCCCGCGGGTGTTCTTTTCGGGGCCTTGTATGCGACGCTTTTTATTTTTTTAGCGGAGAAGGTGTTTCGGCTTCTCAATGCCGTGTGGTTTCGAGAGTTCTGGCGTGCGAACTGGTACGAGGCGCCGCTTCTTGTGGGGCTGGTCGCTGCATTCGTTGTTGCTCACGGGCACGAGCAGGGCCAGGCGATTCGGCATACCGCAGCGGGCGTTTACGTTGTTTTGCAGGTCATCATCAAGGTGTGCAAGACGTCCGTGCGGATGGCGGCTACGGGCAGAAATCCCACAAAGACGCTGATTGCAAGTTTTGTTGTGCTGATATTGACGGGGACGGGAGTGTTGATGCTGCCGAAGTCGGCGGCAACGGAGAGAATCGGATTTGTCGATGCTCTGTTTACGGCTACAAGCGCAACGTGTGTTACGGGTTTGATAGTAAAAGACACGGGTCGGGATTTCAGCGTGATGGGTCAGTTGACGATTCTGACGCTGATTCAGTTGGGGGGGCTGGGCATAGTAATCTTCGGCGCGGTCTTTGCGCTGCTGCTGGGGCAGGTGCTCGGTATTCGCGAATCGGCGGCGATGCAGGATATACTCAGCGAGCAGACATTGGGGCGGATAAGCAGGATGATTGCCTTTATCTTTGTTGTCACAGTGCTGATAGAGGCGCTTGGCGCCGTGAGTATGCTGGGGATGTGGGAAGATGTGCCGGGAAGGGTTACAAGCATACAACGGCAGTGGTATATCAGCATCTTTCATTCGGTAAGCTCGTTCTGCAACGCGGGATTTTGTCTTTTCAGCGACAGCATGATCGGCTACAACCGGAACTGGGGGGTATATGTGGTGATGTGTCCGTTGATAATTTTGGGAGGGCTTGGGTTTAGTGTTCTTTACGACCTTGTTGCGGTTGCTATGGGTAAAATCGGGGTGGTATTGAAGAAGGGTTTTGCTGCGCCGACATTGTTTGCGGGCGGGTTTGCGAAGGGGATGCAGCTTCAAAGCAAGATAGTGCTGCTGACGTCGTTTTTTTTATTGTCGCTGGGATTTATATCGATACTGGTTTTTGAGCGTTTTATCGGAAGCGGGAAGTGGGACATTGGCGGGGCGTTTTTCCAGTCGGTGACGGCGAGGACGGCGGGATTTAATACGGTGCATATTGCGTCGTTGTCGGCTTCGAGCAAGCTGGTTTTGATGATGCTTATGTTCATTGGCGGTTCGCCCGGCGGCACGGCGGGGGGCATCAAGACGGTTACGATAGCTGTGGTTGCGATGGCGGCGGTGGCGACATTGAGAAAGCGGGGTGAAGTTCAGGCCTTTCGGCGGTCGGTGGGATTGTTTATCGTCCGGCGGGCTATTACGGTAACGCTGCTTTTTATGGTGATATTGTTCGGCGCGGGGCTGGTTCTGAGCGTGACGGAGAGAGGCGGCGGCTTTACGCTTATGGATATAATGTTCGAGACGGGTTCGGCACTGGGGACTGTTGGGCTGACGGCGGGCATTACGCCGGCTTTGACAATGGTGGGCAAGCTTATTATCATTGTAGTGATGTTTGTGGGCAGACTGGGGCCGTTGACGCTTCTTGCGGCGATGACGTTTAACCTTAGGCCGGCCCGATACAGTTATCCGGAAGAGGTGGTTATCGTCGGCTAAGCTGGTATGTCGGCGAAAGACGGATGCCTGTCTGAAACGGCATTTTGATACAGGAGCTGATACGGTGAAACGGTTCGCAGTAATAGGACTTGGGCGGTTCGGCGAGAAGCTGGCCGCGGACCTGGCAACGAGCGGGGCGGATGTTATAGCCATTGACAAAGACAAGACCGTGGTGGAGGCGCTGCGTGACAAAGTGAGCTTTGCCGTGCGGTTAGACAGCACGGACGAGGCGGCGCTTCGCGCCCAGGGGGTAGACAAGGTTGACGTAGCCATCGTGAGTATCGGTCAGGGGCATGGGCAGGGTTTTGAAGCGGCTGTTTTGACGGTTGTCAATCTCAAGCAATTTGGGGTGCCGATAATTTACGCGAGGTCGGAGGACCCGGTTGCTGGTGAGGTGTTTTCCAAGGTAGGTGCGACTGGTGTGATTTATCCGGAGGTGGAGTCGGCGCAGCGATGGGCATTTAAGCTGCTTGCGCCGCACGTCGAGGACCGGCTGGATTTTGCGCCGGGTTACAGCTTGGCAAGGGTAAAGGCGTCGTCGAAGTACGACGGCAAGACGGTCAAGGGTTTGCAGCTCAGGCAGAAGTACAACGTTAACTTAGTGGCGATTACCCGTGCTGCACAAGCCGCCAACGGAGCGACTGCCAAGGGGGAAATCGTGAATGTTCCACTGCCAGATACGGTTATCTACAAGGACGATATCCTGATACTGGCAGGTGCGGATACGGACCTGGCCAAGCTGCAGCAGGAATAAGGCACGGCGGGTCACGTTTTTCGGTATTTTCTTAGCATATCGAGGAAGTTGGCCATATCGTTCGGCAGGGGGGCCTCGAAGTTAACTGTCTTGCCCGTGGTGGGGTGCTTGAAGGCAATAGACCAGGCGTGAAGTGCACAGCGGGAAATGACCGGCTCTTCGGGGGCGGTGTCTTCGTCTTTTAGCTGCCAGGGGTAGACGAGTTTTCCGCCATACATATCGTCGGCGACGATGGGGTGCTTTATGTATGAGAGGTGAACACGTATCTGGTGAGTTCGGCCCGTTCGGGGGGACAGCTTCAGCAGCGAGAAGCCGCGGAAAGTTTCGAGAACTTCGTAGAATGTTACAGCTTCTTTGCCGGTCTCTGACCTTATTGAATATTTTTCCCTTGTTTTGGGATGGACGCCGAGGGGGGCGTTGACACGGTCACGGGTGAGGTCGGGCGTGCCGTGGACTATGGCGAGATAACTTTTTTCCACGTGGCGGTCGTGAAACTGCTTTGCGATTTTCCACTGGGCGACGTTGTTTTTTGTAACAATCATCACGCCGGTAGTGTTTTTATCCAGCCGATGCACGATGCCGGGGCGAAGCTCACCGAGGCCGGCGGAGAGCTTTTCAAAGCGAAAGGCCAGTGCATTGGCGATTGTGCCGTGGGTGTTGCCTCTGGCGGGATGGACAATAATACCGGCGGGCTTGTTGATAATGACAACGTCGTCATCTTCATAGATGATGTCGAGAGGTATGTCTTCGGGACTGATTTGGCTGGCGGGAAGCTCGGGCATGGTAAGCTCTATCAGGTCACCCGGTGAGAGCTTGTGACTGGATTTGGCGATTTTTCCGTTTACCCTGACGCCGCCGGCTTTGATTGCCTGCTGGAGCATTGCCCTGCTGAAGTTGCTGAATCGGCCGTGAAGGTATTTATCGAGGCGGCGCTGCTGAATTGAACGGCCAACTTTGAGCGTAAAGTGTGTGTCTTTTTCAGACATTTAGGATCGGGCCATATCATTCGAGACCCGGCAGCGTTACATTTGGCTCAGGTATTGTCAGTTGCAGAGGCTCTTCGCCAGTAGAGGACGGATTGATTGGTATCTGGATGGTCTCCGGGAGCTTCGGTGCCGGTTTAAGGGCGATTTTTTCTTCGAATGAATCCATTAAGTCGAGCCGTTTGTTTGCGGCGGCGATGCCGGTGGTGCCCTCTAAATTCGGGTCGGCTACGAGCTGCTCATACAACTGCCGGGCCTGGTCAAAGTTGCCAAGCTCTTCTTCGCATAATCCCAGCCCGAGCCGGGCAGCGGCCTCAAGCGAGGCAAATGGGCTTTTCTTTAGATATGTATCGAGTGCCTTTGTGTAGTTGTCTTTGGCCCTGTTTATCTGATTTGCGAGGTCCTGCCTGCTGACTTTATCAGTTCGGAATTGCAGCTCAATTCGGAGCAGTTCTGCGTTCTTGATAAGCGCCAGGGCGGCAACATGGTCCTGCTTCGTTCTTGATGCAATGTTTTCTATGCTGCCGGCAACCTGGAGAAGCATATAGGAGAGGTCGACGCCATCGGCCTGAGACCTGGCAACTTCGGCTTTCTGCGGCGGCAACTGGCCCAGCAGGGCGGTCAAGGTTGTCCGTTCACGTGCGCTGATTACGGTTTTTTGGTATCGGTGGTAGATAAACGAACCGAGGACAAGGACCGCGACGACAGATGCGTAGATTATCATTCTGAGGTTTTGTTTTGCCCATAGGGGCAGATTGGCGAGCCATTCTGCCAGCTCATTGGTTTTAAGTTCGTGTCGGTGTTTGGCTTTCATTGTTTGCTCCGTTGAAATTTATTGTGCAAAAACTTTAGACGTATCTTTATCCGGTTATTGACCAGGCGTGTAATTCTACCAAGAGTTGTTTTGTGTTGCAATGGTGGCGATTCGGATGTAGGATAATGGTTTCAATTTTATTGGACTTTCGAGGGTTCAGATGGCCCGGAGCCGTGGTAAATTCAGGGTGGGTGTTTTGTTTTTTTCGTTGATTTTTTCTGTTGGTATCTGCCGGGGCGACAAGCAATCGGAGGGTGTAGTTCCCGATGGCCTGGAGGGAGTGTGGGACGCGACTAAGTATATCAGCATCGATGAGGTCAGGCCGGGTATGGAGGCCTACTGCCTGACGGTTTATGAGGGGGTGGAGGTTGAGAGATTCGGAATTAAGGTCCTGAGCGTGGTTCGTGATATTATGCCCGGCCGGAATGCCATACTGGTGCAGGGAACCGATGAGCGTTTCATCCATACCGGTCCGGTTGCCGGGTGCAGCGGCTCACCCGTGTATATTGACGGACGGCTGGCGGGCGCGATGGCTTTCGGCTGGACTTTCAGCAAGGACCCTCTTTACGGCGTGACGCCGATAGAAGAGATGCTTCGTGTGGGTATCGCTGGGGCCGGAGAAGGCAGCGAGGGGACGGGGGTTGCGTTTAATTTTTCACGGCCGATAGATTTTTCACAGATAGAACAAAAAGTCATGCAGACGAGGACTTCCTTTGGACGGGGAGTTACGGGTGCGACTTTTCTGCCCAGCCCGATTGTTGCTTCGGGTGTGCCGGAAGCGATGAGGGGCCAGTTGGATGATTTGTTAGGGCCTTTGGGATTTATGGTTGTTTCCGGCGGCGGTGAAAACAGCGGTGATAAATATGCCGGCGAGGTTCGACTGACTCCGGGCGCGTGTCTTGTTGTTCCGCTGGTTACGGGGGATATAGTGCTTGAAGCTTACGGCACGGTCACGGAAGTCAGGGGCGACGAAGTTTATGGATTCGGGCACTCTTTTCTGGGTTACGGCTCGGTGGATTTTCCGATGGCTACGGGCGAGGTGCATGCGGTGATATCGAACGTGATGCGCTCGTTCAAGATAGCCAGCTCGCTGGATATAGTCGGTGCTTTGACGGTGGACGAATCGACGGCGATACGAGGCAAGGTGGGGACAGAGGCGAAGATGATTCCTCTTACGATAAGCGTGAGCCGATACAACGACAGAGAAAAGAAGCGTTATGACTGCCGCGTTGCCGACAACCGGCTGCTGACTCCGCTGCTGCTGCGGATAGCGATAGGAAGTGCGGTGCTTGAGCGGGGCGACCTGCCGCCTGATTATATGCTTCGATACAGAGGCGCCATCGAATTAGAGGGGGCGAAGCTGGTAACATTTGAGAATGTTTCTACGGGAGCGGGGCTGAATGAGATAATACGCGACAGTATCAGTCCCGTGGCGCTGATGATGAACAATCCCTACAGGCAGGTTCAGATAAAGTCGTTTGACATTGATGTCACTGTGGATAAAAAGAACATCACGTCTTCTATATGGTCGGCGACGATTAGAGACTCGCGTGTCAAAAACGGTGAGACCTTAGACGTTGATGTGGTGATAGAATCGTTTCAGGCACAGAAGCGGGAATATAAGTTCGGCATCGCAGTGCCCGAGGACACGCCGGCGGGGACTTATCAGTTGATTATCTGTGGTGCGTATGACTACGAGGAATTTTTGAGAAGGACGGTACCATACAGGTTTATGGCGGAGAACCTGGATACACTTGTAGACGTTATAAATGATATTTTAAGCATCGACAGAGACCAGTTGCACTGCATTCTGGTTTTGCCGGCGGGAGGAGTTGTGCTGGAGAAGGCGGAATTGCCGGGGCTGCCGGCCACAAAGGCGCTTGTGCTTGGAGACGCAGCGAGGGCCGTTACGATGCAGGTATTTCCCGGCTGGGTTGAGAAACACGTCCGGACGGGTGGAGTGGTAATCGACAGTAAGGTTATGAACGTTACGGTGGAGCAGAAATGAGCTGTGATAGACGAATTTCGACAGCCGGATTGGGACAGTGGCGGCTGTGTGTGAGCGTTTGTTTGCTGGTTTTATTTTTTTTGGCCTGGCTGCCGGTCTCAGTGTGCAGAGGAGTAACGAGCAAGGTCACTCGCCACAGCAGTAATCAGGATTTTCTCAAGGGCGAGGTGAATGACGTTGTGATTGGCTCTCGTGGCACGATTCAGTTAGGCCGGAGCGCCGAAGTTCTTGTGAAACAATTCGATGACGTCTGGTCAATTAACAGCATTGTGGTAATCGGCGATGAGGTATATGTGGGGACAAGCCCGAACGGCGGTGTTTATGCGTTCGGCGCGGCGGGGGAGTTGAAGGAGGTTTATTCCGGGCGACCGGGAAAAGAGCAGCAGAAACGAGAGAGTGATGAAACGAGCGACGCCAACGAGCCAAACGACTCGAATGCAGTGAAGGATGAAAAGCGGCATCTTGCCAACGAACACATCTTTGCGATGGCGACGGACGTGGCTGGTCGGCTTCTTGTCGGGATAAGCGGAAACAGATGCGCATTATGCCGGCTTGAGGCGGGCAGGATGAAGGTTGTTTTTGAGCCCAACGACGCCAACTACATATTTGCGATTCTGGTTGACAAGACAGGAGATATTTACGTTGGGACGGGGCCTAAGGGTAAGGTATATCGGCTCGATTCGCTCGGCAGGAAACAAGAGTGTGTTTATGACAGTCCGGACAAAAACATTCTATCGCTTGTGCAGGGCGGTGATGGCCTGATTTACGCCGGCAGCGACAGTCGCGGTCTTGTTTACAGGATAAACCCGCGAACCAGAGAAACAGCGGTATTATATGACAGTAAACAGCAGGAAGTGACGGCACTGGCGTTTTTGGGTGGTGAGCTTTATGCCGCAGCGACGTCGGCTGAGGTAGTGCAGATGGAGCGGCGATTTGCGGCGAGGCCGACTCAGGCCGGTCGGCCTGAGAGCAGGGGCGGGGGCGGCGAATCGGGCGGTGAGGGCAGCGGAATGAAGCTTCAGATTGCCAATACAAAGGAACCGAGCGGCGAGCAGCAGGCAGAGCAGAAGGGGGCAATGCCGAAGCCGCCAAAACCCACCAAAGCAAGTTTTGTTTACAGGATAACAACAGACGGATTTGTTAATGATATATTCAGTGAGACGGCGGTGTTCTTTTGCCTGGCGGTGCAGGATGAGGAGCTATTAGTTGGGACGGGCAACGATGCGCAGCTTTTTTCCGTTGGGCCGGCTTCGGAGGAGCAGTCGATTATTTACAAGGACCGGCAGGCGTCTCAGCTTACGGCAGTGGCCGTGCGTGGCGATGAGATATACGTGGGGACGGCCAACCCGGCGAAATTGATTAAGCTGGGCAGGTCTTTGGCGCGTGAGGGGACATACAAATCGGAGCTTGTGGACGCGGGTCAGCCGGCAAAATGGGGGAAGCTTCAGATTGAAGCGGATGTGCCGGAAGGTTGCAAGGTCCTGGCGGCGTGCCGCAGCGGCAACGTCAGTGACGTTAATGACCCGAGTTTTTCGGAGTGGACAAAGCCGGTGGAGGTCACCGGGCCGGTTGGGCTGGATTGTCCGGCGGGCAGGTTCTGTCAGTATAAAATTGTTCTGAGGAGCGACGACGGTTCGGCCAGCCCGGTCATACGCGAAGTGGCAGTGTCCTCTACGGTTCCCAATCTGGCGCCGAGGGTTGAGTCCGTCAGTCTTACTCACGTCGACGCCGCGGGGAAAACCGGCGTATTCAAAATCGGCTACGACGTGAAAGACGATAACGGGGACAAGCTGATTTATAAAATCGATTTCAGAAAGCTCGGCAGGACCGGCTGGATAGAGATAGAGGATGCGGCAGAAAATAACAGCTTCGAGTGGGACGGCAAGACCGTAGAAGACGGCAGATATGAAATAAGGGTTACGGCAAGCGACGAGAGGAGCAATACGCCGGAGACGAAATTGACGGGCAGCAGGGTGAGTGAAACGGTCGTTGTCGATAATACCGGGCCCGCTGTTGAGGGCCACAGTGTCGAAGAGAAGGGCGGGGTAGTAACGCTCAAGATGACTGTCAGCGATGAATTCAGCGCTATCGGCAAGGTTGACTATACGGTTGACAGCGATGCCAACTGGCTGGGTGTTGTGCCCGACGACCTTGTTTACGATACGACAAGCGAGAATGTCACCATTGTCACAAAAAAGCTGTCGGGCGGAGAGCACGTCATTGCTATGAAGCTGGCGGATGCGGTCGGCAATACGACCTACAAAAGCTTCGATGTCAAAATCGAGGAAGACTAAAAAACCTGAATTTCCGGTTTCGATACTCGTGCGAAAGATTGAGTATTCAAAGGTTGTTGAGACGGTCGAGGCGCTGTGTATAGAGTCGGCGTATGAGCTTGGGGAGGATGTTTTGTCGGCACTGGCCGGAGCAGCCAAAAAAGAAAGCAATCCCCGTGCGGCAAAGATACTGCAGCAGCTTGTCGAAAATGCAAAGCTGGCGGCGGCTCAACGGATACCGCTTTGCCAGGATACGGGTTTGGCCGTTATTTTTGTGGAGCAGGGCAGCGAAGTGTTTGTCGAGTGTCCGGCGGGAAAGACGGCTGTGGATGCAATCAATGAGGGTGTTGCTGCAGGTTACGAAAAGGGATTACTTCGTAAAAGTGTTGTTGCTGAGCCGGTCAAGCAGCGCAAAAACACCGGCACAAACGCACCGGCAGTGATTCACTGGTCGATTGTGCCCGGAGACAAGCTCAAGATTGGCTTTATGGCCAAGGGCGGGGGCTGCGAAAACAAAAGCGCCTTTCGTATGTTCATACCTACGGCGAGGGCCGAAGAGATAATCGACTGGGTAGTAAATGTTGTCAAGGAAGCGGGGGCTGATGCGTGTCCGCCTTTTATAGTCGGGGTTGGTATCGGCGGGGATTTTGAGAGTAGCTGTGTGCTAAGCAAAAAGGCGCTATTAAGGAGTATCGATAAGCCGAATGCGGATTCGTTTTACGCAAAGCTCGAAGCTGAGTTGATGTCGCGCATAAACAATCTCGGCGTCGGTCCGCAGGGTCTTGGGGGTGATACGACCGCTTTAGCGGTTTTGGTTGAGCCGGCGCCGTGCCATATTGCGTCGCTGCCCGTAGCGGTGAATATCGAATGCCACAGTCACAGGCACCGTGAGGCCGTTATTTAGTTTCGCAGCAGGTGTTGGCAATTGCGACGAATTGTTCCGGGTTTAGCCGGTCCGGCCGGTCAGCGGGGTCGATTCCACAGCGCTTGAAAATATCAAGCCAGTTGTCAATCTTAACGAGAGCGCCGGTGATGAGCTTGCAGCAGGATTTTAGCATTTTTCGGCGGTGCCGGAGGAAAGCGCCGGCGATTGTGTTGAGCATTTCAATATTTTTGATTGTCTTTAGTTTTTCCGCGTCCCGGACGTAGCTTATCATTGCTGAATCGACCTGCGGCTGGGGCCAGAAGACCGATGGTTTGAGAATCCGGATGGTCTTGAGACGGCCGGTCGCGGCGAGGAGGATGCTGAGTATTCCGTAGTCTTTGCAGCCGGGGGAGGCGGTCATCCGCAGGGCGACTTCTTTCTGGACGGTAACGAACATCGCATCCGCAACCTGCGGACCGGTGATAAGGTTTATGATGAGAGGCGAGGCGACGTGGTAAGGGAGGTTTGCGACGAGCAGTAATCGGCCGGCGTATTTTTTGCGGGCGTCGGTGAGTGCGGTTTGAACCGAGGGATTGATTACGCTTTTCTTTTCGAGAATGTCGGCGTTTATAATTGTGACATTTTTTCTTTCGGTCAGTTGTGCGGCGGCGATTTCGGCGAGGGTCCGGTCAAATTCGACGGCGACGCAGAGGCCAGCTTTTTGGGTAATCGCTTCAGTGAGCGAGCCGGTGCCGCAGCCGACTTCGAGAACGACATCGTCCGGGCGAATATCGGCGGAGTCGATGAGCAGGCGCATCAGGTTGAGGTCGATGAGGAAGTGCTGGCCGAGGTGCTTGTTCGGTTTTACACCGGCAGATTCGAGCAGGGTGTTTATCTGCTGTTTAGTCTGCATCTGCATCGGCCTTGGCGGCGGCGAGCCGGCGGGCTTTCTTCGTAGCAGCCATTTCGATTGCGGTTTTGATAGCGGCCATCATACTCGAAGGATTTGCGATGTTCTTGCCGGCGATGTCGAATGCGGTCCCGTGAGCGGGGCTGGTGCGGATAATGGGGATTCCGATGGTGACATTGACGGCCGTGTCGAAGGCGAGCAGCTTTACCGGTATCATACCCTGGTCGTGATACATAGCGACGACGCCGTCGAATTCGCCCGCCGCGGCGCGGACAAAGAGCGTGTCGGCGGGGAAAGGGCCGAGGCAGTCGATACCCTGCTCCTGTGCCATCAGAATTGCTGGCGAAATTATGCGCTGCTCTTCGTCGCCGAACCGGCCATTTTCCCCGGCGTGGGGGTTCAGTGCAGCGACGCCGATTTTGGGACTGAATATTGCGAAGTATTCCTTCAGCGCGGTATTGAGCAGGTCTATCGGCTCAAAGACGCAGCCGATTGTGAATTTATGCCGGACCTCGAAAAGCGGCTCGTGAATCGTTGCCAGGGCCAGCTTCAACGGGCCTGCGATGAACATCATTACCTTTCGTCGGGATTTACAGAGCTTGGCGAGCATTTCAGTATGTCCGGGCCAGGGTGCGCCGGCCAGCTTCCAGCTTGTTTTGTTTATAGGTGCGGTTACAACCGCGTCGATGATTCCGCGTCTGGCGGCGTCGATGGCGTCGATGCAGAACTTCACGGACGCTTCGCCGGCGATTCTGGTCGGTTCTTTAATCCAGGGCGGCACCGAAAAGTCATCGTAATCCGCAACCACGACTTTATATGGATAGTCCCTGCTGATTTTTTCGTGCTGATGGCGGCCCCAGAACGGTTCGATTTCCGCACGGTCTGCGGCGTAGCGAAGCTGCTCATCCATACCGAAGATGACAAACTTGGCGGACCGTCTTATGGCCGGGTTGGCTAGTGCCTTGATGACGATCTCCGGGCCGATGCCCGCCGGGTCGCCCATTGTTATGCCGATTACCGGCTCATCGTTTATCGAATTGTGGTTTGTAGTGTTGTTCATATTCTTGTCTATCGGTTAAAAACCCTGCTGCCTGAGCTTTTCAATTGTCAGGCCACTATTTATACCTGTAAGTTTGCCGAGATGTTTCACAACCGTTTTGGTTATTATATCAATTTCGATATTGACTGTGTCATTCTGTTTGGCGGAAGCGAGAGTGGTTTTTTTGAGGGTTTCGGGTATTACGGCGACAGTGAAACCCTCGGTATTCAATTCGGCTATTGTAAGCGAAATACCGTCAACGGCGACGGAGCCTTTTGGAATCATACGGTTGAGCAGCTCTTTTGGTGCAGCAAAGATGATGTTTGCGAAGCTGCCTTTTGTTTCGACTTTTCGTATTGTTGCAGTCCCGTCGATATGGCCGAGGACAAAGTGACCTGCGAATCGGTCGTCGGCCTTCAAGGCGAGTTCAACATTGACCTTTGAGCCGGGGGACAATTTACCGAGGTTTGTTTTGGCGAGGGTTTCGCTGCTCAGGTCGAAGGTTGCGAGTGGGCCGGCCAGTTTTGCCACGGTCAGGCATACGCCGTTTACGGCGATGCTGTCGCTGATACGGGTTTGAGCGGCGAGCTGATGCAGGTCGACCGTAAGCGCCGCGCCGCCCGTCGTGGCGGCGAGCGTTTTTACCGTGCAAACCTGTTGAATCAATCCTGTGAACATTTGCAATTGACTATTTGTGAACTTGTATTTATCATCGGAGTAGTAATAGCTATGTTGCCGATAAGTTAATTCTAAACAATCACTTACACATAGTCAATTTTCAGTTGTTTTTGCGGAGTGACGGCTATGAACACTTTCTGGCTTAAGATGGCAGCAGTGGTTGTGCTGGTTGTGGCTGCGGTAGTGGTTGTAAGCAACTTTACCGGTTCGAAAGAGGGAGCAGAGCAGAAGGGGGAGAAAACGATTCACGGGGTATGGCAGGCGGATGAGGAGCGTTTGCGTGCTGAACCGGTTGAGCCGTCGGGTGGGCAGGAGGAAGCAGCCAGTCAGACAACGGCCCAGCAGCCAAAGCCGATAAAATTCAAGGAGCTTACCGAAGAGGAAAAGACGGGCGCCGAGCAGCTTTTCGAGCTGGCTATTACGCAGAGAAAGATGGGTCGGCTGCCGGGAGTGAATTATAAACTGATGGTTGGCTACTGCAGGGAAATAATCGAACGATACCCCGGCAGTGAATACGCCTACAAGGCGAAGCGTATGCTTGCGGATTTGCCGCAGCGTGAACGCGAGCGATACGATATTACCGACGAGGAAATTGACCTTAGCCGATAGCATTTTCACCCGTGCTTAAGGAGGAAGCCGAAAATGGTGGACATTTCATCGAGGGCGGGGCCTGGGGTGCTGTCTGTTACGGCCGGGTGTCTGCCTGAGGCGTGGGAAAAGGCGGTGCTTGCGGTCTGGGATAATGGGATTGACATCAAAACCGAATATGACAAACCCGACGACCCGCCGAGCAAAGACGCGACGGTTGTAGTGACCGTGACGGACCCGTTTGCCGAGCCGAGGATACACAAGAATTTTCCGGGCGGTCCTGCGGAGCTTGAGGCGTATCGACAGGAGGTGATTGGGGGGATTCACGACCACTGGATAGACCCTGCGGCGGGGAAGTGGACTTATACGTATCATCAGCGGCTGTTCGCATATTCGCCCGTGGAGGACATAAGGAATCCGAAGTCAGCGAGGCCTTTTTCGGATGTCAACCAGATACAATACATAATCGACGCACTTTCGAAAGTCAGCCACACGCGAAGGGCACAGGCGATAACGTGGATGCCGACGGCCGACGGGGCAACGGACGACCCGCCCTGTCTGCAGCGAGTCTGGTGTCGGCTGGTTGACGACGGGTCCGGCGGATTTGTGCTGAATATGAACACGCACTGGCGCAGCCGGGACCTTTACAAGGCGTGGTTTATGAACGTCTATGCGCTTACGGAGTTGCAGCGGACGATAGCAGGACGTATCCGTGAGAAGATAAAAAAGCCGGTTGCGGTCGGGAGGTACGTTGACATAAGCGATTCGCTGCATATTTACGGCAGTTACTTCGGCGAGGCCTCTCGTGAGGTGGAGAAGATGCGGAACAGCTCATTTACAGAGCGGGCGTGGGAGAGCACGCATCCGGCCTTTGAGATGATGACGGCCGAGGCGAGGGACAAGCTCGCACAAGACCCCGACTGGTTCGCAAAGGCGAGGGGATAAGCATCGAATTAGGTGCTGCCTTTCTTAGGCGGGGAGTTTGCCGATTACGGAGGCGGTGTGCAGGCCTAAGAGCATAAGGTAGTCGAGGTCGCCTAAGTTGTAGTGGTCGTCGCGGAAGGTGTTGTTGGCGTAGATAACGCCTAAGCAGCCGGCGGGAGTCAGCAGGGGGGCGATAATGACGGAACGTATCTGGGTTTCCTTTTTCTGGGACAGGTCCCTTGGGAAGATGAACAGCAGGAACTGTTTTTTGTCGATTGCCTCGCCGATTTTGTCGCTGAATTCGAGCGAGGCCTGCTCGACGGTCATACCACTTCTGTCACGGCCTGCGTGTGCGGTCATAGGGCCGTCGGATTTTGCCCGCATTGCGCCCCAGACGTGGTAGGTGTGGAACTGCCTGGAGACCAGCTCGAGCATAGCGAGTAGCGCCCTGTCGAGATTTTCGGCTTTTCTTAGCTCTTCGATTGCCTGGAGGAAGTCAGTGGCCCTTTCGGACTGGAACCTGATAGCCGGAGCTCTTTCGGCGCCGAGTTTTCTTATTATGATTTGCGGGCCTGTTATGAGGGTTGCGGGGGCTTCTTCGAGTTCGACGGTTTCGCCGGGGTCTGGTCCTGAGCTTTGCTCAAAGTTTACCTCGATGGCAAAATCGGATATGCGAATGACGTCGCCAGTCTTGATGTCTGCTTTATGAATTTCGTCGTCGTTGAGGTAGGTTTTGTTGGCGCTGTCGAGGTCTTCGACGACCCACTGGCCATCCTTGGTGTTATAGATTACGGCGTGCTGTCGGGAGACGGTTTTGTCGGGCAAAAACACCTGGCTGTTTGCATGCCTGCCGATGTAGACGGGTCCCTTGTCGAAGTGAAACTCGTTAACGGTGCGCTCACCTTGTTTTACAACCAGGCGCATTGCCTATCCTCCCATATTAGCAGTCGGCTTTTTCGTTAATGTATATTAACACTGTTTGCCGTGGTTTGTCAAGCGGCAGGGCGGACTAAGGGGGCAATTCGGCAGGGAAGACTATTGCGCCCGCCCCGACGTTTATATAGCGAGCGGCGAACGCTTCCTTGAGCAGGGCGTGGGCGCGAGGGCCGCAGCAGTGTGCGGGGGCGACGTATTTTACCTTGAATTGCCTGAGGCGGTCTATGGTTTTGAGGATTGCTGATTTGGTGGTCCATTCAAGATGGAAGCCGCCCATCAGCAGTAGAATATCGTTTTTGAGGAAATTTCTTACGGCGTCCAGAATTCTGACGATTCCGGGGTGAGCGCAGCCGGTGATAGTTATCAGACCCTTTTGCGTTCGTATGATTAGTGATTGTTCTTTGATTAGCCATCCAATGCTGCCTGTGGAGTAAACGTCCCGGCAGATTTGCAGGGATTTATCCACTCGGATGATTTGTCTTTGGTTGTTGTCGATTTTTTTATTTAGCTTTGCCCAGGAACCGGCCGGCAGATAGACCGTTGCTTTAGTATTAGTTTCGAGAAGGTTTTTCAGTCCACCCGTGTGGTCGGGGTGATTGTGGGACAGCACAACCGCGTCGATGCGATCAGGGTCGATGGCCAGTGAGTTCATATTGTCGAGTAACATTTTTCCTGAGGGGCCGGTATCGAACAGTATTGTTTTTTCGGTTCCTGTAATGAGGCAGGCAAAGCCCCAGCCGGTTTGCAGTCCCGGTGTGTGCGGGTTGTTGTCGCAGACGACTGTGATTTTGAGTTTGTCAGCCATCAGTCCAGATTGGAACAGAAAAGTGCGAAAGTATTACTGTTATCTATCTTCGCAGGGCGCTTGTCTAAAATGTAAACTGGTCCTTGAAGGCGGTCTTGAAATCGTAGACGTCGTTGAAGTCGTCGATTGAGTCGGTGGACTGTGCCCGCATCCATTTGTTTGTAATCAGCAGGTAGACTATCTGGCCGAAGTCCCTTGTGGATTTGATTTGCCAACTGTTTAGCACGAGCAGCGCCAGTCGCCCCCATTTTTCGAGGGCGAGGTGGCGCAGGCCCTCGCAGAGTGTCTGGCCAGTGACGTGGCCCGGTTCTTCTGAGAGTTTCTTTACGGTGTAACCCAGCCCCTCGTAAACGAATCTCAGGGCCTTTGGGTTGTATCTTGCGTCCTGCTCTGAGATTTCATCGAGAGATTTCTTGTCGGACATATTTTGTCAACTGACTTTCTGGCCTGGTATCGCGCCGGGGTCGGCGGTGAGCATAAAGATGTCTTTTCCGCCTGTGCCCGCGGCGAGAATCATTCCTTCGGACAGGCCAAACCGCATTTGCCTGGGCTTTAAGTTTGCAAAGTATATGACGGTTTTGCCGGTGAGTTCTTCGGGTTTGTAGGCCTGTGTTATTGCCGCCAATACGGTTTTTTGTATACCACCGACATCCAGTTGGAGGCGTAGCAGCTTGTCGGCTCCTTCGACTGGTTCGGCCTTTGTGACCTGGGCAATCCGCAGGTCGATTTTTGCAAAGTCTTCGATAGTGCATTCGGATTTAATCGGTTCAGTAGTCATAGTTTTGTTCTCTCCATTCTCCTTACTTTCTTCAATCATTGAATCAACCTGTTCTTTGCTGACACGCTCAAACAGTCGTTCGAAATTATTGATACTGCGGTCTTCGAGAACGTTGCCGACGTCCGCGAAGGTCAGGTTGGGGGTGCCGAGCAGGTGTTCGACTTTTTCGACAAATCGCGGGATAATGGGTTTTAGGTAGATTGTGAGGATGTGGACGGCGTTGAGGACGGCGGTCAGAGTCGTGCGTGCGTTCTCGGGGTCGGTTTTTATTATGACCCAGGGCTGGTTCTGTTCCACATAACGGTTGGTGAGGTCCGCCAGCGCGACGGTGGTCCTTACGGCAGCGGCGTAGTTGAGGTTTTCGTAGTTTTCGATGATACTTTCTTTGGCTGCCTTGAGTATTTCGACAAGCTTTGCGCCCTGTTGGTCGAGTCGTCCCAGCCGAGCATTTAGTTTGCTGTTGAGCATCGGAGCCGAACGTGATGCGAGGTTGGCGAATTTGCCGACGAGGTCTGAATTGATTTTGTTGATGAAATCATCAAAACTCAGGTCGATGTCATCTATTCCGCTTGTAAGCTTGCTTGCGTAATAGTATCGCAGATACTCGCAGTCTAAATGGTTCAGGTAGGCGCTTGCCTTTATAAACGTGCCGCGTGACTTGCTCATCTTCTGGCCGTTGACGGTGAGAAAGCCGTGGATGAACAGCTTGTCGGCCGTCTTGAAACCGGCACCGGTCAGCATTGCGGGCCAGAACAGGGCGTGAAAATACATAATGTCTTTGCCGATGAAATGATACAGCTCGTAATCCCGGCTGTTCCAGATAGTGTCGAAATCCAGATTGTTCTTATCGCAGTAGTTTTTGGCTGAGGCCATATATCCGATGGGGGCGTCGAGCCAGACATAGAAGTACTTGTTTTCTTCGCCGGGGATTTTGAAGCCGAAGTAAGGGCCGTCGCGCGAGATATCCCAGTCCTTCAGTCCCGCTTTGAACCACTCATCGAGCTTGTTTGCAACGGACTGCTGGATATAGCCATTTGCAATGAGTTCCCTGAGCTGGGGCTCATAGTCGGCCAGCTTGAAGAAGTAGTGTTCGGACTGCTGCATAATCGGGGTTGAGCCGCAGGTTGAGCAGTAGGGATTTATCAGGTCCGTAGGCTGATAGGTGGCGCTGCAGATTTCGCAGGAATCGCCATACTGGTCCTCGGCTTTGCAGCGGGGGCAGGCGCCGCGGATGTACCTGTCGGGCAGTGCCATTTTGCAGTTCGGGCAGAACGGCTGGCTTACGGTTCGTTTTGTTATTGAGCCGGCGTCGGTGAGCCGGGCGAAGATAAGCTCGCTGAAGGTCTGGTTTTCCGGCGAGTGTGTTGAGTAGTAATTGTCGAAGTCCACGAGGAAGTTATTGAAATCCTCGAGATGTTCTTTGTGCACGCGGTCGATAAGCTGTTGCGGGCTGATGCCCTGCTTTTTGGCGCTTATCATAATGGCCGTGCCGTGTGTGTCGTCGGCGCAGAAATAGAGGCAATGATTGCCGAGCAATTTTTGAAAGCGGACCCAGATGTCGGTCTGGAGGTATTCGACGAGATGGCCTATGTGTATCGGGCCGTTTGCGTAAGGCAGGGCTGAGGTAACAATGATTTTACGCGGCATAGTGACTCCTTGTTGCGTCTCGGCAGATGCTCAGGGCATTTGAAATTCCCCCTTTTTTACTATGCGTTTTCCGTATCATTGTTGTCCTTTGGCTCTTTATCTTCCGGGGGCCGCGTATCATCGGTTTTTGATTTTGGGATTATCTCGATTTCTTCTCTGGGCACCACAATTTTCGTGCCGTTGTCAAGCTCGACTGCGACAAGCTGTGTGATGACCTGGCAATCGACGACTTTGCCGATGCCGGAATGCGTTTTTACTCTTGTATTTCTATGGGGCAGCAGCTTTTTAAGCTCGGTATATGTTTTGTCTTCGTAGCGGAGGCAGCACTTGAGGCGTCCGCAGTAGCCGGAGATTTTCGAAGGGTCGAGCGTCGCCTTTTGCAGCTTGGCCATTCTCATATTGACGGGCTTGAGTGCCTTTAGAAACCTTATGCAGCAGCACTGCTGGCCGCAGCTTTCGATGTCACCGAGCAGCTTTGCTTCGTCTCGGCTGCCGATTTGCCGCATTTCGATTCGAGTCTGGTATTCCTGCGCGAGCTTTTTGACCAGGTCGCGGAAGTCGACCCGCCCGTCGGCCATAAAGTAGAAAATGATTCTTTCGCCGCCGATTATGTGCTCGGCATCGACAATTTTCATCGGGAGGTTCATTTCCGAGACGAGCTTTCTACAGAATTCGGCTTCCTGCTCCGAAATTTTGGCGAAGTGGCGTTCCTCATTGATGTCTTCTGCCGTTGCGTAACGAATGAATCTGCCGACCGGCTCGGCGGAGATGGGAATTTCAGAGTCGTCGAAATATTTTTTTAGCTGCTCGTCGGAGAGTTTTAGCTGACCGCCGCGGTATGCCAAGGGCTGGCCCACCAGACTGCCCAGTTCGAGGCCTTTGTCGGTTTTTACAACGACGCGAGTCGGTACGGAAGGAATCTGTGCCTCGTTATGCTCAAACAGGCCGAGGTTCATCATCCGGCTGAATCGAACCAGCATATATCTTTTGGTTCTCGGCAGCTTTGGTTTTGTTGCAGACGTATCTTCCATTGGCAATATCGGCGCCTCGCAAATCCCCGGACAAATCCGCTGCGGCGGATAAACCCGGGGGGTTTATCTAACATACAGGGCTGAATGCGTTACAGTTCGGACGTGATTTTATCAGCTTCGGCCAGGTTTAACAACAAACTCTCGAAAATAAGGCGTTCATTGACGGAGGATTCAATCCAGTGCAGGGCTTTGAAGCAATCGGCGATTTTTTGTGCGGCCTGGTCGGCGTCCAGTCGCCGGGCGATTTTTCGGATTTGTTCGGCCTGGTCGAAATTGACGAGGTGGTCTTTTTCCGCGACACCTGCAAGCATCGCGTCGTGAAGGGCGCTGGTTATAATCCGGACGATTGTGCCGGATGCTTTACGGTTGATGTCCGTTCTGCTGATTCCAGGTTCGAGTGTGGCCCAGGTCCCGGCAAGGGATTTGGATTGCTGCTGGCACAGCTCGGCCAGGTCAAGCGCGTCTTTGTAATCGAGTTCGGCGAGGGCGTCGATTAATTGAGTTTTTGTTTCGTAGAGGTTTGCGTCGGCCAGTTCGAGCCGGGCATAGGTGCAGGCCAGGCCGAGACTTCCGTCGGCCAGACGCGCAAAGAATTTTGCCTGCGTTTGTCCCAGGCCGAGTTGATGCAGTTTTGCGAGGATTTTATCCTCCTCGACGGGTCCGAAGCGGAGGATTTGACAGCGAGACTTGATTGTGGGGAAGAGTTTGTCCGGCCGGGTGCAGACGAGAATGATGCAGCAGTAGGCGGGCGGCTCTTCGAGGACCTTGAGCAGGCAGTTTTGAGATTCGATATTGAGTTTTTCGGCCTCGGTTAGAACGAATACCTTTCTTGCAGACAGGGTTGGCTTGTTGGCGACCTTTTCAATCACAAATTCACGGACGACGTCGATAGGGAACTGGACAGGCGAGGCCTTGCCTTTGCCGTCTTGAGTGTATTCAATCAGCTCTTTATATACGTGTTCGAAATCAGGATGCGAGCCGGCCTTAAACAGCCGACAGGACTCGCAACTGCCGCAACTGTCGTTGAATTCGTTTTTTTTGACGGGATTTTTACACAGCAGCAGCTTCGCAAATTCGCGTGCGGTAGTGAACTTGCCCACGCCGTCCTGGCCAGCGAAAATATACGAATGCGCGACCTTGTCCGCGACGAAGGCGAGCTGAAGTGCATTGATTGCTTTTTCCTGGCAGAATATGTCTTTTAGCGGCATTTATTTCGCCCCGAATTTTTCAATAGTTTCTATCACTCTTTTGTGGACGGTTTCAATGTCTCCGGAGCCATCGACGATCGCTACAATTCCCGGATAATATTCTGGTAGTTTGAGAAAAGCGTTTCTTACTTTTCGGTGATAGTCGAGAGGTCGGGAGTCAAAACGGTCTTTAACAGCATTTGGAAATAGGTGGGATTGATTAGCATCTTCGTGATTTACTTTGGTTTTTTGATAACGTTTTTGACCGGTCCGTTCACGTCCTATCTCCACAGGCAAGTCGATAATAATAGTAATATCGGGCCAAATATCATCTATGGCGAATTGTGCAAATTCTATAATTCTTTCCGTCGGGTATCCACTACTGCCTTGATAGGCACAAGTGGATGATACAAATCTATCGCATAGAACCGTCTTTTGTAATTGAATGGATGGTTTGATAATTTCTGCTACAAGTTGAGCTCGCGATGCCATAAACAGCATCATCTCAACATTAACATCCATTTTGCCTTGTGCATCATATTTCAATAGTCGGCTAATCTGATTGCCAATTGATGTGCCTCCTGGGTCGTTAGTCTCAATTATATTAATACCAAGATTTTTCAAGTGCTTGGTAAGCAACTCCATCTGTGTCGTTTTCCCACAGCCGTCTGGTCCATCTAAGACGAAGAATTTACCGGATAGTTTTTTAGAGTTCATTATTTCCAACCTTTTGCGGCTGCGACTTCCTGGGCGAGTTTTTCGCCATAACACCTACGGATGATTTCAATGATAAGCTGTTGTTTTGTAAACTCAGGGTGTTGTTTCTTTATGTCATCGATGAGTTTCTGACGTGCCTTATCGCTCAATTCAAAAGCAATTTCTGCCCGTTGTGCGGGGGTTAAACTGCGAAGATGCTCAATATGCTTCCTGTGAGCCTCAGGCGTTGTGCCATCAGGAATATAATCCATAATTTGTATCTTATCCAATTGTTACTATTTACGTTTTTGACAGCCAGTTTACTATTAGAGCACCAACAACACCACCAAGAAAGCTGACGATAAGCCAAAACCAGTGGTCTTTGTATTCTGCGAACAATAGGCCGGTTCGTGACCACCAAGAGCTATACTTCCGTCCAAGGTCATAGCCGGTAAGAGTCAAACTTAGTGTAACAGCGTCCCCTTGAGAGGGCATTAAGGCGATTAAATTTCGTTTATCGAGTGTGAAATTGGCTATTTGGATTTTAGTTTTTGAGACGTTTGGTTTTCTAAGGCATTTCGTTAGGTCGCTCAAAAAAAACTGACCTTTTACTCCTGTTTGTTTTAATTCCTGATAATAGTAAGTCAGCAAATCCCTTTCGTTTTTTGGTAGCCACATATCGTTATTCTACCTTGTTAGTTGGAGGTTTTCTGGTCCGACGAGGTGGCGCATCTCTCTGCAGAAGTCGGCGTCGGGATTGACGGAAAGCTGCCTGTCGGCGGCGGCGTAAAGCTTTCCTTTGTCGGTTCTGACTGCCACATAGACGGGGCTTTTGCCCCTGTGGTGCTGGCAGATACTTTTTATTTCAGCAACTTTTTGTTTTGTGACGTTTCCAGCGTCGAGGTTGATTCGGACTTTGCCGGCGAGCTTGTCCGTGGCCTGGTCGTAGGGGATAAGCTCCGAGGCGATGATATTGGGCTTTTCCCTTCTGAAGTCCAGCCGGCCCTTTACGAAAATGACCGTATCGCTTACCAGGAGCTTGGCGAACTGATTGAGCGTTGAGGGGAACAGGACAACCTCGACCTGGCCCTGGAGGTCAACGAGCGAGAAGACGGCCATTTTTGAGCCGGCGTTTCTGCCGGTTTTAGTAAGGTGGTATCTTATCTTCGCAATCATCCCGCCTATGATTACGTCTTTATCCTGCGCGGACTCGGTAAGCTGGGCGGTGTTGATAGTCGAGAATATATTGATAGTCTCGGCGCAGTGGCTGAGCGGATTGCTGGTGACATAGAAACCGAGGACTTCTTTTTCTCGTGCGAGCATCAATGGCTCCGGCCAGGGGGGTATATTCGGGAGGCGCTGGTGGTCCTGTGAGTAGTCGGGTTTTTCCTGTTGGCCGAAGAAGCGCATTTGGCCGTTTTGCCTGTCTGCCTGGGTCCGTGCGCCGATTTGCATAGCGGTTTCAAGGCCGGCCGACATCTGTGCCCGATGGCCGCCGAGCCGGTCGAAAGCTCCCGCCTTTATCAATGCCTCGATTACCTGCTTGTTAGCGGCGCGGAGGTCGACGTTTTCGCAGAAGTGGAACAAGCTCTGGAACCTGCCGACTTTTTCACGTGCGACGATGATTTGCTCTACGGCCTTTTCACCGACGCCCTTTACCGCGGCCAAGCCGAAGCGAATCACACCTTTTTTGCCGTCGGTGGATTTATACAGAGGCGTGAAGTCGACACCGCTTTCGTTAATATCGGGGGCAGTAACCTCTAAACCCATGTTGGTGCATTCGGCGATATATTCGACCACCTTGTCGGTGTCGCCCATTTCGTAAGTCAGAAGTGCGGCCATATATTCGACCGGCCAGTAGGTTTTCATATAGGCGGTCTGATACGCGATAACGGCGTATCGAGTCGAGTGGCTTTTGTTGAAACCGTAGCCGGCGAAGCGTGCGATGAGTTCGAAAATGTTGACCGCCTGCTGCTTCCTGAGGCCCTTGGTGACACAGCCATCGGTGAATCGCTGTTTTTCCTTGGCGATGGTCCTGGCTTTCTTTTTGCTTATGGCCTTAATCAGCGTGTATGCCTCGCGCAGAGGGATATCGCCGAGCAGGTTGCAGATTTGCATTACCTGTTCCTGGTAGACCATAATGCCGTAGGTTTCTTCGAGGACCTCGTTCATAATCGGATGGGGCAGCGACCATTTGGCGCCGTGCTTGCGGTCGATATAGTCTGGGATAAGTGTCATCGGGCCCGGCCGATAGAGAGCATTGGCGGCGATAAGGTCCTGAATCCTGTCGGGCCTCATCCTCATCAGAAGCTCCTGCATACCGCCTGATTCGAACTGGAAGATGCCCTTTGTCCTGCCGGTGGCGAAAAGCTCGAAGACCTTCGGGTCGTCGAGGTCGATTTTTTCGAGGTCTATATTTCGGCCGTGGATTTGGGCTACCATTTGCCTTGCCCGTTCGAGGACGCTGAGTGTTTTGAGGCCCAGAAAGTCCATCTTCAAAAGCCCGACCTTTTCGACCATCGGGCCTTCGAATTGTGTGGTGATATCTTCGGTGCCGGGCGGTTTATAAAGCGGGACGAAGTTTGTAAGCGGCTCATCGGCGATAACGACGCCAGCTGCGTGGACCGAGGCGTGCCGGGCAAGACCTTCGAGCCGTCTGCCGATATCGATAACCTTTTTAGTCTGTGGATTCTTCTCGTAGGCCTGTTTCAACTGCGGCTCTGTTTCGAGGGCGATATCGAGGGTCATATTGAGCGAATCGGGCACGAGCTTGGCGAGCCGGTCGGCCTCGGCCAGCGGGACGTTCAACACCCTGCAAATATCGCGGATGACGGCTTTGGCCTTCATAGTTCCGAAGGTTATGATTTGTGCGACGTGGCCGTATTTTTGGCGGACGTAGTCGATAATGCGGCTACGGCCCACCTGGCAGATATCTATGTCGATATCCGGCATCTCATTTCGCTGCGGGTCCATAAATCGCTCGAAGAGCAGGTTATACTTCAGCGGGTCGATGTCGCAAAGGCCGAGGCAGTAGCCGACGAGCGTGCCTACGGCGCTTCCTCTTGCGCCGACGGGGATATTGTTTTTGTGGGCGTAATTGCAGAAGTCCCAGACGATAAGAAAGTAACTTGCGAAGCCCTTTGACTCGATAACATTCAGCTCCCTGTCGAGCCGGTCTTTTATTTTCTCGTCGATTTCGCCGTAGATTTGTTCCGCCTTTTCGTAGCAGAGCTTTGTCAGGAACTGCTCCGGCGTAGAGCTGTCATCGGGGCTGAAGTGAGGTGCGTGGCGGTGCTTGAGGTCGAGCTCCACGTTACAGCGGCGGGCTATTGTGAGGGTATTGTCGCAGGCCTGCGGGCAATCCTGGAAGAGCTGCCGCATCTGTTCGGGACTTTTTAGAAAGACGTCGGAGGGGTAAATCATCCTGTCTGGGTCGTCGGCCTTTTTGCCGGTGCTTAGCGCGCAGAGGCAGTTGTGGGCCTCGTGGTCGTCTTCGGTGAGGAAATGCACGTCGTTTGTGGCAATAGTGCCGATACCCAGCTTGTTTGCGAGGCCTTTCAGGGCTTCGCAAATATTCGGGTTGTCGCCTTCGTGTCGCTGTAACTCTATGAAGAATCTGTCGGCACCGAAAATCCTGAGATAGCTTTCGGCGGCTGCGGCGGCGCCGGCCTCATTGCCAGCGGCCAGGTTGGAGGCCAACTCGCCCTTGAGGCAGGCGGAAGTTGCAATCAAACCTTCATTCAGCTCGGTCAGTATTTCCTTGTCGATTCGAGGGCGATAATAGAAACCCTCGGTGTAGCCGGCCGTTGCGAGCTTTATCAGGTTTTGATAGCCGGCGTTGTTTTCGGCCAGAAGAATGAGGTGATATGCGGCGTCGCTGATTGCGGTTTTCGTGCGGTCGAGCCTGCTGCCCGGAGCGACATAAGCTTCAATACCGATTATGGGCTTGATATGCGAGGCGAGGGCCTTGGTATAGAACTCGACCGCCCCGAACATATTGCCGTGGTCGGTTACAGCGACAGAGTCGGTTCCGAGGTCTTTGCATCGCTGGAGGAGCTTTTCGAAGCTGATAGCGCCATCGAGAAGCGAATACTGACTGTGCAGATGCAGATGAACGAATCCGTTGTTGAGGGCCACTGGTCAATCCCTTGTGCTGTTCGATTTTTTATTGATTATTAGTTACCTGTGTTTGATAATTGTAACGACTGGCCGAGTGCCAATCAACATTAACCAGAGAAGCTTGTAATCTCGGAAAGGAAAATATCATGGAATTTGAGGATTCCAACAATTTTTCGGCTCAGACGAGCGGCCCATCACCGCAACCGATGCCTCCAGCCGAACGGCCCGGCAGAAAAGGGACCGGATGGAAAATCCTGTGGGCGATAGTCACGTGCCTGTCTGTTCTGGCAAATATAGGGTTTTTCCTGATACTGGTTGGTATCGTTGCCTTTGTAGCCGCTGGCAAGGAACGCAAGTTTACCGAAGAAGTCATCGAGCATGGGCCTAAGACCGCGAAGATAGCCATCGTATCTGTAGAAGGTGTGATAGATGACGAGCAGGCCAGGGACGTGTACTGGCAGTTGAAAACCGCCAGGGAGGACAAGGCCGTAAAGGGGTTGATTATACGGGTTAACTCGCCGGGCGGCACGATTTCAGGCAGTGACCAGATTCACAATGAGATAGTGAAATATCGCGGGGAAGTCGGCAAGCCGGTCATTGCGTTTATGCAGGGAGTTGCTGCTTCGGGTGGTTACTATTCCTCGGTGGCCTGTGAAAAAATTATCGCCGAACCAACAACCATCACCGGCTCCATAGGTGTTCTGGCGGGTTATCTGGTCGTCGAGCAGCTTCTCGAAGAAAAGCTGGGCATCCAGGCCATCATTGTCAAGGCCGGGGAGAAGAAGGACTGGCTGAATTCCTTCGAAATGCCAACCGAGGAGCAGTTGCAGTACCTGCAAAATCGGATTGTTAACCCGGCTTATGAACGTTTTGTCGAGGTTGTCGTGGAGGGCAGGAGCGAGCTTAGCGACGAGGACGTGCGTCGCCTGGCCGACGGCAGCATATACTGGGCGGATGCGGCGCTGAAAGAAAAACTCATTGACGAAATCGGCTATCTGAGGGAGGCGATAGATGAAGTCAAGCTGCAGGCCGGAGTCGAAGAGGCGCAGGTGATAGAATATCAAAAGCCATTCTCTTTGTCTGATATTCTGTCCGCGAAGGCCGGGGCCGCAATAAAGATTGACAGGAGAATGCTCTACGAGCTTGCGGTTCCACAGGTGCTGTATCTGTGGACCGGCCCGCAGTAATATCGCAAGATAGCAGTTTAACTTGTAGACAAGAAAAGAATTGACTGTCTTTGGTTATTCCCCGTCTTTGGTTATACCTTTTCGACAAGTTCAAGATGTGTGAAGCACACTCTGCAATTCGCTTCGCTACGAAAAAAACGACTGCGAATTTGCTTATTTTATGTGGTCTGCTGGGAGGTAAATCGCTGTAGTGCCGTCGTCTTGGATCATTTTGTATTTTCTGTTCACGTAGTCAACGATAGCAGGGGCATAGTAAATCATATTCGCTTTTTTAACAAGCACAACAACCGCCGGCCGGCTGGCCTCGGCCTGCTCAATGAGCTGTTTATAATCTTCGGCGGTCTGGTCGCCCGGCCAGATATAATTCCATCGGGTTGGATTACAGCGTTCAGATAAAAAATAAAACATTGGATGATATGGCAGACAAAGAATCGGCTCATCAGGACCGGAATACTTCTGGATTATACCGACCATATGTTCTATAGAACCGGCCAAAGATGCCGTTGTCTTCACGCCGCCTCTTTCGAGCGAAATTGTTTTCATATTTTTGCCGGCAGCCGGCAGAAATACAGGTTTTGTGCATAACAAGAGAGAAACGATGATTGCCAACATCACAAATTTTATGCCGGTTGACATCCACCGCCTGTTAAACGCTCCTGACAAGGTTTGCACGACTGTGGACAGCAGAATAAAAAATGGCGGCAACACTATAAGAAAATGAAATATATCGGAACGGATCAGTACTTGGCAGTAAAATAATACCGATACTATCAATATAAATGCAATGGGAGAATGCTCCGCGTTAAATCGCCCGCGGATAACAAGTGTTATCAGCCATATTGCCATTAGTCCTTCGATTGTTGGCGAAAGATACATTAAACCTATAAATAAGTTAACGTGTAAAGGCAAACTAGATTTAAACACTGGGAACGGCAATGAGCTGGTCTTTGCATAGGTTGTCAGGGGGGAAATCACCAACTGCCTGAACATATATGGCAAGGCGCCGGAGATTGTCCAATACATCGTTAACGGCAAGATTATCGCGGCTGTGCCGACGGCCCAAAAACCGAGCAAATTATTCGAGTTTGACTTTTTACGAATTGCAATCCTGGTAATTAAAACATAGGTTAAAACAGCTACAACAAGATAAACACCTTGGTCGTGTCGGGACAGGATGGTTAACGCCGTTGTTACTCCTGATAGAAAAGCCCATCGACGCCGTTTTGCGGACGTGAATTTTAAAATGAAATATATCGTCAGAAGAGACGCTGCAATACCATGCCATACAGCGAAAGGAGTGAAGTTGAAAAAAGGCATACCAATTGTCGCGGCAAGCATCGCCGCCATTAATGCTAAAACTGGTCCGGTCAAAGAACTGGTTATCGCATAAACCAGCAGGATAATTGCCAAATAGATACAAAGGCCTAATGTCCGCAAGGTAATAAGTGATGTGCCGAAAAGTTTGAATACAGCCGCAACAGTATAAAAGGACAAAGGCGGCTGTAGGCTGACAAAATCGCGGTTGGGTATCTGTCCATCCCAAACACGCACCGCACTATAAGCGAGAAAGCCCTCATCGCCGAGGTCAATGCCGTTACGGTAACGTGGCAGAGCCAGTACAAGGCCAAAAGTAATTACCGCTACATAGCAAACAACTCTGCAGATGGGCAGTCCTACTTTCGTATTGACGGAATCGTTCATAGCATTTTATTTTCGGTTCTTTGGCGCCGACCCACATTTATGCATAAGGCACAATTTTTTATCATACCCCCTGAAAATACAAACACAAAATTAAAAGCGAAAATAAAAGGCGATTTCGATGGAGTCAATATCGTTGAACAAGTCATCAGATTTCGATTGGCTGTGACCCATACTACGAACATTCTCTGCGGGCGGGGTGGCGGTAAAATCGCCGCAGTTTTATGGTTGGGATAACTTAAAAAGGACCGCGCAGCCCGATTATTAAACCAATCAGCGGGCTGCGCGGACATAAGTTTGGGGTATTGACCTTCGGTTAGCCGAGCGAGCGCGCGACTTTACGCGGTGACTCTTTTCTTATTGAACAGCCACAGTATTATCCCCAGGGCGACCAGGCCGACCAAACCGTTGTCACCGAGGGTCTTGAGTAGCGCAGTTATATTGGCAACAACTCCGCCAAAGAACGGAACGGCGTTGCCGAACAGAATCTCAACTGCAATACCAAGCGCAATCAACAGAAGCGATATTTCCGTAATCTCAGCGACCCACTTCTTAATTTCTGCCAGAAACTGCATCTGTACTCTCCTTAAACTTAGACAATGATATTTAGAAACATCCTGCGGGCTTTTGTCGGCTTATTTGTCAAAGTCCTTTAATATTTATAATTGCCCCACAGGGGCCTTGAATGGCTCTTTAGCATGTCCATTCCCCATAGCCCTTCGGGCCGAGAGGGTTTGTAAACCCTTCTGGCAGTACTGATATTGGGGGTGCCGCCTTTTTTCTGCGATGTTTGCCCTTATTTTGAACCCACAACAATCGGCAAGGGAGTTAAAATGGAGAGTTTTGGCTTGACTGGCATAGTAAAAATAGGGTATACTTTGAATATAATGAGTGATTTGTTATTCTTCATCCTGAAATTGAGTTTAGTTGTGGTTGTATCAGCATTCATCTGGCGGCTGTTCGAGCCAAAGACACAAAGGGCACGTATATTCCGGGCCGCACTGTTGGCCCTGGCCTTATTGGTTACTTTGGCGGTAGTGCAAAGTATTGGCATCTGAACAGGCCGGCCGGCGGTATCAAAAACAATCAATTCTCCCAATCATAGCCAGCGTTTAGGTTGGTTTCAGCGCAGTGCTTTACGTGCAGTATGCAGTAAAGAGAGGTGCGTTTTTTTAACGCGGTATTTCTACGGTAACGGGTGATGCGCCGGGGGCTACAATGCCGCGGCGCTGGAGGAGGGAGCCTTCAAGCCGGTATAGAGTAACGAGTGCCTTGAGGTAGTCGGCGACGGTCTGTATTTCGGCAATCTGGCTGGCGACATAATCGCTCTGGGCCTGGGCAACAAGCAGGGAGGTGGATTTTCCGACGCGGAATTTTTCGGTCTCGGCCCGAAGTTTTTCTTCCTGGGAGGCGCGCGTGGCGGATGTCGCGGCAATCTGCTCATGGGCGCTAGTTACTTCGATGTAAGCCGAACGCACATCGACCTGCACGAGCTGTGTAAGATTTTCGAGGGCCTGTCGGAGTTGCTCCTTGTTCAAAACGGCACGGTTGTGCAATGTTCGTGCGCTTCTATTGAGGGAGCTATCCTGAAAAGCGAGGCCCCAGGCGGCGTCGTAGGGACCGCTGTCGATTCTGTTCGAGGCCCTGCCGAAGGTGGTCGCGTAGCCGGTCTTGCCGAGGGTAATGAACATATCCATTTTGGGAAGCAGGCCGTTTTTGGTCTGGACAATTTCGAGGTCGCCGCGCTGTATCTGCAGTTTGGCCTGATTAATCTCGGGTCGCATTTTGAGCGCCACCTGAACGTGTTGCTCGACATTGTCGAGAGTGATATCCGGCAGCGAAGCGTCGTATACGAGAGAAACGTCGGCGTTCCAGTCGATATTGCGGGAGGGATTAAGAAGTCGCAGGAGATTGAGGCGTTCTTTTGCGAGGACACTTGCGGCGTTTATGAGATTTTCGCGTCTTAGTGCGACCTCGGCCTGTGCGGCTGCTAATTCGGTTTCGGCGAGCGCGCCGATATTGATTCGCTCCTGAATCTCGGTCATTTGTTTTTCGGCGAGGTCGAGCGAGTCGGTGTAGATTTCAATCTGTTTCTGGGCAAGAGCGTAATCCCAGAATTTTGATTCGACCTCTTCGAGCAGAATCTCGGTAAAGCCGCGAAGCTCGTATTGTGATATGAGCGTGTCAATTCTGGCCTGATTGACGCGTGCGAGGTTGGCGCGGATATCGAATCCCTGCAGAAGGGCCTGGGTGACGGTAAGCCCGAGACGGTTGGCGGTGAAAGTCTCGCTGTACAGGGATGAATCGGTATAGCTGGAGCTTACGTCAAGCTCGAGCTGTGTGCCGGTTGGAAACAGCTTGGCGAGGGTTACCGAACCGCTTGTAGTATCGACCGTGGATGTTTCGGTTTCCGAGCCAGCGCGTGAGAGCCGTTCGGTAAGGGCTCTTCTGTTGGAGGCCTCGGCACTTAGGGCAGGGTCAAAAACCGAAAGTTCCTCCTGCTCGTAAGTGCGGCTAATCGGCGGATTGATTCTCTCGACGAAAAGGGACTGGTTATTAGTCATAGCCATCAGAATTGCCTGTTCGATGTTTATTTTCAGAGGCCCTTTTGCAGCAGCGGTTTCATTAGCATCGGCTGGTTTTGTAGTCGGTAGCTGCTGTTGGGCGGCTGAGGAGCCGGCGGTGGTTTGGGGGCCGACGTATTCAGAATACGGTTGCGGCTCGGGCGGTGTGCAGGAAGACAGCAGCAGGGCGGCGGCGGTCAATATTGTGCGGTGTAATATGATTACGAATTTTTCACGGGGCATAAACACTCTTTCGATATCTGTTCATTTGGCATTATTGTTCCGGGCTATTCTTGCGTCTGAAGTTGAGCCGGGAGCGCGTCTTTCGAATACCGAGTAAACCACGGGGACGAAAACGAGCGTAATCAGCGTAGAGCTGAGAAGTCCGCCGATGACGGCCCTGGCCATAGGTGCCTGCGCTTCACCACCTTCGCCGAGGCCGAGGGCCAGCGGTATCAGGCCGATGATTGTCGTCAAAGCCGTCATAAGAATCGGTCGAAGGCGTCTTCGGCCGGCTTCTTCGATGGCGTCGCGGAGGGGCATTTTGTCCCTTCGACGCAGCAGGTTGGTGTGGTCGACGAGAAGAATGGCGTTATTCACGACGACGCCTTCGAGCATAATGCAGCCGATGAAAGACTGAATGTTGAAGGTTGTTCGTGTTATCAGCAGCATCAGGATAACACCTATGGCTGCCAGCGGCACCGAGAACATCACTACAAAAGGGTCTCGCAGGGACTCATACTGACAGGCCATTACCATATAGACCAGCACCAAGGCCAGAATGCAGCTTAAGAGAAGCTCATGAAATGATTTTTGCTGCTCTTCGTAATCGCCGCCGAATCCGATAGAGAAATCGGGTGGGACGGGGATGGTTCGCAGTTTGGCGCCGATTTCCGAGAGGACCGAGCCGAGGTCTCTTCCGCTTACGTCGGCTGAGATAGAGACCATTCGTTCCTGGTCTTTTCTCTCAATCATCACTGGGCCGCTTCGAGGTCCGACGTTGACCACGTTTCGCAGGACAACGGGGTCGCCGTCGGAGTTGGTAATCGTCAGGTCGAGAATGTCACGGAGGTCCATTTTTTCGGCGTCTCTGAGCTTGACGAGAATTGTATATTCGTCGCCGGCCTGTCGGTAGTAGCCGGCGTTTGTGCCGGAGAGGATTGTCTGAAGTGCGTTTGCGATTCTTGAAACCGTCAGGTGCATATCGGCGGCTTTCTGGCGGTCTATGAGAATCAGCTCTTCGGGGCTGCCTGATTCGCGGCTGATTCGAGCGTCGGTTACGCCTTCGACGGATTCTACGAGGTCTTTGACCTGTTTAGCCAGCATATCCGCCATCTGCAGGTCGTGGCCTCGGATCTCGACCTCGATTCTATCGCCTTCGGATGTTCCCATTCGAAGGATGAATAAGCCCTGTCCGGGGCGAGTTCGGACAATCATTCCGGGTATTTTGCTGAGTTTTACCCGCAGGTCGTCCGCAATCTGCTCACTGGAACGTTTTCGCTGTGACTGGGGCTTTAGCGCGATGCGCATACCGCCCGTGTGACCGCCGGCGCCGCGCCACCTTGAGCCGCCCACGCTCGTAACGGTGTTCTGGATTTCGGGTACGGATTCGTTGACGATTTGCTCGATTACCCTGATTTTTTCATCGAGCAGATTAAGGCGTGTGCCGACCTGCATCTCGGCGTCGATTCGGACCTCGCCTTCGTCGGTGCTGGGCATCAGCTCAACGCCGACGTAAGGAATGAGCAGCAGGCAGGCGACCAGAAGCAGAGCCGCGACGAGCACGACGAAGAGTCGGTTGTCGAGAGCAAGATGCAGAAGTTTTTTGTAGTTTTCTTCGAGGTTTCTGAAGAATTGAGCGCTTGTTTCGAATACTTTTGCGCGAAAAGTGCCGGCGGATTTTGCATCGTCCGATGCGGCTGGAATAATACGCGCGGCCAGCATCGGGACCAGAGTAAGGGCAACGACCAGCGAGCAGAAAAGTGAAAAACTAACCACAATTGAAAGTTGTTTGAACATTACGCCCGACATTCCCCTCATAAACACCAGAGGCAAAAAGACCACCATCGTGGTCAGCGTGCTGGCAATGACTGCGGCGGTAACCTCCTCGGTGCCGTCGATAGCGGCAACCTGAAGCATTTCGCCGGATTCTCGTTTTCGAAAGATGTTTTCGAGAACGACGATTGCATTATCGACGAGCATTCCGATTCCGAGCGCCAGCCCGCCGAGAGTCATTATATTGAGCGTGAAGTTGCCGAAGTACAATAGCGCAAATGTCGCGATGATGGAAACCGGTATGGCGGTGGCGATGACAACGGTGCTTCGGATGTTGCGCAGAAACAGAAGCAGCACGACGACGGCGAGAATGCCTCCGTAAATCGCGGACGAGCCCACATTCGATATGGAACGCTGTATGTAATTGGACGTGTCGATAATCGGGATTATTTTTATCTGCGGTATGTCGCGATTGATGCGTTCAAGCTCCGCCAGGGCGGCGCGGGCGACGTCGACGGTGTTTTTGCCGGATTGTTTGTTGACCGACAGCCGCATTCCCGGCGCTCCGTCAACGCGGACAATCCGTGTGATTTTCTGCCAGGAGTCCTCCACGTAGGCGATTTCCTTCAGTTGAATCGGCACGCCGCCTCGGACGGCTATTACGGTGTCCTGGAGCTGCTTTAGGTCGGTGTATTCGCCGGGTGTTCGGACGGTGATTTCGAAATTGCCCTTTTCGATATTGCCGGCGGGGATGTTGACGTTTCCTTCGAGAATATGCGAGACGATTGAATCGAGCGGAATGGCCAGGGCGTTAATCTTGGCAGGGTCGAGATTGACGTGTATTTCTCGCTCGAGGCCTCCCCATATATCGACGGCGGCTACGCCGGGGACACGCTCGAGACGATACGCCACCTGGTCTTCCATAATCCGGCGGGTCTGGACGGGGTCGAGGTTGCTGGATGCGCCGAGAATCAGAATCGGGAAGCTTGCGAGGTCGAATTTCCTAAGCGTTGGTCGGTCGGCGTCTTCGGGCAGACGATTCATCACGCGGTCCAGGCGGTCGCGTATATCATTTGCTGCGGCGTCGAGGTCTGTTCCCCAGGCAAATGTAACCCGGACGGTGCCCTGGCCCTCGGCCGAGACGGAGGTTACCTCTTCAACTCCGGGTACTGCGCTGACGGCCTGCTCGATGGGTCGGGTTATAAGCTCCTCGATTTCTTCAGGCCCGGCGTTTTCGTAGGAGCAGGATATGCTGAGCGTCGGGTAGGAAATATCGGGCATAAGGTCGATGGGCAGCCGGAGCAGCGAAATGGTCCCGAGAAGCAGGACTATCAACACTGCCATAATAGTGAAAATCGGGCGATGCACGGCAAAGCGTGAGATTCTCATCTGGAAACTCCTGCCGGGCCATCGACGGCGACCGTGTTGGAATCGACATCGGGCGGCTGAGGGACTTTTTCAGGAAGGATAATATCCGAGCCGTTCTCGAGAAGATGATTGCCCATTGTAACTACAAGCCCCGAGATTTGCGGTTCTATGATTTCGGCAAGCTCGCCGCTGATTATGCCCGTTGTCACCGGGACAAAACGCGCCTTGAGGTTTTCCGCATCGGCGATGAAGAGGCCTTCTTTGCCGTTTCTGTTTACCAGGGATGCGAACGGGACGAGCGTGGCATCAGCGTGGCGGGCAAATTCCACTTGCGTCCTGACGAACATTCCGGGTTTGAGCGAATGGTTGGCGTTGGGCACTTCGACTTCGACTCTTGCCTGCCGGCTGCTTTCCCTCAGCAGCGGCGCTATGCGCGTGATAGTGCCGGTAAAGGTCTGGGCGGGGTATGCATCCGTGGAGACGACGGCCTGTTGGCCAATTTTGACCTTGGGGTAGTCTCTTTCAATCACATAGACGACGGCCGTAAGGGGATTGTTTTCGAGAATCGAGACTATCGGCTGATTGACCTGCAGCAGCGCCCCTTCGTCAACGAACCTTTCACCGACGACTCTTGTCGGGTCGCCTTCTTCCCAGAAGGCCTGAACCTTGGTGTAAGAGAGCTGAACCTCGGTGGTTTTGAGGGCGGCTTCTTTCTGGGCGACCTGGGCGAGAGAAACCTTGTACCTTGACTGGCTGGCGTTGAATGCGGCCTCGGATTCATCCAGCTCGGAGGCCGAGGCGATTTGCTTTTCACGAAGAGTTTTTGCCCTTTCGTATTCGCGTTTTGCGAGGTCGAGGTCGCTTGCGGAGTTTTCGGCGTTCGCTTTTGCGACCTGCAGCTCAGCCCTGGCCTGTTCGGCTTGCTGGGCAAATTCCTCGTCATCGAGAAGAGCGATGACCTGGTTGCGTTCGACCGTATCACCAACGTCGACGAGAAGTTTTTTGAGCCAGCCCGACACCTTTGATGCGACGATGAATTGTGCCCTTGGTTCGAGTGAGCCGGTGAAAACCGCGATGTCGCGGATAACACCTTTTTGGATTGGTCTGGTCTCAACGGCCACGGGACCCGCCTGCCGGTCCCTTCCATTGCTGGTGCCGGGGCCGATGATTTTACTGATAAGCCGCAGGCCCGTTAAAATGACAACTATGGCCACGAGAGGCAGTATGATTTTTTTCTTCATTTTGCTGTCCTATTCGAGGTTATAAATTCACACCCTATTTCTTGCAGGACATAATAGCATACTCAGCAGGGTAATTCAAATTTTGGAGTCCTGGACGAGAACCTGAAAAAACCATCCTGCCTCCGGGCGACTGTTTCGATTGGGCAGGCAAGGTTGAGTTGCAGATTTTACGAGATTCGGCTGGATTGTGCCGGTTGTGCTTAGAGGCGGTATTCTTTGATTCGGGCACGTTTGTGCCTGGCTCTGTTGCAGCCAGTCACAATTTTGATATTGGCTTTGTCGTTTTGGCCCGGTGATATGCTTATAGAGAGCCCGGACTGACGGGGACACATATCCGAGGTATCCAGCTCAATTGTGTCGTCGGTTATTTGTGCTTTGACATTATTCTCGGCCCAGGAGAGTCCGCTTGCAGCCAGGTTCTGTTCGCACGCGTCGAGGTAGGCGAGATTAGTTTGAAAAAGGATAGTTTTGGTGTTCTCGGTCAGGACGACCATATACATTGCAATCAGGGCAAGTACAATAATCACGAAAGTCAGCACGAAGCCATAGTTTGTCTTTGCTGTTGTCATTTGGCGTTACCTTTCAAGGTGCTGGTGAAGAACAAATAGTTATTGGCCATTTTTTTCTGCAGATGACCAAGGTCTTTATCTTCGAGGCAGGTTATTATCTCGACTGCGTAGCTGGTATCATTTCTGAACCAGATTCGCCATTCGATTTTTCCGTGCGGGATTTGCCAGACAATATCTTCAGAACTTTGGCCGGGATAGTCGTTGATTACCGAGCGAATAATGCGGTCATCCTTCAATTCGTATGAGACCGTCGAATCAGGCAGCACAATTACTAACAGACTATTCCCGGAAGAATCATCGCAGATGATGTTCTTTGCACCGGTGACATCATCGCTTATATACCTGACTGCGCTGAGGAGGACGGAGTTTTCCTCAACCAGGCGGGAGTTTCTCGGCAGTTCGTATGCGAGGGTTCTGAAGAAGCGACTCAAGGTTGCGGAAATCATTACCAGAACAATTATAACCACGACCATTTCCGCTAAAAAGAAACCCTTGCGCATATTACTGCTCCCTTGATGGCGATGGTTGCATCCCTTTATTTTCCAAAACAACGGTATTCGAGAAATATCTCGATAGCCGGACTTCTGTATTTTTACGAAACTTTACGGTCTTTGCCGTAACGGTAACCAGTTTCAGTCCCTTCCACTGATTTTTTCCTTCTGTTTGTTCGATATAAATAACGACATCGGGCCACAACCGCATGGAGTCGGCTTCTCGGATTATTGAGCCGGTGGCGGTGATGCTGTCGAGGGTTGCCTGTGCGGCTGATATGCAGTGTTGTCTGAGGAGCTGGATATGATTAAATTTTTTGAAGCCGTTCAATGACGCTGCGAAGGCAGTGAGAAGCATAGCGAAAACTATCAGGGAGACAATCATCTCCGTCATCATCAGGCCGAGATGTCGTTTTCTGCTAAGGTTCATCATAATTCTTTATTAGCTCGATTACGGGATAATGGAAGCCGTCGAGTATATGATTTCCACCAGGGCGACAAATACTGCATAGGCAATGAAACCGACGATAAGTCCCATTACAATTGTTTCGCAGGGTCCCAATATGAATCTGGCCAAGCTAAGCAGCCGGCTGTAGCCCCAGCGGTAAGCCGACTCGAGTGTTTCAAGGATGGCTAGGGTGTTGCGATGGTTTTCCACGTCGGCAAAGGCCCAGGCAACGCCGCTTCCCAGACCGCACAGCCGGGCGGATTCGCCTATGTCGTCGCCGCGTTCGACATTACTGAGCCACAGTTTCAATCGCTTTTTGAAGGATTGATTGATATCGATAGTCAAAGTGGCGGCGATTGACTGATTGACGGTGCAGCCGGCGTTGAGCGAAAGACGCAATGCCTCGACAACCCTTGCCATCGAGCGGTTCCATTCGCTTCGGTTTAGAAACGGCAGGTGCCACCTGACGAAATCCACAAAGCGCGAGGTCAGGGATAGTCTGCCGGGCCGACGACGTCTTGAGTTGATGCGGATGCAAAGAGGCATAATAACAAATATAAGCAGGATGAGGGCCAGAAAAATCAGCCAGCCGAAATCGAACGCCATATATTCTGAGATTCTTAGTAATATTTGAGTTGCGGCAGGGAGTTCGGTCCCACTCATTTCTTCGAGAACGTCCGCGAATTTTGGCAGGACAAAAGTTGTAATCATCAGGACATTCAGGAACACTACAAGCAGGACAATCGCCGGATAGAACGGATGTAAGGGCCTGACTTTTCTGCTCTGGTCCAGCTCGGCGAGCATATCGGATTCGATTGCCCGGATTGCCTGCGGAACCTGGCCGATTTTTTCTCCTGCTGCGATTAACCCGAGTGCGTAATTGGGGCATTTAGGGTAGCCCCTTTTGATGGATTCGCTTAACGAATAGCCCTCGATAAGCCATTTTTTTATGTTACGGAGGATTTGAGAACGGGTTTCCGTTGTGCCAGTTGCTGCGGAATCGAGGGCCATAGGGAGAGGCAAGTTTTGCCTCATACTCGAGCCGATAGTCGAAATTACAAAGGCGGACGTGGCAGATTCTGAAGCGAGCTTTGCACTTGTTGCGGCGGCTGCAATCATAAATACAATCAACAGGCCGAGCGAGCCCCACTGGCCGAACAGGGCAAAACCAAGGATAACAACTCCAACCGCTAATATGCTTCTGACGATGGTCCTGGCCCATAACGCGCTTTCAGTGCGCCTTGAGAAATATATTCCGATAAGTGGCAGGGAAAAGGCAAATATCGCCAGGACAATGAATCTGTCATCTGATGTTTCGACATTTAACATACCCAGGACAACTACGAGCAGGATTGATAGTATTACGCCTGCAAAGGGCCTGAAGAAGCTGACGACCACACAGACTAATATCAATATTACAGCCGCAAACACAAGCATATCAAATCCATTGTCATACACTGAGACTGGTAATTATTTGTATCATTGGCAGAAACATTGCGAGAATGCACATCAGTATAAAGAAGCCCACGAAAATCAGCATAATCGGCAATAGGACCGTTTCGAGCCGCGCTTGGGTGCTCCGGACCTGCTGGGCATACATATCACCGAGTGTTTGGAGGTTATCCTGCAGCTCGTTTCGCTGTGAACCAAGTTGAATGGAATACAGGAAAAAGCGCGGGATGACTGTGCAAAACTGTCCTGCCTCGAGGATATTTGTCCCCTGCTCAATCTGACTTGCGATGATATCGCTTTCTTTGAGTGTTTTTTCGCTCCCGGCGGCGCCTGCACTTAATCTCAGGCAGGCGGGCATATCACAGCCCGCGGCGACCATCATTGCCATCGCCTCGGCCATTTTGCTCAGGATGCTGCTGTGATACAAAGCTCCGAAAACAGGCAGTTTGAGAAATACAGATTCTCTGAATCTGCGCCCGGCCGGTGAGGATGAGAGCAATGCGTTGGAAACGAGCAGGCTGGCAATGAGCACTGCGACTATCATCCAGACTTTGCCGACGTTTCTGGACATTTCAAATACAAGCATCGTGGGTGCAGGGAGCATACCGCCGAACATTTCGTCGAAGACAATCTCAAACTGTGGAATCAGAAACAGCAGGACGAACGTTATTATACCTGCGCCTAAGGCGAGAATGGTCAGCGGATAGGCGGTGGCCTCGAATACAATTCGTTTCGTCTGGTTCGAGATTTCGAGATGCCTGTTTATTGCCGTCAGCATTTCGCCGAGCCGGCCGGTCTCTACGCCGGCCTTGAGTATTCGTCCATAAAGCGGTGGGAAATGCTCTTTGTGTTTTTCGAAGGCCCTTTCGATGCTTACGCCGGCTTCGAGGTCGCGGGTGATGGAATCTATTAATCTTCGCATACGATACGACGCGACATCTTTTGATAGTGCGCGCAGGCCTTTTTCGAGGGGGATGCCCGCTTTTGTAAGCGATGCGAGCTGCTGATTGAAGAGTATAAACTCGGTTTTGCCTATGGGAGTTTTGGGTCTTTGGGCTTTGGCTTTTTCGAGGGAATTGACCTTGAGCTTCATCTGCTCAAGCAGTTCGATTGCCTGCTCCGGAGAGCCGGCCTCAATAATCCCCGTCATCAGCCGGTCGGAGGCGGTTAGCGCATTATATTCGAACATGGCCATTATCAGTTTCCCATTCTGTTTTGATTATGGATTCAATCACGTGTATCAGCCGGGCATACCTTGTCAATCTCATCCTGCGAGGTAAGCCCTTTTGCGACCAGCCGTCTGCCGTCTTCGAGCATACTTGTATGGCCTTTTACATTTATAATTCCTGAAAGCTCATCAGAGTCGGTCTTTGCGAGAATTGCCTTTCGCAGTCGGCTGTCGAGCCGGACCATTTCGGCTATGAGCATCCTGCCTTTGAAACCTGTTCCAAAGCACTCATCACAGCCGACCGGCTCAAATTCTCCTGTGTCGGTTTTTCTTTTGCAGGCGTTGCAGAGCTTGCGAACGAGGCGCTGATTGAGAATCGCCGAGATACTTGATGTTACCTGGTATGGCTCGATACCCATCTCGAGCAGGCGCAAGACAGCCGCTGCGGGTGTTGCGCTGTGCATAGTGCTCATAAGCAGATGCCCGGTGAGGCCTGCTTCAATCACAATTGCCGCGGTTTGAGCGTCGCGGATTTCGCCTATCATCAGGACCTGCGGGTCCTGCCGCAGAAGCGAGCGCAGCGCAGTGGGGAATGTCATCTGGCCGTGCGGCGTAATTTGAACCTGTGTAGCGCCGTCGATTCTTATTTCCACCGGGTCTTCGAGCGTGACGATACTTTTGCCCGGGAAACGTTTCCTGATATATCGCAGGGCAGCGGCAAGTGTGGTGCTTTTACCGCTGCCCGCGGGTCCCGTAACCAGCAACACGCCCTGGGGTAAGGAGGAAATTTTTTTGAGTGAATTATATACATCATTCGAAAATCCGAGGCGGTCCATGTCCGTCAATTGTGTGTTCTGATAGAAGACTCGGACGACCGCCCTTTGTCCTCGAATCGTCGGGAAAATCGCAAGCCGCTGGTCAAGGACGTTTTTATGGCCGTTGCGGAGTTCTATTCGGCCTTCCTGTGGTATGTCATTGCGATACGTGAGAAGCCCGCCGAGAACTTTCAGTCTTGCGACGACATTGTCTGAGATGGGCTTTGGAAGCGCTTCGACGGTGTTGAGCACACCATCAAGGCGGAATTTGACCGTTAGTTCTGAGTCAGCCGGCTCAAAGTGAACGTCGCTTGCTCCGGCATCTATGGCCCTTTGGAGCAGTTCGTCGACTAAGGTGACGACATCAATGGGCCCGACCTTTTTGTTGTAAGAATCGCCATTATGAATACTTATAGTCATTTTAGCGTCCTTTATAAGCAACCTGCCTTACCATCTGAATGGCCTTCTATGAATCAAGACGCGGTTGGGAGGCTGCTGTTATTTGGGAAAATCCGGTTTTGGCTCCATTTTTATGCGGATTTGTGATAACATATACTCGCCAGGCACGTCTGGAATAACAGGCAGTATACGAGAGTCGAAACGGGGCTTTATGGCTGGCAGGGTTGTCAGTATCGAACTGGTATGGGATTTCCCCATTCCAAAGGCGCTTGAACAGACCCAGGGATGGGTTCTTGTTGCGATGCAGCACCACGGCCGGGAGTTAGTTAATATGCTCTGGCGGATACTCGGCAATGAACAGGACGTTTGCGATGCATATCAGGATACATTCCTCAGCCTGGCTCATCACGAATACGGCAGCAAGCCGGAAAACGTGAAAGGATATGTCTTTCGCTCAGCGAGCAACAGGGCCATATCGATTCTGAGACACAGGTATCTCGAAAAAAGAGACCTGTCATCAAAGCTTATTGACAAGAGAAAGGCGGCTACACCTGCGGGGGAGCTTGACAGCAAGTATCTCAAAGAGTCGCTGCGAGCCGGCATCGCACGTTTGCCTGACCATCTTCGAGACGTTGTAACTTTGCATGATTTGGGAGAGCTGCCGTATGAGCAGGTTGGCCGGATGCTGGGTATTACCTCCGCAACGGCCCGTGTTTACAGATGCAAGGCCGTGCAGCTATTGGCTGCATGGATGAGAAAGGAGACGGCATAAGTATGTTGGCTGCAATTAAAGAAAACCGCTGTAAACGATTGAGAAACTGGCTTTGGAAGCTGCTGGCCGAAAGATTCAGCATCGAGCAGCAATGGGTGCAGGACCATATTGCGAATTGTCCCAAATGTCGCGGAAGAATCGCGCGTCTGGGCAGGGTTGATGCAGCACTGGCGTTATTGAAGGCCGAACCGCATAGCATTGATTTGCTGATGCGTGCAAATACCCAGGCGATTGGTGTTCTCAAGCACAGCTTGCGTGAAACGGCCAAGGCGTGCAAGCTGCGAAGGGCAAGACCCGAATCGACTATTCTCGAAAGATACGGCAAGTATAAACGTCCGCTGTTCCACGCAGCGGCGTGTGTGGCGGTGGCCGTTCTGCTTAAAATCAGCACATTTTCTTCCGCAGGTAAATTCAGGGCCGGAAGCCAGAAGGCCGTGGAGCACTACTATGCCAGCCGGGCAGGTGAAGATATCGCCGGCGAAGTTTTTAGAAGCCATGCTTAAGTAGTTGCCGGGGCATAGTTAACTGCCTCCTATACCTCTATTCCCTTCTTGTATTTCGCGTGCTCGGATTTGGGATGGTTTAGCACGTCTTGTGGACAGCAAATTTTTTTGGGTTGACCGGCTGATTTGTGGTATAATAAGGGTGTCGGAGAAACGTAGGAATTTTTGCCGCTGAAAAGGACGTCAGCATTTCACAAGCAAGAGGATTTGGAGGGTACGAGAATGGCTTTGGCATGGGTGCCAATCTGGGTTCTGACGTCGGTTGTGGCATATTTTCTCACCGAGGCGGCGTGTCTGTGCTGCAGCAAAGGGTCCTGGGATAAATCCACGAGGGAATTCGCGGCTATTTGCAGTATTCTACTCGGGCCGGTTTTTCTGGTCATATCGGTTGAACTGCTGCTGCTGGCTGCGCTGGGCAATGGTCTTACGAGGGGACATCACAGGATGTACAAGGATTGATTGTCCCGGCTGACGACGGCATTGGGTGAAGACCGACGCATTGTGACGAGGGGGTATGGTGTAACTATGCATCTGCTATTGAACACTCATATTCACAGGTGATTGGGAAGAGATTTGAATGGGCGATACAGGAATCGAACCTGTGACCCGCTGATTAAGAGTCAGCTGCTCTACCTGGCTGAGCTAATCGCCCGAAAATTCGCGATGATTATACAGATTCTCGTATCCTCTGCAAGGTCAAACACAGACATTGCGTTGTTTCTCATGAGGGATTTGTGTGATGTTTTGGTGTGCTGTATTTTTCAGTTTTAAAGCCTGAAATAAAAAAAGCCGCGTTTTATCGCAGCTCTGGTGCTCATTGACTTGTGCCGGATTATTTCCTGCGCTTCCTTAACAAGGTTGCCGCTCCGAGCCCAAGCAGTAATATCGTTGATGGCTCCGGCGTCAGGACAAAGGCCACATCCAGCGGTTGTTGCGGATTAGGATAGCACCAATCATAGGGTTCTTTCAACTGCTGCCAGCCTCCGCCCCAGTGGCTATATGTGTCATAGAAAACCGCAGTGGAACCGTTAACCTCTGTTGCCGTCTTCCAGCCCCATTGGCAACCTTCATAATCTGTAGATATCATCAGCCAGTAGGTATGGCCCGCTTCCTGCAGGAAGGGGGTTTCCAATGTCGGGAGATTATACTGATACATTTTGTCGTGGTCGTGTTCCTTATAATAATCAATCCAGCCCCGAGGGTCATACCAGCCCTGGTCCCCGGTAGCATATTCTCTGCTCGTATAATTATTGTTTGGATCAAGGTCTCCGTTGTCGAAAACACCTCGCCAGAGCTCATCGCCGGGCTTGGCGAAAGGGCCGCTGGTGTCATTGTCGAGTATCCGTATAAGGATAGCGCCTGTAGAACCTTCTACATCGCCCCTCCAGGAGCCCCAGAAATGAATGTCGGTTATATTTAAAGTTTCAGTGGCTGTCCAGTCATCTGCTACGCCCCACTCCCACTCGGAAAAGACGTCCCAGCCAGTCGGGTCGGGTAATTGTTGATACACGTACGGGTCACCCACGTCCCAATCAGCGAAGGCAACTGCGCAAGAAACAAGCACGACTGCGAAGGCAAACAGGATGCGCGCTAACGGATGCGTCAACTCTCTACTCCTCCTTCTTCTGGGTGTATCACGTGTCCCTACTCCTTACTTCTAAATTGCCGTTTCAGGTACACTAACTTCCGTCAACGGCCTCTCTTCATGCGTATTAGAATACAATATGCAGTCCGAGAATGTCAAGAGAAATCCCAGTTTTTTTAGGGGTTTATAAAAATTTCTCGCGAAATTTTTTTGCCAATTGGGTCATATGCCATTTTTGGCTTGGAAATGCATATATAAGCCAAATTGAACATAGTATAAATTGTTCTGAATGAGGCCATTGTGCTTGCGATAAATTGCCTATTTTACCTCTTATTTTGCACTGGTCTGGGGCACCGGCAGGCCTAATTCGGCCAAGACCTTCTTCAAGTCCTCCCAGACCCGCCTGCGGTTCTCGTCGGAGTAGTTTCTAAGCAGGTAAGCTGGGTGATAGGTAGCCATAAGTTTTATTGGCCGGTGGCCAATGCCGGGGTAATACTCGTGGAAGTAGCCGCGGAGCTGGCCGATTGATTTGGTGGTTTCGAGCAGAGTTTTTGCCGCGTGAGCACCCAGCGCGACGATGATGTCCGGATTAATCAGCTCGATTTGTCTTTGCAGGTATGGCAGGCAGGCGATTACCTCTTCCGGCCTTGGGTCGCGGTTATCCGGCGGCCGGCACTTGAGGATATTGCCAATCCACACCTCTTCACGTTTGAGTCCGCACGCCTTAATCATTCTATCGAGCAACTGTCCGGCTCTGCCTACGAAGGGTCTCGCCTGAGCATCTTCGTCTGCTCCGGGTGCTTCACCGATGAACATAATTCGAGCAGAAGGGCTACCCTCGCCGGGTACGGCGTTCGTTCGCAGCGAGCCGAGTTCACATTTGCGGCACTGGCGTGTTTGTTCAGCGATATCTTCGAGTTCTTTGACGGCCTCAGGCGAGGCGGTGCGAGAAGCTGCTATGGGTGATGACGCCGCCATGGGCGTACTGGTTTTTGGTGTAAGTCCGCCGCTGAAAAACTCGGCCATTTCGGCGTGCTGGCGCGCCACTTTGTCTGTGTTGGGTTGTTTAGTCATTGGTGTAAATTTTAATTGGGTGTATGCATTGGGGCAAGAAAAAAGGGCGCCTGCGTTCGGCAAGCGCCCTTTTTGCAGTTCGTGTTTTGTTTATTAGACAAGCCCCTGTGCCAGCATCGAGTTTGCGACTTTGATGAAGCCGGCGATGTTTGAGCCGGCGACGAAGTTGCCGGCTTGGCCGTATTCCTCAGCGGCCTGGCTGGCGTTTTTGTAGATAGTGGTCATAATAATCTTCAGCTCCGCGTCTGCCTTTTCAAAGGTCCAGGGAATCCGCTGGCTGTTCTGTGCCATTTCCAGACCCGATACAGCCACGCCGCCCGCGTTGGCGGCCTTTCCGGGTACAAAGATGATTTTACTGGCGTGGAAGACATCGGCTGCTTCCGGTGTGCAGGGCATATTGGCACCTTCGCCGACGGCGATACAGCCGTTTTTCGCCAGTGTTTTTGCTCCCGTCTCGTCAAGCTCGTTCTGTGTTGCGCAGGGTAGCGCGATATCGCATTTGACGTTCCAGACGCCCGCGCATCCTTCGGTATATTTTGCTTTTTTGTGGTAGTTGAGATATTCCTTGATGCGTTTTCTTTCCACTTCCTTGATTCTTTTGATGGTATCGAGCTTGATGCCGTCCGGGTCGTAGATGAAACCATTCGAGTCGCTGGCAGTAACCACTTTTCCGCCGAGTTGCTGGACCTTTTCAATTGCGTAAATGGCTACGTTGCCTGCGCCGGATACGCTGACGGTCATACCGTCGAAACTCTTTCCGACGGCCTTGAGGGCCTGTTCCATAATATAGACCAGGCCGTAGCCGGTGGCTTCGGTTCGCACGAGAGAGCCGCCCCATTCGAGGCCCTTGCCTGTGAGCACGCCGGTGAATTCGTTTCGCAGCCGTTTATACTGGCCGAACATAAAGCCGACCTCGCGTCCGCCGACACCGATATCGCCGGCGGGCACATCGGTATCCGGCCCGATATGTCTGAAAAGCTCGCTCATAAAGCTCTGGCAGAAGCGCATCACTTCGTCGTCGGTCTTGCCCTTGGGGTCGAAATCGGAGCCGCCCTTGCCGCCGCCCATCATTAGTCCGGTGAGCGAGTTTTTGAAAATCTGCTCGAAGCCGAGAAATTTGATAATCCCGATATATACGCTGGGGTGAAATCTGATACCTCCCTTGTAGGGTCCGAGGGCGCTATTGAACTCGATACGAAAGCCGCGATTGACCTGATACTGGCCCTTGTCATCCTGCCAGGGAATGCGGAAGATAATCTGTCTTTCGGGTTCGACGACACGGTCTAAGATTTTGGCCTTGACGTATTCGGGGTGTTTTTCGAGGACGGGCGGCAGACAATCCAGCACTTCTTTTACCGCCTGGTGGAACTCGGATTCGCCGGGGTTACGTTTGATTACCTGGTCATACACTGA
>Ga0315537_1000068_pt1 | contig 62862 bp, 79 predicted proteins | sample SalMarSW160270MG_FD_203091 | JGI IMG/M metagenome (GOLD analysis project Ga0315537, IMG submission 203091) | Salt marsh sediment microbial communities from the Plum Island Ecosystem LTER, Massachusetts, United States - Salt Marsh Sediment SW1602-70 ... | reverse complement strand
AAATAACAAAGCCAGAAGAAGCGAGAAATGTCACTGACTTATCTTATTTTCATGTTAATTATATCAAAAAAATGATGAAGAAAAACAAAAAGCTGGGGGGGGAGATAATGCTTGCAAAGAATTTTTGCTATGCTCAGGGTTTTTATGGTGCAGAGAGTTATATTAAAGGATTTTCAGGTTATGCTTTAGAATTATTAACATGCTATTACGGAAGTTTTTTAAAATTCATAAAGGCTGTAAGAAATAAACAAAAAATTATTCTTGATCCTGAAAAATTTTACAAAAATAAACAAGAAATACTGTTGGAATTAAATGAAGCAAAATTACAATCTCCAATAGTTTTTGTAGACCCTACATTTAAAGAAAGAAATGCTCTTGCAGCTTTGAGCCAAGAAACTTTTGGAAAATTCAAAGAAACATGCAGAAGTTTTTTAAGTAATCCAGATAATAAATTCTTTGAAAAAAAAGATTTAGGAAAAGAACTAAAAAAGAAGTATAAAAATCTCATAGTTATAGAGGTAAGAACAAGCAAGCAAAAAGGAGATATTGCAGGGAGCAAACTAAAAAAATTCTCTGACTTTTTAACTAATGGGCTGAAAAAATATTTTGAAATTAAATTTAAGGAGTTTGAATATGATGATGAAAAAAATATTGGGAAAATTTATCTTTCTATTATCCAAAAAAAAGATATTATTAGAGAAGGACCTCCAATAACTTCAGTTGAACATCTTGTTAGGTTTAAAAAAAAGCATAAAAACTGCTTTATAAAAAAAGGCCAGTCTTATGCAAGAGAAAAACCCCTAACTATAAACAAATTTTTAGAAAATTTAAAAAAAGAAAAAAGAACCAAAGAGATGAAGATAACAAAAATAGAGTTAGTTAATATTTCTAGTGTTTTGAACAGCCTTTAACAACAATGACATTTTTTCATTAAGAGCGTTAGAACACCTTTGCCCATTTTCTAATTCTTCAATTGCAAAAGTAATTGAATCAGCTAAATCCTCATCTATTATTTTTGGTTTTAGTACATTTCCCTTTACTGCGCTTTCTAATCTTTGGAAGTCAAGACTCTTTTTAGGTAGAAGTTCAGCATTCCTTTTTCTAATAGAAATCCCATATCCTCCTGTAATACGCTGACCTAGATAAACAAGTAGGCTATTAAAATCTTGAACAATATAAACATCTGCCATTTTTAGCTTATTTCTACTTTAATGAAAACTTTTTCTTCAGCCTCTTTTCTGTCCCATACTCCGACAATTTTATATTTAGTATTTTCAGGTATTATGAATGTACGGTTTGCTCTTTCAGTATTTCTTTTTGTTGTTACACCTATTTTTTTAAACTTTGCTTCTAATCTGCTAATGGCCTTTTTCCTATCTTTTTTATTTACAGAAATATCTATAGAGTCTGATCCAGCAACAGAAGCAATAGGATCTCCTAAAATGCATTCTGCCATTTGTCCAACAATAGTGTAGTCAATAGCTTCTTTATAACCTTTCATAGGAATACTTAAAGAAGGGAGGACTACTTTCCTTAAAGTAGAATATGCTGAAGCAACATTTCCTTTTGCCATTTTTTTACTTCCCCCAGGCTTTTTCAAATAAGTGGGAAAGAGAATTAACAAAAAACTCAGAATTTATCCATACTCCTAACTCTTCATCATCTTTTGAGTTTTGAGAAAGCAAAAATAAGATTTGTTCTTTATCAACAGCAAAAAATCTGGAATTAATATCCAGTTTTTTAGCATTAATCTTAAACTTAATGTTTATTTTTTTGATTTCAGATTCCTCTCCAGATAAAGCTATTTTTGTGCTTATCTTTCTCTTGTTCAAGTTATTGAATAAAGAAGAGAATATTCTTGACCTGTCATTAATTTCAGAAGTTGAAGTGCAGATTATAGCTTCTTTTTTAGCAGATTCCAAAATCTCTTTTAAATGATTGAAAATATTTGTTTTTCCTTTAATGGCTCCACTTAAATTATTGTGCTTGACTGGCTCTATTCCTGTATTGTAGAGCTCTTCAAGTTCAGCATATTCTTTAGTTTCTCTTAAATTTGAAAGCATTTTTACATTTTCACTTGCCTTGTTTAGAGTATTTGTTTTAAGTTTTTCTATAACAGTAGTTGGTTTGACTGCAATATATTTGACTGGTTTTCCTAGTTTAGCTATTGCAAATCCTGATTTTTCAAGAGATTCAAGAACATCATAGGTTCTGCTTCTTGGAACACCAGAAATTTCGGCTATTTCACCTGCTGAAGCAACGCCCCTGCCTAACAAGGCAAGCCAGACTTTAGTTTCATAAATATTTAAATTGAAAAATTCTTTGATTTGCTTAACAAGTTCTGGTTTAATTATCATTTTATTTTTGGGGTCTTATATAAAAAGCATAATCTACTGGGTTAAAAGTAATTGTTAATTCATTATTTTGACAATACTCTAATACATGTGTATTAGCTTCTTTAAGAATATCAAGCCAGGATGCTACCTCTGTTCCTTCTATGTTTGTTGGAAGATTTGCTAATTTAAAATCTAGGTGTCCTGTCTCTCTTATTGGAGAAGTGAGTGTAACATTACTAAAACCATCATCGGCTAAGATATTTCTTAATTCACTAAATGCATTTTGGCTTATTCCCATGTTATTTTTATTAAAATTATTTATTACTAGCTTTAAAGAAAATTCCTTTATAAATCTTTCTATTTTGTTGTTACTATATAATTAGAACAATAGAAAGGTTTAAATATTTTGAATTTTTTATGAGGCTAGATAAGATGCAATACTTAAAAATTTTAACATATTTTATTGTATTTTTAATAGGTTTTCTTAGCTGTACACTTATTGTTTTTTCTGAAATAGAAAAACCGCTTTTTATTGGAGGCTTGGGCCTTATTTCTGGGTCAAAAGCTCCTAGTAACTGGATAAAAGAAAACCAGATTCATATTTATGAAAATGCCATTGTTATTGACATAGAAGGAGCATCTATATCAAAATATGCCCCTACAGGAAGTATGAGGCCTGTATTAGATAAAGATAGTAATGGTATAAGAATTGTTCCAGAAAACCCTGGTCAGATAGAGATTGGGGACATAATAACTTTTGAGCAGAATAGTCAGTTAATTGTTCACAGGGTTGTTGATAAAGGCAGAGACGAAGAAGGAGTATTTTTTATAACAAAAGGTGACAATAATAATGTCACAGATGGAAAGGTAAGATTTAAAGATATTAGATATGTTACTATAGGGGTAATTTGGTAAATGGTTAAAGAAATCAGATGTCCTGAGCTGATTTAGAAACTGCTATAAAAGGAGCAGATAATATTTCTTGTATATATATTTCTGGCAGGCTTGATGATAAACTGCTCAGAGAAAATTTAGCAAAGAAATTTAGTGGGGAAGCACTAGAAAAAGAATTTAGCAGAATTAAAAAATTATACAAGGCAGGCAGGGCATATGCTAAAAAGTTTGCAGAATATGGTTCTAACCCAGAGGAAGTCTTAGATAATATCAAAGCCCATTCTAAAAGATTCAAGACATGTTCAGCAGGAGTAACAGGATTAAAAGTAAAATACAGTAAAAGAAATTTAAAACATTTAACAGATAAAGAGATAGAATGTTTACAATACTTTGGATTATTAGAGCAAAGCCCAGCTAATTAACATTCCAATAAAAATTCCTGCTGTTATGAAGGGCATTGCAGGATAAAATTTTCCTTTTCTTGCTGATATGAACAAGGCAGCTAGAGCAATTGTTGCACATGCAGTTATTAATAAAGAGGAAATCAAGCCAAAAGCATTAAGGAAAAGACCAGAGGCAATTATTGGGAAAATAACATCTCCTCCGCCAAGAATAGCTAGAGAAACTTTTATTTTTTTCTTCTTTAAAATTTTTTTAGGAATCTCTTTTTTCTTATATTTTTGTTTGAGTGATTTAAAATGTTTCTTTTGTTTTTTACCAAGATAAGGAACAAAAAAACCAGCAAAAAATTTCAGTTCATTAATTTGAAATTTTGCCATTTTCTGCATAAATCCTGCATGCCAGACAGCATATATATCATATGCTGAGATTAATATAAGGAAGAAAACTATAAGCCATAATCCTATAGAGCCCCAAGAACTAAAAAGAATAACAAAAACAGCAGCTATTCCAGGATATATCATTAGTTCTGTAAAATTATGAACAACTAAATTCCTTTTAAAAACCTTGAAAAAGGCTAAAGGCAAAGCAATTAAGGCTGCTATAATATCTGGGTAAGGAAGTTGAAAATAGATAAATAAACTGTTGAATGTTATTCCAATAGCTAAAATAACAACTACAAAAAACCAGAGGCGTAAAACTGTTTTTAGCTTGAATTTCATTAATAAAAACATTAAGATAACTGCAATTACAAATGCGAAAATAATTGAGGAAAAACCTTCAGCTGGTTTTATATCTTCAGGGGGCTGCATATTATACGGAAGTTCTGGCCCTGTTATATAAGAATGTACAACAGCTAATCCAATCAGCTGGGTTATTAAAAACATAGCCAAAAGAGTCAGTGTTATTTTCCATGCGTGTTTCATTGCTTAAGACACCCAGCTCTTAAAGCTTCAACTTCCCTTAAAAACATATTTGTGTACCTCCTTTTCATCTTATATCAATTTATAGAAAAGATGGTTTATAAAATTGATGTATTTTTATCTTATCCTAATCGTCTCTAAATTTCTTGGGGCAGAAGTCTCAATTCTGTTTAGTTTGTATAAAGTAGAAGCAAGGTCAAGACACTTACTTGCTTCTCCGTGGTTAATTAGAACTCTCTTTGGTTTTGGCTGGCATCTGTTTATAAAGGCTAATAGTTGATTTCTTCCAGAGTGGGCTGTTAATCCATCTATAGTATGAATTTCTAAATTAACTTGCACATCTTCTTCTTTACCCTCATTTGTCATTTTAATCTCTTTAAGGCCTTCCTGGACCTGTCTTCCTAAACTTCCTACACCCTGATAACAAACAAAAATTATACTGTTTTTTTTATTATCAGCAAATTCTCTAAAATACTCTACAGAAGCACCTCCGACTAACATACCAGAAGTTGCAAGAACAATGCAAGGGCTTCCTTCAACAACTTTTTTCCTTTCTGCTGGCGAACCAACTCTTTTGAATAGTCCAGAAGAAAAAGGATTTTTGTCTTGGAAAATCTGGCTTCTTATATTGCTAGATAAAAAATCAGGGTATGCTGTGTGAATTCCATTAATATCCCATATCATTCCATCTATATAAATTGGAACCTCTGGCAATAAACCCTGTTTAAAAGCATCTTCAAGTATTAACATGGTTTCCTGTGCTCTTCCTAATCCTAATTCCGGAATTAAAACCTTGCCTTTTCTTGCTATTGTTTTCTTTATAGCCTCTATTAGTATCATTTCTGACTCCTTTCTTGGAGGAAGAACATCATTTTTACCCCCATATGTAGCTTCTATAATTGCTGTTTCTAATCGTGGAAAAGATGTTATAGAAGAATCTAACAATCTTGTTTTTCCAAATTTCATATCCCCTGTATAAAGTAAGTTGTGAAGACCATTGCCTATATTTAAATGAACCATAGCACTTCCTAGAGCATGGCCTGAATTATAAAAAGTAAGCCTTATATCTGGAGCAATATCAGTAACCTCATTGAAATTCAGGCAGATGCTGTGTTTAACCATTTCTTTAATATCTTTTGAACCATACAATGGCTGAGAGGCTTTTTTATAAGCAACTCCTATATAATCTAAAGAAAGTAAAGAAGCAATATCCCTTGTAGGAGGTGTAAAATATACAGGACCCCTGTAACCCATTTTGAACAATAGAGGAACTAGTCCACAATGATCAAGGTGTGCGTGACTTATAATTATGGCATCTATTTCTTTAAGGTCAAATTCTGAAATGTCAAAATAAGGAAATTTTTCTCTATTTTGAGCTGCTACATCAACACCACAATCAATCAGTATTTTTGATACAGGGGTGTGCAAAAGTAAGCAGGATCTTCCAACCTGTCTTGCCCCCCCTAAAAATGTAAGCCTTACCCACTCTTCTATTTTTTCAGGATTCCATTCTCTATAAATCTTTTTACCAATAGAGTTTAGAAACTTTTTCCTGTAACTATTATTTTCATATAAAACTGCCCTAATATTTTCGGTTATTTTACTTGGGATAGCAGGACTTCTTTGCACTTGAGGAATCCACAATGTCTTTTGTTTTATCTCTTGTAAAATTGCTCCTGCTTTGCCTATAACCATTCCTGGTTTCTTGGCTTCGATTATAACCGTACTTCTTTGTATATCAAAAATTATATTTGTTATTTCTGCTTCTTTTGGAATTATATTCCTAATTTCTTTTTCTGCATTTTCTTTTTCTACTAAGATTTTAGAGTCTGCCCTTAATTCAATTCTTTTCTTAATGTTGTTAACAACTTCTTTGATTTTTCTTTCTCCTTCTTTAAAGAAATTCTCATCATCTGTATAAAGAACTATATTTGCTCCTTCAAAATTAGCAGAGCTTATACATTTTGGCAACTCGCTCTGGATATTTTTCAGAATATCTGGCATTTTGTTTTTTTCCTTTTGTTTTTGACGCAATCTTTTAAAAAAAGATTGCCCAGAATTTTAAATAAAATGATTATAATTTAAACATAATTTGGTTTGATCTCTTTTTCAATAACTGGCTTTATGCCCTCTTTAGTAACAGCAAAAACATCTATTCCAAAGCCGCTTCCAACATCTCTTTGTGTTGAGGATTTTATACATTCTAAAGAAAGTTCTGTAGCTTGTTTAGTTGTCATGTCTTTATTATATCTTCTTTCTAAAAGGCCGAGAATAAAAGGCATACCACTAGAAAGATTTGCATCATAATCTTTAACTTTATTCACTGTTCCTGCTGGCTCTATAGTATATAATTCAAAAGAGCCGTCTTCATTATAGCCTGCAACTAAAGATCCTGCAATAAATGGAATCATAGACATCTGCCTAATATTCCGGTAAGCGAGCATGCCAATAAGATTTGCTCCTTCTTTAACTGTTGGTCTTTGCTTGCTCTTTAATTGTTTGAGCCTTAATTCTGCTTTGACTATTTTTCTGAGCATTTCTATATCTGAAGAAACTCCTGTTCCTGCAAAAATAAGATACTCATTGATTTTCGTTAATTTTTTTGTGTCTTTACTAACTGCAATAGTCCCTACTGTGCTCTGTCTGTCTGCTGCTAAAACTATTCCATCTCTGCACACAATTCCAACTATGCTTGTGCCTGTTTTAAGAATGTTCTTCTTTAAATCTTCATCCATTTTAATTGAGAACTATTTAACCTCTCAAAGAATTTACAATAATAATTAGAAGATTGGGTTTATAAAGTTTTTGATTTTTATCTCTCAACTTTTGTAACTCCTGCTTCTTTCTTGAACTTTATGATGTTTTCTACAAAACTCTCTATCTTAGCTTCATGACTAACTAGGATAAGTTGTGCTACTTTTAACTGGGAAAGAACATCTCTTATCTTATCAAGTTGTGTTTCAGAAAAACCATCAGTCGGCTCATCAAGTATAATAAGGTCTCTTGTCTTTATCCTGCTTAATAAAGAATTAATGACTTGATTTAGAGCGAGCCTGTAGGCAAGAGCAACAGCAGTCCTCTCTCCACCCGAAAGGCAGTTATAAGAAAGTTCGTAATCTTGCTGCTCAATTATCGGAGAAAACTGCTCATCTAATCTTACAGAAAGAGATTCTGGAACAAGAACAGAAAACCATTCTGAAAACAACTTTGAGAATTCGTCACGAAGTTTTAACATGACATTTTTTTCTGTAAATAAAATTAAATTCAGAAATTTACTAGTAATCCAGTCTTCAAGCTGTTTTAGATAATCTAGTTTCTTTTTTAATTCATGTTTTTCTTGGATTTGCTTGTTTATATCCTGGATTTGTTCCTGAATGAGAGAGCTTTCTTTATTTATTTCAGCTACCTTGATTTCCTGCTGTTTTTCTTTTAGTCTTTCTTGTTCAAGCTCCTCCTGTTTATTTTCAAAAAGTGGAGTGAATTTTGAAAATTGCCCAATGCTCTCCTCAAGAGTTTTTATATGTTTAATTATCATTTCAATGTCCAAATGAATCTGCTTTTCCCTTTTCTCTATTTCTTGTATATTTTTTTCTTTTTCCTTTATATTTTGCAATTTGATTTTTTTTATTTCCTCTTCTGATTTTTTTTGTTCAAGACTAAATGTTTGTTTTCTCAAACTTTCTAGAGATTCTGAAAGCTGTAATTTTTGCTTTTCTATATCTTGAATATTTTGATTAAGTGATGCAAGCTCAGAATCTATTTTCTGAAAAATATTATTTTTATATTCTTCATTGACTTCCTGAAGGCAAGTAGGGCAGTTCTTTAAGCGGGATATTTTTTCTTTAAGCTGTTCAGCTTCTTTTTTTCTTTCCAGCAAAGAGTTTAACTTACTAGAGATATTAATAGATTCTTCTTGTAGGTTTTTCTCTTGTTCTTTATTTTTTGCGATAGCAGAAAGAATCTCCTGAAATCTGTCTTGATCGAAAACAAGTTTTTTCACATCCCCTATTTCTTCTCTTAGCTTTTGCATCTGTGTTTTTAGCTCAAAAGAAGAATCTTTCTTATTTATTAACATGATGTCAGCTTTTTCTTTTTCTTTTTCAAGATTTTCTTTTTCTTTTACCTTTCCTTCTATTTCTCTTGCCTCTTCCCCTATTTTCTTCCTCTGTTCTATTCTTTCCTGCAAGACCTTGCTTTCTTTTTCTTGATTCTCTTGCAACAAAGAGAGTTTTTCTTTTTTTTCTTTTAGAGTTTTTTTTATCTGTTCTATATCTGCTAACTGGCCCTCTTTGTTTCTTATTTTTTCACGAAGTTTGATTGTAAAGATACTTATGTTTTCCCCTATTCTTTTATACTTATCTATTCCAAAAATATGACGCAGTGTATTAAGCCGAGTTTCAGCTGCTTCTAAAATTATCTGCTTCATTTCTTCTTGGGGAGTGTAAACAGTAAATTTATATAGAAGATTAGTTTTTTTAGCAAATTCGGTTGGGTAATTTAATAATCTTAACACCCTATTCTTAATTTCAGTTACACTCCCTTCAAATTTTTCATTATCTACTATTATAGAAGTATTCTCCTGGCTTATGTTCTTCCCCCTCTTTAATACCCTTTCTAAGATAACAGACTTACCGTCTATTTCTAATTTAAGGGTAACGCGGCCTTCTTGCTTACCATTTTTCAATAAAGAAGACCCTCTTTGACTTGGTTGCAGACCAAATAAAGCAAATTCTATTGCAAGAAGAACAGATGTCTTGCCTGCCCCAATGTCCCCTGACAATAAGATTGAACCTGCAGGAAACTCTATCTCCTGGTTTTCATAACTCCTTATATTCTCTAGTTTTATTTTTTTAATGAGCATTTTATAAGTCTAGGATTTTGTTTATTTCAGTTAAAAGGCGAGATTCAAAAACTGCTTTTTTCTCATCTTCCTGTTTCTCTAAATTAAAAGAGTTTATTAAAGGAGTAATAAATTTATTAAATTCAGAGGAGTTTTCCTTGATGAAAGTCTCAATCATTGCTTCTTCTATCTTATCTATATCATCTGTCTCTATTTCAATTTCCTGCTCTTCTGTCTTAAGCTTACTGGTATTTTTTAACAGCACATAAGATTTCTTTTTTTTAGCTGTTTCTTGTATCGCCTGGAACTTTATATCTGAAGTTTTTCCATGCTTTATCTTTCCTTTTAATTTTAAAAGAACAATTTTGTCCTCTAAATCTTCTTTTTCAAGTGCAAAAATAATCTTGTCTGTTGCTGTCAAAGCATCTTCTATTTCAATTTCTATAGACAAGATAGGTTTAAATTTAATCTCTTTTTTTGTTAACTTAACATAGCCATTAACATCAATGATATAAAAACTCCCTCCTTTAAGTTCATCTAATTCTTGGAAATTATTTGGAAATATTGGTCCTGGATAAACCAAATACTTATTGTCAGCAAGAGGGTATTCATGTATTAAATGCAAATGCCCCAGGGCATAATAATCTGCTTCTGGTAACTTTTCTATTGAAACAGATTCTATTGGGAGGTTCCCTTTAGCTGATTCCATTGTTGTGTGCAACATTAAAATTTTGAAATTATTTGTTTCTTCAAGAAAGATTCTTCTTAAATCTTTTACTTCTAATCCTGATTTTTTCCCAGGATAACCATAGATTGATACCCCTTCATGATTTCTTGCTTTTAACATTATTTTATTCTCTTGCTCTTCAAACTTACACATCTGGCAAAAACCTGCTTTTTCTAAAACATCTAGAAAAGTTTTACCAGAAACAGAATAATCATGGCTTCCTGCAATCATATAACACTTAATATTGACATCTTTTAATTTTTTAAATTCTGAGAAAGTTTCTTTTAAAATTTCTATTGGAGGATATGCAGAGTCAAATAAATCTCCTGAAAAAAGTATGAAGTTTACATTCTCTTGAATGCAAATTTCAATTGCCTTTTTGAAACTAGCTAAATTCAATTCCTGAAGTTCTGGTTGGCGCCAAGAACCAAGATGACAGTCAGCAATATGTGCAAATCTCATTTTCTCTTTTTACTTTTCCCTACAAAAAACCGAAAATAAGCTATATAAAAATAATTATAATAGAGAAAATACTTTAAAAATCCCTTTAAATTATCTTCTTAATTCTATAATGAATAATTCTTCAAAAAATAATTTCTTTTTGCTTAATAATTTCATTTTATAACCTAATTCTTTTGCTTTTTTATTTATAATTTTAGGCTTACTTAATGAACTATAAATCAGTAAAACCTTTCCATTTTCATTTAAATAATTTTTAGCTTGTTTTAAAAATCTAATAATTGTTTCATAACCTTGTTTTCCCCCAGTTGTATCTTTTTCTTTATCGTATCTATTGGAAGGCAGGTAAGGAGGATTGAATACAATAAGATCAAATTTGTTTTTGATATTTGAAAAAAGGTTTGATTTTATAGCTTTAAATCCTTTTTTCTTTAATAACCCAATAACAGACTTGTCTACATCTGCAGCCAGTATATTATTAAAGCCTAATTTTCTGCAGGTTTCTGCCTGAATTCCTGAACCTGTTCCAAGGTCAAGAATAATAGTGTTTTTATCTTTATCTTTCAGGTATTTTTTCAAATTTTCTGAAAGCGAGTAAGAATCTTCTGCTGGGGCATACATTTTTATATTTTTAACCAAACCAACTAATTATTTTATCTCTAAAAATAAAGGTCAAAATAAAAACCGCAAGAAGAAGAACTAGAATTATAGAAAGCAAGATTATTTTTAAATTTCCTTTTAAAAAAGACTGTTTTTTTGGTTTTTTAATTTGTGTTACAGTTGCTGTTTGTTGACTAGTCGGTTGTGCTGGAGCCATGGGCCTTTGATATGCTACTGGTTTTGCTGGTTGTACTGCTGTTACTGGTTCTGGCATACTTGCTTTTTTTTGAACAATAACAGAACCAGAATGTATAAAATTAGAAGCTTCTTCAACTTCTTCTGTACTATAACCTGCAGAAATAAGACTCTGTTTAGTGTCCTCAAAAGAATAGCCCCTTTCAAGAGAATTTTTCAATGCAGCAACTATATCTTCTCTTACCATTTCTACCTCTTTTTTATCTTCTGATAATAGTTTTTAGTTATTATTAAACCTTTGTTTTTAATTCTTTATAGTATTATTTTCTGACAATCCTGCATAATATGAACTGTTTTTCCAAGTTTATAGCCTAATTCAGATGCAAGCTCTGCCATTGGAGTTAATTTAGCTAAATCTCCATGAGCAGGAATTATATGTTCTGGATGCATCATAGTTATAAAATCTCTCAAATCTTCTCTTGCTGCATGACCTGAAACATGGGCATCTCCAAAAATTCTAACCCCTCTCTTTTTTAATCTTTTTTCCAGCTGATTTCTATTTGAGACAGTTATTGGGGTTGGAATAATTGAAGAGGAGAAGATTACATGATCCTGGTTCCTAAAAGAAAAGGGGAGTTCATTCTTTGAAATTCTCTCAAGAACACTCCCAGGCTCACCTTGATGACCTGTGCAAACAAGTAAATAATTAGTCCTGTTTTTGTTTATTTTCCTTAAAGCAGATTCTACTTGTTTTCTATAGCTAAGAAGCAGTATATCTTGATAAAAGGGGCAGATTTTTACTTTTTGGGCAGCAGAAACATATTTGTTTAGACTCCTCCCAACAAAAATGATTTTTCTTCTAAGTTGTTTACCAAAATCCACAATGCTTTTTAGTCTAGCAATATGAGAAGAGAAGGTTGTTATAATAATCCCAGATTTTTCATTGGAGGTAGTTAACATTACATCTTCAAGTAATCCTCTTGCTATTTTTTCACTTGGCGTTTTCCTTTCACTGCCAGAATAAAGGGCATCTACAATTAAAACTTTAACTCCTTCTTTAGCTATTTCCTTTAGTTTTTCATAATTTGGTTTTTTTCCTAAAATAGGGTTGTTGTCAAATTTGAAATCATTTGCGTATAAGACAACACCCTCTTTTGTGTGTAAGGCAATCATAGAAGTTTGAGGGGTAGAATGAGTAATATTGATAAAATCAACAAGATATTTTTTATTTTTGCCTTGTAAAGTATAAGAAGAATTTGGCTGAACTACTTTTAGCTTGTTCCTTAGCATTATGCCTTCATCTCTTAACATTGTTTTTAAAACTTCTATAGTAAAAGGAGTTCCAATAATCTCTGCATTATATCTTTGTGCAAGATATAAAACTGCTCCAATATGGTCAAGATGAGCATGGCCTAGAAAAATTGCTCTTACCTTATTTCTTAAATTAAAGCTGTCTAATAAGGTATCTTGGGGTATGGCTCCTATATTTCTTAATCTTTTCTCAGTTAATTTTTTATTTCTTTCTTGTTCTTCTAATTCAACAATTGCAGGCAGGAAAAAACCCATATCAAAAATAAAAACATCTCCTGCTATTTCCACAGCTGTCATATTCTTGCCTACTTCACTAAATCCCCCAATTGTGTAAACTTTCATTTGTAAACCTCTTTTCTATTTATAGAATAAAAAGATGGGGGTTTAAATATCTTGCGAGAGAAACATTTTTAATCTTTAAAAATAAGTTCTTATATGAAAGTTGTCAGAAAAAAGAGGAAAAAAATTAAGATTGAACATAATAAAAAATTATTCTGGATTATAATCTTTTTATTGGCAATTTTGATAGTCTTAATGTGGTTTAGGGGCAGGAATAGGGAAATAGACAATGGACTGGTTGTAAATGAAAAAGAGTGTGAAAAAGACGAAGATTGTGTTCCTGCAACATGCTGCCACCCAGATTCTTGTACAGTGAAAGAAAAAGTTCCAGCGTGTAAGGGAGTGATGTGCACATTAGATTGTTCAGGCCCATTAGACTGTGGAGCTGGAAGTTGTGGATGTGTTAAAGGGAAATGTGAAATTATCGAAAATTAAAAAATGAGGAAAATGTTTTTTGGATTAGTTATAATTATTTTTTTACTTGCTAGTATACTGTTTGTTAGCTCTGTTCAAGAGAGTAAAGAGAAGATAAGTGAGGAAGTTTATGAACAACTAGAAGAGGCTTATGAGGTGAGAGTTATTGTAAGATTAAAAGATTCTGAAAAATTAAGGTTAATTAGGACTAATTCTAAGATAGAATCAGATAAGGAAAAGATTAAAGACGCGATAAAAAAAGAAGTCGGGGAAGAAAATGTTAAGCATGTTTTTGATGATTATATTGCTGTTGAAGTTTCAAAAGATGAATTAGAGAAGTTAGACAAAAATCCTAATGTTGAATCAATAATTATTGACAAGCCTATTAAGGCATTTTTACAGGACTCTGTTTTATTAATTAATGCAATAAATGTCTGGTCTTCTCAAATTTCTGGAGTTAATATAACTGGAATTGATGAAACTATTTGCATACTGGACACAGGAATAAACTTTTCACATCCTGATTTAATTGGGAAAAATAAAACTTGTATTATTGATTGTTTTGAAAAGACGTGTGTTGAAAATTGTTCTGTTGCAGATGATTATGGACATGGCACGCATGTAGCAGGAATTGCTGCAGCAAGTGGGGGAATTGAGGGAGTTGCTATAGGGGCAAGTTTAATTGGGGTTAAGGTTTTAGGTTCTTCTGGAAATGGAAATACTAGCGACCTTGATGCAGGAATAGATTGGTGCATTAATAATGCTGATGCATATAATATTTCAGTTATTAGCATGAGTTTAGGAACAGAAATGCCTGATTTATATGATGAATATTGTGATGGTTCTGAGCCAACAACTACCCCTAGAATAAATAATGCAACTTTATATAATATCTCAGTCATAGCAGCTACAGGAAATCAGAATAATATTACTCATATTTCTTCTCCAGCATGTATTAAAAACGTAACTGCTGTTAGTGCAACAGATAAAAGTGATAATATTGCTTCATATGGCAATAGAAACAATTTAACTGATTTAGTTGCTCCAGGCGGAACTTCAGGAAATAAAATTAATTCTACAAAAGCAAGTGGGGGATATGAAGGAAGGTATGGAACAAGTATGTCCGCCCCTCATGTTGCAGCTGCTTTTGCTCTTATTAGACAATTTTTCAGACTGCAAAATAACAGTATTTTAACTCCTGTAGAAATTAAAAATATCTTAAACAATACAGGAGTTTTAGTAGATGATTCAGCAGGAAGTGGTTTAAACTTTTCAAGAATTGATAGTTATTCTGCTCTTATCTCTTTAGATGAAACTGCCCCAGAAGTAGGACTAATTTCTCCTGCAAATGCTACAATAAGTGCTAATATGAATCAAACATTCTCTTGCAATGCTATTGATTTACGGCTTTCAAATATAACTCTTTATTTATGGAATTCGACTAATGATTTGATAAATCGAACAACATATAATATTACCGGAATATCAAATGAAACTTCTTTTAATCTTACAAATTTAATTTATGATAATTATAAATGGAATTGTCTTGCAGAAGATGAAAAAGGAAACTCTGCTTTTTCGGAATCAAACTATAGTTTAATCATTAGCCACTTTAGTATCACTCTTAATTTTCCACTAGATGGCTCTATAGAAATTCCTACTTCTCCTGTATTAAATATAACTTCTTATAATTTAAATGATGATGCTATGAATGTAAGTTTTTATGGAAGAAGCACAACAGGTGGAGATAACTGGACATTAATTGCACTCCCAGATACTCAAAAATATAGTGAAAGTTATCCTGCTATTTTCAATAGTCAAACATGGTGGATTGGAAATAATAAAAATTTACTCAATATAAAAATGGTTGTGCATGAAGGAGATATTGTAAATGCCTATACAGACCTCGCAGAATGGAATAATTCAAATATTAGTTTAACATATCTAGAAAACCATAGTGTTTCATGGACTGTAATCCCTGGAGACCATGACCATCAAACATCAAGTGATCCTGATAGTTCTACAGCTAATTATTATCTATATTATCCTGAATTAAGATTTAATCAAACTTGGTATTGGGGCGGGGATTATAATAATAATACAAACAATTATCAGCTAATGCCAATAGAAGGAGATAATTATATTTTTATTAATGTAGATTTTTGCCCTTCAAGTGATGAAATAACATGGGTAAATGATACACTTACTACCTACAAGGATAGAAAAGCTATACTCACAACACATGCTTATTTGAATGATACTGGCTCTAGGTGGGATGAAACTGGTGATTGCGGTAGATATAGTGGGAACACAAGTTACATATGGCATGATTTAATCAAGAATCATAAAAATTTACAAATAGTTTTATGCGGGCATATGCATGGCGGTCCTAGTGGCAATGATGGAGAAATTAATAGAACAGACAACAATTTATATGGAAATCAGGTATACCAAATGCTGGCAAATTATCAAGATTGGACTAATGGAGGAAATGGTTATTTAAGAATTTTAACTTTTGATCCAGGTGCAGATAAAGTTTTTGTACAAACATATTCTCCATATTTGGACACTTATCAAACTGACGCAAATAGCCAATTTAACTTTGATTATGAAATGAGCAATGGGTCTTTTGGGAATATAGGAAATGTGACGAAGGTTGTAAATGGCTCTGATGCTACTTACACTTGGTCTAACCTAGATGCAAATACAACATATGAATGGTACGTTAATGTTAGTAGTGGAGAAAATTCAACAATAAGTATAATATGGGATTTCACAACAACAATAGAACAATCACCTCAAATAAACAGCCTTCCCCCTTCTGGCGGAGGAGGCGGAGGAACTTCATATAAAATTTATATTCCAACAGCTGAAGAAATAAATATAGGGTATACTAAAGAGCTTGGAAAAAATGATAAAATAAAATTCACATTAGATAATAAACAACATACTTTAGCAGTTAATAACATAGAAGGAAATTACTTTAATTTAACTATTGAGAGCAATAAGATAAATTTAATTCTAAACATTGGAGAGAGCAAAAAATTAAATCTAAGTTCTGAAGCTTATTATGATTTATATGTCAAATTAAATTCAATTGAAAACAATAAGGCTAATATTACAATAAAAACAATTTATGAACTCGTATCAAAACCAACAAAACAGGAAAGTGAAGAAAAAAGTGAAAAAACTGCTAGTGAAAAAGACAGCAGTATAATAAAGGATACAATTAAATATGCTTTAGTTGTTTTAATAATAGTTATTGTAGTTTTATTAAGTATAAAAATACTAAAAGGAGAAGATAAGAAAAGGAAGAGAAGAAGATGAAATCCTTGAAACCAAGTCATAGAGAAAAGAAAAGGTATATTTTAATAGAAGGAAAAGATGCGGATGAGAAAACAATAGAGAGAATTATCTTAGATTATGTAGGAGTTTTAGGTTATGCTAGAGCATCCCCTAAAATCATAAAAAAATCAAAAGAAAAAATCATTTTTGCCATAAACAGAAAAGAATTAGACAATATAAGGGCAAGTTTCCTGCTTTCTGGGAAAAAAATACAGATAAAAAGGGTTAGTGGCAGTTTGAAAAAACTGAAATAGTAAGGTTTTTAAATGCACAGTTCTTTTTGTTTTTGGTAGGGAGGAAATTAAATTTAACTGATTATTCAGTTCTTTTAAAGAGATAAAAATGGTAGAAATGCCTGTAGATATGCAACATCAGATGATGGGTTATGATAGAGCTGCAACTATGTTCTCTCCAGATGGGCACATCTTACAAGTAGAATATGCAGAAAAAACTGTCAGACTAGGCAGTGCAAGTATAGGAATTGTATGCAAAGATGGCGTTGTCATTGTTTCTGATAAAAAAGTTAAATTAGATAAACTCCTTGTTCCAGAATCTGCAGATAAGATTTATGAAATAGATGAACATATAGCAGCTACAGCAGCAGGATTTTGGAGTGATGCAAGAATTTTGATAGAAAGATCTCAGATTTTGGCACAACAACATAGAGTTACTTATGATTCACCTATAGATATGGAATCTGTTATCAAAGAAATAGCAAATATAATGCAGGCTTTTACCCAGTATCCTGGAGCAAGACCTTTTGGTGTTCATGTCATGATAGCAGGGATAAACAAAGAACCAGAATTATTTGTTAGTGAGGTTACTGGAAACTATACTGCTTTTAAAGCAACAGCTATAGGAGAAAATGATGAGAAAATTAAAGAAAGTTTAAGAAAAGAATATAAAGAGGATATGACAATAGAAGAAGCAACAAGGCTTTCTTTAAAAATATTTAAGGATATTTTAGGCAAGAATTTCAATATAGAAAGGTTTGATGCGGGTTATATTGAAAAAAACACTAAAAAATTAAAAAGAATTTCAGGGGATAGATTAAAGAAATACTTGAGGTAAGATTATTACTTATTGAAAATGGATGTTATAGCTAGAATAAGGATTAAAGGAAAAGATTATGAGATTTTAGTTGATATGGATAAAGCATTAGCATTTAAAAAAGGCCGACTTGGGAGTGTAGCAGAGGTTTTGAACATTGAAAAAATATTTCATGATTCTAAAAAAGGATTACATGTGTCAGATGCAGATTTAGAAGAAGCTTTTGGGACTTCTAATATAAACGAAGTTGCAGAGAAAATAATTAAACAAGGAGAAATTCAGATTCCAAAAGAATACAGAGATAAAGAAAGAGAGGGCAAGAAAAAACAAATAGTTGACTTTTTAGCAAGACATGCTATTGATCCTAGGACAGATAAGCCACATACAGCAGATAGAATCTCAGCTGCTATTGATGAGGCTGGAATAAGCATAGATAATAAGCCTATAGAACAACAAATTACAAAAACTATTGAAAAAATTAAAGCTATCTTGCCAATAAAAATACAGACTAAAAAATTAAAGCTAAGAATCTCTTCAGAGCATACTGGAAGAGTTTATGGTTTATTGTCAGAATATAAAGAAACTGAAAAATGGCTTTCAAATGGCGACTTAGAGTGTATAGTTTATATACCAGTAGGCTTACAGGAAGATTTTTATGACAAACTAAATGCAATAACTCATGGCTCTGCTATAAGTGAAGAAATTAAGGAAGAGTAAGATGATATCAAAACAAGAAAAAGAAGAAAAAAATGAAAAAGAGAAAAGAGAGATTGTTGTTCCAGGAGAGATTATTGTATCTGGAGAAGATTATTTACCAGGAGAATGGACAGAAAGAGAGGGCAAGAATATTATAGCATCAAGATTTGGTTTAGCAGACAAATCCGGGAGACTTGTGAAAATAATCCCGCTTTCAGGAATTTATATTCCAAGAAAAGGAAATGTAGTTATTGGAAAAGTTCTTGATATAACATTTAATGGATGGATTATAGATACAAATGCACCTTATCAATCTTTTTTATCAATTATGGAATGCTCAAAATTTGTAAATAAAAATGACCTTTCAGAATGTTACAGTATTGGAGACATGATAGCAGTTAAGGTTTTAAGTGTAAAAAGAAAAGGGATTGATCTAACTGCTAAAGGAAGAAATTTAGGCAAGCTAGAGGGAGGAATAATTATACATATTAACAGCAATAAAGTTCCAAGAGTTATTGGGAAGGAAGGAAGCATGATTAATTTAATTAAAAAAGAGTCAAATTGTGATATTACTGTAGGACAGAATGGGATAATATGGATTAGAGGAAATAAAATAGAAAATGAACTTTTTGCAAAAAAAGCTATTTTGTTTGTTACAGAAAAATCTTTTATTGAAGGATTAACTGAAAAAACAAAAGAATGGCTGGAAAAAAATAAAAAATCAAAGGAGGAAAAGTAAGGTGGCATTCACAAAAAGACCAGATGGAAGAAAATTTGATGAAATGAGAGAAATGAAAGCTAAAGTAGGGGTTGTTCCAAGAGCAGATGGTTCAGCTTTATTTGCTTTTGGAGATACAATAGCTATAGCTTCTGTTTATGGCCCTAAACCACTACATCCTCAACATTTACAAGACCCTGAAAAAGGAGTTTTGAGAGTGAATTATGATATGATTTCTTTTTCTGTAAATGAAAGAAAAAGGCCTGGACCTTCTAGAAGAGGTCAAGAGATTAGCAAGGTTACAGAATGGGCTCTTGCTCCAGCATTAAAAATAGATAATTTTCAAAATACAGTAGTAGATGTTCATATTGTCATATTGCAAGCTAATGCATCTACAAGATGTGCTGGAATAAATGCTGCTGCTTTGGCTCTAGCCCATGCAGGGGTTCCTATGAAAGAACTTGTCTCTGCAGTTTCTATTGGAAAAGTGGATGATAAAATAGTTATTGATTTAATTAAAGAAGAAGAGGATTATAAAGAGGGAGAGGGCTCAACTGATATACCTCTAGCTTTTTTAAGTGAAAGCGGAAAAATAACCCTTCTTCAGTTGGATGGTAAAGCCCAGACTAAAAAATTAAAAGAAATTATTGAGGCTGGAAAAAAAGCTTGTGAAAAAGTTTATGAATTACAGAAAAAAACATTAAAAGAGGTTAAAGGAGAATAAAATGGATGTTCCAAACTTAACAAAAAAAAGAATAAAAGATTATTTAGAAGCTGGAAAAAGATTTGATGGAAGAAAGCTTTTGGACCATAGAAATATAGAAATTGAGCCCTGTGTAAGTAATAATGCTGAAGGAAGCGCAAGAGTCAAAATGGGAGATACAGAGGTTATTGCAGGTGTTAAAATGGGCCTTGGAGAACCCTATCCAGATCATGAAGATGAAGGAACAATGATGACTACAATGGAACTTCTTCCTTTAAGTTCTGAAAATTTTGAATACGGGCCACCAAGAATAAATGCCATAGAAACAGCAAGGATTATAGATAGGGGAATAAGAGAGAGTGGTTTAATTGATTTTAAAAAATTATGTGTAAAAAAAGGAGAAAAAGTATGGACTGTCTTTATTGATTTATACTCTATAAATGATGATGGTAATCTTTTAGACGCAGGCGCTCTAGCTGCAATTACTGCTTTACTAAATGCAAAAATTCCAAAATATGATGAAAAACAAGAGAAAGTTGTTTTTGGTGAACTTACAACTAAAAAGCTTCCTTTAACAAAAGATATTCCAATAACCTTTACTTTCCATAAGATAGGAAAAGCAATTATTTTAGACCCTTCTAGAGAAGAGGAAGAGGCTAGTGATACAAGACTCAGTATAGCTTTATCGCATGGCAAAAAAGAAATCATGGTCAATGCTATGCAAAAAGGCGGAGAGGTTCCTTTTTCACAAGAAGAAATCATAAAAATAATAGATGCTGCTGAAAAAAAATATAAAGAAATTGAAAAAGAGCTTTTTGATAAAATAGAAAAAAATTTAAAAGCAAAGAAATAAAGAAAATTAAGATGGAAACAGTGTTTTCAAAAAAATTTGCAAGTGCATTAGGGGGACTAGGTGTAAGAGAGAGTGCTAAGGAAGGTATTGAAGGAAAAACAAAAGTAATTGATATTTTAAAAAACCCAGTAGAGTTTATTACATTAATTAAAAGATTAGGTATTGCACCCTCAAACTTTATACCTTATAAAGTAAGTTTGTCAAAGTCTAAACACTTTATGCTAGAAAAATTAACTCAAGAGGGATATGAAAGAGTCTTGGCTATTGGAGGATATAGTAATGGTTTAAAAAGAGCACAAATGTTGGCAGAACTTGGATTTAAAAATGGAATGGCTGCTCTTTATCCTGAACTCAATGTCTCAGATTTGGAAGCCACACATAATTATGAAATGTCAGGAGCATTAGTTTAAAATGATAGAAAAAATGCAAGAAAAGTTTACAAAGTATGAAATTGCAAGAATTCTAGGAGCCAGAGCTCTCCAATTAGCAATGGATGCTCCTGTACTCTTAAAAATAGATAAGAAAAAATTAGAAGAAATTAATTATGATGTTCTAAAAATTGCTGAACTTGAATTTGAAGGAGAAGTACTACCAATAACAGTCAAAAGGCCTTTTCCTTTAAGAGGAAAAGAAGAAATACAAAAAATAAGTAAAGAAGAAGCAGAAGAAATAGAAAAAAAGAAGGAAGAGGAAATGAAGAAAGAAGCTGAAGCAGAAGATAAAAAAATCGAGCAGAAAAAGAAAATTGAAGTTAAAAAGATAAAAGAAGAAGGTGAAATCATGGAGCTGGCAAGGCCAGAAGATGAGATTGAAGAATCTGTAGGTGGAGTTGAAGAGGGAATTTAATTAGTTAAATAACGCGCTTTAATTTTTTTAAGATTGTTTTGTTCTTTAAGTAATTCATTTAATCTTTTATCAATTAAATCAATTATGTTGAGTTCATAAGAAAATTTTTCATTACTAAAGTGTTCTTCAATTTTGTCTCTTGTGAAAATAGCATAATCAAATCCCTTGCAAAAAGGACTGCAATAATTCGCATATTCTATTGATTCTCTAACTACTTTAACTGCCATTTCTAAATCAACAGGTTTTTCAATTCCAGTTTCTGATGCATATAAAAAAGGGAACTCAGAAGTCTCTAAACGATACCTTATATGTTGAAAGGCATAGGGTCTTCCACTGCCCTTTACAAAATATTGTCTTGTTGTTACGACTCCTGTTTTGGTAATTTCAAATAATTTAGGTTCTCCCTCAAATAACTTTGCGAATAAATATTCACTGAGTACTGGATGATAATTTCTGTCCCAAAGCGCTATGCTAAAAGGCCCTGCATTAACTGTTCTTAATTTCGCAGTATGAATATCAAAAATCCTCCTTATTTCTGGAATATGCTTGGCACACAATCTTTGATCTATATTAAAATGTCTTTTATAAATTCTTAAATATTCATTTGCTAATTCTTTTGAACATCCTATTGGAAAAAGTATTTGTTTTAAAAGAGAGTCTTCTTTTAAAAAATCCTCAGTTTTAAGAAGAAGCTTACTAATTTGATTATGTGACTCTTCAGAACTTCCTGTATGTGCCAATACCCTTTTATCATCAGAAGTTTGAATTTTTCTTGTAGGGCTGAGTTTTACTTTATCAAGACCTTTTTCTTGAAGAAAATGAAAAAAATTAGATATGGAATGATAAGGATTTTTTACAATATGATTTATGCAACCCCTAATTAATCTGTCGTCGCTAACAATCGATCTATCAGAACCAACAACGACTGCCTTTTCCCCTACAGTAGTTTCTAATCCTACAATTACGGTCATAAATGCATATTAATTGTAAATTTAAAAGAATTTATCTTATAGAGTATATATTAATAGATTCTTTATAAAACCTTAAAAACCCTTTTTCCCTCGTATTTTCATGAAAATACAAAAGATTGGTGCAAAAAGAATACTGAATTCTAGGAGGGAGCCTACTATAGAGATTTCTATAGAAACTGATAAAGGGGTTTTTATTTCAAGTGCACCAAGTGGCAAAAGCAGAGGAAGGTTTGAGGCTAGACCTTATGTAATAAATGTGCAACATGATATTGATTTTATTAAAAGCCTAAAGCTAGAAGATCTTAACAGCTTAAATCTGGGAAAATTTCAGGATTTAAAAGACGTAGAAGGGCTTGTTGAAATGAAAATAGGTGCTAATAGTTTATTTGCTCTGGAATCTTCAATCTTGAAGGCTCTCGCAGCTGAACAAGGAAAAGAATTATGGCAGTTTCTTTCAAAAGGGAATCTAAAAAAGCTCCCTTTGCCAGTTGGTAATGCTATTGGTGGAGGGGTACACGGCCCTACAAAAGGAAAAAAAGCAGACTTTCAGGAGTTTTTATTTATAAGCAGAGCTAAGAATTTTTTTGATAGGGTTTTTATTAATAAACAGGCTTATAGGATAGCTTGTGAACTTTTAGATGCAAGTAAAATTAGTGATGAAGGTGCTTGGCATACCTCCCTTAGTAATGAAAAAATACTGGGAATAATGAGCATTATTCAACATACTATTAAAAAACAATTTGGAGAATGGATAGATGTAGGGATAGACCTAGCTGCCTCAACATTTTATACAGGAAAATTTTATAACTATAAAAATGAAAGGCAAAGATTAAATAAAGAACAACAAATTAATTATGTTACTGAATTAGCAGGAGAGTATGGTTTATCCTATATTGAAGACCCTCTTGAACAAGAGGATTTTTATGGTTTTTCTGAACTAAGTAAAAAGACAAATAGTTTGATAGTTGGAGATGACTTAACTGTGACAAACTTAACAAGGCTGAAAAAAGCTACACAAAATAAAAGTATTAATGCCCTTATTGTGAAACCAAACCAAAATGGTTCTCTTTTAAAAGTTAAAGAGATTTGTGATTTCTGCCATAAAAAGGAAATAAAGATAATTTTTTCTCATAGAAGTGGAGAAACTTTGGATAGCACTATAGCTGATCTTTCTGTAGCATGGAGGGCTGATTTTATTAAAACAGGTATTTTTGGCAAAGAAAGAGAGGCTAAGTTGAAAAGAATAATAGAGATTGAGAAAAGTTTGTAAAATGAACAAAGATCCTTATTTGAAAAAATTTATTCTTTATTGTAGAAAAAAGTTTGATAATCTTGCTGCAGTAGTGATTTGTGGTTCATACGGTTTAGATTATTTTAATAAGAAAGAAAGTGATTATGATATAATCATTATCTTTAAAGATAAGGTTCAAAAAGGAAAATCTTCAATTAAAAAAATTTTTAAAAGAATAGATCTTCATTATTTTTGTACGTTGAATTATCTTTCTAAAAGGGGTGGTGCAGAGCACTGGGCAAGTTATATGGCCTTAACTAAAACTGGCAAAATTTTATACAAGACAGAAGAATATGATAAATTTTTAGAAAAATTCAGAAAAAAAGGCCCTCTTGAAAAAACAAATATCTCTGCTTTAAAGAAAAAAATGAGATATGAAAAAAATGTTTTAAATAGATTAAGAAAGTTTAAGGCATTAAAATGGGCCTTCTTATCAATAAGAAAAAGACTCTCACTCTTAAATTATACAAAAAACAGAAAAAAGATTTGGGAATTTAAAAAAGTTTTATTGAAAAATAGAAATTTTTTTACAAAAAAGGAATTAGATTTTTTGAAAGAATTAGAGAGAAAAGTAAAAACAAGGAAATCGAACTTTAGAGATTATGACAAGAAAACTTCTTTGGAAATTTTAAGTAAAATAGACAAAGAATTGTTAAGCACTTATAAAACCAAATATTTATAAATCAACTTCTTCTAAAAATTCCATCATAAAATGCCTAGAAAGAAAAAAACTGAAGATAAAAAAGAGAAACTAGAAGTAGAGAAAGCTAAAAAAATTGAAGAAATTAAAGAAAAAGCTAAAAAACTAGAGGCAGAAATGGAAAAAGAAGAAAAAGTTGAAAAAAAAGATGTGAAAGAAGAGGTAATTGATAAAAAAACAGAAAGATCTAAGAAAACTCTTTTTCCTTTAGATGATTATGTTAAATATAGTGCTCATCTCGGAACCAGGGCTGTAACACCTAATATGAGGCAGTTTGTTTATAAGAGAAGAGCTGACGGATTGGCTGTATTGAACACACACTCAATAGATGAGAAACTAAAAGAAGCTGTTGAATTTTTAAAAGATTTCACACCAAAAAATATTTTTTTAGCGTGCAAAAGAGAGGTTGGATGGAAAGCAGCTAAAAAATTTTCTGAAGTTACTGGAATCAGGGTTTTTACAAAAAAATATCCTGCAGGGATTATAACAAATTCCCAATTAGCTGATTTTTTTGAAACAGAACTTGTTATAATATGTGACCCTTGGCTTGATAAAAATGCTTTAAATGATGCTATTAGAGTTAAAAGACCTGTAATTGGACTATGTGACACAAATAATCTAACAAGAGGGATAACTAAGATAGTTCCCTGCAATAATAAAGCAGCAAAACCAATTGGATTAATCTTATATCTGCTTGCTAAAGAATATTTAAAAGCAAAAGGAGAAAAGGCAAAGTTAAATATAGAAGATTTTACTGGTGAATTAGAAGAAAAGAAAAAAGTTGAAAAAGGTGCTAAAGAAGGGGTTTAAGATTATTAAAGAAGGTTAGGATTAAATGAAGAGAGTATTTGTTTTTTGAGATTTCCTTTCTTGGTTAATATGTGAACTTTTTCATGCGGGCGAGATCTCTCGTATTTTTTTGAATCCAGTTCCAAATGTTGCCATGCTAAAGAATCTTTTTCAAATATATTTTTTGCTGAAGATTCTTTTAATTGTACAAAATAATCATTTGTTAGATAGTTTCTTTTTTGAGAATTTTCGAAATGAGCTTTTGCAATACTGAATGGGAATAAAAATAAAGATCTTAAATCTAAGGCTTTTCTTAGTTGTTTTTCTGTGGGGTATTTTTTTTGAATATCTCTTCTAATTGAGTGATAAACAAAAGCATAGAAGCGTCTTGAATTTATAATATCATCAAAAGCATATAATTGTTTTTCTTTGATTACACCACCATTACTATAAGAAGATGATTTTACTTCTACGCAAAAAGAATAATCTTTTGAGGTTAAATCTGGAAAAATTCCTTTAGAATGTATATCTGTTCTATTTAGATTAAATAACTGCATGACTTTTTGTTCAAAAAAATCTCCGATAACTAATCTTACATTATACATTGTTTGATAGATTTTTAAGACTATAAAAAGATTATTGTAATGTCTTAACTTCAATCTTTCTCGAACCTATCGATGTATTTATAAAATAGCTTTTCTATTATATATTATGAAAAAGCTATATATTATTTTAATTGTAATTTTAGGAGTTGTTCTTGCGGCTGGAGCAGTTTATTATAAATATTATTATCCTTATTCTGGAGATGCCCCTCAGATAAGTGAAGAAGAATTAAGCTGTAAGGCGTATTATGGTTTTTATAATCAGAAAAAGCCAGGCACCCCAGATAACTGGGTTTATGAAAGCGCAGGAAGAAGCTCTTTATGGCATGCTCCTGATTTTGATGGTTCAATAATAGATTGTGGAGATGAACAAAATGAACCTGTTTCTGATGAGAATCCTCCTGATCAACCTTTAATTGGAGGATGTGCAGGAGTGGCTCTTGTTCATCTTCAAGAGTGTTGTGACAGATGGGCAGCAGAAAATGGAATTGCCCATATAGCATGTGCTGGTGAGTGGCAGATTAAAGACAATAAATGTGCTTGGGTATGTATGTAATTATCGTATAATTTTTACCGAAACCTTTATAAATCTACTAAAATGTTAATTTTTATAAAATGTTAACTAGAATGAGTGCCTTAATAAATACTCAAGGTTAGGGTATGATGTACAGGCAATGTTCTAGTAATTTTTCTCGTTAATTCCAAACTTTTTAAAAACAAGTTTGACCAAAAAATGGCTAAAACAATAGGAGGATAAAGTGTGTTATATGGTTAAACCATATTTTTATAAATCCAGTTTATCCTGCTGGCGGCTGCGGCTATCTGGCCTGCATTTAGACATGCAAGTCTCTCGAAAGAGGGCGAACTGCTCAGTAACACGTAGCTAACCTACCCTTAGATCAAGGATACCTTCGGGAAACTGAAGCTAATACTTGATAAGGGATATTTTCTGTAATGAAATATCCTTGAAATTCGAGTCTAAGGATGGGGTTGCGGCTGATTAGGTTGTTGTTGGGGTAAATGCCTAACAAGCCAATAATCAGTAAGGGCTCTTAGCGGAGAGGCCCTGAGAAGGAATCTGAGACACTATTCCTAGCCCTACGGGGTGCAGCAGTCGGGCAAATTTTGCAATGCGCGAAAGCGTGACAAAGCGAGCCAGAGTGTTTCTCTTATTAGAGAAACTTTTGTCAGCTGTAAAAAGGCTGACGAATAAGGACTGGGCAAGACCGGTGCCAGCCGCCGCGGTAATACCGGCGGTCCAAGTCGCAGCCATTATTATTGGGTCTAAAACATCCGTAGCTTGTTTTGTAAGTCTCCTGTGAAATCTTATATCTCAAGTATAGGACGCGCAAGAGATACTGCATCACTAGAGACCGGAAGACGTAGCGAGTACAATCGAGGTAGTGGTAAAATACGTTAATCTTGATTGGACTAACAATGGCGAAGGCACGCTACGAGGACGGATCTGACAGTGAGGGATGAAGGCTAGGGGCGCAAAACGGATTAGATACCCGTGTAGTCCTAGCAGTAAACACTGCACACTAAACATCAGTATCTCCTCGAGAGATATTGGTGCTGTAGGGAAGCTGAAGAGTGTGCTACCTGGGAAGTATAGCCGCAAGGCCGAAACTTAAAGGAATTGGCGGGGGAGTACCACAACGGGTGACGCGTGCGGTTCAATTAGATTCTACACCGTGAACCTCACCAGGAGCGATAGCAGAATGAAGGTCAGTCTGAAGGGCTTACCTGACACGCTAAGAGGAGTTGCATGGCCGACGTCAGCCTGTGCCGTGAGGTGACCTGTTAAATCAGGTAACAGGCGAGACCCGCGTGCATAGTTGCTAAGTGCACACTATGCAGACTGCCTTGGTAACAAGGAGGAAGGTGCGGGCTACGTTAGGTGAGTACGGCCCGAATCCCCTGGGCGACACGCGCGCGGCAATGCTATATTCAATGAGATGCAACTCTGAAAAGAGAAGCTAATCCCATAAAGTATAGCTTAGTTCAAATTGAGGTTTGCAACCCAACCTCATGACGATGGAATCCGTAGTAATCGTTCGTTAGCAGCAAACGGTGAATAAGTCCCTGCTCCTTGCACACACTGCCCGTCAAACCAACCGAGTTATGTCTTGGTGAGGCTCGTTAGAAACAAGCCTTGGCATGACAAGGTAGGTTAAGTCGTCACAAGGTATCCGTAGGGGAACCTGCGGATGGATCACCTCCTAAAAATATATTAATGAGGAAAAAGGATATTGCCTGTCCTAGCTAACATTTATGATTAATAAGAAATCAATGGAAGAATCAAAATGACAATGTATGGATTATATAATAGTAAAGGAATATTAATTAGCACTACAAGTGATTTTGATATTTCCTCAATGACATTCCAGTTATTAGCACAAGGCTATGTTGAATTAACAGGAAAGGTTTTAGAAAAGGTAAAAAATGCACGTAACAATCTTGTATCGCGGTTGCAAAAAGACATAAGATAAGTAAAAGTGCATGTTTAAACAATAACCTTTAAAAACCAAAACAGGCTCGATAGGATATTAGGCTTAACCCAATATTTAGGAAAAGCTTAATAAATAAAACCGTCAGGTTGTCTTTATAGGGCCTGTAGTCAAATGGTTTACGATACCTCCCTTGCACATGTAAGGAACCAATGTTCCTTGACAGTCAACCTCCTTTAAGAGGTTCAAGACTGATAATACATCAAGAACGGAGGAGGCCCGGGTTCGATTCCCGGCAGGTCCATTCGTTCTGAATGGATTAAGGAGATTAAAATGTCAGATGAATATAAAATGATAGATGAAGTAAGAAGACTCTGTAGAGTCTATAGAAGACAGAACAATTCAATTACAAGAAAAAAATTAATAGCAATATCTAGAGGCAGAAATAATGGAAGCATTAATCTTGTTGGAGAAAGTGGAGCTGATAGAGATGAGGCTATTACAGCTCTTGCAATGACTATTGGGGGTCCTTGGTAATCACAAATATCATGTTCACAATATTCACATGAAATTCCGAGAGGAATTGAAACATCTTGGTGAGCCAGCTTTTGGCTTATCAGACTGAGGATAATATTCAATGAAGTAAGCAGGCAAAGATGACTTAGTCTTCCTTTTATACTGTTAGACGGATAGCTTGGTTTGAGTTATGATGAAGGATGTGGCAAGCTGCAAAAAGTCTGAGCGAGGTGCAAGTAGCCTTTGAACTCAGAATTTCCAAATGCGTAACGTTCTCTTCTGAGAATTCTAAGCAGAAGGTCTACTCCGGGAATTGAAACATCTTAGTACCGGAAGGAAAAGAAAATAATAATGATGCCCTTAGTAGCAGCGAGCGAACAGGGTATAGGGCAAACTGAATCTCTCTCGAAAGAGAGTAAGAGATGTGGTGAAGATAAGTAACTAAGTTGATGAGCCAAAATTCTCTGGAAAGAGATACCTTAGAGGGTGATAGTCCCGTAGGTGAAGTCGATATGTTGCTCTTCAAAAGAGTAGTGCCTCTCGAATTAGAGGCATGAATATAGTAGGATTAACTACTAACCCTAAATATAAACTCAAGTCCGATAGCGCATTAGTACCGCGAGGGAAAGCTGAAAAGTACTCTTAGCAGAGAGTTAAAAGACTTGAAATCTAACAGTTACAGTTTGTTACTGCTTTACTCACTTTTTAGTGAGGAGGGCTGTAACGTACGTTTTGAAAAACGGGCCAGGGAGTTTATTTAAGTGGCAAGGTTAAATTCTCAGAATGAATCCATAGCGAAAGCGAGTCTGAAAGGGCAATAGTCACTTAGATGAGACCCGAAGCCAGGTGATCTATTCGTGAGCAAGGTGAAGTTCTCCGAAAGGAGAATGGAGGCCTGAACCGTTCCTACGAGCATGTGGTCGGATGACTTGCGAATAGGGGTGAAAAGCCACTCTAACCTGGCGATGGCTGGTTCCTGTTGAAATATGCCTCAGTATAGCTCTGTTTTTCTTGTTAGGGAGGTAAAGTACGGATAGTTTGTGCAGAGGAATTTTCCTACGGCAAACATTCCAACTCAGAACTTCCTAACTGTATTAAACAGGAGTGAGGGGCGCTGCGTAAGGTGGTGTTCCGAGACCCGAACAAGGGAGACCATGGTTAAGGTCCCAAAATTCATGCTAAGTGTATCAAAAGGTGTCTTGAACCTGAGACAGTAGGGATGTAGGCTCAGAAGCAGCCACCATTTAAAGAAAGCGTAACAGCTCACCTATTGAGGTTCAGGGCCCTAAAAATGGACGGGGCTAAGCATGATACCGATACCGTGGGCATGTTCTTTTTGAGCATTGTGGTAAGCAGGCGTCTTTTTTGCATAGAAGCTTTTTCTAAAGAAAGAGTGGAGCAAAAAGGAATGAGAATCCTGGTGGAAGTAAGATCAGATCTCTCTGAGAATGAGAGATGTCGTAAGGGTAAGGTTTCCTCGGCAATAACAATTAACCGAGGGTTAGTCAGCTCCTAAGCCATACCTTAACTGAATATGGCAATGGACAACAGGTCAATATTCCTGTACCTTGTAAGTTTGTTTAGTGCACGATTTTACTTTAGGATAAGTATACTTTCGAAAGAAAGTCTGCATAAAGAAAACTGTGGATCGTAATGATTAGAAGCAGTTGAATTTTTGTGGTGCAAATTATTGATTCCAAGAGTCTATGAAAAGGTTGTGCATAAAGATTACATGGCTGTACCCAGATTCAACACAAATACCCTAGCTGAGAAGGCTAAGACATGAAAGTTTAAACTAGTTAAGGGAATTCGGCAAATTAGCCCTTTAGCTTAGGTAGAAGGGGTGTCTATCTTTGTTTTTTTAGAAATAGGAAAGCATTGGTAGATCTCAGTAACAAAGATGGTTCGACTGTTTACCAAAAACATAGCCGATTGCTAATCCGAAAGGACTTGTATAATCGGTGAAACCTGCCCAGTGGTGGTGTCTAAAACTGCTTTTCAAGGCAGCTAAGGTCCATCAAACGGCGGGCCTAATTCCTGAGGCTCTTAAGGTAGCGCAATACCCTGTCGTCTGAATGGCGACTTGCATGAATGGTTCAACGAAATTGTCACTGTCCCTAACTAGAAACTTCCGAACTCACTCTCTGGTGAATGTGCCAGAGATACCTAGTGGGAAGCGAAGACCTTGTGGACCTTTACTGCAACTTGTTGTTGTAGCTTTACGTGAGATACATAGCATAGGTAGGAGCGTCGATGTTTAGCTTTGGCGAAAACGGAGCACCAATGTAATACTACCTACCTTTTGTAAAGTTGCTAACCCGTATGGGGACAGCAGCAGGCGGGCAGTTTGGCTGGGGCGGCACCCTGTAGAAAAGATATCTATAGGGCCCAAAGACAAGCTCATCCGGGTTGGAAATCTGGAGTAGAGCGCAAGGGCAAAAGCTTGTCTGACTGTTTTTCGAAAAGCAAGAAAAACAGGACTGAAAGGTTGGCCTAGCGAACCCACAATGACTTTTAATAGGTCATGTGGATGACAGAAAAGGTACCCCAAGGATAACTGGCTGGTCGCGCCCGATAGTTCAAATTGACGGCGCGGTTTGGTACACCGCCGTCGGCTCTTCCTATCCTGGCTGTGCATAAGCAGCCAAGGGTGTCGGAGTTCACGCATTAAAAGGAATCGTTAGCTGGGTTAAGATCGTCGTGAGACAGATTGTATGATATCTACTAGGTATGTTGTTGTTTGAGTGGAACGACCTTCCAGTACGAGAGGAACGGAGGTTGGAAGCCTCTGGTGTAGCAGTTGTTATGAGCAGGCTGCGCAGCTACGCTTTGAATGGATAAGCGCTGAAAGCATCTAAGCACGAAGCCATCCGCAAAACGAGACAACAAAGGCCCACGAAGAAGACGTGGTTGATAGAGTTGGGGTGTAAGTTTTAAGGTAACGAGAAATTCAGCCCGCAACTACTAAAAGCTTTATTTGAAAATTAAGTCATCTTTGCCTGCTCTTTGTTATCTATTCTTTATAAGCTCTGCAAATGTGCTCTTGTCATCTATACAGTCACTCATTTTTATTGCTTCTCTTTATAAGCTCTGCAAATGTGCTCTTGTCATCTATACAGTCACTCATTTTTATTGCTTCTTCTACAGTAATTCCTTGAGCTACAATATCATCAACATTTCCACATTCTTTATACCATTTATTAAAGTCTGTTTTACTATTAAAGCATGCTGCAATTTTTGTTCCACTGTTTTGAAGGACAACATAATAATCTCTTTTCACAAAAATAAATATTCTCCCAACTTAAATAATTATCCTTTATCACAATCATTTTTATAAAGTATCTTTCCATTTTAATTGTGTCCAAAAAATTATCAAATCAGGTTGAAGAATATTTAGAAGACTTGACTTTTTACAGACAACAATTTCAAAAAGATTATTTTAAAAATGGGGAGATTAATAAAGATTGTCCGCATTCTATAATAGTCCGCTATTTTTTCTCTGCTTGGGAATTTTACAAAGCAATGTTTGATAAGACAGGACATGAAGTTTATAGAGAATTGTGTGAAACAATGAGACTAAAAAGCTATATGAAAAAGGTGAGACTCCCATAAAGCTTAAAAACCCTTTTTTCTCTTAATTTATGTAAGTAGGGAAGCTAACTTTCGGGAATCGAGTTAATGACTCAATTGATATAAAATGATCAAGATTTCTGAGGAAGGTCCGCCCATCTGTAGACAATAGTTTATGACTTTCATAGAAAGTAGTCATTGTCGTAAGACAATTGTCGTGAGGCAAAGCTCTGCCACAGAAACGCCACAGCTCTTGTGGAGTAATGAATCATGCGAGGAACTTAGAAACAAGAGATTTGATGAAACGAGTATCTTGGCTGATGCAAGGTCTTGAACCGCATAGTAGGATGTTAGCACAATTCGTTCACATTTGTGAGAATTGACAGAAGGTGGCCTATCCCTGCTTACTTTTTTAAAATATATTATATAGTAGAATAATATTTTTATTTTTCTTCACTATACTGAATATATGGAATTGGATAATAGAGGCAATTATTATGTTTTTTCCTTAACACCTGGGGGGATAGACAGATTAGGTTCTTCAAAATTAGAAACAGACAAAATTACATTAGTTGTTAGTGATAACCTTAATGAAAAAGTAGATCCCAATACTTATCCTAAAAACTTACCCAGAAACCAGGCTTCTAAGATAGAGTTTAAAATAAGTAGAGAAACATATGAATTCTTACAAAAAAACAGGCAAGTTACATGCATAGGAAAAGAGGTATATGTGCTCCTGCAGGAGAGCAACCTTCTATACAACTACACATGATTTTTTTACAAACATTTAAAAAATAATCTCTTCTCTATTTTCTTATGGAGCTCTAGCTCAGTGGGAGAGCACATGGCTGAAGATGTAAGGAACCAATGTTCCTTGACAGTCAACCTCCTTTAAGAGGCTCAAGACTGATAATAACATAAGATACCATGATGGCGGGGTTCGATTCCCCGGAGCTCCATACAAACTTTTAAAAAAGACAAAACCCTCAGTATAATATAAAAAAAGAGGAAAATGACGTCCTCCAAACCCTAAAGGGTTTGGTTTCCTCGTGGAGAGGAATTGATGAGAGAGGAAGCATGATGTTCCTCTTGATGTAAAACATAGGCTATTGTGAAATCCAAATCAGTAAAACCAACTGAGGTCATAAACTTGCCTTTGCTCCAAAGATGTCCTCTTGGATATCTTAACCGAGCCTTTGGATGAAATTTAAAAAACAAATAAGCACTTCCACCCTTGATTAACTGACGGATTTCACTTGGAACTGCATTGATAGAAGTTTTAACTATCATATGCACATGCTCGGGCATAACATTAATGATTATTATTTTAATGTTATGTTTAAAGCAAACATTTTTTATACAAGCTTCAATTAAGTTTTTGTATTCAAGTTTGCTGAACATTTTATATCTGTACTTTGTGCAGAATTGGATATGCCAGAAAGCAACTCCAATTGAGCGATTGTTTCGTTCATATATTTTCATAAAGCTTATGGACATTTTAACCTCACAGAACACACCTCCAAGTATGTTCACAATTTATTTCAAGAGGGTTTTAACTAACCCTCCTTATAATCATGCAATCAAGAATATTAAATTTAGGGAAAGAACGCATTCCCCTGATAGCTGAAGCTATCAGTATCCTGCGTTGTTAAATGAAAAAGACAGCAGCTATGGAACTTTCAATTGGAACTATTGTTATAATTGTCATTGCAATAACTATGTTGATTATGGGCATAGTTTTTGTAAGAACGATAATGTGTGGTGCTTTAGGCTTAACAGGAGATATAAATAATAAGGTTAAGGGTGAAATAAATTCCTTGTTTGGCTCAACTGGTGCAGAAGTGCAGTGTATAGGGGTAAGTGGAGAGCCTGTAAGAATGGTGCCAGGAAAAACAAATATAGTCTATTGCGGGATTAGAGCCCCGCAATCTGCAAAATATTCTATTACATTAACAGAGTACAGGGCAATTAGTTTAACAGAAAATGAAATTAAGGGCTGGATAGTGGATGATTCATGGGAAGGAGATGTTGCTCCTGGAGATGATATCCCAAAAAAAGCTATTAGAATAAACATTCCAGATAATGCCCCAGAAGAGACCTTAACTTTACAAGTAGTTGTTGAAAAAGATGGCAGCTTAATATCAACTCAAGATTTAGATTTTGAAATAAGCAGAGTAGGACTTTTTAGAGCTGCTATGTGTTAAAGAAGCTCGGATGATAGTAAATCTTAATTTGTCGAGATTCTCTCTTTTATCTCTTTTTGCAACTGATTTTCAATAGCAGAATAAACAATTAACTGTTGTTCATAATAATAAAAATTAGTGCTACTAAATTGACAAAAATCAATAAACTTAACATAATTTGGATTTTTTTTAAAAATTCTTAAATAAGCTAGATATCCTCTCTCCCGATTAAAACTTCCTTTAGGTAAATCATAATATTGAAAAGTTGAAGAAATAATTTTTTGATTAACAGTTGGTAGGTGTTTATTTTCTGGGGTCCCTGCATCAAGAAGGGCGTAGCCACTTAAAGCCCCAGAAAGCTCATCATATACCTCACTTAAAGCATTGAGCAAATCTTCATTATCTCTATTTATAATCCTCCTAAACGCATCATAAATTTCTATATCGGCTCCTAAAAAAGAGCCCATAAATCTGTTAAGAGTCTCCACACTTAAAGGTATCATCATTTCAATTGGTTTCATAAAAATGCTTAGAGCTATTATTTATAAACTTTCCTTTTAGTTATGACTATAGAACAGTAGAGAATTTTTCATGGTATGATTCTAACCTAATTTCCACAAACCATGCAAGTTACAATATGCTCTTGCTTCTACTTCCCCTTCTATGCAGAATTCAGCTTCTGGTTTTTCTCCTGGTTTTAAAAATTTCCTTAAAACCCTATCTTTAGTAATTACTTCAATCCATTCAATATAGTGCTCTTCTGTCATTGGATGTTCAACTTCTCCAACTTTTATTTTAACTATTTCTTTATCTTCATCTGTTATCTCAATAACTGGAACATGTTTTTCAATAGCTGCATCTACTGTATTTTCTTCCATTAGGTTCATTGGCTGTCCACAGCATACTAATTCTCCTCTGCCCGCATGTAAAACTTCCACAATATTCCCACAAATTTCACATTTATAGATTTGATTTTGTTGAGTCATTTTAAACCTTGATTTTAATACCTCCTGCATCAAAATATAGGATAAGGAGTTTAAATAATTTAAGGCAAATCAATATATTTTTATATTCTGAATTCTAAGTTAGATTATGGAGTTGAGATTATATAACACTTTAACACGGAAAAAAGAAGTTTTTAAGCCTCTTAAAAAACAGGTTGGTATTTACACATGTGGGCCAACAGTTTATTCATACCAGCATATTGGCAATCTTAGAAGTTACATTTTTTCTGATATACTTAAAAGGGTATTAATTTATGATGGATATAAAGTTAAGCATGTGATGAATGTAACTGATGTAGGGCATTTAACATCAGATGCAGATACAGGAGAAGATAAAATAGAAAAAGCTGCAGCAAAAGAGAAAAAAAGTGCATGGCAGATAGCTGAATTTTACTGGAAAATTTTTAAAGAAGATTTCAAAAAATTGAATATAATTGAGCCAGATTTTTGGTGCAAGGCTACCGAACATATTCCTGAACAAATTTCTCTTATAAAAAAATTAGAAAAAAAAAGCTACACCTATAAGACAAGTGATGGAATTTATTTTAATACTGCAAAATTCAAAAATTATGAAAAATTTGCAAGATTAAAAAAAGAGGGCTTAAAAGCTGGCAAGCGAATTGAAATGGGAGAAAAGAAAAATAAAACAGACTTTGCTCTCTGGAAGTTTTCTAAACCTGGGGTCCGACAGCAGGAGTGGGCCAGTCCTTGGGGAATTGGATTTCCAGGATGGCACTTAGAATGCAGTGCTATGTCAATGAAATACCTTGGAAATAGTTTTGATATACACACAGGAGGTAGCGACCTCATACCTGTACATCATACAAATGAGATTGCCCAGAGTGAAGCAGCTACTGGGAAGAAATTTGTGAATTATTGGGTGCATGGCGCTTTTTTAACATTCAAAGGAAAGAAGATTAGTAAAAGTAAAGGAGGGTTGTACACTATCTCTGAACTTGAAAAATTAAACTATAATTCTTTGTCATATAGATATCTAGTTCTTACTGCTCACTACAGAAGACAATTAAATTTTACTTTAGAAAATTTGAAAATTGCGCAAAATGGGTATAAGAGATTAAAGAACCTAATCTCTGAAATAAAAGATGACAAAAAAACTAACAAAGAGTATCTAAAACAGTTTAAAGAAGTAATAAACAATGATTTAGACATGCCTTCTGCTCTTGCTATTTTATGGAATTTAGTGAGAGATAAAAAAGCAAAAGGTAAACTACAAACAGTAAAGAAGATGGATGAAGTTTTAGGATTAAAACTCTTAAAAAAGAAAAAGGAGAAAGTTCCAAGAGAAATTTTAGAACTAGTGAAAAAAAGAGATGCTGCGAGAGAAGAGACTAATTTTGAGCTAGCAGACAAATTAAGAGAGGATATAAGGAAAAAAGGTTATAGTGTAGAAGATACAAAAAAAGGAAGTAAAGTTGAGAAAATCTGAAGGAAGTTTAGATGATAAAAGCAGTTATTTTTGATTTTGGAGGGGTAATATCTACCCCAGGGAAAATAGATTCTTTCTGTAAAGGATACTCTACTAAATTAAATAAAAACCCTAAAGAATTTATGAAGTTAATTAAAGAAAACTGGGATAAAGCTCAAATAAATAAAATTAAATCAACCTTATTTTGGATTAAAGCTGCTGAATTTCTAGAAGTAGATCCTGAAAAATTTCGCAGAGATTTATTAAGTTCTTTTAAGTTTCAAGAAGAAGTCTTAATAACGATTAAAATATTAAAAGAAAATTATAAATTAGAATTATTATCTAATCAAATAGAAGATTGGTTAGAAGAAGTTATCAAAAAAAAGAGTTAGATGATTTATTTGACATTATTATAACATCCTATAGAAGTAAGATTGCTAAACCAGATATTAGAATATTTAAAGAAGGTATTAAAAGATTAAAGATAAAACCAAAAGAAGCTATAATGATAGATGATGAAAATGATAATTTAAAGAATGCTAGAAAATTAGGTATGAAAACTATTTTGTTTAAAAATACTAAGCAGTTAAAAAAAGAACTGAAGAAACTAGGAATAAATATTTAAAATAAGGGTTTAATAATGTATTTTTGAGTATAAATTTCTTTAAATATATTTGAAGTTTAAAGTAATAATGTTAAAAGGAAGTCGCGAGAATATAGAAGAGAGATTAAGAGCCTATAGGACAATTTTAGAAGCTAATAGAGATGCTTATGAAAAGTTAAAGAGAGTCTCAGAGGGAGGTAATGAGATAACTGCAATAGCTTCTAAGAAGGCATATGAAACTGCATTAAAAACTTTAGATGACTTTTTTCCATTACTTACTAACGATAAACCAAAAAAGTAAATTTAAAAACAATCTTTCCTTAATTAATAATAAAAAGAGAAGATGAAATTCCTGAATTTAAACTATTGTCCTAAGGCAAGTGACTTAGTATGTTTGTTCAGAGTTGAGCCTGCTAAAGGGGTTTCAATCAGAAAAGCTGCTGAAACAGTTGCCTTAGAATCAAGTACCGGAACATGGAGTAAGCTGACAACAGAAAAAAAGTATATGCAAAATCTTGCAGCCAAGGTTTTTTCTATTAAAGACAATTGGGTGAAAATTGCTTATCCTTCTAAGCTCTTTGAAAAAGGAAACGCCCCAAATATTCTTAGTAGTATAGCTGGAAATATTTTCGGAATGAAAATTGTCAAGAATCTGAGATTAGAAGATATAAAAATTCCTAAAGAAATTTTGAATTCTTTTCTTGGTCCAAGGTTTGGGATAGAAGGGGTAAGGAAGATGATGCAAGTCAAGAATAGGCCGCTGTTGGGAACAATAATTAAGCCAAAACTTGGCTTAAGAACAAAGGACCACGCAAAGGTTGCTTATAAAGCTTGGATTGGAGGGTGTGATATTGTTAAAGATGATGAGAATCTTGCTAATCAAAAATTTAATGAGTTTGAAGAAAGACTTGCTAGAAGTTTGGAAAAAGCTCATCAAGCAGAAGAACAAACAGGAGAAAAAAAAGCTTATTTGGTTAATGTGACAGCTGAAACAAAAGAAATGATAAAAAGAGCCCAATTAGTTGAAGAATTAGGAGGAAAATATATTATGATTGATATTATTACAGCAGGTTTTGCAGCTGTCCAATCACTAAGAGAAGCTGATTTTAAATTAGCAATTCATGCCCATAGAGCAATGCATGCAGCTTTTACTAGAAATAAAAAACACGGCATTAGTATGATGGTTTTAGCTGATTTGGCCAGATTAATTGGAGTTGACCAGTTACACATAGGGACTGTTGTTGGAAAATTAGAAGGAAGCTTAGAAGAAGTTTCTGAATTAGAAGAAGAAATTGAGAAAAAAACAGTTAAAGAGACAAAAATAAGGCTCAGCCAGAACTGGGGTAAAATAAAGCCGGTTATGGCAGTTAGCTCAGGAGGACTACATCCTGGGCATGTTCCATATTTAATCAAGCATCTAGGAAAAGATTTAGTTATACAAATGGGGGGAGGGATTCACGGAAATCCAAAAGGAACAAAACAAGGAGCTATGGCAGCAAGGCAGGCAATTGATGCTACAATGAAGAAAAAAAGTTTAAAAGAATACTCTAAAACACATGAAGAATTGAAAAATGCCTTGAATTATTGGGGGAATAACAAGATTTAATAATAGTTTTTCTTTCTTATTTTTATGGGAAAAATAAAATTTCGTGAGTTTGAAACAAGTTCAGGAAAGCTTGTTTTAGGCGGGAAATCAGCAGGAAATAATGAACAGCTGATTAAGCAAGTAGAACCAGAAGAAACGGTTCTACATACAAAACCTCCTGGAAGTCCTTTTGTAAATATTAAAGGCAAGGCAAGAAAGAAAGACATTAAAGAAGCAGCTGTATTTTGTGCAAGATACAGCCAGGATTGGAGGGATAATAAAGAAGATGTTATTGTGCATTATTTTAAAGGAAAAGAGATTTTTAAAGAAAAAAGAATGAAACTTGGAACTTTTGGAGTTAAAAAGTTCAAAAAAATTAAAATTAAAAGAAAACAGATAGAGAGCTTTGGAAAATAAAATGACAAATATTTTAATTTTTGGTGCAAGTATAACTTGGGGGGCTTGGGATAAAGAAGGAGGATGGGTTCAGAGATTAAGAAAGTTTATAGATAAAAAAAATATTTCTGACCCAAATTATGATTGCATGGTCTATAATTTAGGAATAAGTGGAGACACAACAGAAGATGTATTAAGGAGGTTTGAAAATGAAACTAAGGATAGGGCAGGTGAAAAAGAAACAATAATTATGTTTAGTGTAGGAGTTAATGACTCTCAGTTTGACCATGACAAAAAAGATTTAAGAATTCAAATAGAGAAATTTGAAGAGAATCTTAAAAAATTAATAAGCTTAAGTAAGAAATATGCCCCAAAGATTATTTTTATTGGTTTTAACCCTATTGACCAATCAAAAGTTGATCCAATTCCTTGGACAGATAAGATTAAGAAATCTTATAGGAAAGAACTTGTTGAGAAATTTGATAATAAGGTGAAACAGGTTTGTAAAGAAGAAAGAGTTTATTTTATAGAGGTATATGATAAGTTAATAAAAGAAGATTATAAGGCACTACTAGAAGATGGCGTACACCCTAATTCTAAGGGCCATGAAAAGATTTTTCAGATAGTTAAAGATTTTCTAATAAAAAATAGAATCATAAAATGAAATACGGGCAACCAATTATACAAATAGGTAAAAATGGTCTAACTTCTGGAATTATAGAAAATATAAAAAATTGTTTTAAAACACATAATGACATTAAAGTGAGTTTATTAAAAAGTGTTGGACATGACAAGAAAAAAGTCAGAGAGATTGCTGAAGAAATCCAGGCAGAACTTGGCAACAAATACACATATAAAACTATTGGATTTGCTATCTTCTTGAAAAAGTGGAGAAAGGCGAGATAAAAGATTATATCTTTATTTCTTTTCTATATTTTGCTAACTCTGCTAAACTCTTAATGTCTCCTGGTTTTGACACTCTTGCAGAAAGATAGTTTGTGATGGAATTAAGAAATTTTGTTGTGGCTATCTTCACCTTATTTGTATGGTAAGCTAATTTTGCTACTTCAAAGGAAAGTAGCCCCTCGCTAACAAATAAAATTCCTAAAACTAATTTACCTTCCAAATCCATAGATTAATTTATCCTAGCAACATTTATAAACCCTCTCTCTAAGTAATCTTAAGCTAAACAGCCTATTTGGCTGTTCTAGTATCGCAAGATACGGCTGTTTTATAGGAGAAAAAATGTCAGTTTATGATATTCCTGCAGCAGAATATAATGAAAAATTAGCTGAAGCTTTAAGGCAGATGCCTGAATTTAAAATGCCTGAATGGGCAGAGTATATTAAAACAAGTGTGGCAAGAGAAAGACCTCCAAAAGCAGAAGACTTTTGGTATAAGCGTGCTGCAAGTATTTTAAGACAGCTTTATATCCATGGTATTGTAGGGGTTGGAAGACTTAGGACAAGATATGGTGGAAGGAAAGATAGGGGAGTAAAGCCAGAAAGGTTTAGAAAAGGAAGTGGAAAGATTATTAGAGTAATATTACAGCAAGCAGAAACTGCTGGTTTTGTTGAAAAAATTAAAAGTAAAAGAGCTGGAAGACAACTTACTGAAAAAGGCAGGGAATTTTTAGATTCAATTAAAGAAGAAAGGAAAGAGCAAGATGCCAACTAGAAGAAAAAAATATCAAAAAAAAATAAAACTAGCTGTGCACGGGAGGAGAACAAAATGGGCTCCTTTTTGGGCTGTTTTAAAAAAATACGGAATGGGTAAAAGAATCCATCCGAGTAGGATGACTAGTGTAAAAAGAAATTGGCAAAGAAGCAAGTTAAAAATTAAACCAAGAAAGGTCAGAAAGAGGCACTTAGGTTAAAAATAAAATGGCAAAAAAAACAGTTGAACCTAAAATAACTCTTGAAAGAGAATATATAATCCCCCTTAGAAAAGAATGGTTAAAAGTACCAAAATATAAGAGGGCAAATAAAGCTGTTAAAGCCATGAAACAGTTCATTGCAAGGCATATGAAAGTTTATGACAGGGATTTAAAAAAAGTAAAGATTGATATTCTTCTTAATAATGAATTAAGATTTAGGGGTATGAAAAAACCTCCTGCTAAAATTAAAGTTAAAGCTAAAAAATTCGATAATGATATTGTTAGAGTTGAGCTAGTTGAGATTCCTAAAATAATCCAGTATAAGCTAGACAGAGAAAAGAGGAAGAAAGAAGAAGCTGAGAAAAAGGCAAAAGGAGAAAAGAAAAAAGAAGAGAAAAAGCCAGAGAAAAAAGAAGCAGAAAAGGAGGAAGATAAAGAAAAAGAAGCTAAAGAAAAAGAAGAGAAAAAAGAGGCTGTAAAAGAAGCAGGGTTGAAACAAGCAAAACAGCAAGCTAAGCAAGTAGAGCATATCTCAGGAAAACAAAAACAACCAACAGCCCATAGGATGGCTTTACAGAAGTAAAATTTATAATTGTATTTTTCATTGTTTCTTGATGTTATTGAAAGATTTAGAATTAGAATTAAAAAAACATAAAAATAAAGAGCAAGCAATCCTCCTCCAGAGATTTTTTAAGACTGGCAAAGGACAGTATGGAGAAGGAGATATTTTTCTTGGAATCACGGTGCCAGAACAAAGAAAAATAGCAAAAAAATTTCAAGAGCTTTCAATAGAAGAAATCCAGATTCTTTTAAATTCAAAGATTCATGAAAAAAGACTTATAGCTTTGTTCATATTAATTGATAGATATAAAAAAGCAGGTGAAGCAGAAAAAAAGCAGATATTTGATTTTTATCTGACTAATACAAAAAACATCAATAACTGGGATCTTGTGGACTTGTCTGCTCCAAATATTGCTGGAGATTTTCTTCTTAATAAGAATCGAAAAAGTTTATATCAGCTTACTGTTTCAGAGAATCTATGGGAAAGGAGAATTTCTGTTTTATCAACATTTATTTTTATTAGAAATAATCAGTTTGAAGACAGTTTGAAGATTTCAGAAATTTTGTTGAAAGATAATCATGATTTAATACATAAAGCAGTTGGATGGATGTTAAGAGAAATAGGAAAAAGAGACGAAAAAGAGCTTGAAAACTTCCTAAAAAAACATTATAAACAAATGCCAAGAACAATGTTAAGATATTCTATAGAAAAATTTCCTGAGGAAAAAAGGAAAAAATATTTAAGAGGGGAAATATAATGAAAAATAAAATAAAAACAACTGAAGAAATATTAGAGATAGTTGAAAGATTAAGAGAAGATGGAAGGGCGATAGTTACAACAAATGGAAGTTTTGATATTTTACATTGTGCCCATGTTAATTTGCTTGAAAAAGCTAGAGATGAAGGAGATATTTTAATAGTCTTATTGAATTCTGATGAGTCTATTAAAAGATTTAAAGGAGAAAGCAGGCCAATTATACCTGAGAATGAAAGGGCTAGGATGTTGGCTGCTTTAGAGTGTGTAAATTATATTGTTATTTTTAATGAAGAAAATCCATTAAGATTATTAGAGATTATAAAGCCTAAAAAACATGTTAAAGGAGGCAGTTTTGTTCTAGAAAGAATAAAAGAAGAAAAAGATTTATTAGAAACGTGGGGGGGAGAGTTTAAAAATTTTGAGTTAGAAGAAGGCTATTCTTCTACTAAAATAATAAACAAAATTCTAGAAAAAGAAGATGAATTTAGAAAAGATTAAGAAAAATAAAACAATTAAAGAACTATTTGAATTTTCTATAATAAACATAGACAAGCCTTCTGGTCCAACTAGTTTCCAGATTGATGAAAAGATAAAAAACTGGCTTGGCTTGAGAAAAACATCTCATTTTGGAACCTTAGATCCTAAGGTCACTGGAGTTTTGCCTGTTGCTCTTAATAGAGCTTGTAAGTTAAGTGATTATTTCATGCATAGAGATAAAACTTATATTGGGATAATGCATCTTCATTTAGATATAGAGAAAGACAGATTAGAAAAAGAAATGAAAAGATTTGTAGGAAAAATCAAACAGCTTCCTCCAAAAAAATCAAGAGTAAAAAGACAGGAAAGAGAAAGGGAGGTTAAAAGATTCCAGATAATTGAAAAACAGGACAGAGAGGTTTTATTTGTTTCAGAAGTACAGGCTGGAACTTATATTCGTAAACTTATTCATGATTTGGGACAGGAAATTGGAGGGGCGCATATGGCAGAATTAAGAAGAATACAAGCAGGAATTTTTTCAGAAGAACAGATTGTCAGTTTATATGATTTACAAGAAGCTGTTGAAGATTACAATAAAGGGGAAGGGAAAAAATTGAGAAAAATTCTCATACCTGCTGAAATTATATCAAAAATACTTCCAGTATTGCATGTAAACAAAACATCTGTAAAACAGCTTCTTACTGGAAAACCTATTTTTAAAAAAGATTTAAAAAAGATTCCAAAAGAAGACAGGTTTGCTGTTTTTCTTGGAGAAAAGTTTATTGAGGTTGCAAAAAAAACAGATGAAAAAGGCATAATTGCAAGACCTGAGTTTGTATTCAATTAGTAAGCTTTTTAAAGAGTAAAGAAGTAATTACAGAATGAAAAAGGATGATGAGCCCCCCGATTATAATCGCCTTGAATATTTGTCCAAGATTCATGATTTAGTAAATGAAGTAGATACTGCTCTTTCTCAAAATACTACAGATAAGTTTGTTTCTCTTGTTAAGAAATTATATCGGGCTGAAGCAATACTTCCTGCAGTTGTTGCAGATAGAAGTGCTGTTAGGATGATAGCAGGAAGAAGAAATTTACTACAAGATAGAATTATTAACTACTTGAAAATCTAATGATATAGTTAATTCTTTAAATCCTTATTTGCTTAGTGCTTCATGAGAGAGTTTATCTATTATTCAAACAAGGCGAGAACTTCTGGAAATTGGAAGGATTTAATGAAAGCTGGAAGAATGGATATCGTTTGTAATTTTATTATAGTAAGTTTCTTTTTATCCCATAAAATGAGGGAAAATATTAAGTTACATTTGATTTTTTGCGGACCTCCAAATCCTCCAATGCATCTTGAGTTTATTTCAGATAAAAACCTGCCTATAAGCAAGAAAGATGTTGCAGGATTAATAAAAAGAATGCTGTATAAATGCAGAGGAAAAAAAGTTAAAGTTTTTCCTGGATGTTTTATTGAGAAAAAAAGCTTCTCAAATCTTATTAAAGAACTAGAAGAAAAAGGAAAGAGGATTTTAGTTCTAGATAAAAAAGGAAACGATATTAGGCAGGTAGAATTAGATAATGCTGTTTTTGTTATAGGAGACCAAGAAGGGCTTCCTAAAAAAGAAATTAAAAAATTTAAAAAAGTTTCAATAGGAAAAGAAACTTATTTTGCATCTCAAACAGTAACAATTATAAATAATGAAATAGATAGAAGAATATGAAAAAGAAGGTGAAAATAAAAAAAGAGCAGATTAAGATAACAGAAAAAAGAAAAAAGAAAAAAGAAGTTAAAGATGTAGAAGAAGTAAAGTTTGTTGATTATGAAACCTCTGTTCCTAAATTACTTGATAATGCTAATTTTAAGAATGTAATAAAAGACAGGAGAAGAATTTTTTTAAAACCTAACCTAACCTGTTGCAAGGCTTTTCCAACAACAACTGATCCTAAGTTTGTTGAAGAAATTATAAAATACATAAGAAAATGCAGTAAAAAAACAGAAATTATCATAGCAGAAGGAAGTGGTGGAGATGAAACAGAAAAATGTTTTAAAAAATTAGGCTATAACGAACTTTCTGAGAAATATAAAATTCCTCTTCTTGATTTAAATGAAGCAGAAACTAAAAGAATTAAAAGTGACAAATTTAAAAAATTTAGTTTTATAGACTATCCTAAGCCCCTTCTCTCAGGATTTTTGATTTCTCTGCCTGTTTTAAAAGGGCATGTTATGGCTAAAGTAACAATCTCATTAAAAAATATGTTGGGAGTTTTTCCTGCCAGACTCTATGGTGGGAACTGGAAAGTAAAAATGCATAAATGGCCTATTGAATATGCTATTCATGATATTTTAGTATGCAAATTTCCTAATTATGCTATTTGTGATGCAAGTATTGTGCAATTAGAGCATGAAATTAATGGTTATGCAAAAGAAATGGATGTTCTTTTAGCAGGAAAGCCTTTAGAAGTTGATAAAAAGGGCTCTTTGCTTCTTGGATATGATTGGAAAAAAGTGCCTCACTTAATTCTTGCTGACGAATTAAACCGGCTTTAGAAAATCCATAAACTCGTCTAATTTATAAATGTGGACAGCTGTAACAGTATCTTCTTCTCCAGTATAAATAAAAATCTTGCCGTCTTTTATTACGGCAGCATTTGGAAATGTCACATTTTTTATTATTGTTTTTTCTTGGATTTCCATATGGGGCTCTAAAAACTCTTCTGATTTCTTTAATATCTTTAAAGGATTGTTTTTATCAACTAAAAAAGCTCTTCCAATATACTCTTTAGTCCCGTCTTTAAGATACCTATGTTGGTGGTCAATTATTAACCAGCCCTCTTTGCATTCAATAGGTGTGGGTCCGGCACCAACATGCCCTTTTTCATCTCCTTTAATAAGGCATTTATGGTCTCCCCAATGAATTAAATCATTAGAATATGAAAGAAATATGCTGGGAACCATGTATCCTGCACTTCCGCTTGGCCTGGTTAATGCAAGAAATTCTTCTCTCCCTGTTCTTGAATTTAAAAACTTCTTTGGAAAAAGAACTATATCTTTACTAGGAGCAAAAAATATGATGCTTGGATTATTTTTAGGAAGCCTCACGAAATTTTTAAAGTCATTTGTAACAGCAAACGCCGTGCATACATCATATTCTTCTGAACACGCAACATATGTTATTAAATGTTTATAAAACTCTCCATGAATATTAATTCCTTCATTAAATTTGGTTATTCTTGCGTCTTCTATTCCAAATTCTTCATATCCCATCTGTGGAAAGAATGTTGGCTTTTCAGAAATCCTAAAATTGATGCCATCTTCACTTTCTGCTAATCTAAAATGAGAGATGTATGTTGGTCTTACTTTTTGTTCAAGTTCAATTGTTGTTAAGGAAGAGGGGTTTTCAGATATAACATCTTTATCTATTCTCTCCCACTCCCATCTTACTTTATAATCGCCATTTTTGGATGGAATTGCTTTAGGAAATGCAATGTGCCCTGAAAATCTGGATTTTGTTTTTTCTATAACCCTAAGAAGCAGGTATATTTTTTCTTTACCAACTTCTGTGAATACTGTTCCTCCAGGATTACAAACACCAACAACCCCAATATCATCACTTGAGGGAACAATATCTTTTGGCCTAGCAATTATTGTCTCATTTATTGGTCTTGGAACTCCCATTTTAGATTAAAAAATAAGGTTTATTAAAAGATTATGGGAATAAAAAAGATATTTTGCAAACATATAAAAATTCTTCTTGATTTTGTTTTTTTATGAAAACTATCAGAATTTTTATTTCAGGGATTGTACAGGGGGTTTGTTTTAGGGCTTTTATTAAAAGAGAGGCAGGTAAACTAGCTCTAAATGGTTTTGTGAAAAATCTAGATGATGGAAGAGTAGAAGCAGTTATTGAAGGAGAAGATAAGCAGGTTGAAAATCTGATAGAGTTGTGTAAAAAAGGGCCTTCTAGTAGCCATGTTGAAGCTGTAAAAATTGAAAAAATTGAAAACCAGGGTTTTAAGAAATTTAAGATTATAAGGCTTTAGTAAGTTATTTAAATTAATCTTTTCTTAATTAATTATGGCAAGAGGGCAAGAGATTAAAAAAGAGAGGATTAAGAAAATAGAGGAATTGAAGAAGAAAAACATAGAAGCCTATGGTTATTCTTATGAAAAGAAAGACTCTGCTAATGACCTCCAACAAAAACATAAAAAATTAAAGAATGGCCAAATAACAAAAGATAAAGCAAAAATAGCAGGCAGAGTTATGATTGTAAGGGATATGGGAAAGATTAACTTCATAAGATTGCAAGATTCAACAGGCAATATACAGATAATACTTCAACAACCTACAACACCTGGAAAGATTATTGATTTTTTTAAAAAATACATTGATACTGGAGATTTTATTGGTATAGAAGGCAACATTATAAAAACAAAAAGGGGAGAATTAAGTATTTTAGCTAATAAGATAACTCTGCTTAGTAAGGCTCTCTTGCCGCTTCCTGAAAAGTGGCATGGTTTAAAAGACAAAGAAGAAAGATACAGAAAAAGGTATCTGGACTTAATTATGAAGCCTGAAGTAAAGGATGTTTTTCTAACAAGGGAGAAGATTATTGATTCAATCAGGGAATTTATGAAAAAAAGAGGTTATATTGAAGTGCAGACGCCAATCTTACAACCAATCTACGGAGGAGGTTCTGCAAGACCTTTTATGTCAAAATTAAATGCCCTAGATATGGATATTTATATGAGAATTGCTAATGAACTTTATTTAAAGAGGCTCATTGTTGGAGGTTTTGAAAAGATTTTTGAATTTTCAATTGATTTTCGTAATGAAGGAATAGATAAAAGCCATAATCCTGAATTTTTATTATTCGAGGCTATGACTGCATATGATGATTATTATGCTGGAATGAGACTTGTGGAAGAAATAACAGAGAATGCTTTAAAAAAAGTAAAAGGAACTACAAAAGTAAAATATCAAGGAAAGATAATTGATTTCAAAAGGCCCTGGAAGAGAATAAGAGTTAGAGAGGCTATTAAAAAATATGCAGATATTGATATTGAAAAAACAAACGATGCCAAATTAAGGAGCATTATAACGAAAAAGGGAATTAAGTTAAAAGGAGTGTATAATCGAGGAAACGCAATTATTGCATTAATAGAAGAGTTTTGTGAAAAACATTTTGTTCAGCCAACTATTCTTTATGATTATCCAATAGAAACTTCTCCCTTAGCAAAACAAAAAAGAGATGATTCAAGATATGCAGAGAGATTTGAACAATATGTCAATTGTTTTGAAACTGGAAACAACTATTCAGAATTAAATGACCCAAGATTATTAACTGAAAACTGGAAAAAACAAGAGGATGCGTTGAGAAAAGGGGATGAAGAAGCTCAGAGAATGGATAAAGATTTTATTAATGCTTTAGAGGTAGGCATGCCCCCTACTTGTGGGATTGGAATTGGAATCGACAGACTAGTAATGATTTTAACAGATCAACCTTCAATAAGGGATGTTATTTTGTTTCCTTTTATGAGGGGAAATAAATAAAGGGAGGAAAAGATGGCAAATTTAATTATAAAAAGCAATATAAGAGAGGCTGTGAAAGACAAGATACCAAATGTTGCTGGAGAGGTTGCTGAAGCTTTAAATGAGAAAGTTAAGGAACTATTAGATAAAGCAGTGGAAAGAGCAAAAGCCAATGGAAGAAGAACCTTGCATGCAAGGGACTTATAATAATTTAAATAAAAGGAGGTTAAAATGCCAAAGAAAAAAATGGGAGAAGCAAGTAAGGTAGGATTTCCAACATTCGCTGTTATTTTGTTAGTAGTCGCTGTAATTTGGTTATTTAGTGAATTAGGTTATATAGCAATTGATGTTCCCTGGATTCCAATAATCCTAGGAATAGTGGCTATTGGAATGATTGCAAATAGATATAGCAAAAAGTAGCCAGCAAAAACATATAAGTTTATAAATTATAAAATTAACATATAAAAATGATAGAACTAAAAGAGAGACCTAAAAACCCGATAATAATAGAAGGTTTCCCTGGCTTTGGGTTTGTCAGCACTATTGCCACTGAATTTTTGATAAAACATTTGGATGCTAAGAGAATAGGAAAGATTTTTTCAGATAAGCTCAAGCCAATGGTTGCAATACACAATTCAGAGATAATAGACCCTTTAGAAATTTATTATGATAAAAAGCATAATTTAATTATTCTAAGAGCTTTGTCTAATATCTCTGGTGCAGAGTGGGAGATTGCAGAGATGATTATGGAGCTTGCAAAAAAACTAAAAGCCAAGGAGATAATTAGTATAGAAGGTGTTGCGAGCGAGAGTTTAAGAAAAAAATCAAAGACTTATTATTTTACAAACTTAAAAAAAGGAAAATTCGAACAAATTAAACTTGAAAATTTTAAAAATGGAGTTATTGTTGGAGTTACTGGAGTATTGCTATTAAAATCAAAAGAAATTCCTCTAAGCTGCATATTTGTAGAAGCTGACCCTACTTTGCCTGATTCAAGAGCAGCTGGAGAAGCAGTAAAAGTCCTAGATTCTTATCTTGAACTTAAAGTAGATTACAAGCCTTTGATAAAGGCTGCAGAAAAATTTGAAGATAAGTTGAAGCAGTTAATGACAAGTGTTAAAAAGGCTGGAGAACAAAAACAGAAAAAAGATACGAGTTATCTTGGATGATTAAATATAACCAGCCATTGCAGTCCGTCTTCTTATTTCATGTTCAGATGCATTCGGATCTTGCCAGTGCTCTTTTTCATGGTGCAGAGTTTTGTCATGCTCTCTTCCGTATAATGTGTTAAGAACATAAATTGTATTTGTTCTAGGGTCATATGCTCCTAAAACTTCTGTGTTTTGTGAATTATTTCCAGCAAGATAGTTAAGAAATGTAGAAGAGGCATATTCTATATTTGGCTCTACTTTTGGAATCATGTCTGGAGAATCAAAACCAACATACTGAGCTTTAAATTCAAATCTTTGTTTTTGTTTAAACTGTTTTTCAACATAAGTTTTAATTATTTTTTCTAAGATATTTTGGAGATTATAAGATTCTGCAAGTTTAACTCTGTTATTATTATCAAATCTTTCAAGAATTTTCTTAATTTCCTTACTTTTATTTAAGTTTCTTGAAAAGCTGATTAAATTTTCCAAAGAGATAATTTTCACATTTTTATTGTTTTCTAGTTTTACCATCTCCTAGTTTTATTTGGCAATCTTTTTAAATCTTCTTCTCTTTCTTTTTTTATGGGAAATAAAGTAGAAGAGGTTTATTCCTATGGGAAATAAAGAGAAAGGAGCTAATGCTGAAAGAGAATTATACCAGATGTTTGTTGATAATTGTTATAGGGCTGTCAGAGTTGCAGGCAGTGGTATAATGGAAAATGCTGATTGTGATTTAATTGCTGGAAACTCAAAGGGAAAGAGATACTGTATAGAGGTTAAGGCAAGCAAAAAACTTACTAAATATATCAGTAAAGAGCAAGTAGAGAAATTTGTTATCTTCTCTGAACTCTTTAAATTAAAACCAATAATTGCTGTTCGTTTTAACAGAATAGGGTGGTTTTTTCTTAATCCTAAAGATTTAAAAGATTCTGGCAAAAACTGGGTTATTAACCTTGATCTTGCAAGAAAAAAAGGCAAGAAATTTGCCCAGGCATTTTGAATAAAATAGGCTACCCCTCCTGTAAGATAGAAGCATCATTAAATAAAAAATGTTAATGCAAAACCAAAAACTAAGAAGAACAGAAATTAGTAAATTTGATAATTATAGTGATAATATCCATCTAGTAAAATCAAATTTAGAGGGTTTTCCATGCTTGAAAGCTGGGCATAATCCCTGATGATGTAATGAAACAAGCTTTATTCTATAAAAAATTGAAAGAGAAAGTTGTTCAGTGTCAGTTATGCCCGCATTTTTGTGTTATAAAACCAAATGAGCGAGGGAGGTGTGGAGTAAGACAAAATCAGGATGGAAAGCTCATTAGCTTAGTTTATGGAAAGCCTTGTAGTCTTGCACTTGATCCAATAGAGAAAAAACCATTATACCATTTTCTTCCTGGTCAGCTAGCTTTATCTATTGCGACTGTTGGCTGTAATTTAAGTTGTAAGCACTGCCAGAACTGGGAGATAAGCCAGGCAAATCCTGATGAGTTTTCAGTGAGAGAAGTTAAGCCAGAGGAAATTGTAAAGACTGCAAAAGAGAAAAATGTTAAGATAATTTCTTATACATACACAGAACCCACTATTTTTTATGAGTATATGTTAGATATATCAAAACTTGCTAAAAAGAAAGGAATCAAAAACATGATTGTCAGTAATGGATTTATTAATCCTAAGCCCTTAAAACAACTTTGCAAGCATATTGACGGAGCTAATATAGACTTAAAAAGTATAGATGATGATTTTTATAAAAAAATATGCAATGCCCGAGTTAATCCTGTTCTTGAGAGTTTGAAAATTTTGAAAAAAGAAAATATTTGGATTGAAATAACAAACTTACTTATTCCTGGTTTAAATGACAAAGAAAAAGATATTAAAAAATTAATAAGCTGGATAAAAAACAATCTTGGAACAGATGTTCCTGTGCACTTTACTGCTTTTTATCCTTGTTATAAGCTTTCTCATTTACCTCCCACATCAATTGAAACCTTAAAAAATGCCAGAAGACTAGCATTAAAACAGTTAAAGTATGTTTATACTGGAAATATTCAAAATGACGAGGGAGATAGTACTTTTTGCCCAAAATGCAGTAAGTTATTAGTAAAAAGAAGGTTATTTTCAATTATAGAAAACAATTTAAAGCAGGGTAAATGTCCTAAATGTAATGCCAAAATCCAAGGATTTTGGACCTATTAAAAATTAACATTTTTAACATGAAAAAATTGATGGTGTTTGGGATTATCTTGTTTATTTTATTGTTTGTTGGTTTTAGCTCTGCTATAATTGTAAATGAAGTAGAACTTGACCCTGCTGGAAATGATTCTGGAAATGAATGGATTGAATTATATTCAGAAACTGAAATAAATTTAACTGGTTGGCAATTAGTAAATAAGGATAATGAGACTATTGAATTAACTCAAACTTTTCAGGATTATTTAATAATAAATCTTGATAGACAGTGGTTGGATAATTCAGATGAGAAAGTTATATTAAAGAACAACAGTGGAGCGATAATCTATGAAACAAATATTTTAAATGATCCTCATAATGATGAAAGAAGCTGGCAGTATTGTAATGAAGGATGGATATTTAAAATTTCGACAAAAAACGCGGCTAATGCTTGTGGAGATGAAAGTAATGGAAATGAAAACCCGGATGATGGGAGGCAAACACCAGAGATTTATTTTGAATTAGAATGGGGAGAAGATGAGATTATAAACGGAGAAGAATTTGAAATTGAAGCTAGAGTATTTAATCTTGAAGATAAAAGTTATGAAGTTAAAGTTTATCTTAGATTTAAAGAAAATGATACAATAATTTCTGAAACTCATCATGAAGATGATGACATATGGAAATCTAGCACATATTATTTAGGGGATGTATTTTCAGGGCCAGGAAATGACAGTCGGAGTTTTTCTTTAAGAATAAAAGATGATTATGAAAATTTTAATGGGGACGCAAAGATAGGTGTAAAAATAAGAAGAACAGATACCTCTACTATCATTACAGAAGATGAAGAAAACATTGAGGTTTTAGAAAAAGAAGAATCTCAAGAGCAAATAGCAGAAGAAGTCCAGCAGCAGGATAATACAGAGACAACAAATAAAAAAGAAACAAGTAAGGCAAATGGCGTGATTAAACTTGGAGCCAGAAATAAGATAGAAACAGATAAACAAGAAGATGAGACATCAAGAGTCTTATATGAATCTGGAAGTGAAAAAGTTAAGAAATATGCTATATATGGACTTAACTTTATTTTAATTATTATTATAATATTTTTATTGAAAAAGAAGGTTTAAAAAGAAAGTAAACTAAAAAATGAAATGGTAAGTGAGATAAAAGCTGTTTTAATATTTGAGATGTTGGGAAGGCCTGCAGAACATTTGAAGAGCACTTTATCCCAGTTTATTGATAAACTTTCTAATGAGGATGGTCTTAAGGTTTTGGATAAGAAAATTAATGAACCCAAAAAATTAGAACAGACACAACAAGAGCTTTTTACAACATTTGCAGAAACTGAAATTGAATTTACAGACCTGGACTCTTTAATTAAGCTTATCTTTGTTTACATGCCCTCTCATGTTGAGATTATTTCTCCTAGTGAACTTAGAATGAAGAACTTTGAAATGCATTCTTTAGTAAATGAGCTGATAAGAAAGTTGCATCAGTATGATGAAATAGCAAAGAGCCTGGCAATAGAGAGAAATATCTTGAAAAAACAGTTAGAACAACAAAGCTTGCCCGCTATAACTCCAGTTAAAGAAAAAAAACCTAAAAAACCTAAGAAAAAGAGAACAAGAAAGAAAAAATAATCATCATAGATAAGTTTTTAAAAACTCTCTTAATTCTGAATCTTCAGGAGCCCTGTAAAGAGGTTCATCTTCCCAAAAATCAAAAAATCGTCTACTATGATGCCTATTAGGTCTTGATTTTACTAATTGGACTGTTTTTCCTCCTTTATTTAAAAATTCCCCCCATGTTCCGTGATATTTTATATCTAATTTTTTAACAACCATTTTTGTAGCTGCTTCTGGGAGTGAAATTCTTTCCATATAAATATTAAAATCAGTCTTGGTTCTCTGAGAAGGTATAGCAGATATTTTTGCATTACCAGTAATACAAAAACCAGAAACAACTCCTCCATTTGTTTGGACAACAATAAGATAGTCTCCCCTTTTTATTTGTTCATGAGATATTTTTTCTCCACCCAATAACTCTATTTTGTTAGTAATATCTTTTACTGTAGTCATAAAACTTTAGAATTATGGTTGTTTAAAAGAATTATTGTCATAGAGATTATATTTTTGATAAACTTCCTGTGACTTCTTCTCCTTTCATTCTTTCCTGATACTTATCTTCTCTTTGTTTTAAAATATCTTTTGGTCTTTGTCTTTTTTTCATATAAAAAGACAGGAAAATTAATCCAGCTAATACTGCAATCATTATAATTACTCCATAAATCCAGCTTGTATCTCCTTCTTCTTCAACTATGCATTCTCCTTTACAACAGTATCCATCTTGGGTTAGCTCAAGAGGAATATTACATTTTTCTTCTGCACTACAAATTTTCCCCCCTAAATCTTCACAAGTTTCATCTTCTGTATATCCTGGAGTATGATCTCCATTATAAATAATATCAGATTTGTTTTCTACAATCTTAATATCTACCTGTAATTCTGCTGAAAGATTTTCAGAAGAAGCAATTATTTTGCCAGAAAAATCTGCTGCTTCTTCTGAACTTATTGTTAGATTAATAAATTCCCTTCCTTCAGCTTCTAATTCAGAGATAAAGTCCGGAGTAATTCCAACAACAAGGTCTGAGATATTTGAAGATAGAGTAATATCAGTGATATTTTTATTTCCAAGATTTATTAAGGATACTTTAAAGGAGTAGCTATCTTCTTTTGAGATGATAGTTTCTATTTCTGAAGGATTAAATCTGAATTTGCTTGTTTCTTTTATATCTGAAGATGTTTCAGGAAAAACAAATACAGGAATATTATAATTATTTATTTTTATGTTTGTTTCAGTATAATTGTTTATTTCAGAAACAGAAAAATAAACTTTTTTCTCTTTATTTTGCACTAAAGATAATGTTTGCTTTTCTCCTAGGAATTCTGCCTCTATTTCTGTATTTTTATTAGCTTCAATTTTAATATAAAAATCATCTCTTGTGACTATAAATCCTGGATTAATAGTCAAAGGAGTTTCATTTGTAGATTTAACATTGAATTCTTTAATTATATCCTCTGTAGATACGCCAGAAGGTGTTTCATATCTTATGTCTTTTATCTTCAGGGTGTAATTTCCTTCTGTTGAAGGCAGTAGAGCATATAAAAGATATTTGTTTCCTAGTTTTAGAATATCATAAATCAAAGGAATGTTCCTTTCTCTATAAAAATGAATGTTTTCTACTTTTAAACCATCAATAAAGTTTCCGTAAATTTCTGCCTGCAATGTTTCAAAAGGAGCATAGCTTTCCTTACTTAAATTAATTTCAACAGCTGATACTATTGAAATTAATTGTAAAACAAGCAACACTAACACCAGTTTTTTCATAGAATAGTTAATAATAAAGATATTTTAAATTTAACTAAAAAGGCTGTGTCCATACTCATCTCTAATTAAACAACCATCTACATCAACGTATGCTTGCTTTTGAGTATTATATCTTAGCCCTCTTTCTCGCGCTGCTTTTCTATTTGTTGAATGTTTTGGAGAAAAATCTGGGTCAAAATCTGTTAATTTTTTTGCTAAATTTTTTCCTGCCATAGATAAGATAGAGAAAGAATATTAATAAATGTTTAGATTAATCCTACAGGGAAGTAATTTATTTTATATTCATCAAATATTACCATTGATTCATATATCTTTATTATGTCGGAAAAATTTTCTTTTAATTCCAAAAGAACTTCTTTAAATTCTTCTATATTTTTGACATGAACATCCAGCATAGCATTGTAAAGTCCAAGACAGTTTGTTATATAATAGATTTTTTTATGTTGATTACAAAAACTGATAAATTCCTGTTTTCTTTTTTCATTTATTTTCTGAAATTGCAAAAGGAGCAAATGCCACTGATATCCTAATTTATTGATATTAATTTTTGGTTTAAATCCAGTAATTATATCTTCTTTTATTAGTTTTTTAATTCTATAGCTAACAACATGAATTGGGATTTTTGTTTTTTCAGATATTTCGACAACAGAGGTTCTTGCTTTTTGTGAAATTTCAGTTAAGATTTTCTTATCAATTTTATCTATTTCTCCTAAATTTATTTTTTCTGTTTGTTTTATTCCTTCCAGATAATTTTTTCCTTCCAAGAACTTGTAACCTGCATGTTCTGAATATATCAAACTTGTAAAGTTATACTCATGTAAATTGCTCCCACATAAATTTGTTATTTTGTTAAGTAGTTTATCAAAGGTTGAGATAGAGTCTGCATAAACAAGCATAACAACATCCCAACGCCCCATACCACTAACTAACCATCCAATATAATCAAGAGACCTTAAATTATTGAGCAATTCTTTTTCTTTGTTTTTATTTATTTTTTCAAGTTGTAGATAAACATAATATGAGTTTAATCCAAGAATTCCTGTATTAATTATTGTGTAAAAGTCTGTAATAATTCCTTTTTTAATTATTTTCTGAATTCGGTAATTTATAACCTGCTTACTTAACCTGACTTTCTTAGCTATTTCTGAATCTGTTTGCCTTGCATTTTTATCTAATTCTACTAAAATTTTTCTGTCCTTTTCATCAATAATATTATTTTTTCCAAACATATTTTAACTATGGAATGATTATTATTTAAATTTTATTGTTTTGACAAAAATATGACTAAAAAATTTTAAATATATGATATACGCCTTTAAAGTAATTAAATTATGCGGGAAAAGAAAATGGAAAAGAAAAAAACCTTTTATGAAAAAACAAAGGTTGGAATTAGGGCTGTAGTACAAGTATATTGTTTTTTAGGGGCAATATATTGTTTTGGGATGACTGTAAGTGGAAGTACAACAGGACATCTTAGTTCAGATATTTATACTGGCAGGCATAGACCAACAAAAATAGAAAAGATTCTTTGTGAAAAAGTATTTGGAATTAACTTAGAGACAAGGGAAAATGGAAAGAAATGATAGATATTGGTATTTGCCAATAAATAAGACATTAGTAAAAACCATAGTAGCTTTGTCTATCCCAGTTATAATGTGGGCGGGAATAAAGCACTATAAGAGAAAAGGATTTGAAGAAGGTAAGGAGATTATAAAACTTGTAAATAGCTCACCAAGAAGAGAATATGTTGTCAAAGAAGGAGACACTATTTGCTCTTTAATGGAAGAAAATTTTCCAATTGAAAAAGGAGATTTTCCAGAAGCTGAAAGAGTAAGTCTAGGATTTGAATATTGGACTGCATCTAATGAGTACAGGGAAATAGTAAGGAAACAGTTAGGAAAAAGCCATTTTTGTGGTAATCCTTTAGAAGTGGGAAAAACAATAAGGATTCCAAGTAGAAACATAAAGTCAGAAAAATAACTTTACTTGCCCATTTCTTTCAGTTTTTTTAAAGTATCTTCTAGTTCTTTATCTGTTTTTGTTGCAGGTCTTCTTGAGGGCTGTCTTCCGGGAGCTGGTCTGCGAGGCAACATCATTCTTGTCCTGGTTCTTGGTGTGGCCATTCCAGGAGGTGCTGGCGGGAATCCACCAGGTTTAGCTGCTGGAGAGGGTCCTTTTTTGAACCTATTCTTCATTTTGAAAAGCCATGCTCTCAATTTAGCTTTAAATACTATTCCAAGAACAACTAAGACTATTAGAACTACTAGAATCCAAATCCACCAGTAGCTTCCTGTTTCTTTAACTTTAGGCCCGCAACATACTTCTCCAGAATCACAATCATAAACTTTTTCTTCTTCATCATCAAGACAGGAATACCTGCAATTATAATTTGCTTTTTCACATTCAGTTTCCTCTGGTTTATCTTGACAACTGGCACCTAAACAACATCTGTTTGTGTCTGAAGCAGGAATCCAACTTCCGCTACATTCTTGACCTTCTTCACACTCAATTCCTCCTTTTTCATAACAAGTCCTTTCTGAAGGTTCTGTTCTGCAACAGACCTTTCCACCATAACAAACATAATTATCCAAAAGTTCTGCTTGAGGGCAGTCTAATGGCGAGGTGCAAAAATAATTATAAGCTTCACAATCATCCATTCCGCCCCCTCCATTTACAATAGGAATAGACTTAGGCCATGCAGCATATAAGATAAATCCTGTGTCTCTCACAGTATTCCAACATCCATCTTCTCCCTGCACTTCAAGAAGATAATCTTTGGCTGTATCTACTTGTGTGGCATCTAAGCCGTATAATGCAAGTAAAGCAAGAGCAGTATCATAAAAATTAGTATAAGGTGAATTAGGAATTTTCCAGTAATCATTTTGCTGGTCTATAATTTGTGTAAAATATTCATCATAATCTGTTATCATATATAGAAATGCAGAAGGAAGATATTTTTCATTTTCATCTGCCATTGCTATTAAATATGGTAAGAATTCAGAAACATCATTATTTGTTTTTGCAAGAGCAAGAGCAGCCCATAAACTTCCTTCATAATCACATGAGTTGCCTTGTTCAAAACAAAAAGCATTTACTCTTTCTTTTGTTGTTCCTTCTGCAGAAGCAAAATTTGTCCTGCTTGAAACATATATAGTTGGGCTATTTTTCTTGCTATAGAGGAGGGTTGTTTTAAAATCCTGGTCACAAGAAATTGTGAAATTAACTTCGTAACAATCATCATCTATTTTCAGCCAGTAATTATCTTGAGCTAAAGAAAGACAGGTTCCTGCGTTTCCTGAGATTCTTTTGTCTTCTCTTATTGTTACTGATTTTTCTGTACTGCCATAACTTATATCACATACTGTTTCTTCGTCTGCATCAATTTCAAGATACCATATTAAATCATCTGGGATTTTCTTTTGGTTAAAAAGATAATCCTCTGCATCTCCTGTATCTTTTCCTACCCTATCTAAAGCCAGAATAGCCAAACTTGTGTCTCTTAATCTGCATCCAGAATCTGGCCAACACTCATTATCTTTGCCCTTATCTTTCAATTCTGAACTGCATTTTCCTGTTGCTAAAACTGTAAAGGCCTGCTCTTCTACTGATAAATCATCGCATTTATCCTTTACTCTATCTTCTAGGCAGGAATAAGCTTTTTCTACTTTTTCATCTTCTTGCGCAAAAACACTGAAGCTTACTAGTAAAATTAATAAAACTGCGAAAGCAACAGCCACTCTTCTTTTCATAAGATTTTAAAGAAAGAGTTATTTAAAACCCTTTCGTTTTCTTGGCTTGATGGTTTTTTGTTTTCTTCCCTGTTTCCTTAATACAAAACTTTTCTTAACTGTATAATTGACAGGGTTTTTGATAAATCTGCAAAAATTATCTGGTTTACAAACAGCAAGGTCTTTATAGTGTAACTTATCACAATTTGGGGGAAGCATTGCCTTCTGTCTGCTGTGCCAAGAAAGTTGGCTCCTTATATAACCTTCTTTTAATGGATTGTAATTTTTTTTATTCCACTCTTCTATTTTTTCTTCCATTTCCTCACATGACATTTTTAAACTTTTAAAGAAGTTTATTAAAATGAATAAAGCACGTTTTCTTCCATCTTGTTTTATCCCTTTTAAAATTTCTATTAGGCAGGGGGGGAATAAATTTGGTGTGAGGTCCTTAATTACAAATTCTTTATAAGCTCCTTGTTTTTTTTCTTTTGCTTTTTCTTGCTTTTCTGCTTGCTCTCTTCCCCAATCTATGGCTTGCAATAGTAATTCTCGGGCTTCACCTTCTTCTGCATCTAGCAAAAAACTCCTTACCTGAACCTTTAATGGATTTGCATCCTGTATCTGAAAATTATTAACCTTAGCTTTATCTATAACAACAGAAGATAATGCTGTTTTTTCATGCAAACTATAAGGAGCCCTAAAAAGATGCCTTCCTGAGACAAGAATTATGTCAGGCATAACTTGTTTTGGAGCTTCAAAATCCTTGACATAAGACTTCCTGTTTTTATGCATCAAATCACTTATTTTTTCTATCAGCTGTTTTTTAATCATTTCATTTAAATATTGACAAACAAGCCTTGGCCACTCTGGGAACATTTTTCTTGTTTCCCTGCCATAAATTTCTTTTGGAAAAGCTTTCCATGGAACAATTATATGAAATCCCTTGCTACCAGAAAATTTTATTCCAATATTTTTAACACTATGAAATTTTAAGGCCTGAATAAGAAGTTCTGCTGCTATCTTGCTATAATCCAAATACTTGCTGTCTATATCTAAAAGTAAATCCCAGCCATTTCTTAGTTCTTGTAGTTGTTCTTCTGACATTTCTGTTGAAATTTGGAGAGCATCTTTCCATATTTCCTCTGAACAATGAAAAGAGGTTGCACCTTTTTTAGCAAAAGCTAGTATATCTGATACATACTGGAGTGCATCTGGCCTTTTCCCAAATTCTTCAAAATAACGAGGAACAGTTTCTCTATTTTGAGAAAAATCATAAATTGCTTTTCGAATATCAAGCCTAGAATAATAAGATAGAGCTATTTTTCTTATTCTTTCCTCTTTTATGTTATTATTTTCCATTATTAATCTCTATAAGGGAAGTATCCCTTATCAACCCTCTTAGGATTTTACCTAGAGTGATGAAGGGAAGTATCTTTTTGCTTAAAGATTTTTTAAATCTTTACCCTTATCAACCCTCTTAGGATTTTACCTAGAGTGATGAAGGGAAACCTTTAGAGTAAAATATGAAGATAAAAGTGATTTAAATAATTAAGTATATTTCAGTATAATAATCTTTAAAAGTAAAGAGGGATTTTTAGTAAAATGTTATTAAGATTAGATGAACCAAAACTTTTTTCAGATATAATAGCAATAATATCAGAGTTAGTTTTAGAGGCAAGGATAAAAGTGAATAAAGAAGGATTAAGCATTATTGCAATAGATCCTGCAAATGTTGCTCTTGTTTCTTTTAAATTACCAGCAGAAGCTTTTTCACAAATTGAAGTTGATGAAGAAGTTTTAGGGATAAGTTTAGATAATCTAAAATCTGTTTTAAAGAGATGCTCTCCTGGCAGCTCTTTAATATTGCAGACAGAAGAGAATACACTAAAAATTCAAATTCAGGATAAAATAAAACGTGAGTTTAGACTTTCTTTAATTGAGGTAGAAACAGAAGAAAAAACTATGCCAAATTTAGAATTCTTAAGCAGGGTGGAAATACCTGGCAGAGATTTAGCAGAGTCTATAGAAGATTGCAGTATTGTTGCAGATGCTTGTACATTTATAACACTAGAAAATCAGTTTACTATAGAAGCTAAAGGCTCTCTTAATTCTGCAAAGTCTGATTTTTCATCAGATGAGGTTAGAATAGAAGCCCAACTAGGAGAAGGAGGAGCAGGAAAAGAGATTAAGAGCAGATATAGTCTTGACTACCTACAAAAATTTATTAAAGCAACTAGAATAACAGAAAAAGCAATAATTAATTTCTCAACTGATTATCCTTTAAAATTAGAGTTTAAAACCCCAAGAATGGAGTTAAGTTTTGTACTAGCCCCAAGAGTCGAGACTGAAGATTAACGTTTCAGTGAAATCAACACAGCATAGAGAATCAGCAGTCTGAGTAGAGGATTAAGATTTCTTAAAAATGAATAAAATAAGATTAAATTCGAAACATTTATAAATATTTATGTGTATTCATAATAATATTATAACGTAAATTATAATGTAAAATAAAAGGGGTTTACTTATGAGTATGCATAATAACAATAGGAAGATATTAAAACTTCTGGGAGAAAAGAGGGTGATTACTAGTTCTGAACTTGCCAAATTTCTGAAAGTCAGCTGGAATACTGCTGAGAAATATCTTCTCGAATTGGTTATAGAGGGCAAGATTATCAAGGTAAAAAAAGAAGGAGTTAACTTATGGCTGGAAAAATGAAAATAAAGAAAAGAAACATAACAAAGACAATAATATTAGTAGTAAGTATTAGTTTGATTTTATTTTTAATAAATGTAAAGGCCGTAGATCCAGAAGGGCCAGATGATTTGGATGTGATGTCAAATGTCACTAAAAATACCACTAATGCTCAAATGATAAATATTTCTGGAGGATATATTGCAACTCTTGACCTTAATGCGACAATCAAAGATACAAGGTGGAAGGCGTTTATTGGAAATGTTACTGGAATGTATACTTTAGATGATGCTGCAGGCTCTACAATTTATGACTGGACAATTTCATCAATTACTGGAAGAGTTTATGCTACAAGAAACGACACATCAGTAACTTGGGCGAGCATTAATTGTTCTAATATAAGTGATTTAGAAGATGAAAATTATAAGATGAATCACACGCTTTCAGAGGATAATCTAACTGCCACTTTTAATGCCACCTATGATTCTGTTTATAATCGGACTGTTAGTGGCTCGCATAATCCATTTTGGGTTGGTAATGTGTATATTTACTCAAATACCTGTCCGACTTTAAACACTTATACAAACAGTATAGCACAAGATATTGAATTTGAAGAGATGTCTTTATTTGATGGTATAAGCATGGTTTATGCAACAATACTAGAGCCAGATCAGGTAGGTTATAATGGTTATACATATGATTTTCAGATGATTGTTCCAGAAAATGGTGTTCCAGGTTTTGGCAGTTCAACTGCTTATTATATTTATGTTGAAATAGGTACTTAAAAATGAAA
>Ga0315537_1000064_pt1 | contig 63199 bp, 61 predicted proteins | sample SalMarSW160270MG_FD_203091 | JGI IMG/M metagenome (GOLD analysis project Ga0315537, IMG submission 203091) | Salt marsh sediment microbial communities from the Plum Island Ecosystem LTER, Massachusetts, United States - Salt Marsh Sediment SW1602-70 ... | reverse complement strand
AACAATTCCGCGTCGTCCTGGTTATCTTCGATTAATAAGACTTTTATATCTCTTTCTTCCATTTTATATTACCCGGATAAAACTATATCGCCGTTATTAGTTCTGATATGGAGGCTCATTTATCAGCAGCCAGTAAAGCCCTATCTGACGTACCGCGTCGACGAACTCGGTGAAATCAACCGGCTTGCGGACATAGCTGTTTGCCCCGGACTTATAGCCGCTGATGAGGTCCTGCTCTTCTTTGGACGAGGTCAGAATGATAACGGGTGTAAGCTCGGTGCGTTTATCAGCGCGTATCCGCTCCAGTACCTGAAGGCCGTTTAATTTGGGCAGTTTTAAATCGAGCAGGATGATTCTCGGCGTTTCGTTGGCATCGCGCTTAGTGTACTTTCCGGTAGCAAAAAGATAATCGAGAGCTTCAGCACCGTCACGGGTGACGGTAATGTCATTGGCGATGTTGTTTTTACGCAATGCCCTCATCAGCAGCTCGACATCGTCGGGATTGTCCTCTACCAGCAGTATCGTTTCTTTACTTCTGTCCATCACAAACCTCCGTCAATTTAGTGTGAAGTAGAATGTGGCGCCTTTATTTACGGCTCCCTCGGCCCAGATATTTCCGCCATGCCGATTTATTATTCTCAGTACGGTAGCCAGGCCGATACCGGTACCGGGGAACTCGGATGTTTCGTGAAGACGCTGAAAAGCGCCGAAAAGCTTGTCGGCATACGTCATATCGAAACCGGCCCCGTTATCGTTAATGAAATAGGTCGTTTTATTGCCGTTCTTGGTTGTGCCGAATTCTATTCTCGTTTTCTTGCTTTTACTGGTAAACTTCCAGGCATTGCCCAGCAGGTTCTCAAATAATGCCCTCAGAAGCTCGGGGTCTCCCTGGGTAACCAGTCCTTTTCTAATCACAAATTCTGCCTGTCGTTTTGGGTCGTTTTCATGTAATCGTGAGGTGATTTCTTCTACCAGCGTGCTCAGGTCAACTTCTTCTTGATGCATTTCGCTCCGCATCAGGCGTGATAACTTTAGTAATCCGTCGATGAGTTCACCCATTTTCTGGCTGGCACTCCGCAGGCGGTTGAGATAGTCCTTTCCGGTATCATCAAGGCTCCCCGCATAGTCTTCGAGTAATGCCTGGCTGAAGCCGTCAATGCTCCGCAGCGGCGACCGGAGGTCATGAGAAACGGAATAGCTGAAAGTTTCCAGTTCTTTATTGGTTGCCTCCAGTTGAGCGCTGGACTGCTCCAGATTTGCTATAGCGTGCTTTAACTGTTCTTCGGCATCCTTACGCTCGGTAATTTCACGGGCGATGAGGTGCATAGCGATTATTTCGCCTTGGTCGTTGGAGATAGCCGCATGAGTTTGCTCTATCCAGATTACCTGGCCATCTTTACGTACCAGTCTTACCGTAATAGGCTTCTGGTCTTTCTTATTATCCGATGACACATGTTTTACGAAGAACTCTCTATCCTCTGGATGAATCATTTCAAGTCCCAGATTTGGGTCGCTGTAAAACTCCTCTTGCTTGTAGCCAGTAATGCGGAGACATGACGGACTCATGTAATCTGTCTTTATATCAGGGGTCATCTGAATACGTGATATAAGATCAGTAGCATTATCCGCAATCAGGCGGAAGCGTTCTTCACTCATTCTTAACGCTTCCGCCGCCTGCTTGCGCCCGGTAATATCAGTACTGGAAACAAGAACACAAACCTTCCCATTAAGGTTTAAATACTCATTAGAAACCAGCATGGTGCGTATTTCGCCCGACTTTATTCGGAAAGCATATTCTTCATTATTCATTTTCTCACGGTTTTCTATTTTGTGAATCATTTCATCTTTTTGCTTGGTATCAGCCCACATGTTATATTCCTCGGCGGTGTGGCAGATTAATTCTTTCCTGCTGTACCCGGTAATCCGCGTATAGCTATTATTTACTTCAATAAATGAGCCGTCATTTACCAGGGAAATGGAGATAGCCGCCGGGCTCGAATGAAAAGCTTTAGAGAATTTATCCTCGGAGTCTTTGATGGACTCTTCTGCCCGTTTCAGATCGGTGATATCGATAGTCATCGATATCATGCACGGCTCGTTGCCAATGTTCAGCAACTCGGCTGAGAACAACCAGGTACGTATTTCACCGGACTTTATCCTGAAGTTAAATTCATGATTGTGCACTTTACCATCTTTCTTAAGTATCCGCAGCATTTTGTCGCGGTCTTTGGTCTGTGCCCAGATATTGATATCCTTGACGGTATTGCCGACTACCTCTTCGCGGGTATAACCGGTAATATCGGTGAAGCTGTCATTTACTTCAATAAATCTACCGTCTTTTATTGTGGTGATTACGATTGTATTAGGACTGGAGCGGAAGGCCTTGGAGAATTTATCCTCAGACTCCTGCAGGGCTTCCTCAGCCTGCTTACGCTCAATGGCGATGGTAGAAATCCGGGCAGACCATTCCAGGATTCTAATATCATCTGGATCAGGATTGCCTACTTTATTGCTATAGTTGGCTATGGTACCCAACAATTCGCCATTTGATGACAGGATGGGTTGAGACCAGCAAGCAAGCATGTTATTTTTTGTCGTTACATTTACCACTTCCTCAGCTGACTCGAAAAGAGGGTCGTTGGCAATATCCGGGATAACTACACGTTCTTTACGGTAGGCTGCGGTCCCACAGGAACCCATGACCGGCCCGATAGGTATGCCACCTTCCATAAGCTGGAGGTACTCTTCGGGCAGGCTCGGACCGGAGGCTTGATTAAGCCATTGTTTTACCGGGTCATATACTAATATCGAGCCTAGGATAGAGGGGTCGTGGTCTTCACCAAGGTGGACGATGGCATCCAGGAGTTCACCTAGCTCGGTACCCTGTCCCAGAAGAGTAAGTATATAATTTTCGTCTTGTTGTAGATGTTCTCTCTTCTGGCGTTCGGTAACATCATGAAAAATTCCGCGGGTACCTACTACCTCGCCATTTTCATACTGGGCACTTACATCACCTTCGACCTGAATCGAGTTCCCATCTTTAGATATAAATGTGGTCTCGATTCTGGGTATTTCCTCACCTGATAGTAATTGCTGGACTGTCTCTTCACAGTGCGCAAGATAATCCGGATGGATTATGTCCATAAAAGTAAGGTTTTCAATTTCACTTTCGTCGTATCCCAGAGACTCCTGCCAGGCTTTGTTTGCGTATATTAATTTGCCCTGGCGGTCGGCGCTTTGAATTAATTCACTGGCGTTATTGAACAGGTCACGGTAACGCTCTTCACTTTTTCGTAAAGCCTCCTCCACTTTTTTACGCTCGGTAATTTCAGCATTGAGTACATCTATGGAGGTCATACTCTTATCTAGATTCGTTGTCATCTGGTCGAAAGCCCGTGACAGCTGGCCGATCTCGTCCTTGGCTTTGGTGCCGACTTTATAATCCAGCCTGCCCTGGGAAATCATATCCGTGCCCTTATGTAGAGCATGCAACGGACGTACTATCGACCGGGTAGTCAGGTAGGCAGCGGCTATTCCGATAATTGTTATAAATCCGGCACTAACAAAAAGCCAGAGTATACCGCTGAAGTGGGCTTGTTTATAATCCTCACCAATCGCTGATAGCTGGACAATACTATCGGCTTTTTTCTCACTGATGAATTGCTCCAGGTCAAGAAGTGCCGGGAGGCTGAAATTTCGGTCAAATGCCAGTAACTCACTGTAGCTGGTGCCTATTTCTTTTAGGTTTATAATATTCGAAAGATTGAAAGTTAAGGAGTCTATTTTTACCAGCAGTTTCTGGTTATCTGAGTATTCAATCGGACTTATTTGTTCGGCCTGAGGCAGGTATGTCTGGCCCAGTTGTACCAGTTTATATATTTGAATTCTGGAACTTTCGTCGGCTTCCGGAAGGTCACGCAGGACATAGTCCATAGTCAGCTGGTAGGCGTCATCGGCCGTATTCTCTATTTCGTTTATTTCGAGAGTATTCGGAATTATATCGCTTTCTACAGCCAGGAAGTGTTCCTTTAAGCCTCCCATGTTATTGGCGGCATAAAAGACAATCAGCCACAGCAGGACTACCACTGCCGAAAACCCGATTATCAGTTTTGTCCTTACTTTCATCTATCACCTTCACAGTGAATTTGACTATTACTTTTAATATCTCAATATCACTGGGTATTCCTCGTTATCTCAACGTACCGTACCCGGTTCTCTCAAGGAGGGCAGCACCATACATTAAAGGATTTTTCTAACTTCCTTTGAACATATTATTTGGTTAACTGACAAAGTTACCCGATTATATATTTACTCATAGCCATTAGTTACCTGAGTCACCAGCCCGGTGCTGCTGCACGAATATGTACCCTTGGTTGTTTGTGTACGCAGATAAGTAGGATACAGAACACTACCGGTGGGAAAAGCTGACATGTCGCTGGTGGCTGAGGTAGCCGTCACCGAGGTCTTCGCGGTCTTTGCCATCATCGTATCCATGGCTGTCTGAACGGTTACCAGCTCAGCTAGAGACGCTTCTGTTTGCCCCTCATCGGAAAGACCGGTGACATTGGGTATAACTACGGCTGCCAGGACTCCCAGAATCGCCACGACGATAAGTAGTTCTACCAGGGTAAAACCTTTGCTATCATAACTAAACCTTTTTAAAAACTTTCGCATTTTTCCACCTCCTTTATTTACCTGTTCTCTAGGGCTTTTCAAGATTTACCTCCTGAAGTAAATATTCTGATGTTACCGTGAGCATAATAATATCCTTCACATATACTTCCCTCCCGCTAACCTATCCGGTAATAATGTGCTAGCAGCCATTAGTTCTCCGTACGGACGTTTTGGACCGGCATGTGGTATTTCGTCAGAAATTCGGAAAAATCGTCTTTAACTACCCGGTAATGACCACCGGGGAGCCTGAAAGCCGGTAGTTGTCGCGTGGTAATCCACCGTAATACGGTGGTATTGCTAACGCCACAGCACTTGGCTATGAATCCTACGGATATATACTCCGGAATCCACTGCTTTGATGTGTTCTGCAACTAGACTCTCCTTCGTTTTCATCCGCACAAATCGTTCTTTCACTGTTCAATCGGAAATGCGAGTAAAAACGCTGTTAGCAGTGCTTGATACGTTTGTAGTTTATAGAAAATGAATCACAAATATATCACAGATTACTCAGAGACATTAACAGAATAATCACAAGAGAAGGTAATTGAAACTGAATTATAGATAAATGATTGCGTATGATGCCTGGCTCTGATAGAGGGTACCGTTGACGCGTGGACAAGTCAGGAAGCAGAATATTACACCTGTTTTTAAGAGCCTCGTTGAATCGGTATGTTATGCCTGTCGGCAAAAGCATAAAAGTCATCTCTGTGTATGCGGTTCTGACCTCCCGGTAGTCTGAAAGCTACCAGATTGCCCTTTTCAATCCATCGTAATACGGTTACCTTGCTTACCCCGCAGTGTCTGGCAACAGCACCGGTAGTAAGGAATTCGGGATAAGGCGTTTTAAGTCGCGTTTTCAATATATACCTCCGTAGATACAGCGGTAATTTATCCGTCAACTCCTGGTAAACACATAAACTGCCATTAAATGCGGAAAGGATTCCTTACGTTATTCACGGGGTAAACCCGGTTAACGAATGTTCTGATGCTAATCTAGACTGCTGAACTCACACGCGCGTCACAAAGGCGCTATCCACATTTACAAAAAAATCACACTTGCCGTCGGGATGAACCAGAGAAACCGTGCGGATGCTTGTTCTGGGGGTGTTTAGTGTATATATGCTATCGTTCGGGACTAGCGGTTGCGGATAAAGGGATTGCTCCTGCGTTCGGCCCCGATGGTCGACTCGCGGCCATGGCCCGGATATATTCTAAAATCGTCAGGCAGTACCATCAGCCTGGTTTGGATGCTATCAATAAGCTGTCGATGACTGCTCCCCGGCATCAGCGTCGTGCCGATACCTCGATAGAAGAGGGTGTCCCCGGTAAAAACCCTGTTCCCGGTAAGCAGGCAAATACTTCCGGGCGTATGACCCGGTGTGTGTACCACCGTAAAACGGGTGCTTCCCATCTCTATAATGTCTCCCTCATGCAGCAGCCTGTCCGGGGTTCCCGGTGTTTTATAGGAAATCCCGAACATGGAGCTAAAAGACCCCCGGCCTTCGAGGAAATCGGCATCTTCGATGTGGATGGCAACATCGGCTCCGGTCCTGGCCTGAATATCGAACAGCGCGGCAATATGGTCGGAGTGACCGTGGGTGAGTACTATTGTTTGAATAACGAATTTCGAATCGGTAATGGCTTTTAAGATAACCTCGGGATTTCCTCCGGGGTCGATGACCATGCCCTCTCGCGTGTCGGTATTTCCCACAATGTAGCAGTTAGCGGAGAGCGAGCCTACCACCAGTCTCTTGATAATGAGATTTTCATCCATGTTCACGTTTTGATTAGAGAGATAACGGTTTTATTGCGGTTTGAGGGTGACTCATGCCGGGTATTTTCAAAATAGCAGAGTCAGGATAATTAAGCAAGTCCCTTCCAGAGATATAGAGGAGCGTAAATTCTGAATCTATGCGACGGCGGGTTCTGATGATTTAAATGAGGGACGCTGGAGTAATGCCCGTATTCTGGCGTTTAGTTCCATCGGTCCGAAGGGTCTTTTTAAGAAGTAATCGGCGCCAGCGTCGATTGCCTTGGTGGACATATCGACACTGGTATGGCTGCTTATGACGATGAGTGGTATACCGGAGAGTCTTCTTATCTGCTCACAGAGTTGCCACTCAGCTGTTTCTCTACCCGCCTGGAGTATGATGATATCATAATCACGGTGGTCTATCTGTTTCAGATTAGCTTCGGTGTTATTTACCATATCGACCTTATAGCCTTCCCTGGTTAACAATCCGGAGCTGGTCGAACGTAAATATGAATTGGCAATTACTAATATATGCTTAGCCATGTTTACGCTATAAAATGTAATACAACCGAGTATCCTTGAACAGAAGATAAACCTTCATTTCTTCTAGGGGTTCACTCCCAATCTAAAATATGGGTGATATCCCTGAATAAAAATGATTACCTGTATAGATGTATATAGTACCCTTGCCTATTACAATAGTACTATACCTCAGATATGAGGGAGATACTATGCAGAGAAAACGTAAAATAGGCTTTATCCTTGAGGCTATTGTTGTCCTTATACTTATAGCGGTTCTTTCTTCAATAGCGGTTCCCCAGGTAGAGCAAATGATTGGTGATGAGCAGGAAGAACTACACGCTGAAGAGCTTAATGATATCCAGGGAGCTGTAGCGGAGATGTTAGCCGACAGCCTGTCAGGGACTCTTAAACCTGTTGGTCCCACCCAGGATATGACGCAGGTTGTAACTAATGACATAACACCTCTGGTCTTAACGAACTATCTTGGTAATAACGGTACTTATATCATTAAATCGGATTGTCAATACATCTTTTCTTCCGACGGTAGAGTGACCCAGGATTGTCCGTAAGCAGACCAGTTCGGTCCGGCTATTTCACGGTGTATCGAATCAAACCCTTTCATCACCCGTATTTTCCTCGTCTTATGCTATAATAGGGTAATCTTACCCGAATAACCTGTTCAGGAACTGACATATCGTGACCGACCAAGAAATCTACCGACCTTTAAAGAAAGCCCCACGATTCAACCAAGGGTATTACGTGGTTGGAGCTTCCTTTATTATTTTGGCGGTTTCATGGGGTGTATATGTTGTCTTCGGTGTCTTTTTCAACTCGCTGATTGACGAGTTTCATTGGAGCCGTGCCGTAACTTCGGGAGCCTATTCACTCTCTTCTATTATCGGCGGGGTGCTGGGTGTATTGATGGGAGGTCTTACCGATAGGTTCGGCCCCCGCCTCGTGGTAACATTCTCCAGTGTAATTTTCGGCATTGGGCTTGTATTAATGTCGCAGGTAAATTCACTCTGGCAGCTTTACCTGTTCTTCGGGATAATAGTAGGTATCGGTATGAGCGGTCTCTGGGTACCGATGTTGTCAACTGTTGCCCGGTGGTTTACGAAAACACGCAGCCTGATGACCGGGATAATTATCTCTGGACTGACGGTCGGGCAGATAATCGGGCCTCCGGTTGTTTCCCGTCTTATTGATAAATACCAATGGCGTGATTCTTATATTATTATTGGTATTTTCGGTATAATCATCTTGGTATTAGCGGCACAATTTATGAAGCGTAAACCGAAGGACGGTGAAAAAATAGTCACTGATGTGCATAGCAGCCAACAACAGACAGCCCCTAATATTACTGCGGATTATTCATTGAAAGAGGCCATGAACACAGTCCAGTTCTGGCTGGCTACCATGGTCTTCTGCTGCTTCGGTTTCGTAGCCTATGGTCTTACGGTGCACATGGTCCCCCATATCACCGGGCTGGGAATACCCGAAATCTCCGCTGCCAATGTGCTTTCGGTCAGCGGGGGAGTCGGTATTATCGGCAATTTCGTCCTCGGCGGACTGGTCGGCGATAGAATCGGCAACCGTAAAACTTTTATTATCGGGATTGTTCTGATGATAGCTGGTCTGGCATGGCTGGTCCCTGCCAAAGAGCTTTGGATGTTTTATCTTTTTGCTGTTATATTAGGACTGGCATTCGGTGGCATGGGCACGTCCGAATCTCCCCTGACGGCCAGGCTGTTCGGATTGACCTCTCACGGTTTGATATACGGGGTAATGGCGATGGGATTTACCGCGGGTGGAGCCTTAGGCCCGGTTATCATGGGGTATATTTACGACGTTACTGATAGTTATCGGATAGCGTTTCTGGTCTCTATAGCCCTGTGTGTAATAGGGCTGATATTGATGGTTATCTTGAAACCGACCCGTAGGCTGGGTAAAGAGCTTTAGAGTTGTCGGCGTATTCTAATAACCCCGGGTTTTGTCTATTACGTTCAGCAGTCTTTTATTGTTAAGGTATCGTTCCAGGTTTATACAGAACAGGTCGGTGGCACGTTTCATGTAGTCTTCCATCCCCCCGGAAACATGAGGGGTTAGAATGACGTTATCGAAATCCCACAGCCGACTATCGGTTGGCAGGGGTTCGGTGGCGGTGACGTCCAGTCCCGCCCCGGCTATCTGCTTTTCATCCAGAGCACGGATGAGGGCTTCTTCATCGATGATGCCGCCCCTTCCGATGTTGATGATATACGCGGTGGGCTTCATCGCTTTTAATTCCTCTGCCCCTATCAGTCCCGTCGTTTCCGACGTAAGCGGTGTGGCAATCACCACGTAGTCGCTTTCGCCGAGTAATTGCTTCAACTGCTTGGCCGGCAGCAGCTTCTCGACATATCTGGCACGTGCCGGTTGTTTAGCCGAACGACGGGTAGCAATCACTCTCATGCCGAATGCTTTACAGAGGCGCGCCACTTCCCGCCCGATATTGCCCAGTCCCACGATACCCACCGTCTTGTCCCTGAGTACGCCGGGCATGAACCGCGCCCATTCGTGTTTTTGCTGCATCCGGAAGCAAAACGGAGCCTGCTTGGCGAACATCAGCATAAACTCCAGCACGAATTCGCTTATCGGTGTGGCATGAATACCGCTTACTCCGGTCAGTATTACCGGGCTGTTCCAGATATCCGTGGTGGCAAAACGGTCAACACCGGCCGACATCGTCTGCACCCATTTCAGCCGGGGAGTTCTGGAAAGCAGGTCCTGAGGGAGAAAAAGACCGTAAATCACCTCGGCTTCAGCCAGGAGAACATTGAGCTTCTCCTTGCCGTCTGACTCACCGCGGAATTCGGAAACAGCCAGTATTGAACCGTCTTTCACCTTAATTCTAGGGCTGACGCTTGAAATTTGCCGGATGATTTCTTCATTAGCCTGGGGCAGGGATGCACCGAATGCCGGTGTAATTACCAGAATGTTTAGCGATTCCACGGAGAATTCTCCTTCTGTGTTGGTTTCAGGGTTGAGCGATATGCGGATAGCGGAACAGTGTCTCTTGATATTATAATCCATGCCCTGGCCTTTTCCAAATTATATCGCCATTCTCAGGCTTGTCATACCGCAAGTTTGACAAGCTATCAAATTTCATATAGTCTATTCTATACTCAAGAAAACACAAGATGTGTCAGCTAAAGGAGTCCCGGTCATATGGAATCCAGGAAGCTGAAGTCAAAAAATGATGAGCAACAGTCTGAGATTCTGGCATTAAGTCGGATTTCAGCCGCGCTCAGTGGCCTGTGGGATTTGGACGCCATCCTCGGTGTCGGCCTTGACAGTGCGCTGGAGTACATGCATGGCACCGTCGGCGAAATCCTGCTTATCGATGAAGACAGACAGAGTCTTTCGCGTCGTGTTCACCGTGGTTTGAGTAAAGAGTTTGTTACCGGTTTACGTACTAATCTCGGTGAGGGCATTACCGGAAGTGTGGCTCAGAGCGGTAAGGCTGTTTTACTGGAGGACATCTCCTCCGACCCGCGTGTAGCGCATCGTGAACTTATCATTGCCGAAGGCCTGAAAGCTTTTATATCCGTGCCTCTCCGAGCTAAAGAAATAGTCCTGGGTGTTTTGAATATCGCCAGTCACAGGCCGCGGAAATTTACCAATGATGATGTGTACTTTCTATATGCTATCGGCGACCAGCTTGGTATTGCCATCGAACATGCCCGACTATACGAAAGGTTAAGAAATGCCCGCGAAAGACTGCGGAAACTGGCCCGGCAGAACCTGGTTGCCGAGGAGGACGAACGTCGCAGGATTGCCCGCGAACTTCATGACGAAACCAGCCAGTCGCTTTCGGGAATAGCCCTACAATTACAGGCTTTAATAGAGATGTCCGGCATGTCCGGTACTCCGAGTGAAAAATTTGTTAGCGGATTAAAGAAGGTTCAGGCCTTAACCGTACAGGTCCATAATGAAGTAAGTCGGCTGATTTCCAATCTCCATCCGGCTCTACTGGATACACTGGGTCTGGTACCGGCGGTCCGCCAGTATGCGGAGACCAGGTTGCAGCCCCTTGAGATTGACGTATCCGTGGAAATAAAGGGAAAAGAATTAAGGTTACCCCCTGAAGTTGAGGCGGCACTTTTCCGTTTTATACAGGGGGCGGTAGGTAATGTTGCCCAGCATTCTCAGGCCAAGAATGTCTCTGTTTTACTGGAGTTCCGACCGGATGAATTCATAATGAAAGTGAGCGATAACGGGCAGGGATTTGATGTTTCCGAGATTACCGATGTTGAGGAAAGCGGAAGAGGCCGCGGATTATTCAGCATGAGGGAAAGGATAGGTTTTCTCAGCGGTAAAAGCGGCATCGAGTCGGAAATCGGTAAAGGGACTACCGTCTGGGCCAGCATACCCATAGGTCAGGAAGTAGGATATGCAAAAGATAAGAGTACTGGTAGTCGATGACCATACCATCGTGCGGGATGGTATCTGTGCTTTACTAGCCTTGGTCGGGGACATTGAGGTGGTGGGAGAGGCGGTTAATGGGAGTGAAGCATTGAAAATGGTGGCTCAACTGCAGCCCGACGTGGTGCTTATGGATATCGCCATGCCTATCATGGGCGGTCTTGAAGCCACCCGCCGGATTACCAGAGAATTCCCGAAAGCCAAGGTGCTGGTCATCACCCAGCATGATGATAAAGAATATGTTTTCCCGGTATTAGAGTCGGGCGCTTCGGGCCTGATAAGTAAGGCCGCCGCATCCTCGGAGCTAGCCTCCGGTATTCGCTCGGTCAATAAAGGTGATTCCTTCCTTTCACCTTCCGTTGCCAAGCTGCTGGTGGAAAACTACCAGCAGACCGCAGGAGAAAGAAATCACCAGGACCCCTATAACCAGCTGACAGAACGGGAAAGAGAGGTTCTCAAGCTGCTGGCGGAAGGTTTCAGTACCCAGGAGATGGCGGATATGCTGGTAATCACCCGTAAGACCGTGGAAGGCCACAAGACCAACCTCATGACAAAACTCGGTATCCACAACCGCATCGATTTGGTGAAATACGCCCTGCGCCGGGGTATTATTACTATTTAGACTCGTTCCTCATTGTCGTCACCTCTGTTGCTACCATATTCTCGCATTCAATATAGTCTCATTACCCCTTTCTTTCGGGGGTAAATACCCTGAAAATCAGGGGTATAAATACCAACCATCGGGGTAAAAGCCCCATTCCTCTTTAACTAAGGATGTCATATAGTGTGTGTTATAAGTGTTTCACGGTGAAGGAGGTTATCATGGAACAGACGTATAAAATCCTGATCGTGGATGATGAGCTGGAATTTTCCGAGGCTTTGAAGGCTACCCTCGAAAAAGAAGGGTATACGGTCGTTTATGCAGATGACCGTGGTGAGGCTGAGAAGGCCGTCCGCCATCATGAGCCCGATATTATTGTTCTGGGAACGATCATGCCCCGGGGAGACGCATTTCTCTTTCACAAGTGGTTGAAACAGACCCTGGGATTCAGCAGTCTGCCCATTATGGTTATCAACGCTGCCCCGGAACAGCAATTGGTCAAAGGCTGGCGACGGGATGAAGGAATGCAGTGTGACGCCGAAGACCTTCTGGCTAAGCCCGTCGAGCCGGAAGCGCTGGTTCCCCGCATTCAGAAACTGCTGGACAAGACGACGAAGAAAATCCGTGTATTAATCGTCGATGACCATGCCGTGGTCAGAGACGGCATCAGGTCGGTACTGACTTTACAGCGTGACATGCAGGTGGTCGGTGAGGCTGTTAACGGACAGGAAGCCCTGGAAAAAACGGTGGAACTCCTGCCTGATGTCGTGGTCATGGATATTGTCATGCCGGTAATGAACGGACTCGATGCCGCCAGGGAAATATGCAAGAGAGCCCAGCCCGCCAAGGTATTGATGTTGACTCAGTATGACGACGAAGAGAATGTAATGGCAAGTAAACAGGTTGGAGCCGTAGGTTTCATACCTAAAGCGGCGGCCAGTTCGCAGCTTTTAACGGGAATACGTTCCGTCGCTCGGGGCGATGAATCATGGATTGCGTCGCTCCAGCCTCATTAGGATTTGCGGAGTTAATGAGTGGAAGCAATCACCATAACTCTAAATGGCGTGGAGGTTAGCGGGTACCCTGCTACTACCATCCTTGACTTGGCCAGAGAACTCGGGGTCAACATTCCCACTCTGTGTCACGACCCGAATCTGGCGTCGACCGGTGCCTGCCGTTTGTGTCTGGTAGAAGATGAGAGAAACGGGGCATTACTGGCTTCCTGCGTCACCTCCATTACCCCGGGAATGACCATTAATACCAACTCACCGCGGGTAATAGAACATCGCAAGAAAATCCTCAAACTTCTGCTGGCAAGTCACCCCGACTCATGCCTTATCTGTGATAAGGGCAATCGTTGTCAACTCCATCAGCTGGCCGCGCAGATGGGTATCGGATTAAACGAATTCCAGAGAATACCGCAATTCGATGTTATCGAAGAGGTCAATCCTTTTATCGAGCGGGACCTTTCCAAGTGCATTATGTGTGGCAAGTGTATCAGAGCCGACCAGGAACTTGTCGTGGAAGGGGCTATCGACTACATACACCGCGGCACCATGGTTAAAGCCGCGACCCTGAATGAAGTCCCTCTGGAAAAATCCGAATGTACTTTCTGCGGTACCTGTGTGGCTATCTGCCCCACCGGTGCCATTATGGAAAAGGAAAGGGCTTATGCCGGTACAGTGACAAATACGGTAACGACGGTATGTCCGTATTGTGGTTGTGGCTGTACTATACTTTTAGGTGTCAAGGATGGCAAAGTGTTACAGGCAGTACCGGCAGATAGCAGTCCTGTAAATGCGGGTACTCTCTGTGTCCGGGGGAGCTATGGCTGGGATTTTATTAACAGTAGCGACAGATTGACTACTCCTTTAGTCAAAGAAGACGGCGAGTTCCGGGAAGCGACCTGGGATGAAGCGTTAACCGCCGTGGCTGACGGATTGAAAAAAATCAAAGAGTCCGGCGGTCCCGACTCGCTGGCGGTTTTCGGTTCGTCGCGGTGCACCAATGAGGAGAACTATCTGCTACAGCGTTTCACCCGCAACATCCTGGGAACGAATAATATCGATAACGGCAGTCGTCTTTACAGTGCCGCCAGCCTGACGGGGCTGGGAGCCTCGATTGGTTATGCGGGTACAACCGGTTCATTCGATGTTCTGGAGCGGTCACGGGTTATTATCGTCATCGGCGCCAATCCTGAGATATCGGCTCCGGCCGTAGCCTATGCCATCAAGCGGGCGGTCAAATATAAAGAGGCAGAGCTATGTGTTATTGACCCGCGTTTCACTCAGCTGGCACGTTTCGCTCGTTCCTGGCTGCAACCGAGGGTGGGCACAGATATAGCCCTGCTCAACGGTTTAGCCAGAGTGATTATCGATAAAAAGAAATTCGATATGGAATTCGTCTCTCGCATGACCGATAATTTTACACAATGGGAGGAGAGCCTGGAAAGATATACCCCCGATTACGTAAAGAAGGTAACCGGAATACCGGCGAAGGAAATACAGCAGGTAGCGCAGGTCCTCGCCGAAGCTGAAGAGGCGGCTATTATATATGGTAACGGCATTACCCAGTACGCCACCGGCACCGATGCTGTTATCGCCATCGCCAACCTGGCGATGCTCACCGGGAATACCGGTAGGTCCGGCGGTATCTTTGCCCTGCAGAGAGAAAATAACGCCCGTGGAGCCTGTGATATGGGCGTCTTGCCCGATTTTCTCCCCGGTTATCTGAGTATAACTGACTCTCAAAACCGGCAGAAATACGAAAAGAAGTGGGGTGCCAAAATACCCTTAGCCGCCGGGTACAGCGCCCTGGAGATGATGGAGAAAGCCCGTGAGGGAAAGGTCAAAGGGATGCTCATCATGGGAGAAAACCCGGTCGAAAGCTTTCCCCAGCCGTCTCTCGTAAAGGAAGCGCTGTCATCTCTGGACTTTCTGGTTGTAGCGGATATGTTTCTCTCGGAAACAGCTAAACTGGCATCGGTCGTCTTGCCGGCATCCAGCTTCGCGGAAAAAGAAGGGACCTTTACCAACTTTGAGGGGAGGGTGCAAAGATTACATCAAGCAATCGAGCCTGTCGGACAGAGCCTCCCCGATGGTGAGATACTGCTCGGGTTATCGGAGGCGATGGGTTCAACGATGCCTTATGCGTCCCAACAGGAAGTCATGGAAGAAATCGAAGAGATGGTGCCCTTTTATCGACATTTAGCCTTCGGTGAAACGGATAAAACAGATTCGGAATGGGGTGATGTTGATGGCGGCAGTCACGCGTCGAGGCGTCTTCATAAGGGGCTGTTCCCCAGCGGGTTCGGGCGGTTCTCTCCTGTCGAGTACGTACCTCCGCCGCCACCTGACGGTTATACCTTTACTCTCATGATTGGCTCGGTCAGGTACGGTTTCGGCTCGGGTGTACGAAGCTCACGGTCGGATAGGATGAGCCGATTTAATAGCGACGGATATCTGGATATAAATAGTGCCGACGCTGCAAAACTGGGTATCAGTGACGGCGATATGGTGAAGGTAATATCACCTGACGGAAGGCTGGAAAAGGCTGCCAGAATAGACACTGATCTACCCCGGGGCATGTTATTCGCTCCGATATCATCACCCGGTGGCGCCGTTTACAAATTATTCGGCACTGTCCTTGACCCGCAATCGAAAGCCCCGGCTATCAAGTCCTGCGCCGTAAAGCTGGAAAGAGTTTAGAAATATGACGAAACTGCAAAAGAAAAAACCTAAAATCAGTATGAAACAGATAGAGAAAATCGTTGCCGAATACCAGGGTAAAAGGTGGGCGCTGATACCCCTTGCCCAGAAAATCCAGGAGCAGGCTGGCTACATACCTCCGGAAGCAATACCCGTTATCGCCCGCCGACTCGGCTTGTTCCCGGCTCAGGTGCAGGGGGTTGTTACTTTTTATTCTCAGTTGTACACCCATCCCAGGGGTAATAATATCGTCAGGGTATGCCGGGGCACTGCCTGCCACGTACGCGGTGGCAAGTCCATCCTCAAGCTGGTCAAACAACACCTCAGCATCGATGAAGATGAGACCACCGAAGATATGGAATATACGCTGGAAACGGTGGCCTGCATCGGTGTTTGTGCGCTGGCGCCCAACCTCGTGGTGAACAATACCATTTACGGCAACATGAATCCTAAAAAGGTTGCCGCTGTTTTCAGTAATTACCGGGGACGTTCTAATGGTAAAAAAGAAGATAATAAAAAATAAGAATGGCCAGCGCCAGGTTCTCGTCTGCTGTGGGTCGGGCTGTCCCGGCTCGGAGCAGGTGCGGCAATGCCTCGAAGAGGAAATAGCCCGGCAGGGCCTCGGAGTCGAAGTTAAACCTACCGGTTGCCACGGTTTCTGCCAGCAGGGTCCCACCCTGCTAATCGAGCCCGATAATATCCTCTACTGCAAAGTGACCGATGATGATATTCCTGAGGTTGTTCGAGAACATCTGGGTAATAACCGTATTGTCGAGAGGTTGTTGTACGTCGACCCCGTCTCCGGTAAGACCGTACCGCGCTACTCGGATATCAGGTTCTATGAGGAGCAGAAGCGTATTATCCTGCGAAACTGCGGTCATATCAACCCCGAGAATATTGAAGACTATGTCGCCCGGGGCGGGTATCAGTCGCTGAAAAAGGCTATCTTTGATATGACGCCCGAAACCGTTATCGATGAAGTCAAACGTTCCGGACTGCGGGGCCGTGGCGGCGCGGGGTTTCCCACCGGTCTCAAGTGGGAGACCTGCCGCAACAACCCGGGCTCGCAGAAGTATGCCATCTGCAACGCCGATGAAGGCGACCCCGGCGCTTTCATGGACCGCTCTATATTGGAGGGCGACCCGCATGCCATGCTGGAAGGGCTGGCGATTACCGCCTATGCTATCGGTGCCAGCGAAGGCTATATCTATATTCGTATTGAGTATCCGCTGGCGGTCAAGCACCTCTACACGGCCTTAGCCCAGGCGGAAGAAAAGGGATACCTGGGTAAAAATATTCTCGGTTCAGACTTCTCCTTTAACGTGCAAATCAAGGAAGGGGCCGGCGCTTTCGTCTGCGGCGAAGAGACGGCCCTGATAGCGTCTATCGAAAGCAAGCGGGGTATGCCGCGGCCTCGTCCACCCTTCCCGCCACAATCGGGACTGGATGGTAAACCGACGGTCATTAATAATGTCAAAACTCTGGCCACGATTTCTGCCATCCTGGAAAAAGGTGCTGAATGGTATGCCGGTATCGGCACGGAAAAAAGTCGCGGCACCACCGTCTTCGCTCTCACCGGGAAGATTGCTAACAGCGGACTGGTAGAGGTGCCTATGGGCACGCCGCTTTCCCGTATTATCTATGATATGGGAGGCGGCATACCGCGCGGCCGGCAGCTCAAGGCGGTGCAGACCGGCGGTCCGTCCGGGGGCTGCATCCCTGCCCGCTTTATCGATACTCCCATAGGTTATGAAGAGCTGGCGGCTCTGGGTTCGATTGTCGGCTCGGGCGGCATGGTGGTTATGGACGAGGCTACCTGTATGGTAGAGGTAGCCCGCTTCTTCCTGAGCTTTACCCAGGCGGAGTCCTGCGGCAAGTGCACGCCCTGTCGATTGGGAACGCGGCAGATGCTGGAGATTCTGACCCGGATTACCGAGGGCCGGGGACGCGATGAAGATATCGATACCCTGCTCTCCATTGCCGATACAGTTAAGGAATGTTCATTATGCAGCCTGGGAAAGACAGCCCCCAATCCGGTCGTTTCCACCATTAAGTATTTCCGCGAAGAGTACGAGGCGCATATCCGTGAGAAGAAATGCCCGGCCGCGGTCTGTGAAGCTTTAATGATTTCGCCCTGCCAGCACACCTGTCCCGCAGGTATCAATGTCCCTAAATATGTAGCTCATATCGCCGAAGGCGAATATAAAGAAGCCATCGAGACTATCCGGGAACGCAATCCTTTCGCTGCGGTCTGCGGTCGTATCTGCCACCACCCCTGTGAGAACCGCTGCCGCCGCGGTGAACTGGACGAACCCGTCGCCATAAGGTCGTTAAAACGCTTCGCCGCTGACTGGTATGCGGAGCATGGTGCCGAAATCGGCGCTATCGAGCCCTTCCCGGTAACTAAAAAGGATAAAGTGGCGGTGGTCGGGGCTGGACCTACCGGTCTTGCCTGCGCTTACTTTCTGGCTCAGGCCGGTTACCCGGTTACGGTCTTTGAAGCCCTGCCGGTGGGTGGGGGTATGCTCTCTGTGGCTATCCCCGAGTTCCGTCTGCCCAAAACTGCCATCCAGCAGGATATAGACTATATCACCGGTAAGGGAGTGGAGATACGTTACAATACCCCGCTGAATACTAATTTCACCTCTGAGCACCTGAAAAAGGAAGGTTATAAAGCCATCTTTATCGCTGCCGGTGCCCAGCGCAGTCAGCGACTCGGTATACCCGGAGAGGTGGAGGATGTCGAAGGTCTTTATTACGGTTTGCGGTTCCTCCGGGATGTACGACTTGGCAGGGAGGTAACCGTGGGTAAGCGGGTAGCTATCATCGGTGGAGGCAACGTTGCTTTGGATGCCGCCCGAACCTGCCTCCGTCTCGGTGCTGAAGAAGCCAGTATTTATTACCGCCGCTCTCGCGATGAGATGCCTGTTTCCGACGTTGAATATGATGAAGCTACCGATGAGGGCGTTATCATGAATTATCTCATCAGCCCGACGCGTATCACCAGTGATGACTGGAAGGTAACCGGACTTCAGTGTACCCGCATGGAACTGGGTGCACCGGATGATAGCGGTCGGCGGCGTCCTATCCCGATTACCGGCTCGGAATTCAATATCCAAGCGGATACGGTTATTGCTGCCGTCGGTCAGGCGCCTGACCTCTCTTTCCTGCCTCCCGACAGCACCCTGGAGCGTACCCGCTGGGAAACGTTGGTAGTAGAAAGCAATACTCTGGCCACGAATATTGACGGTGTATTTGCTGGAGGCGACTTTGTGACCGGGCCGGCCATGGTTGTCGAGGCCATCGCTGCCGGACGCAGGGGTGCCATCGCCATCGATAAGTATTTAAGGGGTGACGATTCACGGGTGGAGATTTACGACCGTAAAAGCGCTGCGACTATCGAACCCGCTACAGCTGAGCTTGAAGATACCTGGGAAGAAAAACCGAGGACTAAAATTAAGACATTACCGCTGGCGGACAGGAGAAGCAGTTTTACGGAGATAGAGCTCGGTATGACGGAAGAAATCGCTGGTATCGAAGCCAAACGGTGCCTGCGGTGCGACCTTGAAGGATAGAAAAGGAGGGGGGACGCGATGAAATCAATGACAAAGCAAAAACCGATAGAGGAAATACAGCAATCCCTTGAAGGTCTTGATAAAGTGTTTATCGTCGGCTGCGGTACCTGCACAACACTTACCAGCACCGGAGGTGTCGAGCAGGTTGAGGAAATGAAGGAGAAACTTCAGGAAATGGGAAAATGGCTGACCGGTACGGTGGTTATTCCCACCGCCTGCGACGATATGACGGATGTGGCGATGAAGGAAAACGAGCAGGCTATCCGCAGCGCCGATTGTATTCTATCTATGAGCTGCGCCCTGGGAGTTCACCGCATGAGCCTCTATCTCGATATTCCGGTAATTCCGGCCGTGGACACCCTTTTTATCGGCGTGGAAGAGACCCCCGGTTATTTCCGCGAAGCCTGTGCTCAATGTGGCCAGTGCCTTCTCGGGATAACGGCTGGTATCTGCCCGATTACCGCCTGTCACAAAGGACTGGTCAACGGCCCCTGCGGCGGCACCAATAACGGCAAGTGCGAGGTCGATAAAGAGAAAGATTGCGCCTGGACGCTGATTTATAACCGACTTAAAGAGCAGAACCGCCTTCATCTGATGCGTCAATACCAGCCGCCCCGGAATCATCATATCACCCTTCAACCTAAATCGATGAAAATTTCGTAAGGGAGTTAGGAAAATGGTATCACGTTTCAAAGAGGCCCTTGACTCCGGTAAATTTGTGATTACCAGCGAGGTTGCCCCGCCTAAGGGGACCAACCTGGAGAAAATGCAGCATCACATCGAGTTATTGAAGGATAAGGTCGATGGTATCAATATTACCGACCACCAGAGCTCGGCGATGCGCTTTCCCTCCCTCGGTGGTTGCCTGGCGGTGCTGGAAAGCGGCGGTGAGGCTATTATGCAGATGACCTGCCGCGACCGTAATCGTATAGCGCTGGAAGCCGACCTGCTTTTTGCCTACAGTCGTGGTGTCCGGAATGTACTCTGTCTCACCGGAGACGCCGTGGTGGTGGGCGACCATAAGGAAGCCATGGGTGTCTTTGACCTGGATTCGCTGCAGCTTATCAATACTATTCACACTCTGGCGGGGGGTAAGGACTTGGGAGGGAATGACCTCGATGGTGCGGTGGAGTTCTGCGTGGGAGCTATCGTTACCCCGGAAGCCCAGCCCCTCGAGCCGCAGTTGATAAAGTTCGAGAAGAAGGTGGAGGCTGGCGCCGAGTTCTTTCAGACCCAGGCTATCTACGACCTGGATAATTTCAAGAAATTTATGGACTACGCTCGCAAGTTCAAGACCAAGATACTGGCTGGTATCGTCCTGCTGTCCTCGGCCAGAATGGCCAGGTATATGACGGCTAATGTCCCCGGTATCTTTGTTCCCCAGGATTTACTCGACGAGATGTCGGCGGCGCCCAAAGAAGCGATGCTGGCTAAAGGTATCGAGATAGCCGGAAGGACTATCGCTGCTTTAAAGAGAGATGCCGTCTGCGACGGCGTTCATATCATGGCTATCGGCCGGGAGGAAACCGTCCCCGATATCCTGGCGGCTGCGGGAATGTAAATCCGCTATTATTACTCTACCCAGGCGACTTCGTATTTAGCCGCCAGACCTATCTCCATGACGCTGTAAGGTCTTTCTAGCTTATTACACACGATGGGGAAGTGCGGTGTCCCCTTGGGTAGAGCCACCACGGTGGGAACACCAAAGGTATGCTTTTCATGTTCCGCGCCGATTTCTATAGTAAGCTCCGCGCCCAGGTAGCTCAGGTTATCGGTGTTATGCCCGAAGAATATCAGGCATTTGTCGTAGGGGCTTATTTGCGCGCCCTTGCCGGGATACCATTCACCGGTCGAGTTGTGCAGGCTCATCCTGAAGTTAACATTCATTCCTTCCAGTTTGTCGCCGGACATTGACAGCAGATGCTTGGCGGCGGCACCGCCGGGTCCTTCCTGTACCTTCATCTCGTGGAACAGGTGAGTGTATTTATTGCCGTCGGTGGTGCCTTCCAGCGGCACCGGACCCCCGGAATATTTGGCAGCCAGCGCCAGGTGAAAATGCCCGAATGATTTGTATACTTTCTCGGTGATGAGCGGACAGTGCGGCATGCCTTTGGGAGCGGTTACCACGGTGGGTACGCCGAATTTATGTATTTCCTGTTCCTTGCCTATCGCTAACGACATGTCCGAGCCCAGGTAGCTCATGTCTTCATCGTCGTAGCCGAAGAACAGCAAACATTCGTCGAAGGTATGGTCGTGCGCTCCCCGGTTAGGAGCCCAGTCACCCGTCTGGTCGTATACGCCGACGATGAAATTTAGGTCCATGCCGCCCAGTTCATCCCCCCCGACAAATACCAACTCTTTGGCGTTGGCCCCGCCCATCCCCGGCCTGAAAGATAAAGTCTTCACGAGATTTCCGTATTTAGTATCTGCCACTGGTTTCCCCCTTTTGAACACTTGGATGGGCAAATTCTATGTTATTCTAGGATACAATGCAAACAAGTAGTAAAAATTCAGACTGTTCCCTGCCATAACCCCTGACCGGGGTGTTTAAGAGGGGCTGGCGCCCCTCTTTCTATTTATTCCCCCTCTTAAACAAGATAAAAATGCGCATTGAATAAAAATCAGTTTGAGAAGGGGATAAAGGTGGAGAGCATCTGAAATCAATCAAAACCATACAGGACTCAAGAAGTCTTTCGTTGTCATTCAACTCTCAGCCAGCCATAATATTACAAATCCCAGTGAATTCGCTCTTATTATCCTCATTGTAACAGAGTAGAGGAGAAGTCATGAGTGGAAATAACGTTAAATACCAATGCTCATGTAACCAGGAAAATATCCGGTGCTACTCTTACCAGGGCCGGACGGTAGCGCCGTGACTTCGGAACAGTCCCCGGTAAAAATCAGGAATGCCACTCAGGCTGTCGATGCTGTCCTGTCCTGCCTGCGTGAACAAAAAGTACCCGCGATTCCGGATGCAGATACAAAATGGCATCAGAAGACCATAATTATTACTGGAAGGGAAGTATCCGGGCTGACGGCGTTATTCGGGAAGAAGTGGCTTTTAGAGAACTGCCCGTACCGGAGGCTCGGAAGATAGCCGATGAATTTCTGTTGAAAACTAAAATTCCTCCCCCGAGGCCTGGCGGCTATGGTCATTGAGAGTGGTAAATACTAATATTGACGATAGCCTGGAATATAGTTAAAATATTCTTTGACATGAAAAATAAAAAAATTATCTGCTTTGTGTTTACCCTTGCGGTTATTTTCCTTTTATCTCTTTATTTAACCTCCTGTGCGGCACCGGTTATTCATACGCCTTCTGACTGGTCTTTTAATATCACCTTTCCTTACTGGGGCTTCCCCTTCGGTTTTATCGGTCTAGCCCTTTATTTCCTGCCGACGATTATTGCTGCTGTTAGACGAAGCAAAAGTATATTAGGCATCGTACTGTTAAATATATTTCTCGGCTGGACCTTTATCGGATGGGTAATATCCCTGGTATGGTCTCTGGTCGGCGAAGCCGGTAAAAATTAACTCCACGTCTTTTCATCAGGGCTGCTAACTTTATCCGTTCTTTTCCGTTCTAATATATGTAACAGATAAAGGTGGTAACTAAAATGAAGGCTTTTCCAAACTTTTCGTTAAAACCAATCATGGATGAGATACTGGAGTCCATGCGTCAGGTCAACACGGTACCGGTTCCCGTCGAGTCAAAAGTATACCTTAGCCCGGTAGAAATACGGCGCTACGTTCGTAATCTCAGGAAAAACCGACAAACTGATACCGGTTAGACGTCCCGACGATGTAAAAAAGATTGGGGGTACTTAACACTCAATGAAAATACCCCCAAGAGAATCTGAATCCACGACCCAATTCCTCGTCAGAAACGCTTATGTATCATGACGATATGCAGAATTATTTAGTTCCCGGTGTTAGCTCTTTACTCTAATCCCGGTCTATTTTAAACACCACGTTCCAGAACCAGTGCGTTTTTATTAATATATGCTTAAAGAGAAGGAACTCATGACTATGGCGGCCAGAATAATACCCGCCATTGCCAGTAATGTAATCTTTATTTTAGTATCATCCTCAGCTTTAAATAAAGCCCCCCAGAGTAGTGCCAGCGGCATTATGAGGACACCGATAATATATAGCCATTTGACCTCGGCACCGTAGCCTATAACTGTGAATATTATTCCCAATACTAGTGCAGCGAACATTTCCAACATGAATTTGTCCTCCCTTGTCATAGAAATAACAGCCTTGTTCAGCTATTTTTGGTAGTTTATGCTTCTCGGCTTTATTTGTCAACTAAGCCCTTTTCAGGCGGTTTTAACGCAATAAAACCTTAACATAATGTTAGTATTATTTTTCAACACTATACTGACGGGCATAAATGCGTTAATAAATGTCTGAATGTTGCCTGCGTAGAGGAAAGCCAGCGCTTCATAGCCGTAGAGGTATATAGATAAAAGAAAAGGCACAGCCGGAGTAGCTGTGCCCTCTTATTACCTGGAATATTATTACCGGTTTAGTCTTGAGATGCTGAAACCATTGCTCCGATTTCGGCATAGGGTATTTTCACCCTCGGTAATTCCGGCTTGCCGTTTTCGCCCATTTTGATGGCTCCGGTGGGACAGACAAAAGCGCAATCCCCGCAGCCGATGCACTCTTCGCCCAGTTCGTAGGCATAAAACGGGGCGGCAACTTCTTTGTAAATGCCGCGGTTGACCAGGCTTATAGCCGATTTCCCGATGATTTCCTGGCAGGCCCTCACACATAGTCCGCAGAGAATGCAATCGTGGTCGCCCAAGGCGAATCTAGGTTTCTCGACCCCGTACTCCTCCGCAAGCTCCTGTATTATCTTGGTATTGGGACATCTTGCCAGCAGAAGCTCGATAATGCCCTTACGCAGGTTCCGCACCCTCTCGGTATTTGTTTTCACGATGATGCCCTCCCGGGCCGGATACAGACAGGAGGCGACGAATCTGAAACTCTTCCCCTTGTCTTCGCTGACCTCGACGGTACACAGACGGCAGGCGCCGTAAGGTCGGACCGCGGGATGGTAACAGAGAGCCGGAATATTACCGATTCCTTGCTGACGCTGCAGGGCCTCGTATATGGTCTGCCCGCTCGACACGACGACATTTTTATCATCGACAGAGAAGTGCACGGCGTTGTTATCTTCGGCTTCCTCTATATCGACCGTTTTTTCGCTGCTAATCCAGTATTTAGTCATTATTTTCTCCTTCTAACCTTTTATTACAGCATCGAACTTGCAGGAGTCATAGCAGGCTCCGCATTTGATGCACATTCCCTGATTAATCGTATGAGGCTCGCGCTTCTCTCCGGTAATCGCGTTCGTAGAGCAGGCACGTGCGCAGACACCACAGCCAGTGCACTTGTCGGCGTCGATACTGTACTCGATTAACTCCCGGCAAACACCGGCCGGGCATTTCTTATCGTTGATGTGGGCCAGGTATTCGTCTCTGAAGTACTTGAGAGTTGAAAGCACCGGATTGGCCGCCGAACGTCCCAGTGCACAGAGAGCGCCATCACTGAGTATTTCACCCAGGTCGGACATCGCATCCAAATCTTCCAGTTTACCCTCGCCGTGGCTGATTCTGTTGAGGATATCGCTCATCCTGGCCAGTCCTTCACGACAGGGCACGCACTTGCCGCAGGACTCACCTTTCAGGAAATCAATGAAGTACCGGGCGACATCAACCATGCAGTTGTCCTCGTCCATCACTATCATCCCGCCGGAGCCCATCATCGAGCCCAGTTTGGTCAGTTCATCGAAATCTACCGGCGTATCCAGGTACTCTTCGGGGATGCACCCGCCCGAGGGGCCGCCGGTTTGCACCGCTTTGAATTTCTTGCCTCCGGGAATGCCGCCGCCGATGTCGTATATCATTTCTCTCAGGGTGATACCCATGGGCACTTCTACCAGGCCGGAGTTATTTATCTTACCGACCAGTGAGAATATCATGGTTCCCTTGCTGCCGTCCGTACCGATTTTCGAGTACCAGTCAGCGCCCTTGTTGATTATCAGCGGTATATTTGCCCAGGTTTTAACATTGTTTAGCAGGCTGGGCTTGTCCCAGAGACCTTTTTCGGACATGTGGACGTATTTGGCTTTGGGCTCACCTATCTTCCCTTCGAGAGAAGCTATCAGGGCGCTGGACTCGCCGCAGACAAAGGCGCCGCCGCCCTTATTGATGGTTATGGTAAAATCGAAGCCGGAGCCCAGGATATTCTCCCCGAGGAAGCCGTAGTCCATGGCTTGCTCTAACGCTATGATGGCATGCTCTACGGCCAAGGGATATTCATTGCGCACATATATAAAACCGTGGTTAGAGCCGATGGCGTAGGCGCCGATAATCATTCCCTCGATAACGCTGTGAGGATTACCCTCCAGGATACTGCGGTCCTGATAAGCACCGGGGTCTCCCTCGTCGGCGTTGCAGAGTACGTATTTTATATCACCCTCGGCTTTAAGGCAGGACTGCCATTTGCGTCCGGTGGGAAAGCCGCCGCCGCCCCTGCCTCTTAGACCGGATTTGGTGACTTCATTGATGATTTTCTCCGGGGTTAACTGGAAAAGGGCTTTGCTCAAAGCGGAATAGCCTCCCGCGGCGATATATTGCTCGATATCGGTCGGGTCTATCTCGCCATTCGCGCCCAGAATCAGGCGGGTCTGTCTTTTATAGAACGGAACGTCCGGTTCGTAGGTGATTTCCTCATTTGTGGCCGGGTCGGTATAGAGAAGCCGCTGAATGGTCTTGCCCTGGAGTACGGTCTCGGCGACAATCTCCGGTACATCCTCGGGCTGTACATGCTGGTAAAAGACCTTCTTGGGACCGATCAACACTACCGGGCCCCGCTCGCAGAAGCCGTGGCAGCCCGTTTCCTTGAATTCAATTTTCGCCTGGAGCTCGAGTCGTTCGATTTCTTCGGCGAAGGCATCAACGACCGCCTCGGCACCCGAGGCACGACAACCGGTACCGCCGCATACGGATATCAGGATGCGGCTGGTGTCCTTATCATCAATAAGAGCCTGGCGGAGTTCCTCTAACTTCTCGATGCTTTTAAGTCTTTTATCTAACAGTTTCCTAACTTGCTCAACCATTTTTTAGCCTTCCTTACGTCTATTCGTACTTTTTCAGGATTTTGTCGAGTTTATCCGGGGTTACCTTGCTTTCGTATTTGCCATCGACTACCACTACGGGACCGAGAGCGCAGCAACCCAGACAGTTGGCGGTCTCCAGCGAAAACCTCATATCTTCCGTCGTTTCGCCGGGTTTCAGTTCATAGTCCCTTTCCATCTTATCGACGAGTCTCTGCCCGCCTTTGATATGGCAGGCTGTGCCGAGGCAGACGGTTATGGTATGGCGTCCTCTCGGTTTCAGGCTGAATGCCTGGAAAAACGTGGCTACACTGAAAACCTGGCTTAGAGGAATTTCCAGCTTCTGGCTTATCCTGATGAGGACATCCTGAGGGATGTAATTGAACTCAGCCTGAACGTCCTGCAATAAAGATATCAATTGCTCCTTTTTATCAATGTAGCTTTCTATCAGGTTTTCAACCTTCTCGGCGTTGCTTTCCAAGATGGTTTGAATCGTGATGAAATCCAGACTAGTATCCACTGATATACCTCCTGTATTGCCTTCCTAATTCCAGTGTATAACTCACGGATACGGCTTCCATCCGTTATAACACGCCTTTACATTACATAAACCCCTCTAGTTGCGGAGCGTCTTCCACTAGTGAAGTTGCGGTTATGCCTTCCTGAGACAGGTGTAATCCGCCGAGTGAAAACACCTTTATACCAAAAATGATACGTATATTACACGGTATACAGGTAACAAATATTCTGATATCATGATATTGGGGTAGTATTGATGAGCGATATCACTATAGTTCTGGGAGAAGACCACCTGATAACACGCCAGGGTATCCTCCGCCTGCTGGAAGACGAGGAAGGCTTGACGATAGTAGGCGAAGCCAGCAATGGCGAAGAGGCGGTGCAAATGGTCACCGATTTGAAGCCGGATGTGGTAATCATGGATATCGCCATGCCCAAGTTAAATGGCATTGAAGCTACCCGACAAATCAAGGTGAGTAATCCTCGTATCGGGGTGCTGATACTCAGCGCCTACGATGATGACGAGTATGTTTTTGCCATGCTTAAAGCCGGAGCCGCGGGCTACTTGTTGAAAAGCGTCAGCGGCGATGAGCTGGTTCGCGCCATTAAAGCTATTCACAATGGTGAATCCGTACTGGCCCCCGTTATTGCCAAGAAAGTAATGAATTATTTTACAAATCAGAATAAGATACCTTCGGTTAAAGAAGACTCCGAACACCTCAGCAACCGGGAGCTGGACATTATCAAGCTGGCGGCCAAGGGCTTGACTAATAAAGAGATTGCCGACAAGCTTCACCTCAGCTATCGTACTATCGAAGGCCATATGAGGGATGTTTTCAACAAGCTGGGAGTCGGCTCCCGTACCGAGGCTGTTCTCTTTGGCCTGAGAAAAGGCTGGTTTACCCTGGAGGAATTAGCGTAGTCTCCTCGGCTGACCGGGGAAATATTAACTGCTGTATAAATAATAGATATGCCATTAAGTTCAAAAACGCTTGCAAAAATCGTTGACGGTTCGGCTATACCCCTGTTCGTGATTAACAAAGAGCATGTAATTACCCACTGGAATAATGCTCTCGAGGCTCTATCCGGCAAAAAAAAAGACGACGTCATCGGCAGGGACGACCACTGGAAGGCATTCTACAGTGAAAAAAGACCTTCTATGGCTGACCTCATTGTGGAAGGAGCATCCGCTGAGGAGATAGAGGTATATTACCGCGGTAAGTTTAAAAAATCTCCCTTAATCGAAGACGCCTATGAAGCTGAAGACTTCTTCCCGCATCTGGGTAACAAAGGTATATGGCTTCATTTTACCGCCAGTCCCGTCAAAGATGATGATGGGGAAATTTATGGCGCTATTGAAACCCTGGTGGATATTACCGAACGCAAAAATCTGGAAGACAATTTACGTTTCTTTTTACAGCAGATAACCAGAGCCCAGGAAGAAGAGCGGAAATATATCGCTCGCGAGCTTCACGACGATATGGCACAGATTCTGGGGTCTCTTTCGCGGCGACTGGACAATCTCCTCAGGAAGGAGCACAATTTTGGGACAAGCGAGGCCTCAACTCTACAAGATATCCAGGCTCTTCTGAATCAGGGATTGCAGTCTTTAAACGGCTTTATTCAAAACTTACGTCCTTCCTTGCTGGATGATTTGGGTTTGATACCGGCGCTGAGGTCGCTTACGAATAACCTTGAAAAGACCGATGGTACGCTTGCCGATTTTAAGGTAATTGGAGAGGAAAGACGGCTCACCAACGAAATTGAATTATCGCTGTTTCGTATTGTCCAGGAGGCACTCAATAACGTCAGTAAGCATGCTCAGGCAACCGAGGTAAACGTAACGGCTGAGTTTAGCGAAAGTGCGATAAAATTAACCGTAAGTGATAACGGCAAGGGATTCGAACTCCAGGGAAGCATGGACGACCTGCCACGCATCGGTCAACTCGGACTGATGGGTATGCAGGAACGGGTATGGTTATTAGGCGGCTCTATAGAAGTGAATTCGGAACCGGGTAAAGGGACCGAGTTAAAGGTTGACGTCCCGGCTTGAATGACAAAAAATAACCACCAGGGTAATATTCATTAACCACAGAGCATTTTATTACCGGGCTCGCCGGGATATTTTCAAATGGCAGTTGGTCTGGATTCCTTACTTGGCATCAGGCTTCTTCCGCGCCGCTCGCTGCTTGTCCAGTTCCTCCTCCGATTCGGCGCCTTTCAGGTCGAAGAATACCAGAGTATCTCTTTCCTCTTCTTTGACCAACTTTTTGTAGGCCTTTTCCGTGAGCTTGGGCGCATAGTGACACTGGAACATAATAAAAGGACGTTGTATTTTACCGTACCTTACGGGACCATGGACGACACCCGCTGGCATAAAAGTCAGTCCTGACTTACCCGTTCCGTCATAATATTCCATCTCCGTACCCATCCAATCCCCTCCCCCTTCCAACCCGGATACCTGTGGATTGTTCCAGTCTATGCCCAGTGTCCCCATTGCCTCGGGGTCATTATGCGAATGCGGACCGTGCTCCGGCCAGGGTTGGGGTTCGATAAACAGGGCCCAGAAGTGATGGCACCCCTTGATAACATCATCATCGACGAACACCAGGGTCTGCGGCAGCCGCCCGAATTTGTACTGCTTCTTCTCCGGGCTGAGTTCGCTGAAGAAGTACTTGCCGTATTTCGTCTCTCCCGGCGCCGTAGCTCTGGCCGGTTCTTCCTCCGCCGGTGCCGCTTTCAATGCATTGGCGAGTTCCTGAATTTTCTGGTACTGCTCTGCTACTTCCTCGTCGGTCTGTGTGCCATCGAAATCGAAGAAGGCCATCTTGTCACGCTCGGTCTCAGGCACCAGCTCCATACATGGTGTTTCGGTGAGCCTTGGAGCGTCCACCGCCTGGATGAAGATGAAGGGTCTTCTCAGGTTCCTGAACCTTATGGGGCCGTGTATCAGGCCGGCAGGAATATACACCAGGTTGGATTCCGTGAAGACATGCCTCTCCATCTCCGGGCCGATGCACATCTCCACCTCACACCCCAGGTCATGGATATTGTCGGGATTCGATCCCAGGAATACCAGCAGTTCGTCGTCGGCATGGGTATGAGGCCCGTGTACGGGTCGAGGCAGGGATGTAACCCAGGAGGCCACGAAGTGATTGCTTCCCTTGATGATACTATCGTCGGTAAACACTATCGTTTGTGGCCACCGTGCGAATCCCCGGTTTCTCTGCTCGGAGGATAACTCACTCAGACGTAAACTGGCATATTTCTTCTCTTCCATCTCTGTTATTCTCCTTTTTTCTAATAATCAAATAGTTATCTTTATCCATACTTTCAAATTATTTTGCATATGGTAACTGTAGAATAGTCTTTACCCGTAATGTTGTCAACGCCTGCGGCCTATCCGGGAGTAATCTGCGGTCGGTTTGAGCCCCTGAGATGGGCGGCGGACACCTTTCTGCTGGAGACCCATGGCATTAAAGAACAGCTTCAGTCTTCAGTATCTATGGGCTTTCCGTATCGTCGAGCCGGCGTTCCACGATGCCCAATTGTGTAAAGAGTGTTAATGAGTCCGCCACGTCCCAGTGCTCTGCAATCATCCCATTCTCAACTCGGAAGATATCGACGACGTTAAAGTTCAGGCGGTTGCCGGTGGGTGGCTGTCCGAGCCATATGCCGCCGCTATGGGTGGCCGTTGTGGTGCTGTAAACCATCACGATATCATCCTCGGCGACGATTTTCTTAACGGTGTACCGGAAATCCGGCAGGGCTTTGAACGTATTTACGAAAAACTCCCGGAACCCGGCTTTGCCCGGCGGTACGTCTTCGTTATGCTGGATGTAGTCGTCCCGCATATAATCATCCAGCCGGCTGAGATCTTGCCGGACGAACACATCGGTGCAAAACGTCTCGACTATTTTATGGTTATCTGGTGTCATGGCACCTCCTGAATTTTCCTGGCTTATTGGTGCAGGGTACTATGTTGAGGACATACCGCCGTCCACCGGCATGGCGTGCCCGGTGATGAAGGAAGCTTCGTCAGAGCAGAGCCAGGCAACGGCCTCGCCCATGTCCTCCGGAGTAGCCAGCCGTTTCATCGGGATTATATCGAGCATGTGCCCTCCTTCGTCCGGCATGGAACTAGTAAGGTAATCCATCAGCAGGGTACGTTCCGTGGGTCCCGGCAGGATAACGTTTACCCGGATGCCGTCAGTAGCGTATTCCAGTGCCGCCGTCTTGGTGAGGCTGACTACACCACTCTTGCTGGCGGAGTAGGCGCAGAAGCCAAGCGCCGGTTTTAACGCACCCACCGAGGAAGTATTGACGATAGCCCCGTAGCCTTGCTTGGTCATCTGCTGTATCTCGTACTTCATGCAGAGAAAAACACCCTTGAGGTTGATGTCCAGCGTGCGGTCCCAGATCTCCTCCGGACAATCAGCGATTTTCACGATGGGTACACGTTTGCCGTCCGGTCCGATACCGGCGTTGTTAAACGCAAAGTCGAGTCGCCCGTAGGTATCGACGCACGCCTTGACCAGGGCCTCAACTTCCTCTGCTCGTGAAACGTCGCACTTTATAAAAGTGGCTTTACCCCCGGCGGATTCGATAAGATTAACCGTTTCTTCACCGCCCTTGATGTTGGCGTCTGTGGAGACGATAACGCTGGCGCCGTAACGGGCGAAAATCTGGGCAGCCCCCCGACCGATACCGGAAGCGGCTCCGGTTATCAACGCCACTTTATTTTCAAATTTACGTGCCATGATTTCACCTCTTCTGTACTAAAATACTTTCCGGATATCACCTCAACTTAGATTACCCGAATTATCAATTGCCGTCACTCTCCCTTTAAATTATTATGGTGTCATCGAACCTTATAGAGTAAAGGTTAATCGTCCGCTGTTATATAGTTAGTGGATTCCGATGCTGCGTTCGGGTCAAACGTTTTCTTGAACTTCCTCAACCATTTATGATAGTTCGATGTGTGTGGCCCGTACTGGTTATGAACGGCATCACCCCAGGCATGACCCGGTACTCCGAAGTGACCCTCGATAGCCGTTTTGTTAGCAAACTGTGCAATCTCACCCGCTACTTTCATTGATTCAGGGTCTTGCTTATTAAACCGGATAAGCAGCTCGGCATGTCCGGCATGTCCGTGTTCAACTGATTGCACGAATGGATCCGTACCATCAGCCAGCAGCTTTCCTTCGTCAATATAGCGTTGTTTGACCGGGGATGAACGCAGAATATATTGATGCATGAGAGGGAATACATCGGTACCGCCGACTTCCCCGGCGAAGATTCCAGAGGCTCGAGCTACCTCTCTAATGGAGCTGGTAACTCTGATGAAACGCCACATGAAACCACCGGCATTTTGGGGGTCTTCAACAGCCTCAAGAGGCTGGCCGTTATGCTCGTCAATGATTTGCTGTAATGCCTTCTTTTTATATTCGGTGTCTCTCGGAGAGTTACCGGCCATGATGATTAAGAAACCCGGCCCCTGGACCGATTCGGTAAATTGTTTCAAGTAGGCAAGGTCTTCATTGTTATTCGTGGCGATATTTGCCGAAATCATGCCCGGATTAAAACCCATTAATATGAACCCTATTTCAGCTTCACCGACCTTTTGCGCTGCCTGGCTTAGTTTTTCCGCTGACGGGAAGGAGATATACCGTATCATAAAACCCGGGGGTATCTGGCTTGGTCTGTAATGTGGTGAGACTCCTTCGATGGGAAATGTCGCCGGTCCCGGCCAGTGATAAATTTTTTGGGCTGCTTTGGTATAGACACCTAGTCCACCCATTGGCATCACATTACCCCGGATAATACCCCTTAAAGATGGGCCCGGACCATCGCCGCACCACCACTGACCTATTGACCCCAGCGAACCCGCCCTGACTATATCGCCGTCGGGGGTTACCCATTCCAGGGCCAGTTGGTTTCTCTCCCCGTAGCTGCCGCTGACACTCAGATGTCCTATCCCCTGATGAGCCGCCAGAGGGAGCGCCGAGCAGTTGCTGCCGGCGCCGGTGATATTGCAATTCAAGCCTCTTTTCATTAGCTCGGCCTGCAGCTGGGCATAAATCACATAGGGTTCAACGACCACATACATGTTTTTCTCGTTGATTTCCAGGATGCGGTTCATCCTCCTTAAGTCCAGTTTAACGACGCCCGGGCCACCGGCATCGCCATAGGCCCCCCAGCCTGTACTCGATGCCTTAAACTGCAACTTGAACCGGTTACAGAGTCTGACTATCGCCTGGACTTCCCCGGTGGTTTTAGGAAGAGTCACGGCTTCAAACCTGGGTCTCCCCCGCTGAGCGTAGGAACCCAGTATCACAGCAGCTTCGGAAATATTTTCCTGTCCTACCACATCTTCCAATGCTTGATACAGTTCTCTCTTTAAAGCCATGATTAATGACCTCCTTTTTCGATGGCCTTAGCTAAAAGCTCAACGACATCATATACCTTGAGGCCGCTCCCGTTTTCTTTGATGGCGTCTCTAAAGTTCTGCTCGCATCCTGGGCAAGCGGTCACTATAGCCTCAGCCCCGGTGGACTCAGCTTCGTCTATCCTCTCTCTGGCAGTCCACCCGGCAAACTCGGGATTTGTCTCTTTAATGCCCCCGCCGGCCCCGCAGCACCAGGCGTATTCCTTTATCCGGTCCATCTCAATAAGCTTCAGGCCGGGAATACTCTTGAGGACATCCCGCGGGGGTTCGTAAACACCGTAGGTGCCCCGCCTGAATTCTTTCGGCGGATCGAAGATGCGTATGTGTCCGGGGACCGGTTTCCCTTCCCAGTGTAGGTACGGCTCTCCCAGCCTGCCGAGGTGACAGGGGTCATGATAGGTGACTTTAACATTAACCTTCCGGGTCGGTTTCAGCCTGCCCTCTTCTATCAATCGGGCAAGGTATTCCGTGATGTGCAGTACTTCCAGATTACCCTTCAAGTCGAATTTATCGTAGAGCACTTTGAAGGCGTAATAGCAATCGGCACAGCCTGTTACTAAAATTTCCGCGCCCGATTTCTTAATCATTTCCATGTTCTTTTTGGCCTGATTTAAGAAATCGACCTCGTAACCCATTTGGTAAGCCCGGCCGCCACAACATGTCTCGCTTTCTCCAGCGATGCCGATGTCGATACCAGCAACTTTCAGTAATTTGACCGCGTCTTTAGCCACCTTCCACATATCTTTGTCGTAACAGACCCTGCATCCGGCGTGGTAGATAACCTTGGCCTGCTGCTTGGTGATATCTTTCACTTCCAATCCCGCGGCCCACTCGCCGCGCCGGGCTTTCGACCCCGCTATCATCGTGCCCTGTGTCCGCAGACTGTTAATAACGCTATCCAGCACAGGGAGAGTGTGACCGTCCTCAACACACTTAATTCTGATTTCATTTATCGGCTCCAGCACTTCCATGTCCATGGCGTACTTACACGAGATATCACAGGCACCGCACATCTGGCAATTGTAAACAACCTCGAGAAGCTTCTCGTCATATTCAAGTTCCTTTTCCAGCATGGCTATGCCCATACCCATTCTGCCGCCGCCGGAATAGGTATGGTAGTTGTACCTGGCTATGCTGGGGCAAACGTATGAATGCTGTTTTTCCTTTAGCTTTTCCAGCGGGACAAATTTACATATAGAGCAGCGGCAGCACATTTCCATATCACTTCTATAGTCTTCCAGCGCCATTTCTTTCCCTCCTTAGATTATCCGCGTGGTTATGCATTAAAAACACAGCTTCCCCGGATTCATAATATTGCTGGGGTCTAATACGGACTTAACCTTTTTCAAGGCAGCTACGGTGGCAGCGTCCCGATTAATAATCGACCCGGTGCTGGTGCCGTAAGGCCTCGAGAAGAATGCCCCTTTAGCCATCAGGCTCGTGATGACCCGTTCGGATAGCTCCTTGACCCGGGCAGACTCGCTCCGGTTTCCCGGGTCATAAAACAGGTTGAATTCGCCATGGCAGTTGGTGCCCTGTACAATCGGCTGGAGGTAAATACCCATTTCGGAAGTCGGGTAGCCTATCGCTTTAGCCTCATCGAACATGGTGTCGACTAAACCGGGGAGATTATCATAGATGGTCAAGAAAAATATGTCATGGCAGGCCCCTTTATGACGCAGCTTCCAGTAGGGCTCCCCGGAGGGGCGCTGGGCTGCTTTTAACAACTCAGAAGCCGATACCTCACCGATGGCCTGTACCGGTTCCAGGCCCACCCGCTGGGCTATCTCCGTCATATCAACTATCTGTCCGCTCACCCTCTCCTCCGCCAGGTATTCATAGCCGGCGATATTAAAGAAAAGTATCCAGGGAGGCAGAGCGTCCTTGAGTTCCCGGTAATCACCGGGCCATCTCTTCGCAATGATAGCTGCCAGATTGGCATTGTTAAGCACAAAGCACTCGTTAACCAGTCTCAGCCTTATCAGCCAGTGAACCATTTCCAGTATCGTGTCAAGCTTTGATGAGCCAATCAGAAATGGCTCTTCGAGTCCGGGGATGAGTTCGCATCTCGCCGACGCCCACGTTACGATACCCATCGTTCCCTGGGCGCCCTGAATAATCCTGTACAGGGAAAAGGCCGATGGGCCTGCCGCCTCCTTCTGGGCACCTCCGGCGGTCCATTGCTCTTCCAGCGTGCCCGGTCCGGCGGCCGCTCCCGTACGGAACATATCGCCGGTGCCGAAAATTACCTCGACGCAGGCCAGTGGGTCGCCGATATCCCAGTGATATTTAGGCATTACTACGGGCTCCCTCTCCAGCAAACTGCCGGTAACGGATTTTAGCCGGCGTGGCAGTAAAGGCATATTAAGCCTGAGCCCCTCTCTGGCTACGGCCGGTATCAGTTCGTCAAAGGTTACGCCCGGCTCGAACATAGCCACTCTGTTGGTCCGGTCGACCCTGATAATTTTTTTCATGCCGCTTAAGTCGACGATAACAGCACCGCCGATGCCGGGAACGGTATCGCCCCGGAAGTGTGGAGGTCCCGAGCTTACCGGTACGAGTGGCGTTAGCGTTTCATTGGCCAGCTTTACTATCGCCTCTATATCAGCCATAGTTTTTGGCTTAACTATACATCCCGGCTTTACCGCATTAACGAAACTCATATCTCTGGAAAATTCTTCCAGCGTCGCCCGTTCCCGGTTGATATTACCAGCGCTGACTATCGCTGCGAGCTTATCTTCTGCAATCATCGTAGCCCCCTTGCTCTTCCTGATTTGAGTTGCTGGCTTCTAGAATTTTGAGGATATGTCCTGTGATTACCGGACGTTATGCCAGCCCCGGCAGTATGACAATTATCGGGATGCCGGTATTCTTTCGTACCTGGGTGCAAAGTAAACATCAAGATGGATGACAGGTTTATCGACTCTTTTATATTCCATAGGACAGTGCATTAACCCCGGAGGGATATGGAGAACCGTAGGTGTGGTGATAACATGCTTTTCGCCCTCATCGCCCAGGTATACCTCGATTTCGGCATCAAATTTCCTTATATCCTCCGGATCACTCCCCAGAAAACAGAAGAACTGGTGGAAATCGTGTCTGTGGGGCTCTTCCTGGAACATCCTCGGTTCCAAAACCGGTACCACGATCCACCCCGCATCAATCCCATATTCGGTGGTGGAGAAGTGGAAAGTCGGTACCGGCGGTCCGAACTGGGCCGGTGCGATATTGGCCGGGACGAAGTGTTTACTGTATTTTGTTCCCGGCATTTGTCTGTTGGGTACGTCAGGTATGACTGTGTCTTTTTTCACATAATCATCTGAGAAGAAGACGTCGAATTGGTATACAGGTTTATCAACCTTTAACCATCCACCGGGGCAATGAGGCGTCCCCGGCGGGAGAATCTGAACGGTGGGGGTATTAACGATATGCTTTTCCTGTTCCTCACCCAAACATATATATTCTTCGGCTTCAAACTCTCCTATATTATCAGGATTGGCTCCGAACCAGTTTATAAACTGAAAGAAATCGTGGCTATGAGTGGGTAAACCCTCGCCGGTGGAGACTTCAGTAACGGGTAGCAAGACGATTGTTGCGTTAACTCCATACTTGGTAGCGACGAAATAGAGAACGTGTAATCCCTTCCCTCCCCTGTCCAGTTGAAAGGGGGCTTTTATTAAATGCTTACCGTATTTCGTTTTGGCCATTGTCTTATAGCCTCTTTCTCCATCAATCCTGGCAAAATCATATATCGCTGCTTTCTCATTGTCAATTGAGGATAAGCAAGTTAGGTTTACAGATATAACATGTGTAGACGGGTGAGGGTCGGTCTCCATCGTACTCACCAATTCAAAGGCTAGTCAAGTTAAGCTTCCATTCTTATAAATAGGTCAGGTTTAGCCACTTGTCCCACGTCTGAGAGTCAGTGAAGCCAATATCAGTAAACCCACGGCGTAAGCGGCGAGTACGCCTATCTCCTTTCCTATTCCCAGCAGGCTTTCTCCTTGCTGCATCAGGGCCCGCATGCCGTCCACGCCGTAGGTCAGGGGTAGGAACTTGGCGATCCACTGTAGGTAGTTCGGCATCTGTTCTACCGGCCAGAGCAGCCCGCAGAGAAACATCTGGGGAAGGACGATTATCGGGATGAACTGGGTTATCTGGAACTCATTTCTGGCGAAGGTGGAGGCGAATGTCCCCAGGCAGACGGAGCCGATGCCGATGATTATCTCGAAAACGATTATCTGCCAGAGCTCTCCCTGAAAACCTACATCGAGTACGTAGACCATGTAAAAGAAAATAATGAGCACCTGGAGGAGGGCGAAAAGCAGGAAACCCAGCAGGTATCCGCCGACGATATCCAGCCGCGATACCGGCGAAGCCATGAGTCGCTCCAAGGTGCCCTGCGAGCGCTCTCGCTGGAAGCTGATGCCGGTCAACAGGAACCCGAAGAACATTATCAGCATGGCCAGCATGGCCGGGGCGGTATAGTCCAGCATGCTTTTTTGGGGAATAGAAACGCCGACGATGCTGGCTATCAGCAGGGGGGCGATCACCAGCAGTCCTATGGTGCGAAGGTCGCGTATCAGCTGGTTGATAATCCTGTTGGCGATACTCAGGGTATTACTCAGCATTTTTCTCCTTCTCACTGCGGCGGATAAAGTAGAGGAAGGCATCTTCCAGATTGGTATCGGCGCGGCCGGTAGCCAATCTCAATTCCTGTGGCGTTCCTAAAGCGATGATTTTCCCCTGGCGCAGGAAAACCAGCTTCTGGCAATGGGCGGCATCATCCATGGTGTGGCTGGAAACGATGATGGTGGAGCCACTCTGGGTCAGGCTCTGGAAGTACTCCCAGAAATTGACCCTGACATCGGGGTCGAGGCCGACGGTGGGCTCGTCCAGGAATATCAGCGGGGGTTGGTGCACGATGGCGCAGCCCAGGCTGACACGCTGTTTCATACCGCCGCTCAGTTTCATTACCGGTGTTTTTCGCTTGTCCCAGAGGTCGACCAGTTTGATCACTTCGTCCACCCTCTGTTTTCGCTGCTTTTTGTTCCTGAGGCCGTAGATGCGGGCGAAAAAGTCGATGTTCTGCTCCACGGACAGCTCGGTATAGAGTGCGGGTAACTGAGGCATGTAGCCGCGCGACCCGGCATTGGCCGGTGAAGGAGCCTCGCCCAGGCATCGTATGCTCCCCACGGCGGGTTTGAGCAGCCCGACCAGCAGTCTTATCAAGGTCGTTTTCCCCGAGCCGTTGGGACCGAGCAGGCCGAAGCTGGTACCGACCATAATCTCCAGTGACAGGTCGTCGATGACCCTCAGTTTTCCGTAGTTAAAGGTAAGTTTATCGATGGCAATGGCGGTATTGCTCATGGGGGTACTCTCCTATTTATTGTTCTCCTCGGTTCGGTCATCCAGCAGTCCGTGAAATAGCAGTTCGATCATGGACTTGGCTATCTCGTCCCGTGGTAAGCGGTTCAGGGGACTGGCCTCGCCCTCCATCATTCTCAGCATGAGAAAGCCGAGCAGCATGCCTCCGACACACCTGACGGCCACGGTCGGTTCCAGGTGGCGGTATTGGCCGGATGCCGCTAGCTCGCGGTAGACGCCCTCCATACGCGAGAGAAACGGCTGCAGGAACCGTTTCGCCGTAAGGGCTTTCAACTCCGGGTCCCGCTGGGCTTCCGACATCAAAGTCGGGATGTGCGATATCAGGCCGCTCTCGATGAGCTCTAACCTGTTTTGCAGGATGCTCTCGAAGGTGACGGCGATATTGCCCTTCGGCAGCCTGTTACTGGATTTCAAGTCGAATTTGTCCATTCAATTGATGATATTGAAGACATAATCAGCCTTTTTACCCATATTCTATCATAAGGGGTCCGCTTAATGTCACATCTGAAAGTCAATGCGATATTTTATCGAAAAAAAGGAACCATTTTAGCATTATTCTAGAACTCTCCAAAAAGGTGGGGTCTTGTTCACCTTTAGTAAGAGGTGTATAATTTCCCTAACCAAAAGGACTTCTTTTTGGGGATGAAAATATCAATTAATATGTATTGAACAAACCCTCCAGGATTTTCACCATCCCCTTGAATTCTCAGATTTATGATAATATATGAATGTGATCTACAAAGATAGAGGAGGGAAATTAGATGAAAATACTTATAGTGATTGATGGATCTTCATACTCTGAAATGGCAACCCAAATGCTAAAGGCGCTCCAGCTTCCCGCTAACACAGAGGTTACTATCCTTACCGTAGTGCCCGAACCTACTTTTCTAGGGGGTATTACTCTTGATGCGATCAGGGGCTCTAGTCAAGCCAGAGAAAAAGCTAATGACGAGCAGCAAGAAAAAGCAATTATGCTACTTGAGCACACATCTGAGGTACTGGGTAAAGGTAAGCTCATTGTCGAGACTATGGTACGCTGGGGAAATCCCGCAGAAGTAATCCTATTAGAAGCTGAACAAGGAAAAGCCTCATTAATCGTCATGGGATCCAAGGGGTTGACAGACCCGCTCAGCTTTCGTCTGGGAAGCGTTGCTTTGAAAGTCATAAAATATGCAAACGCCAATGTTCTATTAGTTAGAAAGAAGACGGTTTCGTTGGCTGAGGAACCACGGAAAAAAGGCAAGATAACCGCTATAAAACGAGTCCTGTTTGCCACTGACGGTTCTAGTTACGCGGACGAGGTAATCCAATTTCTATTGGCTCTTCCACTGCCACGCCAGACCGAGGTTATGGTGCTAACCGCCCTCCATTCGCACTTTGAGTCTTGGATAAAGACACCTACACTAAACTTAGGAGCTAACAAGGAGGCGCTTAAAAATATACAGACTGCTGAAGAGGCTGAAGCTCAGATGATTACATCTAGAGCGGAGAAGCAATTGCAGAGCCGTGGCTACAAGGCAACGTCAATAATCGAGCGAGGAGAAGCAAGTGACAGTATCGTTGCTGCTGCTATGGAATATAATCCCGATGTTATCGCGCTTGGAAGTAAAGGCTTAAGCGGTATTGAATCATACCTCCTGGGAAGCGTTACCGAGAGAGTAGCCAGATACGCCAACTGCTCAGTGTTGATAGGTCGAAGCACCCCGTAAATAGCAGAGTCTGCTTCTGAGAAAAGGGTATAACACAGAGCTATTTATGGGGGGATATAGATAAATGAAAACGGTACTCATTTCCTTGGTATTCTTGGCCACGGGAGGGGAGTAATCTCTATCGAGGAAATTTTACTCTTTATATTTGGAAGCAATTCCATTAAAGCTTCTTTACTAAAGAATAGCGTTTCATCCGGAGATGCAGCTTCCGCGATTAGAATGCAGATATGATTTCCGGCAACTACCAGCTGGACAGTTTGTACCGGGGTCTTTTGTTCCACAACTGCGGTTAAAAAATCTCCTTCCTCTTGAACGGGAATCCCTTGCGTCTTCAGCGTATCCATATGCTCATCGAGCTCTTTTTCAGTCTCAAAAAACCACATGAAGACACTGAGGTTGCGGACTTCGTTTCCTTCTGACTTCATATTAACTACACGCGCAGCTAGCCACATCGCTGGAGAATTGCTGTCCAGGGAAGCAAAACCCGCGGCATTTCCCCGGCCCGCATAAGCCTCTTCTTTATCATATTTTGCAGGGTCGTTCATGTCGGGAATCTGGGCTGCGATTGTATCCCAGGGCAGTACATACTCGAGGTCCGGTAAATTATGGACCAACTTATATGTGCTACCAGTAGTTGTTGTAGAAGAAGTCTTGCCGCATGCCGCAACTCCTGTAGCCAGAAGAAACGCTGCTAACACCAGGATAAATACTTTCGTTAGCAATCCTGTTGTTATTCTCATAGTCATACCTCCATTACTTTTCAATCGTGAAAGTCCAAGTCATTGGTAAGTCGAAGAAGACCTTAATCTCAACATTGACCGGAGGTTCGTACCGTTCTTCCAGGGGTTGTTCCCTGGTGAAAGTTACTGTCTCAGAATGCAGGCTGAAGACCTGGTCGGTGCTATAGCTCTTTTCTTGCTCTCCAGTCGTTGTAACCGTGGCATATACCTCAAACCTGGTGTCTATTTCACCGGTAGCCTTCATGACAAACCGCCAATCCTTATCCATGGTAAAGTTGAAAACCTGCATTAGCGGCCGGTCGCTAAATATCAAATCATTATAATGCTGTTCTTCGGGAACCCTAATCAGCGGCGAAATCTCATCAGAGTTAAAGGTCATGAATTCCTGCCATTCATATGTGTCTTCCACCAGTTCTCTTTCCGGTATCCCGGATGGCAGGGGAGTGATTTCCAGCGATGAGATATTGCTCTTAATGGTTGGGAGCAGTTCCATCAATTTATCTTTGCTAAAGAAGAGCGATTCATCTGAAGACGCAGATTCCATAATCAGGACGACGAAATGCTTTCCGGCAAGTAAAAGCTGGATAGACTGTATTGGGGGCCCGCTTTCCACAACCCCGGTCACAAAATCCCCATCCTCTTGAACGGGAAAGCCACTTGTCTGGGTTAACATAAGCTCATCAAGATATTCGGCAGTCTCGCAATACATTATCCAGACACCGAAACCGCGTACTTTCTCTCCTGTCGGCGCTGTTATGACGTATCGGGTGCTTCCCCATGCTGCCGGCGAATCAATATCCATTGAAGAGGTTTCTGTGGAGCTAATCTGCTTGGTTTCTCCACGAAAGAGGAAATTTTCCTGTTTGTCATAGTCTCCTATGTCAGGACACGCAGCTACGATTGAATCCCAGCTGAGAATATACTCAGCGTCGGCAGCGGTATGAGTTAGTTTATACGTGGTATCGGGTGTAGGCTTACCGCAGGCAACGGCTCCAGCAACTAGAAGAACGCTTGCGAACACCATGACACAAATTATTACGAGCAATCCCTTTATTCTTCTCATATCTATCCATCCACTATTTTCATTTAGTTGTTATACTACTAGTGTTAGAAGTCTTGTTATCGCCACACGATTCACTGCTTCTCGTTCCGTAACAATATTGAAGCACAGCTTATCCGATTGTTATATCTGCCTTTTTCTTAATGTCCATTCCCCCCGGGACATCCAGCTTAGCCAGTAGATACCATTTGGTTTGTTGAAGCGGAACTACGCCCGTCATCGCCGCCACTGCCTGGGCAACCTTAAGCCCCTGTCCCAGATTGCCTCCCAGGTCTGGCATCTGTGGTTTCGTGCTCAGAATATCCGCCGGTATCTTTATCTCGAAGTGATATTCCTGCCCTTGGCTGTATTCTTTTTCAGTATCCAGTTGCTGTTTGAAGTCATAAATACGAATACGTTGCGTGGTCGTTGACATATCCTTACTGCCGGTCAGACCACCAATCCGCGTGTTTTTCTGTTCTCCCATTAAGGATATACTTACTTCCCGCGCTTTTACCGGCTTTTTTAATGCTAGGGCGACGTTACCGGAAATGGTATCTCCGGGAGTATAGCCGGTTTTTTGCAACATGATATTGATTTTCCCTTTACCAAACATATTTCTTTCTCCTTATGCCCTTTATTGCAGAATATAGTCATATTCCTTTATATTGTTTCTCTGTTTCTTTCTTAAACCATTCATTGGAATTGATATAGCTATTCCTTCAGCCTTGTTACAATTACCTTATAATAGGCCGGAGCTTCTTCGGTGGCGTACTACGAACCTCCCCCATCTCCCATCGTCTGCGCTTGCTCCCAGACGATCTTCCAGGAGCCATCTACCTCTTTTAGTTGCATCTGATCAGTTCCATCCTCGTCAATAAAAGTGAAGGTAACGCTGGCTGTGGCTGTTCGGCTGCCCCTCGGTACAGCAACGGGGTGTATTTCTATGTCCTTAATTTCCTTGAGCACCAGTTCCCCTGAGAGGCCCCTCATGAATTATAAAAATGCCAAGGTGTCCTCTTTATCCTCATAGTCAGTGAGGTAGGTCAGACACTTGTCAAAATCTTCGGTATTGAATGTTGTGACATAGCCCCTTATAGTGTCTTCAATGGTTGTAGTGTCCGTATTCTCCTGACTAGTTCCTCCGCATGAGACTGTCAAAAATGATCCGGCTACCAGCCAGCAGAGAAGTAGAATTCTTCTCATATTATCTTTCCTTTGTGCGCTATATATAAATTTATCTCTTTCTGATCACAGGTAAATGTTTAAATTATTGAGCAAGCTGAGGGAAGCGCCTTTTAGGTTTATTTCTTAGCACTTTCAATCATGCTTTTAACTTTAACCTTAATCTGCTTTGGTTTTACTTCTTCGGCTTTAGGTAGGGTCAGGGTGAGGACACCATTATCAAACAACGCCTCGGCTTTATCAGACTTCACCCGCACTGGGAGAGGGATGGAACGGCTGAAGGTGCCATAGCGATGCTCCTTGTAAAAATAGTCCTCCTGTTTTCTTTCTTGGTCTTCCTTGTGTTCCCCCTTTATAGTCAACATATCACCGGTGATGGAGATATCCATCTCCTCCGGCTTGACCCCGGGAAGAGCAGCCTTGATTACTACATCATTGGCAGTTTGGTACATATCAACCGGCAGTTCCCCTCGCTCAAGTTCAGGCCACAGATGTGAGGGGCGAATAAATCTCTCTTCAAAAAGCCTGTCCATCGCATTCTGAAAGCTCATCATCTCTCTAAATGGTTCCCATCGTATCATGGCCATAATCAGACCTCCTTATTTTTTCCCCAGGCGCTTCCCTCAGCTTACCCAAGATTGACTTTTGCTAAAAAAATATTCATGGATCAGGCATCTCATCATACTGCTATAAGCTGCTTGATGGCTGGTATTGCCCTTTCGGTTATAGCTCCTGCAACTGGCTTTAAAGGTATCTGAGTACCGCAGATAAAGCCACACTGGAGACAGGTCTCCTCTTCATACCAACTGATGAAGATTCCCTCAATACAGTAGTCACGATCAAAATACAGATTGCCACCGCATTTAGGGCATTTTCGTTTAATAAATCCTGGTTTCATCTACTTTCACCTCTTCAGGAATACAGGTAAACCCTTTAAGCTCTCTCTTAAAAAATTATTACTCTTACAGCACGCGTTCGTTATGAATTAAAAATTTAAAGCTGGTTTGGATCAGTTCATTATTTGACCTTTCAATTTTTAACCCCTTGCAATTAGCCCAAATATATGTTATAATCATTCATGCTTTATTTAATCATGTAATTATAATTCATGAATTAATCTAGCATGTATAATAGCATTAATATTTCTAATTGTCAATATATTTATAGATAATTTTTAAGCAAATTATTAGGAGGTCTGTATTATGCCAGAGTGGACATTTATTACCAAACACGCCGTAGTGCTTAGTATTATGGCTAACAATCCCCGGATCACTGCTCTGGAAATCGCCGGAGAGATAGGTGTGACCGAGAGGGCTGTACGCAGGCTAATTGCTGAACTTTATGAAAATGGATATATCAGGAAAAAGAAAGAGGGCAGGCGAGTAATGTATAGCATAAACTCTGCCCAGCCGCTTCGTCAGGACACCCACAGTAAAGTTGTGGTTGGTAGTCTGCTTGAAACTTTAGGTTGGGAAGGGCTACAGAAAAACAAAGGGGAAAATACCCCGAAGTAATCATAATATCAGAGTTTTAGAAAAGGACATACAAATCTCAAAAAAAATATTAATGAACACGGAGCAAAAAAAATACGTTTGGGACCATTGTTGTATATTAGCATAAGGCGTTTCGGATGGGGTTATTTACCTTTTTACCCCATTCCCTGATGTGTCAAATCTGGGTGCTAAGTCCTATATAATCTAGTACACAGGAATTGCTTCGACTGTAGTATTGTTCTATTATAAGGACGTAATGGCAGTGGCCGACAACACAGTAACCACGATAATAATGGCTGGAGGAGCAGGGGAGAGGCTGAAGGACCTCACTCAAGGACGTACAAAGCCAGCTGTTCCCTTCGGAGGCAAGTTCCGCTTAATTGATTTCACTCTAAGCAACTGCATTAACTCGGGTCTCCGCCGGGTATTTATCTTAACACAGTACAAGTCAGCATCATTGATCAGACATATTCAGGAAGGCTGGGACATCTCAAGTTCAGGGTTGGGAGAATTTATATATTGTGTACCAGCTCAGCAGAAAAAGGGCCCGGATTGGTACAGTGGTACTGCTGATGCTATACGCCAGAACCTTGACTTGGTCAACGAAGCAGATGTTGAGGATGTTTTGGTACTCTCCGGGGATCATGTATATAAAATGAACTATCTTCAAATGGTGGCTTATCATAGGATAAAGAAAGCAGACGTGACAATAGCAGCCATTAAGATTAAAAATGACGAAGCTGCCAGAAGGCTTGGAGTATTGGAGATAGATCAAAACCTCAGAATGATCGGGTTTGAGGAAAAGCCGGCACAGCCGAAAGAAATGCCAGAGGATCCGGGTTTTGTCCTTGCGTCGATGGGAATATATATATTTAGAGTTAGTGCTTTGATCGAGATAATGCAGGGGCGGGAAGAGGACTTCGGCAGAGATATCATTCCAGGAATTGCAGATAAAGGATTCGACGTCTTCATCTATGACTATGGAAAAGAGAATATGATACAGGATTTCACCATAGAAGTGAAAGATGGTAAAAGAAGTAAAATACTGGTTGACAGAACTCGTGATTCTTCCTACTGGAGAGATGTAGGTACGATAGATTCGTACTTTAAAGCAAGTATGGACTTGGTAAGCGTTGATCCTTTGTTCAATCTTTATGGAGAAAAATGGCCGTTCAGGACACTCCAGAGACAAATGCCTCCGAGCAAATGTATTATTGGGGGCAGTACACAGGAGTCTATTGTATCCGATGGCTGCATCGTCAGCGGAGCGATAGTGCGAAAGTCTGTACTCTCCCCAAATATAGTCGTAGAAAGAAATGCACTAATAGAAGAATGTGTGATATTTGATGATGTTGTAATAGAACCTAACGTAAAATTAAGGCGGGTTATAGTGGATAAAGGAGCTCTTATTGAATCGGGAACATCTATTGGATATGATTCCGATGCCGATGCAAAAAGGGGGTATCCAGTTACAGAGATGGGCATAGTAGTTATTCCCAAAGGGGCGAATGTAAAACCCGTTTAGCAGTTCAAGTAAATGGAATGATATTCTTTCTTCCGGAGTTCAACTTGTCCTTGATGCAAGCCGCAAACCTATCAACAATCCATGTATAATAATCGGATGGTAGTGCCTCCGGGATGATATCCGGGACCTCATTAAAAGCATCGATTATACACCATCTCCCTTCCTCGTCTATACACCACTCAACTGTGTTTATGTCCAAATCGAGTACCTGGTTCAACTTGATAGTTGACTCGGTCAATCGATTATGCGTATCTCTTAAAATATCTCTATCATTACTGAGGTAATGCCCCATGGCCAGAGGTTTGGGGATCCATTTAATGAAGAGAACATCCCGTTTATCGAAACAAAATGCGCGGAAGTATTCTTTAAACCTGATCAGTTGCTGTGCCATCAGTATACGTCGAGAGCAGAGGTTGCTATACAACCTGCCTAGTTCTTCTATAGTGTCTACTACGTAGACGTCCTCCCAGGCATAACCGTCAAAGGGTTTCAGGATGAGTGGCAGGCCGATTTCTTCAGCTACTTGCTCGAGGGATGGGCGAGAAACCACGCCATCGGTTTCATCTATCGAAGATTGATCAGGCAGAACAATTGTCTTGGGGAAGGACAGACCGAGGTGACTACCCACGTGTATTTCAATTAGCTTGTTGGTTAATGATGCCGTAAACGGATTATTGATTATGTACGTCCCACTTAGTGATAAGCTCTTAACTATTTCTTTCAGAAACGGGAAACGGAAACTTAGCCTATCTACAATAACTTCATAGTTGCGTTCCATCGGAACCTTTCCCCCAACCGTGCGTATAAATTCTACAGGGATGCCTTGAAGTTGGGAGATAACATCGTTCATTAAGCGATCGCTTTTAGATTCCAGAACCCCGACTACCACTTACCTCTCCAAGGATTTTCTCGTATTATACCTCAACTAGATAAAAGACCCTATGTTGTTACTTTACATGTAATATTTTCGTTAGCCAAATCTTGAACTTCTCCTTATTCTCTGTTTCCGTCTCGCGCAAGCTAAGACGAAGAGAAGGAAAGGTTTAATTTCTAATCACACGGATAATACAACCACGACGATGTTAAATGGTTCTGTTATCTTAAAACAAGAAGAATCAAGCCGGTAATTAATATGACTAATGAAATTCCAAGCAATATATATAGAGTACGTAGACTTAGCTTCATTTTCTAAAATCCTATAGTTAATAATTCATTTGTATCTTAATTTGTTATCTGCAACTTATGCAAATTACTATAAGTGCAAGCAAAATGGAGTCGGTATCAATTGGGATGGATGTTCCAATAGACTGTCTAAAAGGGAGATTTAAACAAAACTGATTTTTGTGTGATTCCACCCTGCCCAACAAAAAGTCATAATGTTGAATCCGGAGAACTACATTATTATCATCCCGCTGCCCTAATTTCAAGGCATTCATTAAAAAGTGAAAATTCTGGATACTTTTAAGCTACCCTCACAACAAGACTTATAACTGAACATTTAATCCTCTTATTCGCCATACGATTTCTTTTCGAAACAGCCAAATATTGACTATTTTATTCCCTTCTGCTAGAATATTTTATCAGATTTAATAAGAATTTAGTAGAATTATATATATTTTAGAATATTTTGGATTATCACTGTTTTGAGAGAAGCGAGCACTAAAAAGTCAAAAATAAAACAGCGAGACCGGGTCAACATAAGTGAAGCCAGTCGGATTCTTGCTGTCAGTGAACAGGCTCTACGTCAATGGACCGATGAAGGCAAGATTAAGGCTTTCATAACCCCCGGTGGTCATCGCCGCTATTCACGCTTAGAGTTGAACCGATTTATTAATCAGAACAGGAAGATGCTGGGTCTAAAAGACCTGGTGACCGACCTGGAGCATGTTGTTCCGGTTCTTCATGATACGGCTACTAATTATTTACGTTCAACTTCATGGCAAGGCCAGTTGGATCCGGAATCCCAGAAATATCTAGCTTCTCTAGGACGTCGTCTTCTGGCACTGATAATAAAAAGCGTTTCAGAGGCTTCCTGGCAGGCAGAGATCTCTAAAGAGGTACAGGAAGTCGGGGCTGATTTCGGTCGGATTCTTGCCCGGCAGGGACTCCCTCTGACCGATGCCGTGCAAACTTTTGTCCAGCATCGTGAGCCAATAATTCAAGTTACCACGGAAATGCTTAAGAAACGTGAGGGGTTCAACCGACGTATTGTTGAAGCCATTCCTATTATAAACAATGCCATGGATGAGGCTCTAGTTTCCCTGGTCACCGCCCACCAGCAACAACGAAGAACCACCCGGAAGAAAAAAGAAGGCAAACTGGAATGATGCTTATGTCCCTTTGACTCCGCTATACCGGTTTGCCTGTGCGGTACCTCTATTACATTCGACCAATAATTTGAGGAGGCATTTAATGCAAAAAAGAAGATTATCCCCCGGATTTAGTAACCGAGTGAAACGGTGTTTTCCTAACGTGAGAAATACCGCTCTGCTGCTATTGCTGGTTTCCGTAATCGGTCTGATGACCACAGCCTGCTCGGGCACGGAAACTACCTCAACCACCACTACCACAACTCCCACCGGTATGCATACCAGCTATCCGCTAACCATAACCGATATCCTCGAACGTACCGTAACGCTAAATCAAAAGCCATCCCGTATTGTCACCGTACATCCGACCGCTACCGAGACACTGTACCGGGTCGGCGGCATTGCCATCGGGCGTGATACCGGCTCCAAGTACCCTCCGGAAGCCCAATCTTTACCGACCATCGGTGGTTCCTACAATCCCAGCGCGGAGGCCGTGGCAGCCTTGAATCCCGATCTTATTATCCTCGAGGCTTTAACCCAGGCAACACTTTTACCCACCTTTGAGAAACTCGGTGTGCCTGTCATCGCGGTGCGTGCCGCCTCTCTGGACGACATCAAACAGGGGCTCATTCTTGTGGGGCAAGTTATCGATATGAATGAAGCGGCTGCCCAGGCTATCACTCAGATTGAAAGCAGAATCGAAGCTGCTCAAAATACTACCCGCGCCGGGAGAAGCGTCCTTATCATTATCGGTGACGCCAACCGGAATATATATGCTGCCAAGCCTGATTCGTATCCCGGCACTTTGTTAGACCTGCTGGGACAGGAAAATCTGGCGGAGGGTCTTCCCGAATCCGGACCTTACCCTGGGTTTGCTACTTACACAGGAGAACAGGCTTTGACCGCTAATCCGGATGCGGTTTTCGCGATTTCTCCAGCACCGGCGCCGGCACCCAAATTATCGGAAATGTTGCCTATGGTTCCCGGATTTAACAACATGGAAATAGTCAAGGCGGGAAAGGTCAAGGAACTCGACCCGGCGTTATTCTTGCAGGCACAGGGACCGCGCATTGCCGACGCTGTCGAGCAACTGGCCAGCTACCTGAATGAGGTTGCCCCTTGAAGCGAGTCCCGTGGGTGGCGGTAGCTCTGTGTCTCCTTCTGGTGATAGGAGTGTTTATCGGCATCGCCATGGGACCTGTCAAGCTCGAATTCCATCGGCTTGTTGAGACCATATTGGGGCACGGTGATACCGCGGCTAAAATGCTAATATGGGATTTACGGCTGCCGCGCGTAGCTGCCGCCCTCCTGGTAGGAGCGTGTCTGGGGATTGCGGGATATTTGCTCCAGACTTCTACCCGGAATCCCCTGGGTGACCCCCTGCTTTTCGGTCTTGGAGGAGGTGCCGCGGTTATACAAGCCCTGGCGATGGCCGGAATTGTTGGAATGGGGACGTGGGGACTTTACGCGCTATCAGTTATGGCTTCCCTGGTTGGGGCGGCGATTATCACCTTTTTTGCCTCGCGCCAGGGCGTATCTCCCGCACGTCTGGCACTGATAGGGGTATCTTTATCCGCACTGACGGCAGCAATCGCCACCGGTGCACTGGCGGGAGCCAGGGTCTTTGGTGTGCAATCTCTGAATTTTGTTGGAGGTAGTCTGGCCAACCGTGGCTGGCAGGACATTTTTCCGGCGCTTCCTTTTTTGGGGTTGGGGCTACTCGTGGCGATACCCATACTCGGTAACCTCAACGTGCTAGCCTTGGGAGACCAGGTAGCAGGCAATCTGGGAGCTGAGCCTGGGCGCACCCGGGCGGTAGCCGTGGCCTCGTCCGGGATACTCGGCGGGACAGCTGTAGCCGTAGCCGGACTGGTGGGCTTTGTAGGGCTGCTGGTGCCCCACGTTACCCGGCTCCTGGTAGGACACGATGTCCGGTCGGCATTTATAATATCGATACTACTGGGTGCCAGCGTGGTGCTTTTTGCCGACCAGGTGGCTCGTCTGGCTTTCATGCCCTCGGAAGTACCCATCGGTATGATTACCGCTCTTCTGGGAGCTCCCTTGATGATATTCGTGGCGAGGCGAATCCAGTGGAATTGACATTGACTGGGATATCCTACGTCCGGCGCGAAAAAGCCATCTTGAGTGATGTGTCTGCCGTTGTTCCCAGTAGTGGTCTTACATGTTTACTGGGGACTAACGGTGCCGGTAAGACTACGCTTTTGCGTATCCTCTCCGGAGAACTGAAGTCAACTTCAGGCAAGTATTATATCGGGGATATTGATGCCTCGGCGCTTTCACAAAGAGAACTGGCCAAATACTTTGCCATCATCCCGCAGAATGCTCCCATTCCCCCGTACCTGACCGTTAGGGAAATGGTGGGGCTCGGACGATTTCAACCACGCGGTTTTTCAAAGTGGCATCTATCCAGCCAGGACCGGACGAACATTGATGCCTGCCTTGTCCGTTGCCAGATTGATAAACTCGGAGACCGCCGCCTGGATGAACTCTCGGGTGGCGAGCAGAAACGTGCCTGGCTGGCGTTAGGTCTGGCTCCCGATAAAAAATTCATAATGCTTGATGAAACCCTGGAGGGTATGGATATTTTTGTGAAACGTACCTTCTTTCAACTTCTAAAGGACATCGCCTCGCAGGATAAAAGTATTTTACTCACCTCTCATGACCTCGACATGGTCAATGAGTTTGCCGATAAAATCATCGTGCTTATTGGAGGCAAAGTCATTTTCGAAGGTCCTCCCGATTCCAACCTGCAGAGGTTGCTTTCTGATACTCCAGAAAGCACATAGGTATGGGAACTTCGTTTTCAATTTTCATTTCTATCATTTGTTCGACCGTCCCGTTTGAATAAGACTCTCCAGCTAATAGTCTGTTAGACCGTTTAAAAACCTTTTTGACCAACTGTCTCCAAAGGTCTGTTCTCATATAGGCTAAGTTTGGTTGAGTTCAAAAAGGTAATTATTTTTCCGGCTCAATAAAATTTTACTACTAAAATAATAATTATCCTTTATTCCCATGTCAATATGTCTACGAGAGACTTTTGTCTTTGGCTTGAATTCCGGGGTAAGGTCAACCCTGTCCAACATCAATAAAGTGAACATTTAGCTCAAAAACAGGCTGAGTGGTGGGTTCAAAAGTAGTTGTTGGTTCTTCATGAGTAGGAGTTGTTACAGTCTGAGAGGATTGAGATGTGCTTGTTTGGAGATTACAACTAGTAAAAAGTAGTAACGCGCAGAGTATGACGACAAATACAAAATACTTTCTCATCCGTGGTTAAATCTTAATTCTGAGTGAGGTAATTGTCAATCAAGCAAGCCATCTGCTTTCTCTCGTGCTACACATAGAATTATGTAAAAATCACCGCTTTATATGTGGCCGTATGAATAGCCAGATTCCTATGGCAAAATGATATGTCAGTGGGTGGGCGCCTTATTTATTCGATCACCCTAAAAGTATTTATCATTATGTGATTCAACAAACCGACAGATTGGGATTTCACTTTTTACTTTCTTGTTACCTATAGTCTGAATTAAAGTGCCGATAAGCTTATTGCCTTATCTTATGAGTGTAGCCATTATTGCATCTTGAGGAATGGAGAAGACCATTAGTTTGCTTTAGGGCATATAAATACATTATTCTTGATAACGCGTGTAATACTATTAAGGCTGCCTCGTATATTCAAATAGGCAGCCTGGAATAATCAGGATGCAAACAACCAAGCGAGTATCGAGTAAACAGGAGGTCTTTGCGGAGCTCTACGACGAGTTTATGCCGAAAGTGTTCCGGTATATACGTTATAAGGTGAACGATCAGCAGATAACAGAGGATTTGACTTCTACGGTATTTGAGAAGGCACTGGTCAGTTTTGAAAGGTACAGCAGTGATAAGGGGGCCTTTTCGACCTGGATATTCTCAATAACCCGCAACACGTTAATCGATTATTATCGGACTAATAAGATGAGACAGCAGGTATCTTTGGACGAAGCTGTCGAAGTGCCGTCACGAGAGCCGTCTCCTCAAGACGAGGCAGAGAAGAAGGCTGAGCAGGAATGTTTGCGGGGCTGCCTGTTAAGGCTTCCTGAAGACGACCAGGAAATCATCCGGCTCAAGTTCGCCGCTGAGTTCAATAATCGGCAGATTGCCAAGATGCTGGGACTATCCGAGTCTAATGTAGGGGTTAGGCTCTTTCGGGCTGTGAAGAAGTTGAGAGAGGATTTCCATGAATCCTGGAATGGATGAAAAGAACAGAAAAGAAATGGAGTTTGCCGAACACGTCGACAACGTCCTCGCCGGCAAAGAAGCCAAAATCGATGAGGCGATGGATGAGGATTATCGCTCGAACATCGATTTTGCCAAGAAGATAATCGAGTGTCGCGGGGAACCATCTGCCTCTTTCCAAGAAGGGCTCAAGAAACGCCTGCTCTCGAAACTGGCTGAGAAAGAAGTCGCCGAAACTCAGCGGCGCTCGGAATCTATATCGTTTTGGGATTGGCTAAAGAATCTAGTTCCTCAAAGCCCTGCCTGGCGTACTGTTGCAGTAACAGTCACAGTAGCTGTATTGACTCTGGTGGTAGTGTGGAGAATCGGATTGTTTTCCCCTGGTGAAGGCCCAATTGTGACGGGTCCATTAGGACCTACTGTATCGGTGGAAACGCGAGCATATACTGTGAAAACAGTCTACACAACGGGTGAAGAGATAGATATCCGATTTACCTTCGAGAACATCGCTGATGAGACATTCACATTCCCCTTCCCTCCTGAAATCAGGATAGGAGACTTGGGTATTGAGGTGGTGCGGGCATTCGATGTTGGGCAGGGTACCATGACGTTAGCTCCAAGACAACCTGAGGACTATGATTTAACCTGGAACCAGAAGGATGATACCGGGAAACAAGTGCCTCCTGGGGACTATCAGATCATAATACCAAACATCCAACTTGGAGAAGGTAAGGGCGTGGTCAGCCTTGTCGATTCCCCCATATTAACTATCTCGAATAATCCCTAGTCGGGATACCTCATAAGTCCGTTAGATCTACACTGATTAATCCTATGCTTAAGACATCACGATTATAGAATAGACACGTGAAGACATTCACTGCGTTCATAGTTGTTGGCTGGCTACCAACCTAAATAAATATCCTAATATTGAAACTTTCCTTGTAATACTCTTTTTGTTTCTCCGTATATATGGTTAGGAACGAAAAAATAAAAAGGAGGAACGAAAATGAAAGTCAAAATCCTGGTAACCATCGCACTATTACTCGCCCTAATCTCCGCTGCTGCCTGCACTGCCGCTAGCGCAGCAACAGCAGACAAAACCGAACAAGGTGTGAAAGAAATCGCCATCGCCACTTCAGATGAATTTGACCAGAACCAACATATACGGAAAGAGGTAGAAATCGCCAAGGGAAACACTCTGGTGGTCACGCTCTTTTCCAATGGGACTACGGGTTTCAGTTGGGATGAAAATGCCCAGATAGCGGATACTGGCATTATTCAGCAGTTGAAGCATGAATACATTGGCGCAGAAACCAACATGCCAGGCGCTCCTGGTGCGGAACAATGGACCTTCGAGGCAGTAAATACTGGTACGACCACTGTACACCTTGAATATAGCCGGCCGTGGGAAGGTGGGGAAAAAGGTGTGTGGACATTTGATCTGACCGTGACTGTGAAATAGAGGTCAACTATAAGTAGTGAAGTTAGTAAGACCCGAGCATATGCTCGGGTCTTATCTTATTCTGCTTCCTATGTGACGTTAGGAGTAAAGGTAACATTCTACTAAACTGTTAAGCCCCGGTGAAAATTGGGAAGTCTGAGTTCTTGTACTATGATTGGCCAAGTGAAAAAAGGCTGTGGGTATTGTAGCCAGATGAGAAACTTAGAGAAGATACCGAATGAAATGCTGAGTGAAGTAAAAAATAAAGCTGGATACTTTTTTCGGGTATCCAGCTTTATTTGTCTTTAGCTATCAGTGACATCTACCTCCTCTCTATCCGAAGATCGGGATATATTTTAGTTTGTAGCTTTTGCCATTGCAACTTTCTTTGCCTTCTTGGCTACCCTTGCCTCACGGACTGCTAACACAATACCACCGATGTTAATGTACCAAACGAAAGCTGCTGGGAAGAGGATTACCGGTATTGCTATCACCAGGGCTACTACGATTTGCCATTCCATCTTATTTACCTCCTTTTGTTATTTCCAATATAATCTTACAATTTCTAAAACGAAACCGACTTCCGCTATCATACTTATTTGGGATATCTCTAAACACCTAATATCAATACAATCAATAGGGTCAATATGCTTACTGCAATTATCTAAAATCTGGTTCAATCTCAGCCGCTGCTACTCCGTTTTTTAAAGAATTATGACTTTCTCCCTGGGAGGATTACCCCGAAATTAGCTTGTTCTTGAAATTTCACCTTCTGACTAATTGTTAAATGATCGCATATTCCGTTCGCCTGTCGAGGACAACTACCGCGCTCCGAGATGGAGGTTGACAACCAGGTATCATAGATATATTATCTGATTTACAAAAGCGATGAGGGACAGGACTACCTCATTGCGAATTGAAATGGGAAATCCCAATTAAGACGTTTTTTCCCAAAGAATAAGAGTTCAATATAATAATTCGGGAGTTGATGGGATGAGGAAGGGCACGATAATCGTAAACAATTATGACGGTTAAAAGTGCCTTTTTGCATTTTAATAGATATTCGGTAGGTAAAACATGAGCTAAGAAAGGGGTGTAATCCTTAGTAAGAAGAAGAGACGTGGGTATACAAATAGTAAGAAATATGACTAACGGAGCTAGTGAAATTTTTAAATGAGGCAAGGGAGGCAAAATTACCATGAAGACCGATGCAGAACTACAGCAGGATGTCATGAGTGAGCTTAAATGGGAACCAACTATCATCAAAGCGGCGGAGATTGGGGTCGGCGTTACGGACGGTGTGGTGACGTTGAGCGGCTATGTAGACACCTACGGCGAGAAGTGGTCTGCCGAGCGCGCCGCTGCGCGGGTCTTTGGTGTCAAGGCGGTGGCGGATGAACTCCAGGTCAGTTTGCCTGATGTTTTTCAACGCCCGGATGAGGATATTGCCCAGGCGGCGGCAAATGCCCTCCAATGGAATATCTGGTTAACCCACATGGTCGACCGCATCGAAGTAGTGGTTGAGAATGGCTGGATTACTCTAAGTGGCGACGTAGACTGGTTGTACCAGAAGGACACTGCCGGGGATACTGTGCGCAAACTGTTAGGGGTGCGAGGGCTTAGCAATGATATAGCTGTCGCGCCGAGATCGCCGATAACAGTGAATGCGCAGGATATAAAGGACAAAATTGAAAGCGCATTTCAGCGCAATGCTTTGCTTGATTCGCGGCGAATCACAGTAGAAATTCGCGGCGGTAAGGTGATTCTCAGGGGGAGTGTACGCAACTGGGCAGAAAGAGAACAAGTCGAGCGGGCAGCTTCTGCCGCACCAGGCGTGTTCGATATCGAGAGCCATATCATAATTAATCCCTAGTCCAATCATTATAATGGCTATCTTAAGCCAGTTAAACTAACGGGCTTGTCCCAGGGGCTGGTTAACCCCCCCCCATCTCCTGAAATGGCGTCGCCTGGAACTTGTGCTGCTGACGGAAATCCTCGTAGAATTAAGGAAGCTGAAAGTGAAAATTACCACTGTACGAACATCGGGATATGATTCCTGCGGTGCGCAGGTATGTTTACCATTTTCGTTCTCCATTTAATAAATCAAGAACATAGGGAAGAACACGTGGACTTAAAATAGGCATCTATCCTTTTTACCCATTTTGCCTACCAAAATACAATTAGTGCCAAATTAGTGCCATCAATAAGAAAAGCCCCTATGCTGGTTACGGCAAAAGGGCTTATATAGTTTCAAATTATAGTGGGTGGTGCAGGACTCAAACCTGCGACATCCTGCGTGTAAAGCAGGTGCTTTTCATTGCGTAGTCACAATTGCACCCTGCCATTTAGCTTAAGAATTGGTACCAGCGCGATTAAATAAGTTGTAAGGATAATTTTATTTCAATCTTGCGGTAACGATAAATCGGACCGGGGGGAGAGAGGAGAGTCGAACTCCCCATATAGAAAGCTATAAAGGTTCCTTTTTTGCGCTATGATTTATGTTTAGACCTTAGGCGTGAAATTGACTGGACCGCTTGAACTCAAAGAAATGGAATATATCGAAAGAAGGGGGCTAAAGCGTTAATCAAGCCTCTTCTATAATTACACAATATAAGCAATCATAAATATATTGTGGTAGAATAACGGAAATATTGATGTAGAAGGAGGGACAACCAATGGGAAAAACCTATTCGATAAAAATTGATGCCTATTCTCATATTTCACCACCTAGATATACAGAGGTGCTCCGAAAAGATCATCCGGGTTTTTATAACAATATGTTAGGTCCTGCAGTTCCATTGTATGACATGGATCAGAGATTCCGGATAATGGATACGTATGAGGGTATAAAGCAGGTGCTGACCATTGGTCCGGTTCCTTCATTGGAATCCTTCGCAGATCCCCAACAATCGGTAGAATTGGCAAAGCTGGCTAATGATGAGATGGCGGAATTAATCCTGAAATACCGTGATAGATTCCTCGCGGCTATTGCCTTGCTTCCCATGAATAACATCGAAGCCGCGTTGAAAGAGACCGACCGGACTATTACAGAACTTGGCTTCAGAGGAATCTACGTACACAGCAATATCAACGGGAAGCCCCTGGATTCTCCAGAATTCCTGCCGCTTTTCGAGAAGATGGCAAAATACAATCTGCCTATATACATTCATCCCTGGAGGAGTGATGAATTCGCCGACTATCAAACAGAAAATGTATCGAAGTACGGGATAGCCAGTACTTTCGGCTGGCCATATGAGACTACAGCGGCGATGACACGACTGGTATTTAGTGGGATTTTGGAAAAGTACCCGAACTTGAAGGTAGTTACCCATCACTGCGGCGGGATGGTCCCTTATTATGAACAAAGAATCATCCAGCATTATGATTTGCATGAAAGAAATCCTCGTGCGGAATACTTTCAGGACCTCACTAAAGCCCCGATCGAATACTATAAGATGTTTTACAATGATACGGCGATTCATGGTAATACCCCGGCCTTGATGTTAGCCTACCATTTTTGGGGCGCTGACCATATAATGTTCGGGGCTGATATGCCTCTTGGTGATTACTATTTTGGTAATAGAAGTTATCGACAGACTATCAACGCAATCGAAGCCATGGATATCACTGACGATGAGAAAAACAAAATATTCGTGGATAATGCTGTAAACCTTCTTAGAATAACGGTTTGAGATAATCAACGTATTGACCTGCCCCGATAATTTGGTTCCTTTCTACTTCATGATTTTATGCCTAATCCTCAGGCGGGAAATTAACCAGACCTTTTTAAGCTTCCATATAGCTTGACTAATAATATTCATTCAACATAGACTGTAGTGACCATCTCACTATGGTGGATAATTCCTCATGAAGTACCAGAATTATCAAATTCTGAACGATTCCACATAGCCAATACTATTAGGTGGTCTTTAGAAAAAAGGAGGTAATGGAGCAAGTTTAAGTTAAATCAGGGATCTGACTTGTACTACCCGGTTTGAATATGGTCTATAGGAGGTTAACATGGTCGGAGCTAATAATAAACCAGAATTCAGTTATAAGATGAAGGTAGAGAAGAATTTGATGGTGCCCATGCGTGACGGAGTACGTGTGGCAGTTGATATTTATCGCCCGGATACGCCTGACAAGATCCCCGCTCTGCTTGGCATGAGTCCCTACGGTAAGGCAATACAGACATTACCATATCCTTTTCCACAGCCTGCGCCGGACTATACTAACGATTTTAAAATGGCATTGTGGGATGGCAATATTGAGGCAGGATCAACCAACGAAATTCTGGCTAGGGGCTATGCTCATGTTATCGGGGACTTGCGAGGTTCAGGGCACTCGGAGGGAGAGGATACTGGCGATACGAAGCAGGAAGGTCAGGACTACCACGATGTTGTCGAGTGGCTTGCTGAACAGCCCTGGTGTGACGGAAACATCGGCGGTATAGGCATGTCTTACTTTGCCATGACTCAAGTTGCCGCAGCCTTGGAACAACCGCCTCATCTGAAAGCTATCGCTCCCTTTTTCTGGCACGAGAGAATGCTCTCCACCAATGGCATCATCAATCCGAATCATTTCTGGTTGTACGATGGTCGCGATGGCACCAGTGGCTATGCACCTAAAAATGTAGTTTCAAGATTGGTGAAGACTGTGCCTAAAGCCGATCTGGAGAGGCTGGTGCAAAATACCCTGGATATGAACCCAGACCTACCTTATGACGCCCGCTTGTGGAAGTTATTGATTTATCCAAATAAAAATCCCCTCTGTTTTGACCACTTGGTTGAACAGTTCAATCCGGAGTATTTTGGTAAGTGGGTTAGGCCTAACTACGGCGAAAAGATAAAGATACCGGTCTTGCTGGGCGCTTTTGGACCACACTCAGGATTTGGTTTGTATCAACAGCTGAAGTCACCTAAAAAACTTGTTATGTGGTCACCCCAGGAATACGAACCACGGCCCTGGCGGACGGGTATTGATATTGTACTCAGGTGGTATGACCACTGGTTAAAAGGCATCGACACTGGTATCATGGATGAGCCTCCCATCAAACTCTTTCTCATGGGAGCTAACCAGTGGCGCTATGAAAACGAATGGCCACTTTCAAGAACTGAAAAGACGGAATATTTCCTTCGCACCTGGGAACGATTATCACCGGAACCTGAAGTAGAAAACAATTTTCCCGACTGCTACCTGCAGGAACCAATCTTTGTGTCAGCCAAGAGAGGGTCGCTTAAGTATCTGTCAGATCCTTTGCCTGAAGATCTGGAGGTCACAGGCACGGTCTTCGTCTATTTATATGCTGCCATAGACCAGGATGATACCAACTGGAGAGTGCGTATTTTCGATGTGAATGAGAGTGGTGTCGAAACCACCTCCCCGCACTCTATTACCGAAGCATGGCTTAGAGCATCTTACCGGGGACTCGATAAAGAAGCGTCTACGCCTAATCGACCGGTCCTCAGCGGTAAACCGGAACCCGTGGTACCGGGTGAAATATATGAATATGTTTTTACATTGCCAGAGATGTGCAATGTATTTAAAGCCGGGCACCGCATTAAACTAGACATTTCAAGTATGAGTTCTGGCAAAGATCAGGATGCCCATACATCGTCCTACGTTCTCTCTATTAGCAGGACGACGGTTCATAAAATTTACCGTGACAGCGAACACAAGTCACGTGTGGTACTGCCCGTCATTCCGAAAAGCTAAAGTAGTTGATGAACTTAATGTAGGAAAGAAGCATTACGAACGGATTTGAGGACACAGAATACCGGATATCAGGTTTATCCGGCATTCTCAGTATTATCGCAGATTATGGACATTGTTATCCTTTCGCGTACCTGTGAAAGAGACTTCCCCTCACAGAGCATGTATTTTAATGTGGAGTTAAACCATAGAAAGTAATCTTACCAAGAAATCGACTTTTATGTGTTTAGTGCACACCGGAGTAGCGATCAGCGATATGAACAAGACTATCGAAGGTTTGTAACGTAATTAAACAAGATATTAAAAAGTTACCCAGACCAGTGTTTATGCATCCTTGTAGGGGGCTTTCAATTCCCAAAGTCATGAATATGTAACCAATATTTTGGTGATTTCATTGTTTCTCTACGTAGAAATCAATATAATTGAGAAAAATATAATAGAAATTGTACGCCTTTTCCTCTCTAGGGATACTAAGACCTCTTAAAGACTATAAGAATATTTAGGACCGGAGGATATGAATAAGACTGCCCAGCTTGTCACTATCACCTGCACTGTGCCTGACGAGTTGAGAGCTCCTGAAAAGATTAATGTCAGCACAAATAAAAGATACAGGATGGAGGGCTAACGTGGAAACGATGTCGCGAGAAGAACGTAATGAAATTTTAATCGAGCTTGAGGCTACCCGGACTAAGCTAGCGAAACTTGAGAAGAAGGCAAACGCGGGAGGATATAGGGCAATGTGGTGGCTTACCAAGCGTCAAAGGACGGAGGAGGAGAAGAAGCTCTTCAGTGAGAAACATTTTGATGACCTGCCTGGAAGCAGTCTTCCCGAAGGGATATTGGTTGAAAAAAATGTCCCTGTCGAAATGAGTGACGGCGTTAAACTGGCAGCCAATGTTTTCCGTCCGAATAAGCCTGGCAGGTTCCCTGTAATCATGGCGTTTACTCCCTTCAGCAAAGACTATTACGGCCAGCACGACAACTTTGGCTGTTCAGTAATGACTCCCTTCGAGGGACCGGATCCGGGCTTCTGGGTGCCCAGTGGCTATGTTGTAGTCCACGTTGATGAAAGAGGGAGCGGCAGGTCTCCAGGTATGGGGATCGGTGGGGCATACGACCTCTATGATGGAGTTGAGTGGGCTGGCGAACAGGAGTGGAGTAATGGAAACGTCGGTATGTTGGGGCATTCCGCTCTGGCGATGCGACAATGGGAGGTAGCCTCTATGGAGGAGCCACCACCACACTTGAAAGCCATCATTCCCTGGGGAGGATATACCGACGCAGCCAGAGAAAACAACTACCTTGGAGGTATTCCCGAAACGGAATTTAGAGCTGGTCGCGGTGAGAACTTACCTTTATGGCAGAAGGATTTCCGACCCAAAGAGAGACCGCGCCTAAGCCGTTATCTACAACCATCACCCTCAGTAATTCTGAACCCGCCGAGACTGGAAAATATAAAGCTGCCGATGCTTGTCGGTTCCAGCTGGATAGACTATTATGCCCACGTGCAAGGGACTTTCCGAGGCTGGTTAAGGGCATCTTCCCAATACAAGTGGCTCTACACCTACAGTTTGCGAAAATGGCAAGGGCTCTACACTCCGATGGAGGCACGGGATATGCAGCGGAAATTCTTCGATTATTTTTTAAAAGGCATTGATAGCGGAATATTGGAAACGCCGCGAGTTCGCCTATCAGTACAGGACAAGCTATTGGATTACAAAGTCCGCTATGAAAAGGATTTCCCCCTCCCGCGGACAGAGTACAAACATTTTTATCTGGACGCCCGCAATGGCAGCCTGAATTCCGATAAGCCTAAGGTGGAAGGCAAGGTATCTTACGATTCGGCCATATCTCCCGTGAGTCAGATTCTTTCCCAAGAAAGTAAAGTCGGGCCTGAGGGCAAAACATCCTTCCAGATAACCTTTAAGGAGGACATCGAACTAATCGGATTTTTTAAACTAAAGCTCTGGGTTTCTCCCGAGGACGCCAATGACATGGATCTTTTTGTGACCCTGAGAAAGTTTAACACTGACGGGCATGAGGTATGTTTTGACTGCGATGCCGCGCCGGGGCGGGCGCCTGTGGCCCGGGGATGGCTGCGGCTATCCAAAAGGCAACTGGATGAAGAACTATCTCGAGAGTGGATGCCAGTCCAGAAGTCGGTCACTCCTGGTGAACCTGAACAGAGGATTAACTCAGGCGAGATAGTCCCGTGCGAAATAGCTATATGGCCGACAAGCGCCTTGTTTCATGTCGGTGAAAAATTGGTAGTCGATATATCCGGGAAATACGGAGTAAAAGATGACCTTCTCAAGGGTTTCAACAAACTGGTGAACGCTGGCAGGCACTCAATCTATACCGGGGGAAGGTATGATTCTTATCTCCTGGTGCCCCTAATCCCAGAAGCAAGAAGTTATAGCATTTTCGGCGGCAGGAAGGTGGCTGAAGATGGGAGTCTTCCTCTATGAGATCCTGGCTTTACTTGAAAACATGTTCGAACCTGTCCGTGTTCATAGATCATTTCCGTCCAGTATGTCACATTCTGAGTGATTGTTCCGTATTTATAAAAAGGTCCGGTCAGTTCCACACCTGAGGTATAGGCATAAAATCAAGGTGAAAAAAAGGAATGGTTTTATCTAATCGGCAATAAGCGATCTAAAGTGACTTAGTATTTCCGATCTTCAAAAATTGGCCAAGATAAGAATAGGCAGGATGCCACCAGCCCAATTTGCCGTACGGCGGCGAATGGGAGGGGACACGTACCGACCTTTACCGTATTCTCCCCTGGTAGAGCCCGCCTATACTAAAGAGGAGGGAACTTCGTAATAACTTCACAAGACTCTTTCTACTAATCGAATTATCCGAAATCTCCATATCTTTTACTTGCTCTTAGTTCTTACTACACCCTGATGCAGGCTACCTGGTGTTCACCGCCGATTTCGCGGAGTGGTGGCACTTCCTGACTGCATTCGGGAGTGGCCATGAAACAGCGAGTATGAAAGCTGCAGCCGGAAGGGGGATTCAGGGGGC
>Ga0315537_1000062_pt1 | contig 63697 bp, 62 predicted proteins | sample SalMarSW160270MG_FD_203091 | JGI IMG/M metagenome (GOLD analysis project Ga0315537, IMG submission 203091) | Salt marsh sediment microbial communities from the Plum Island Ecosystem LTER, Massachusetts, United States - Salt Marsh Sediment SW1602-70 ... | reverse complement strand
GAAACAGATAGGTTATCTTTCGAGTGAGCTTGTCTATAACGACGGGCTGGGCGGCGTGGACCACGACTGGTCGCACGTTGTCTTCGGCGTGGGGACAAAAATGCAGTTCGGACAGGTTAGATTCGAACCGAAACTCAGGTATCAAATATCGTTCGAAGAGTCTGTCAACGACGAAGACGAGCTGTGGGGAGGAGCCAGCATTTCATACAGATTCTGATTCTACCTTATCCTCTGTTGACACCGGGTACGGGGACTATCGAGGGGATAACGGTCGAATTTTGTCCCTGTCTTGAAGACCATATGGGAAAAAATTGTTGTTGATTGGCAGGGTGGATTAGATAGAATACGGAGGTTTTACGAAACTTTTAAGACCTCTTTGAGGGAGGTAAAACTATGGGGAAAACCCAAATCACACGAGCCGCTAACGCACGGCGGGGAAATACCGGAGTCTTTTTAGTTATAGTCATCGCTGTTTTGTTTGCAGCGGTATACTGGTTTGTCATTCGGACGGGTAAAAATGTGCCGGACCCTGATACTGCGCAGGGGCTGCCAGTGTGGCGCGAATGGAAGATTCGCGAGAAATCGACTGCAGAAGATGTCCCGTTCAATGAGCAGCAGCAAAAAATTGCAAAGGCGCTTGAGTACGAAGCGTATGTCAAGGACCCGAATAACGACGAGGACCGGGGCGAGGTGAGTATATTTATTTCACCCGACAGAATGGCTGGGGCAGGCTGGTCCGGCAACTACTACAAGAAGAAGAAAATAAATTGTGAAGTTCACGGCGGCTTGTGTGAAGGCAGGGTATATCCGGGAAAGGTATACCGCGATGGGGACATCGAGGACAATTCGAGACTGTATTTTTTGACGAAGGGCAAGTTCATTCTTCACGAGGCGGACTTTCAGAATACGTCAAGATATAAAATCCGTACGGGGGCGGTTTATATTCGCGGCTGGGTTAAGCAGGACCTCAGTGCCGAAGGTGATGTTACACTCGTCGGCAATGACGACGTAATAGAGGAATATTCGTGGCAGGCGATGCGCCCACTCAAATAATATTGCCGGTTAGCGCAGTGTGAGGGAGCTTATTGAGCGGGCAGTTAATGCAATCCGGCTTCGGCCTGCAGAATTCTTTGCCCAAGCGCACCAGTTGCGCATGATATTCGTTAAACAGCTTCACGTCAGCAGGCAATTTCGATTCGAAAAGCTGTTGTATGCGGGAGTAGTCTGCACTGTCGTCTATTAGCTTGTGGCGGGAGCAAATGCGGGCGGTATAGGCATCAACGACAAAGACCGGCCGAGCGAACGCATAGAGCAGAATCGAATCAGCAGTCTCCGGGCCGATACCTTTTATGGAAAGCAACTCTGCTCGCAGCCGGTCGGTGCCTACGGTATCTAAATTCTTCAGCCGAAGTTTGTAGTTCTCCGAGAACCAGTCGAGGAAGTTTTTCAGGCGTGTTGCTTTTATATTGAAGTAGCCGGCAGGATGAATCAATCGGGCAAGCTTTGCGGTATGAAGAGCGTGCAGCTTGGCGGGGGTAATCAGGCGGGCGGCTTTGAGGTTTACAATGGCCTTTTCGACGTTGGACCAGTTTGTGTTCTGGGTGAGAATCGCGCCGACGATGATTTCGAACTGGGTATCGCCCGGCCACCAGTGCTGCGGCCCGAACCGGGAAAACAGCAGGTCGTAAATTTCAGTCAAGCGCCTGGATACAGCCATCACATTACCCTGTTAAAAAGCAGGATTATAGCAGCGATTATGGCAAAGTCGTATTACGTATTGCGTTGGCAAGCTGTCAGATTGGCGAAGTAAAATGGGATATGGCTGCCAAAAGTGGTGAAGAGAAATGGGACTGGCCGGGGTGGCGGGAGCCGTTCCTTGACTTAACCTCTTGTCATCAAAGGGCTTAAGATGGCAGATCAATAGCATGGTGGCGTTTGCGGCGTTAATGGTATATTATTTGCAGCCTATACTGGATTGTGGATGATAACAAGACCGAGTTTTGTTGATTTATAAAGGAGAACGGGAATATGGCGGTCAAAGACTTGGCGTTTGAAGTAGAGGCGAGACGTGCCTTGTTGAAGGGAGTCGAGAAACTGGCGGCGGCGGTGAAGTCGACGTTGGGGCCGAGAGGGCGAAATGCGATTATCGATAAGAGTTGGGGCGGGCCGACCATAACAAAAGACGGCGTCACCGTTGCCGAAGAAATCGACCTTGTCGACAAGGCGGAGAATATGGGGGCAAAGCTGGTGAAGGAGGCGGCGAGCAAGACGTCGAAGATAGCTGGCGACGGGACTACAACGGCGACGGTATTGACGGAGGCGATGTATAAGGAGGCGTTTCGTAACTTAGCCGCCGGCGCCGATGCGATGGCACTGAATCGCGGGATGCAGGAGGCGGCGAAGGCGGTGGTCGAGAAGCTCAAAGACCTGGCCAAGCCGGTGGATATCAGCAAACGGACGGATATTGTTAACGTGGCGTCGATATCGGCAAATAACGATACCGAGATAGGCAATAAAATGGCGGATGCCTTTCAGCGGTTAGGCAAGGACGGGGTGATAACAGTTGAGGAAGGCAAAGGCCTGGCGACAACGGTGGATTTTGTGGAGGGGATGCAGTTCGACAGAGGGTACCTCTCGCCTCATTTCGTGACGAATCCGGACAGTATGACGTGCGAATTGGAGAGGCCGTTAATACTGGTTTATGAGGACAAGATAAGCAGCGTGGCGAAATTAGTGCCTGTACTGGAGAAAGCGGCGAAAGCGAAACGGCCGTTGCTGATTATCGCCGAAGACGTCGAGAGCGAGGCGCTGGCGACATTGGTTGTCAACAAGCTAAAAGGTATTATCAGCTGTGCGGCGGTCAAGGCGCCGGGCTATGGCGACAGACGCAAGGCGATGCTGGAGGATATCGCCATACTGACCGGAGCTGAGGCGATATTTAAGGATTTGGGTGTGCAGCTTGAGAGCATCGGCGCCAAACAGCTTGGGCAGGCAAAAAAGGTGACGATTGACAATGACAATACGATTATCGTCGAAGGGGCCGGCAGCGAGAGTGCGATTAAGGGCAGGATTAAGCAGATACAGGACGAGATAGAAAAAAACACCAGCGACTACGACAAAGAAAAGCTGCAGGAACGATTGGCCAAGCTGACGGGCGGGGTGGCGCAGATAAACGTCGGCGGAGCAAGCGAAGCGGAGATGAAGGAACGAAAGGCACGCATAGAAGATGCGCTTCACGCGACGCGGGCGGCAATAGAAGAAGGAATTGTGCCGGGCGGCGGTGTGGCACTGATTCGGTGCATCGAGGCGGTTAAGAAACTGAAGCTGTCCGGCGATGAGAAAACCGGCGCAGAAATTGTCGCCAAAGCGCTGTCGACGCCTTGCTATTGGATAGCGGCGAACGCCGGGGCGACTGCAAATCTGGTTGTGAGCAAGGTTGCAGAGGGTAAGGGCGCGTTCGGATACAACGCGGATACCGACAAGTATGAGGATTTGATGGAAGCGGGGGTGCTCGACCCATTAAAGGTCACGCGAATTGCGCTCCAGAACGCAGTGAGCATCGCAGGACTTCTGCTGACCACGGATTGCGTTGTTACGGAACAGCCCAAGGACGAGAAGGCCGCTATGCCCGGACAGCCCGGCATGGGTGGCATGGGCGGTATGGGTGGCATGGGCGGAATGATGTAAGAAAGGTACCAGCGTGCAGATGCTTCGCAAGACAATATTGACAGGGGCCCTGGCAGCGTTTGCTTTGGCGATGTCGGGATGCGCTCAGCCAACAACTGTTGAAGATAAAAGCTGGTGCGAATGGACGGTCCAGCAGAAATGGTTCAGCGACGCAAAATTCGGAATGTTCATTCACTGGGGTATTTACTCGGTCCCCGGCGGAGAGTGGGAGGGCAACAGCTACTCCGGCGAGTGGATTATGGAGCAGGCGAAGATACCGGCGGCGGAGTATGAGAAAATCGCGGGTCAGTTCAACCCGGTCAAATTCGACGCTGCTGAATGGGTCAAAATCGCCGAAGACGCCGGGATGAGATACATCACGATAACGAGCAAGCATCACGACGGCTTTGCAATGTTTGATTCGAAGACCAGCGACTATGACATCGTCGACAGGACACCTTACAAGAAAGACGTGCTGAAAATGTTAGCCGACGAATGCGCAAAGCAGAACATGCCGTTATTTTTCTACTACTCGCACTTGGACTGGCACCACCCGGATTATTACCCGCGGGGACAGACCGGACATAACGCGGGCAGGCCCGACAGCGGAGATTTCAACAAATATATCGACTATATGAACGCTCAGATTAGGGAGCTGTGCGGCGGCCATTATGGAAAGCTCGCGGGTATGTGGTTCGACGGATGGTGGGACCAGCAGGTCAGAAAGGGCAGCAAGAAAACTCACGTCGACTGGCGACTAAAAGAGACTTACGACCTGATACACCGCTTGCAGCCGCAGGCGCTTATTGGCAATAACCATCACGAGGCGCCTTTCGAGGGCGAGGATTTTCAGATGTTCGAGAAAGGCGTGCCGGGCAAGGACGTGTTCAGCGAGTCGGGCCACGTATCGCAGTTGCCGCTGGAGAGCTGCGAGACCATGAATCAGTCGTGGGGATATAAAAAGGCCGACAGGAGTTTCAAGAGCAGCAGACAACTCCTCAAATATCTTGTGCGAGCAGCCGGATACAACGCCAACTTCCTTTTGAACGTGGGGCCTATGCCGACGGGCGAGATACAGCCGGAATGCGTGCAGCGGTTGAAAGAGATGGGCGAATGGCTGGCCAAAAACGGCGAGACTATATACGCCACTCGCGGCGGGCCGATGCCGCCACAGAATTGGGGCGTGATGACGCACAGAGCGGACAAGGCATACGTTCACATAATCAAACGGCCGGGACAGGAAAAGCTGCTGCTGCCGGAGACGCAACAGTTAAATGTCAATAAGGCGTACCTGTTTGCGAACGGTAAAAATGTAATATTTGCGAAAGAAGGTAACATTACGCTGGATGTCAAAGGCGTGGTGATCGACAAGGTTGACACGATAGTGGTATTGGAAATCTAAAAGGACACAAAATAGAATCACAGTATATATAAGGAGGTCAGTATGAAGTTAGTACCACTGGATGACAGAGTAATAGTAAAACAATCGGAGGCGGAAGAGAAAAGTTCGGGAGGGATAATACTGCCGGATACCGCGAAGGAAAAGCCGCAAAGAGGAAAGATTGTTTCGGTTGGACCGGGCAAGATGAACGACAACGGCAAACGAAATCCGATGAGCGTGAAGAAAGGCGAAGATGTCATATACGCGAAATACTTAGGTAACGACGTGGAGATTGACGGCGTGAAATATGTGATACTGCATGAGAACGACATACTCGGAGTAATTGAGAAATAACGAAGGATACGGAGAAGGCAATATTAAATTGAGAGGTATACGAATATGGCGAAGCAAATGATGTTTGATGACGCGGCGAGGGGTCAGCTTAAGGAAGGATTGAGTGAGCTGGCTAACGCTGTGAAGGTCACACTGGGACCGACGGGCAAAAACGTGATACTGCAAAAGAGCTGGGGTTCGCCGAAAATTACCAAGGATGGCGTGAGCGTCAGCAAGGAAATCGAGCTTCAGCAGCCCTTCAAGAATATGGGCGCCAAGATGGTCAACCAGGCGGCAAGCAAAACCGGCGACGAGGTCGGCGACGGCACGACAACTGCGACGATTCTGGCCGAGGCGATATACATCGAGGGACTCAAGCACGTCGCGGCGGGCGCTAATCCGATGGCGATACAGCGCGGGATAAGCAGGGCCGTGGAAACAGTCGGTAAATTCATCAAGTCGGTTTCAGTACCGGTGAAGGGTCGCGAAGATATTGCCAAGGTGGCGACCATCAGCGCCAACAACAACCCGGAAGTGGGAAAGCTCCTGGCCGACGCGATGGGAAAAGTCGGCAAAGAAGGGGTCATAGAGATAGAGGAAGGCAGGGGAACTGAAAACGAGGTCAGCGTTGTCGAGGGAATGCAGTTCGACAGGGGATACATATCTCCTTACTTTATGACGAACCCCGAGAGCTTAGAGGCGGTGCTGGAGGATGCATATATACTGCTGCACGAAAAGAAAATATCCAACGTCCGCGAGCTGATACCGCTGTTAGAGAAAGTCGCAAGCGTCGGCAGGCCGATATTCATCGTGGCTGAGGATGTCGAAGGAGAGGCCCTTGCGGCGCTTGTGATAAACCGGCTGCAGGGTGTCTTGAAGGTGTGTGTGGTAAAAGCGCCCGGCTTTGGCGACAGGCGAAAGGCAATGCTGCAGGATATGGCCGTGCTTACCGGTGGGCAGGTGATAAGCGAAGACCTCGGCATAAAACTGGAAAAAATCGAACTGTCGCAGCTTGGACAGGCGAAAAAAATTGTCGTTGATAAGGAAACGACGACAATCATCGAGGGCGGCGGAAGCAAAAAGGACATCACTGCACGCTGTGACCAGATACGAAACCAGATAGAAAAGACAACAAGCAGCTACGACAGGGAGAAACTGCAGGAAAGATTAGCCAAATTGACCGGCGGAGTCGCAGTAGTCAAGGCGGGAGCTGCTACCGAAACGGAAATGAAAGAGAAAAAAGACCTGCTCGAAGATGCACTGCACGCAACGCGGGCTGCAACCGAAGAAGGCGTCGTGGCCGGCGGCGGAGTGGTGTTCCTGCGGGCGATAGCCGAAGTAGAAAAGGCAAAGAGTAAGGCAAAAGGCGAAGAGAAAATCGGGTTCGATATTGTAGCCCAGGCGCTTCGCAAGCCGACGATTCAGATAGCCGAAAACTCCGGCGAGCACGGCGACGTGATAGCGGCCAGGCTGCTTGAGCGATTAGACAAGGAGAAGAACCTCGGCTACGACGCCAACACGGGCGAGCTTATGGATATGGTCAAGGCCGGAATTATCGACCCTGCCAAGGTCGTCAGAACCGCGCTGGAGACGGCTGCCTCGGTCGCGGGACTTATGCTAACGACAAACGTCCTTATAACCGATTTTAAGGAAAAGGACGAAGAGCAGGAGCCGATACCAGGGGCGGTGAGATAGGTTCTGCCGCAGAGAACGCGGTGAAAGTAAAAAGCAAAAGTAAAGAGGATAAAAGCCCCCGGCTTTATGTTGGGGGCTCACGTTAATATGCCAAAACGCGACTATTACGAGGTTCTCGGGGTAGGCAAGACCGCCTCGCCCGATGAGATAAAACGCGCTTATCGGCGAATGGCAATAAAGTATCACCCCGACAAGAATCCCGATAACAAAACCGAAGCTGAGGCAAAGTTCAAAGAGTGCGCAGAGGCGTACGAGGTCCTCAGCGACCCCGAAAAGCGCAAGCGCTATGACCAGTTCGGGCACGAGGGCCTGCGCGGCGTGGGCGTGCGCGATTACTCGCATATGCGCTGGCAGGACATCGGCAGCATTTTCGAGGATATATTCGGCTTCGGCGATTTGGGCGACCTTTTCGGGGTAAGAGGACGAAGAAGCACCAGACGCGGGCCTTCGAGGGGATATGACCTCGAGACGACGGTTGAGCTTGCACTCAATGACATCGCAAAGGGGACCGAGAAGACAATCGAGTTTACGCGGCAGGATTTGTGCGGCGAATGCAACGGTACGGGCAGCGCAAAAGGGTCAAAGCCGGGCGCCTGCCCGACCTGCGGCGGGGCCGGACAGGTGGCCAGAGGCGGCGGGTTCTTCCAAATGGTCTCGACGTGTCCCCAGTGCAGAGGAACAGGTGAGGTTATTACCAATCCCTGCAGGCAGTGCGGCGGAAGCGGGCGGGTCCCGAAAAAACGCGTTGTGAATATCAAGATACCGGCGGGTGTGCACGAAGGACAGGGAGTGCGGGTTGCGGCGGAAGGCGAGCCGGGCAATAATGGCGGGCCGAGAGGCAATTTGTACTGCTACGTGACGATAAAGCCACACGAGTTTCTCGAAAGAGACGGTAACGACCTGATTTCGGTTGTGCCGGTGAGCTTTACTCAGGCGGCGCTCGGCGCCTCGGTCGATGTGCCGAGCTTAAATGGAACAAGGCAGTTGAAAATTCCGGCGGGGACACAGAATGGCAGCATGTTTCGGATAAAGGGGCAGGGACTGCCGGATATTAGAACGCGACGAACGGGAGATGAGCTTGTACACGTGGTAGTCGAGGTGCCGACGAAGCTGAACTCTAAGCAGCAGGAGCTGCTGCGGGAATTTGCAAAGACGGAAAACAAAAGTGTATTCCCAAAGGTGACAGGTTTTGTTGACCATTTGAAGAAATATTTTGGTGGCAACTAATGGTGCCGAGGAAGAAAGAAAAACCGAAACAAGACTCTCAGACCGAAGAACTGCAAAAGGAAAAGGACGAGCTATTGACCAAACTGCAGCGAGTAGCTGCGGACTACGACAACTACCAAAAACGGGCGGCTAAGCAGATAGCCGAAGGTATTGCGCACGAGAAGGAGAGGATTATCAAGGCAATGTTGCCTGTTCTGGACGACTTCGAGAGAGCCATAGGCAACGCAGAGGGCACCGAAGACGTTGAGTTGCTGGCAAAGGGCGTGAAGATTGTTTATGAGCATATGCTCGCGGCGCTGAAGGCACAGGGAGTGGAGCATATAGCGGCGGCGAGTGAGCAGTTCGACCCTTCAATGCACGAGGCGATGCTGCGTCAGGCAGATGCGGACAAAGAGGATGGTGTGATACTGGAAGAATTACAGAAGGGTTATAAGCTAAACGGCAGAGTTATTCGGGCAAGCAGGGTAATAGTCAACAAGCTGCCGGAGGCCGAAGCAGCACAAGAGCCGGAGACAACAGATACACAGTAAGATATGCCTACATACGAGTATAATTGCAGTAAATGCGGGTATCGATTCGAGCGGCTACAGAGCATAAAGGCGCCGACCCTGCGGAAGTGCCCGAACTGCGGCAGGACAACTCTTAGGCGACTCATCGGAACAGGTGCAGGACTGATATTCAAAGGCAGCGGCTTCTACGCCACCGATTACAGAAGCAGGGATTACAAAGAAGCGGCTAAAAAAGATACACCTGAAAAGGATAAAGGCGAAAAAAAGGAAACGGTAACACCCGCGACAAAGGCCCCGGAGCAAAAGATAAAAGGTAAAAGTAAAAAGTGAAAAGAATTGCAGAGCGGGCTTATTCAGTCAGTCGGCGGCAAACGCTTTCGATTGTGTCAGCCATCCTTTCGGGGGTGAAAATATCTTTAACTTTCTGTCGGCCTTGTTGCCCAAGTTTTTCGCGGAGGTCTTTATCGCCTGTCAACTCAGCGCACGCCGCCGTCAACTGCTCAACGTTCTTCGGCTCAATAAGCCGGCCCGTATTTTCATTGACCACCTCTCTCGCTCCGTCGATATCGAAACTGATTGCAGGCCTGCCACACAGCATCGCCTGCGGCAGCGTGCGGGCAAGACCCTCGCGCAATGAGCAGTGAACGAGAATATTCGATGACTGAATCACAAGCGGTATCTCATCAGGCGATAAAAGTCCTGTAAATCTGAATCTGTCCTCAAGGCCCAGGTCTTTGATTTGCTGCTTGTATTTGCCGGTTAAGATGCCGTCGCCAACGAAGAGCCAGACGGCCTTGGGAAATTGGTTGGCAAGGCGTTTGGCCGAATCGATTATGAATTCATGCCCTTTGAGATGAAACAGCCGTGCGATTGTCACGAGAACAATCGCGTCGTCTGGAATGTCGTATTTTTGACGGAACTGCTTTTTTCGGTCGTCTGGAATGGGCGACAAAAAACCATCTTCCTCGATGGCCGAGTATGCTGTGACAAATTTATCGGCCGAGCCGATACCCGCTGCAAGTGCCTGCTTGGTCATCGCATCGGCAACCGAGATAAAAAAATCGGTCCGTTTCGCTGCGGCTCTTTCAACCGCTATGTAGAACTTATTGAGTAAGCTGCTTTGATACGGATGAAATGCAAGGCCGTGGATTGTATGGACGACGTGCGGCAGATTATGCCCCCACTTGCCCTTGAGTGAGTATGCAGCGAAGCGACCTAATACGCCCGCCTTCGCAGAGTGCGTATGCACAATATCGGGTTTGAGTTCTGTGAGCAGTTTCTTTAGCCGGTAATACGCAGTGATATCGTGAAACGGATTTATCTGCCGGCGAAGCTTATCGACGATTATAAACTTGAATCCCTGATTTTCGGCCTGGTCGTATAAGTCGCCTTCCGGCCCCAGCGCCGGGCCGGTGATAAGGGTAACATCGTGCCCAAGCTGCGCAAGGAGCTTACACGTTATCAGCGTGTTCTCCTGCGCACCGCCTAAAATCAAACGTGTTATTATATGAACAATTTTCAATACTTAATCCACCTCAGGCAGAGGCCCTGGGCCGGAGCGATTGGCCCGGCCGCTCTGCGGTCCTTTGCCTCGATGATTTCGAGTATCTTTTCAGGTCTCATCCTGCCCACGCCGACCTCGACAAGGGTCCCCACGATATTACGGACCATATTATATAAAAAGCGATTGCCCTCGACATCGATATAAATCCAGTCCCGCGAGCTGTGCTCTGCGTTCTGCGAGGAGGCATTGTCTGCGGGCAGATAAACTTCACAGCGGGAAATCGTTCGGACGCTCTCGGTGCGATGGTCGGCGGCGGCGGCGAAGGACTTGAAGTCTTTTTCGCCGACCAGAAGCTGCGCCGCCTCGTTCATTGCCGTGATATCGAGTTTTTCGGGCAGGTGCCAGCAACGACGGATTTCGAAAACGGGCCTCGCCCGGCCGGTGAAAATACTGTAGCGGTAGAGCTTGCTTTTGGCGTCGCCGATAACATCGAAGCCCATAGGGACATCGACGGCCTCGACGACGGCGATATCAGCCGGCAGCCGGTCGGTGATTGCCTTGGCGAAATTCTTGGTCGGGATGGGCGAATCGATTTGAATAAGCGCCGCCTGGCCCACCGCGCTGACGCCGGCGTCTGTCCTCGACGCCCCTGTAACGTCGGTCCGCCAGCCGAGCAGGTCGCTTACGGCATTGATGAGTTCCGCCTGGATGGTTCGCTTGTCGGGCTGGATTTGCCAGCCGTGGTAACCGGTGCCGTCGTAGGTGACTGTCAGCTTTATGTTGCGAACTGCCATTCTCTAATTAGAGCAGTTTTTCGGCGATTTGAACAGCGTTCAGCGCCGCACCTTTTCGCAACTGGTCCCCCGCGACCCAGATATTTATGCCGCGATTTTCGGGTATGGACATATCCTGCCGGATTCTGCCGACGAATACGTCGTCCTGGCCCGTTGCGTCAATCGGCATCGGGAAGCGATTATTCTCACGGTCGTCTAAAACCGACACGCCCGGTGCATCGGCCAGCAGCTTGCGCACCTCGTCAGGAGTGATGGGGTCGGTGAATTCCAGGTTAATGCTCTCGCAGTGCGCCCTGAAGACGGCGACCCTGATGCAGGTCGCGGTCACGGCGATATCCGGGCAGTCGAAGATTTTTCTGGTCTCCTTGACCATTTTGACCTCTTCGAGATTATAGCCGTCTGCATCGAGAGCGGAGTTGTGACTAAACACGTTGAAGGCAAGCTGGTAAGGAAGGACCTTAGTGGTCGGCTTTTTACCCGCAAGGATTTCCCTTACCTGCTGTTCAAGCTCAAGCATTGCGGCCTGGCCCGCGCCCGAAGCCGCCTGGTAGGTGCTGACAATCATCCGTTTAACAGGGTTCGCTTTATGCAAAGGCCACACTGGAACAATCCCGATAATGGTCGAGCAGTTGGGATTGGCGATGATGCCTTTGTGGTCTTTGATTTTCTGCGGGTTAATTTCCGGGATAACCAACGGAACCTCGGGGTTCATTCTGAATGCCGACGAATTATCAACCACGACCGCGCCGGCTTTCACCGCCGCAGGCGCAAAGGTTTTGCTGCGCGACGCGCCCGCGCTGAACAAAGCTATATTGACGCGGTCAAAACTCTTTTCGGTCAGTTCTTCGACAATGTATTCTTTGCCTTTGAACTCGATTTTCTTACCGGCGGACCGGCTACTCGCAAGGACCCTCAGCGAATCGAAGGAGAAGTCTCGCTGCTCGATGATTTTCAAAAACTCCTGACCGACCGCGCCGGTCACACCCGCTATTGCGAGATTACAACCCATACATATTGCTCCTTAAAACCACAAACAGGGGCAGCCACTTCAGGGCTGCCCCGCAATTTACCGCCTTGGACAAACCAAGCATTTTAACGATACTATTATCCAAATGCAACAGGTTTTGACTCGTTGATATTAATTAGCGTCGATCCTTGCGGGGGCATTTTCAACGTCTTTGGCGTGGTCGGCGACGGTAAGAGCCGCGTGACTTCCTGCCGGCGGTCGAAAACCTGCCTTTGTGCAGCCCCAGCACCCGTTTAGGCGTAGCAGGCCTGGTGTAGGTAAAGCCCTCACACTCGACGGGTGTGAGTTCGCGGTCTATGAATCTTTCAATCTGATGAAGCTGCTTAAGCTCATCGAAGCAGACAAACGTAATCGCGTCTCCGGTGGCTTCGGCCCGGCCGGTCCGACCAATCCGATGAATGTAGTCCTCGGGTATCGCAGGCACGTCGAAATTGATGACGTGCGAGATTCCGATAACGTTTATCCCACGGGCCGCGATATCGGTCGCAACCATTACCTGGTATTCTCCGTTTTTGAACCCGTCCAGCGCACGCTCTCGCTGGCCCTGCGTCCGCCCTGAATGTATCGCCACGGATTCAATGTCCGCCCGCTCAAGATGCCGCTGTATCCGGTCCGCGCCGTGCTTGGTGCGCGAAAATACCAGCACGCTGGACATATGCCTGTCTTGCAGCAGGTGCAAAAGAAGAGCGATTTTCTGTTCCCTCTCAACGAGATATAATTTCTGTGTAATTGTCTCGATGGGGTTTCGGGGGCGGCCTATCTGTATCATAATGGGCGACTTCTGCACGCCCGTCGCCAGTGCACTTATTTCCGGCGTCACAGTGGCCGAAAAGAGCATCGTCTGGCGATTTGTGGGCACGGCGGAAATGATTCTGCGCACGTCCTTAATAAACCCCATATCGAACATCCGGTCGGCTTCATCGAGGACCAGCACCTCTACGTGCCGCAGGTCGACGGTGCGTCGATGCATATGGTCAAGCAGACGCCCCGGTGTCGCGACGATAATATCAACTCCCCGACGCAGTGCGGTGAGCTGGCTTTTGATGTTTACTCCGCCATAAATGGCCAGCGTCCGCAATTGCAAGAATCGGCCGTAACGCAGTATGGACTTTTCGATTTGCAACGCCAGCTCGCGCGTCGGCGTCAGAATCAGCGAGCGGACGACTCTCCTTTTTGAAGCGTGCTCGTGGCTCAGCCGGTTCAAAATGGGCAGAACAAACGCGGCGGTCTTGCCCGTGCCCGTCTGGGCGCAGCCGATGATGTCCTTGCCGGCCAGCGCCGCGGGTATCGCCTGTGACTGAACTTCGGTGGGTGCTGTGTAGCCCGCCGCCAGAATACCTCGCACCAAAGGGTCGGCCAGACCAAATGTCTTGAATGGCATCAGTTTATCCTAATAAGCATTAACTTTGACTGGATTATACTATACCGTGCCTAAAAACACGAAGAACGAAATCCACTGACGACAAAATATGAAACACGAAATTCGAGCGACGAGATTCAATGATTATTATTTTGCTCGAACTGCTCGATGAACTTGCTGCCGTTGCTGATGTAAACTAAAGTTGCAACAAGCGCCGCAAGAGCGGCCGACCACCAAAGAACACGCAGAAACCAAATCCAGCCGCCAAACAAACTCGACGCTTCCGGCGCAATAAGAATCGCAGCAATCATAGTAAGCTGTAGCGCAGTGGAGACCTTGCCGGTGAATAGTGGGTCGATGCGGAGCTTGCCGGTAAGAAAAAAGACTATTACAAAGCCGATGAGCAGCAGCACGTCTTTCCCTATTATTAAAACAACGACCGTCGAGGGCAGCAGAAAGCCGTCGACCCCCGCTCGCCGCGAAGCCAGCAGCAGACACGCACTGGTTATCAGCAGCTTGTCGGCCGTTGGGTCAAGAAACGCGCCTAATTTTGTGGCTTGCCCATTTTTACGCGCCAAAAAGCCGTCAAGCCCGTCGCTTAGCGACATAATCATAAAAATTGCGAATGCAACGTAACGGAAAACCTGGCGCATATTATCGCTCAGCGCAGGGTCGTTGATTTTGAGCATAAAACTGACAAACGGCGCGATAAGCAGTATGCGAAGTATCGTAATCCTGTTGGCCCACGTCAACTTCATCGAGCAACGTTTCCCTTTCTCTAATAAAACTGCGCTGCAATGCTGAGAGTTATATACCGGCAAGGAGCAGAGATGGCAAGAGGATAGTCCTTGCCTCAAATAACGTCAGCGATATAATCAGGTGGCTTTTTGAGGGAAACAAATATGGCTGTTCTGAATGTGAATATCGACCACGTTGCGACGGTGAGGCAGGCCAGGCGGACGGATGAGCCGGACCCGGTGTGGGCGGCGGCGGAGTGCGAATTGGCAGGGGCAAACGGAATAACAGTGCACTTGCGGCAGGACAGACGACATATCGGCGACCGGGACGTGCAGGTGTTGACGGAGACAGTGGCGTGCAAGCTGAACCTGGAAATGGCAATGGCGGAGGAGATAGTAAGAATTGCCGAGGGGATAGAGCCGGAGCAGGTTACGATTGTGCCGGAACGAAGAGAAGAGCTGACGACCGAAGGCGGACTGGACTGTGTAACGATGGGGACTCGGCTAAGAGAAGTGGTCAGGCGAATGCACAAAAAAGGGATTTTAGTAAGTGCGTTTATCGTGCCGGAAAAAGGACAGATAACAGCGGCAGCAAGGGCCGGCTGCGACGCAATTGAGCTGCATACGGGACAATATGCCAACGCTGAAACGGACAAAGAGATTAGCAAACGGCTCAACGAGCTTAAAGCGGCAAGAGACCTGGCGTTCAAAAAGCGGTTGATTGTGCACGCGGGACACGGATTAACCTACCGCAATATCGCTCTGGTGGCGGCTATCAAAGGGCTGGATGAATTCAATATCGGCCACAGTATTATCGCCAGAAGCGTGTTCGTCGGGATACGAGAGGCGACAGCCGAAATGATTCGGCTGATTGATAAATACTCACCATAAAAACGCTAAGGCACGAGGAGGTTGTTTTATGATTGCAAGCGCGCTAAGGCAGACAATAGAAAGTTTTGCAAGAGAATTTGATGTGCGGGCTGTCTGGCTGTTTGGTTCAGCCGCCCAGGACGAAACACAAGCAAGCGACATAGATTTGGCGGTCGAGGGACTGGCAGCGGAGAAGTTCTTTGATTTTTATACGAAGCTGTTTTTTGCTATGCCCAAGCCAGTGGACCTCGTGGATTTGTCGCAGAAGCCGCCGATTGCCAGCATCATCCGTGAAAAGGGGATTTGCATTTATGAGCGCAGAAACTGATTACCTGCGGTCGGAGGCAAAAAACGTTGTTGCGACAATCAAGCTGGTTGAAGAGCTTATAGGCAGAGACAAGCTCAATCGGTTCGAGGTTATAGCGCTTGGCAAGCTGCTCCAGGATGTTTACACGGGAGTGGAACGCATACTTAGATGTAAGCTTGAAACAATGGGTATCAAGACATCTAAAACGGAGAGCTGGCATAAAGAACTGCTGCTGAAGTCAAAGAATCGGTCATTGATAAATGACGAAGAGTTTGAGGCAATCAGCAAGCTTCTGGTGTTCAGGCATATGGAGATACACGGCTACGGCTTTATGTTAGATGAGAAAAGGTTGCGCGAGCTGGCCGTGCCTGCTGTCAGGTTTTGTAGGGAGTTTCTTAAGAATTTGTCGGCATAAGTGGGGCGACAGCCGATACGCCACAGGCGTATAAAAATGATTCGGCTGATTGATAAATACGGTAAAACTTAACCACAAATTACACAGATTTTGCTGTTTTTTGACGCAACCAGAAGCAAACCAAGGCCGCCAAAACTCCTTGCCATTTTCAAAATTGGCCACTACTTTATTTGATGGAAAGTCTAAATGTGATATGCTAATAAATAATTGACCTAAAAGGCAGCGTTTTAAATATGTGAGGAAAGACTATGACTCTGCGGGCTGTATTTAATAAAGAAAAAACGAAAAGCATAAAAGATTTAATGCCAAACGAATTAATTGTTTATAAAGTCGCTACACTTGTTGAAAAAGAAGATCCCATTTTAAAAACGGTCTATCAAACGTATATTTCTCCCGTAATGGGGTTTGAGTATTCAGGCGGCGAACTAAGCAATTTTTGGAATCTCGTAAGCAGGGATAATATCCCGCTCGTCGGTCAACCCGGCAAAAGCACAAGTTATTACCCGGGATTTCATTCTTTCGTACAAAAAACATCAGCTGTTAGAATTCTACATAATTTTTTGTTTGATAACGTGTCGCCTTTAACATCTGGAGAATTTCAAGATGTGGTCCTTTTGACGTGCGGAGTACTTAAGGAGTGGATAACTGCCATCGGTATAGAGCTTGACAATGAGCTTACCGTTGTAAGCAACAGGATAATAGTGCCATCTTATCCCCTTACGGATATAAGAGATGATAAGAATTGTGATTGGTTCTTTGAGGCACAATCAAAAACAAGGCAGGCCGATACCCATACGAAGAATGTAATTAATTGGGCCCAACCAAAAGAAAAAACGGCTGCGATATACAGGCAAAACAGAAAACATAATAATATGAGAGAGAAATTGCGATAAAAGCGGCATATCCTAGGATTAGGAACTTTCAAAAAGCATATATTCTCGCAATATCTCTATTTATCGAGACGACGAGCGTGGCAAATTTGGTGCGACATGTCAATCTTTGTTCTTCGAAAATACTTCATGAAACGCCCCACTGCAACGGAAAAAGCCCCACCAACCAAGACGCAAACTGCAAGAACAACGAAGAAGGAAAGTGCAATAGCCCATATCCATATCAGTATCGAATAAAAGGAGTAAATTCCAAAAGCAATAACCTTGACCAACACTTCTGTGCCCCCTATGGTTTGCGTCGGCGTATGAATGAGTAAGGCAACCACTGATAATGCAAACGGTGAAACAGAAATATAGCCATACAGTTCAGATCTTGGCACACGCTTATATTGAGTGAATCCCCAAATATAAAGTAATTTTCCTGAGAATGCAAACCACCCTACAATTAGGGCAAAAGATATAATACCAGCAGTAAAAGAAAATAAACCGCCCCTTTCAAACATATCCCCCAAAGAAGTCAAGGTTCCTATTGTAAACAATTTCCAGATTATAGATGTGCGTCTGAAAACACAAATGGCAGTATAAGCTAACAATATCATCAGAATGATAGAAATTGACGGTCGAATTTTCGGGCTCAGCTTGCCCTTATTATTTTCCATTCTTTTAAAGATGTTTGTTGCCATATGTGAAAATTATACAAAAATCTGCTCTCTGGAACAAGCATCGAGTTAAATCCTGATGTGAGATCAATTGGAAAGGGACTCGATAAAAGCGGTCAGAACCCGATGAGATAAACAGGGCTATAGGGGATAGGAGTGGATATATTTTGCGTAGTAAAGACATTTCACAGGGTGAATAGACTTGATAAGAGCGGGGAGAAAGGGTAGATTTTAAAATAGCGTTCAGCGGGTAGTCAAGAAGGCAGAAGACCGAAGACAGAGGACGGAAAACGGAAAACAAACGCTGAACACCGAACATCCAACATAGAACGCAGAACGAAGAAGGCAAAAGTAAACTTGGATCCCGGCCTACTGCATGCCGGGACAAGAAAGTAAAACTGGATCCCGGCTTACGGCATGCCGGGACGTGGAAGGAAAAAGGGAGCAAAACAATGTTTGCAGGGGCGATGGTAGCGCTGGTAACGCCTTTCAGAGATGGGCAGGTGGATTTCGAGACCTTAGACGAGCTGATTGATTTTCAGCTCCAGGGCGGGATAGATGGTATTGTGCCCGTTGGCACGACGGGCGAGTGCCCGACATTGAGCCATGATGAGCACAAGAAGGTCATCGAACGAGTAGTCAAAACCGTTGCCGGGCAGGTGCCGGTGATTGCCGGGGCAGGTTCCAACTCGACGGCGGAGGCGATTGAGCTTGCGGCCTTTGCGAAAAAAGTCGGGGCGGACGCTACGCTGCAGGTGGACCCGTATTACAACAAGCCGACACAGGAAGGATTTTATCAGCACTTCAAGGCAATCGCGGAAGAGGTGGATTTACCGATAGTGCTGTATGATATTCCCGGCCGATGCGGGGCGGGGATGACGGTCGATACGATAGTGCGCTTAGCGGATGTCGAAAATATCGTAGCGATAAAAGACGCGACGGGGCAGATGGACCACGTCAGCGGAATTGCGACGCAATGCGATCTGACGATACTGTCGGGCGATGATTCGATGACGCTGCCGATAGCATCGGTGGGCGGCAAAGGCGTGATAAGCGTGGTGGCGAATATCGTGCCAGCAGATGTAAAGGCGCTGACGGACGCAATACTGGAAGGTGACTTTGCCGCTGCTCTGAAGTGGCACAAGAAACTTTTTGCGCTGAGCAAGGGGCTGCTTTCATTGTCAACCAACCCGATACCGATTAAAGCGGCGATGGCAATGCTGAATATGGGGCCGGAAGAGATGCGCCTGCCGATGGTGCCGATGGACGAGACCAAAAAAGCGACCTTGAAAAAAGCCCTGCAGGATTATGGGCTGCTTTAGTAATTGAATATTGATTATTGGCTGCTTTGTCACAGGCCAGTCGCTGTATTGATTCGACAGTGGAGATGATATTTACCTTGCGCAAGAACCAGTTTGGAACAGGAGGTGTCAGTATGAATAAAAGAACAACTAAGCCATTCGTTCGCCGATGCGGAGTTGAAACATTATCGAGGATACTCCCGGCGGTTTTGCTCTTTGGCGTTGTGCTAGCTGGGCAGGCAATTGCCGGATGGGAGCAGGTTGACGATATCCTCAGCAGGGTAACTGAGCCGAGTTTTCCCGACCGGGATTTTAACATAACTGATTACGGCGCCGTGGGCGACGGGCATACCGACTGCACCGGCGCTTTTGAAAAAGCGATATCAGCAGCCAACGATGCCGGCGGAGGACGGGTAGTGGTGCCGGCCGGAACATACGTCAGCGGTGCGATTCATCTCAAAAGTAACGTGAATCTTCACGTGTCGGAAGGGGCTGTCATTAAATTTTCGACCTACCCCGATAAGTATCTTCCGACCGTAATCACGAGGTTTGAAGGTATCGAGTGCATAAATTACTCGCCTAATGTTTACGCCTACGAACAGGAGAATATCGCCATAACGGGCAAAGGCACACTAGACGGCCAGGCAAACGAGAGTAACTGGTGGCAATGGGCGTTAAGCCGGACGGATGCCAATGACATAAAGCTCCTGAACGACTATGGCCGCGACGGCGTGCCGGTCGAGGAGAGAATATTCGGTGCCGGCCATTACTTAAGGCCCAATATGATTCAGCCCTATAAGTGCAAAAACGTCCTCATTGAGGGCGTAACAATCAAAAACTCCCCTATGTGGCACGTTCATTTCGTGCTTTCTTCGAATATCACCGTCAGGGACATCAGTGTCATCGGCCACGGTCCCAACAACGACGGCTGCAACCCCGATTCCTGCAAAGACGTGCTCATCACGGGCTGCTACTTCGATAACGGCGATGATTGCATCACCGTAAAATCAGGCAGGAACAACGACGGCAGAAGGGTCAACGTCCCCTGCGAAAACATCGTCGTTCAGAATTGCCGGATGAAAGACGGCCACGGCGGCGTCGTCCTCGGCAGCGAAATGTCGGGCGGCGTCAGGAACGTTTTTACCGAAAACTGCAAAATGGACTCACCCCACCTGCGCCAGGCCTTGCGAATCAAAAGTAACGCCATGCGTGGCGGCTTCATCGAAAATATCTATATGAGAAACGTCGAAATCGGCGAGGTCAACGAGGCCATTTTCAACATCAACTTTTATTACGGCGAAGCTGAGGCAGGCCCGTATCTGCCGACCGTCCGCAACATTAATATCGAAAACGTTACCAGCCAAAAGAGCAAATACGTTTTAGTCCTCAGGGGTTTCTACCGAAAGCCCTCGATTACCGATATCTTTCTTAAGGATTGCTCCTTTAATAACGTCCAGAGTGCGGATATCCTCGCCGGCGTCAAAAAAGTATACTTCGAAAACGTTAAGGTCAACTACATGTCAACCAATTAATCCTTGTACCGTTAGCCAGTGTTTTTACCCTGGGCTTACGGATGACCTATGCCGTTGAAAAGGGCTGGCTTGCGTAGATTTAGGCAACCAAAGAAAACCGTGTGGCTGAAAATGGTTTCTAAGGGCTGTCAAAACAAATACTGGAGGAATGTATGAATCGCAGAACATTCTTAACGAGCGTGCCGGCAATGGCCTTACTTGCCGCGGCAAAGCCCGGCTTCACTCAGGACGCCGACACACCGGCGGAAGCGGCCCCTGCCTTAATAGCGGAAGGTGAAATAATCAAGCTTAATCAGCCCGATTTGAACAAAGGTATTTCCATTATGCAGGCGCTTAAGAAAAGAAAGACGATTCGCGATATCTCGGACAGGAAGCTTTCGCTTCAGCAGTTGTCGGAGTTGCTTTGGGCCGCTGACGGAATAAACAGGCCTGACGGCAAACGCACTTCACCGGCGGCGATGGCCAGGTATTCCGTCGATATTTATGTCGTGCTGCCGGAAGGTGTCTATTTATATGACGTGGCGAAGCACCAGCTTACACGGATTGTAAAAGGTGATTTTCGAAAACTTGCCGGCCAGCAGGATTTCGTATACGTCGCGCCGGTGAATCTGGTTTATGTTCTTAACTTGAAGAACTGGAAGAATACGCCTATGCCTGTGTCGAAGGAAAAACGGGACCTCTGGGTGCGCTTCGAAGTGGGTTTTCTGGCCCAGAACGTCTATCTGTATTGTGCATCGGAAGGCCTGGCATCAGTGGTCAGGGGATTAATCGACGAAAAGAAATTCAGCGAGGTCATTAAAGTAAAGCCCGAACAGGTGGTTCTGGCACAGACCATAGGGCATCCGAAATCCTAAAAACGGGGACGAAACGTTGTTACTATTTGTCCTGTGATTAGGAGAAGGTATCCCCCCTCCTGGGCCAAATCCGCAATCGAAAATTATTATTCCCTTTGTTCTCTTCGTTCTCCATATGGCCAAATCGAGCGATTCCGCTTGATTTTGGGCTGCGCAAGGCGTATATGGAGGGTTTCGTTGGCGCAGAATAGGTACGGTAGAGGTATTTTTGGAGAAGTATCGGAATATGGCAAAGGCGAAGGCAAATGCGATAGTGGCGCAGTCGGGCGGGCCGACGGCCGTAATCAATTCGAGCGTCTGCGGGGTGCTTCAGGAGGCGGCTAAGTGTAAAAAAATCGGCAGGGTTCTGGCTGCGCATAACGGGATACTCGGAGTTCTGCAGGAGGATTTGTTCGACGTATCGACTGAGAAGGCATCGACTATTGAGGGATTAAAGCGGACACCTTCGGCGGCGATGGGGTCGTGCAGGCATAAGCTCAAATCGCTTGACCAGGCGCATGCGGATTTCGACCGGGTGCTGGACGTGTTCGCGGCGCACGATATAAGGTACTTTTTTTACGCCGGCGGCAATGACTCGATGGATACGGCAGACAAGGTGAACAAATTAGCGGCCCAGCGCGGCTACGAGCTTGTCTGTATCGGGATACCGAAAACGGTGGATAACGACCTTGCGTGCACCGACCATTGCCCCGGCTACGGCAGCGTGGCGAAATACGTCGCGACCTGCGCGATGGAGGCCGGAAGAGACACCGATGCACTTTATACCCACGATACCTGCACGATTTTAGAGGTGATGGGTAGAAACGCCGGCTGGATCGCCGCCGCGACGGGTCTGGCCGCGAGGACGCCGGAAGATGCGCCGCACTTAGTATATATGCCGGAGGCGGCGTTTACATGGGATAAATTCGTCAGCGACGTGCGAGAGGTATATAAGCGATTGGGCAAGGTCTTTATCGTTGTAGGCGAAGGGCTTAAAGACAAAGACGGTAAATACGTTACGGCCGATAGCGGTTCGTTCGCAAAGGACGCCTTCGGCCACGTTCAACTTGGCGGCGTTGCGGATATGCTTAAGGTGGTAATCGAAAAAGAGGTCGGCATAAAGGCGAGATGGAACAAATTAGGCACGAATCAGAGAGCAGCAATGCACTTCGCGTCGCTTACAGATGTCAAAGAGGCGTGGATGTGCGGGGCAGCGGCAGTGAAGGCGGCAATGAAAGGCGTAAACGACAAAATGATAACGCTTGTCCGGGCAAAAGGGGATAAATATAAGTGCACGACGGGACTGGCGGAATTGAGGGACGTCGCCAACGGCGAAAAGAAGGTTCCGAGGGACTATATAAACAAGCAGGGCAATCACATCACCGAGGCGTGCAGAAGGCATATAGGGCCGTTGATTAAGGGCGAGGCGCCGATAACTGTCGGCAAAGACGGGCTGCCGGTGTATGTGCGTCTGCGCCGAAAACCGGTGGAGCAGAAGCTGGCGAAGTATATATGATTTTGGGCAGGTATTCATTCGGGATAGGAGACAGATTCGGCCAGCAGGGCAGGGCGCTTCTCGATGCGATAATTGGAGCGGGCAGGGCCGGGGTGGAAGTTACGCCGGTCTGGAACAAATCACACAGGGAGCACACGATAATCGGGACAAAGCCCCCGGCCGTTCGAGTCGAAGCCGCGGATGCGGCGAGGGATATTCTCTGGGAGGGGGTTTATTTTGTCGATGCGGACCATATAAATTTCAACAACGTCGATACGTTTATCAGTTCGAGCAATTTTTTCACGCTTGACGTGGCGGACTTCATAAGTCAGCCGGTAGAGCGGGCCGAGATTGATAAGTTCATTGACGGGTGCGTGAAGTATATCGACGGAATTGTGGTCCCTGGAATTGAGGAAAGCTTGGCGGTCAGTGAGGAGCTGGTGCGGGCGATAGCGGGCAAGTATCTGGCGGCGGTGAGGCAGGTGGGTAAACTATACCGGCATATCGTATCGAAAAAGGGCGTGGGTAATTTCATTACCGAGCTGTCGATGGACGAGACGGACCAGGCACAGACGCCGGTGGAGTTGTTTTTCATCTTGGCAGGTGCAGCACAGGAGGAGATACCCGTTGAGACGATTGCGCCGAAGTTCAGCGGGAGATTCAATAAGGGAGTTGATTACGTCGGCGACGTGGAGCAGTTTGAAAAAGAATTTGAGCAGGACCTTGCGGTGATTGCTTGCGCGGCCGAAGAGTTTGGTCTGCCGAAGGGATTGAAGCTGAGTGTTCATTCGGGCAGTGACAAATTCGCGATTTATAAGTCAATGAACAGGGCGATAAAGAAATTCGACGCCGGGCTGCACGTCAAGACGGCCGGGACGACCTGGCTGGAGGAGCTTGGCGGGCTGGCGCTGGCGGGAGGGGACTATATGGGTATTGCCAAACGGATTTATTCGCAGGCGTATTCGCGTATTGAGGAATTGAGCGGACCTTATTCGTCGGTTATTGATATCGACAAAAGCAAGCTGCCTTTGCCGGAGGTTGTGAATGATTGGAGCGGGAAAAAATTTACCGAAACACTTCGGCACGACAGTTCGAGCGGGCGGTATAATCCGCATTTGCGGCAACTGCTGCACATCGGGTATAAGGTCGCTGCCGAAATGGGAACGGAGTTTACGAATGCGGTGGCGGACTGCGAGCGGATAATCGGGCCTAACGTTACGGAAAATATTTTGCAGCGGCATATCAGGCCGATATTTATTGATTGAAAAACTATTCGCCACGAAAACACTAAGGCACGAAGGAAAAAATAAAAAAACTTAGTGACTTTGTGTCTTGGTGGCAAAAAGATTTAGGAAAAGAAAATGAAAGAGCTATTCGATTTGAAAGGCAAAACTGCGGTAGTTACCGGCGGCGGTGGGATTCTTTGCAGCGAGCTGGCCAAAGGGCTTGCGAAGGCGGGAGCGAAGGTGGCTGTGCTGGATTTGGCGGAGGAAGCGGCGGCCAAAGTTGCCGGGGAGATAACCAAATCGGGAGGCAAATCCATCGCGGTCAAATGCAGCGTGCTGGACAGGGCGCAGCTTGAATCGGCGAAAGAAAAAATCGTCGCCGAGCTTGGCGGTATTGATATTTTGATTAACGGGGCCGGCGGCAACAGAAAAGAAGCGACGACCTCGGAGCAATTGCCGTTTTTTGATTTGCCAACAGAAGCACTGCGGAGCGTGTTCGATTTGAATTTTCTGGGGACCTTTCTGCCCTGCCAGGTATTCGGCAAATATATGGCACAGAGCAAGGCGGGGGTGATATTGAACGTTTCGAGTATGGCGGCAATCCGGCCGTTGACGAAGGTCTGCGGGTATTCCGCGGCCAAGGCGGCCGTTACGAACTTCACGTTCTGGCTGGCAGTGCATATGTGCCGAAACTACTCGAAGGATATGCGGGTAAACGCCATTGCACCGGGGTTTTTTCTCACCGAGCAGAACCGGTTCCTGCTGACCGATGAAAAAACCGGCGACCTGACGCCGCGGGGCAAAACGATAATCGAGCATACCCCGATGGGCCGATTCGGCGAGCCGAAGGATTTGACAGGGACGGTGCTTTGGCTGGTAAGTGATGCATCGCGATTTGTGACCGGAATTGTTGTGCCGATTGACGGCGGATTTGCGGCTTTTGGTGGGGCATAAGTTTTTTTAGAGGAGAATTTGATGACTGATGCGGCGAGGCCACTGAAGGAATTCAAACCAACCAGGAAATTTTTCGTCGGGATTGATTCGGACGGGTGCGTGTTCGATACGATGGGGATAAAGCAGCGGGAGTGCTTCTGCCCGTGGATGATTGGCTGTTTCGGCTTGCAGCCGGTAGCCGAGGCCGCAAGGCAATGCCGTGTATTCGCGGATTTATTCAGCAAAACCCGCGGCGCGAACCGGCACAAGACGCTAAAGCGTATCCTGTCGGAACTGCTTCCGAATCATCCGATGGTCAAGGAGCGGGGCTTCAAGGTTCCGCAACTACCTCACTATTTCGCATGGGTTGACGACCCGGACAGCGTATTGAGTAACGATGGCCTGCAGCGGGCGATTGAATCGGCCAAAGACCCGGCAGCGAAGCGCGAGCTGGAGCTTGTACTGGACTGGAGCAAAAAGGTCAATAAGGCGGTGGGTGATATTGTCAGGGGCATACCGCCTTTTCCGCACGTCCGCGAGAGCTTGGAGAAGATACGTCAGGCGGCGGACGTGATTGTTGTCTCGGCTACGCCGGATGAGGCGCTCGTGCGGGAATGGCAGGAGCACGATATTGCCAAATACGTCTCGGTCATCGCCGGGCAGGAAATGGGAACAAAAAAGCAGCATTTGGAGTATGCAACTAAGGGTAGATACGAAAAAGACCACGTGCTGATGGTGGGTGATGCGCCCGGAGATTTTAAATCGGCAAGGGCTAACGACGCGCTGTTTTACCCGATACTGCCGGGCCGAGAGACGCAGGCTTGGAAGCGGCTGCACGATGAGGCGTTCGACAGGTTCATCAGGGGCGAGTACGCAGGCGCTTATGAAAAGGAGCTGATTGCCGAGTTCGAGAGTTGCCTGGGCGAGAAGCCGGAGTGGGAAAAATAAGCGAGATGATTGTTGAACGGCAAAATTCGGATGGTTTTGTAAGCGCCGGGCAGATGTGTGAGGTTGTGGAAGAATTTTTTGCGCAGAAGGATTATGCGGGGAAAAAGATTCTTGTTATCGTTCCCGATAATACGCGGTCGGGCCCAGTGGGAGATGTTTTCCAGGTGATTTTCGATTGCATCGGGGACAAGGTCACGCGATTGGACGTGCTGGTTGCGCTTGGGACGCATCAGCCGATAAACGAGGAGCAGATTTGCACTCGGCTGGCAATGACGGAAAGCGAGCGCAGGGGCAAATACAAGTCGGTCGGATTTTTCAATCATCTGTGGGAAAAACCCGATACTTTTACATCCATCGGGACGATTAAAGCCAGCGAGGTAGAGGTGTTGACAGGTGGGCTGTTCAGCGAAGGAGTAAACGTCGCCATAAACAAGATGATTCTTGATTATGATGAGTTTTTTATTCTTGGGCCTGTGTTTCCACACGAAGTTGTGGGGTTTAGCGGGGGGCATAAGTACATCTTTCCGGGTATAGCAGGCGCTGAGATTATCGATTTCTTTCACTGGCTCGGCGCAGTGATAACGAACCTAGCGATAAACGGCACAAAATGGACGGTGACGCGGAATATTGTTGAAAAGGCGGCGTCGTTTGTAAATGTTCCGCACGAGCTGTTTGCAATTGTTGCGGTGGAAGAAGAGTTGAAAGGTATTTTCATCGGGGATTGTCTGGAAGCGTGGGCCAAAGCGGCGGATTTGTCGGCGAAGGTGCATATAGTTTATAAGGATAAGCCATTCAAGACGGTGCTGGGAATAGCGCCGAAGATGTATGACGATATATGGACGGCTGGCAAGGTGATGTATAAATTAGAGCCGGTCGTGGCCGACGGCGGAACGCTGATAATCTATGCGCCGCATATCAGCGAGATTTCATATACGCACGGCAGGGCTATTGAGCAGCTTGGTTATCATACTCGCGATTATTTTCTAAAGCAGTGGGACAGGTTCAAGGATTCTCCCGGCGGAGCGATGGCACACTGCACGCACGTCAAGGGAATCGGGACGTACAAGGACGGCGTTGAGAGGCCGAGAGTGAATGTCGTTTTGGCAACGGGAATAAGCAGGGACAAATGCAGAAAAGTGAACCTCGGCTATATGGACCCCGAACAAATCGAGGTTGCCAATTACGAAAACAAGGAAGAGAAGGGGATTTTGGTTGTGCATAATGCGGGCGAGATGCTGTATAGATTGGCGGATGGTTCGGTGCCCAAAGTGAATGATTAGTTACGTAATAATACATAGAAAGGAAGAAGAAAAAATGACTCTGGCGGATATAGGGCTGATAGGTCTGGCGGTGATGGGCGAGAATCTGATTTTGAATATGGAAAGCAAGGGCTTTACGGTCGCCTGCTTCAACAGAACGGTATCGAAGGTTGATGACTTCATTAACGGCAGGGCGAAGGGTAAAAATATCATCGGCTGTCATTCAATAGAGGAATTTACGGCGAACCTGAAAAGGCCCCGGAAGGTTATGCTGATGGTCAAGGCGGGCAAAGCAGTCGATGATTTCATCGAGAAGCTGCTGCCCCACTTAGAAGATGGTGACATTATCATCGACGGCGGCAATTCGCATTTCCCGGATACGACGCGCAGGACCAAATACGCCGAGAGCAAAGGCAAACTTTACATAGGTACTGGTGTTTCGGGTGGTGAGGAGGGGGCGCTGCGCGGGCCGTCGATTATGCCGGGCGGGTCACACGCTGCATGGGAACACGTCAAACCGATATTTCAAGCAATATGCGCTAGGACGGATGCGGGCGAGCCGTGCTGCGACTGGGTCGGCGAAAATGGAGCGGGGCACTTCGTCAAAATGGTGCACAACGGAATTGAGTACGGCGATATGCAATTGATTTGCGAGACGTATCAACTGATGAAGAAAGGCCTGGGATTGAGCAACGCCGAGATGCATAAGGTCTTCGCCGATTGGTACGAGGGAGAGCTTAATTCGTATCTGATTGAGATTACGCGAGACATACTTGCGTACAGGGACGAGCAGGGTAACGAGGTAATCGATTTGATTCTGGACACGGCCGGGCAGAAGGGAACGGGCAAGTGGACGGCGATAGCCGCACTGGATGCGGGTCAGCCGTTGACTCTGATAGGCGAGGCGGTTTTTGCGAGGTGCCTGTCGGCCTTGAAGGAGGAGCGAATCAAAGCGTCGGGAGTTCTCAAAGGGCCGAAGAAAAAATTCACTGGCGACAGGGCAAGATTCATCGACGATTTGCGAAAGGCGCTTTACGCATCGAAGATTGTCAGCTACGCGCAGGGTTATCAGCTTATGCGTGCGGCGGCGACGGAATACGGGTGGAATTTGAACTACGGCGGGATTGCCCTGATGTGGCGAGGCGGCTGCATTATCCGCTCGGTCTTTTTAGGCGAGATAAAAAAGGCATTCGACAAAAAGCCGAATCTGGAAAACCTCCTGCTCGACCCGTTTTTCAAAAGAGCGGTATCCAAAGCCCAGTCATCGTGGCGGCGGGTTGTTACGACGGCGGTTAAGCTCGGTATTCCCGTCCCTACGATTAGCTCGGCATTAGCGTTTTACGACGGCTACCGCCACGAACGGCTGCCGGCGAACTTATTGCAGGCGCTGCGGGATTACTTCGGTGCGCATACCTACGAGCGGGTGGATAAGCCGAGAGGAGAATTCTTCCACACGAACTGGACGGGCCGAGGCGGCGAAACCAGCTCATCAACCTATACGGTGTGAGGACTCTTTGCCCCTATTTTGGCTTTTTGCTGAAGAAGTGCGAGCGGTTTTGCATTATGTAGATAATTATGTCGCGTCTGCTGATGATACCGGAGAGCCGGCCATTTTCGAGGACGGGGACCCTGCGGAAGTTGTTATTAATCAGGCAGTGACAGATTTCAAAGAGTGAATCGTCCCAGTCGAAGCTGACAACATCCCTTGTCATGTGGTCCTGAACTAAGCCCGGCTTTGCGTTGGGGTCGACCAGGATGTTGAGCAGGTCTTTTTCGGATATGATACCAACCAGCTTCATAGAATCGTCGACGACGGGCAGGCCTGTAATGTTGCCGTTGGCGATTAATTCCATCGCGCCATAAATGGGGGAGTTTCTTCTGACGGTAAGCAGGCCGCAGGTCATCACGTGCCTCGCGAGGAGAAAATTGGGGTGATTCAACGTGGGGTCGTGCGGAACGGCCGGTCTGAATTTGTATTTGTTGGCCCTGATGAGGTCGGCCCTGGTTATTATGGCGACGAGCTTTCCGTCACGTAAGATGGGGACTCTGCGAAAGTTGTTGTTCATCAGGCACTGGCAGGTATCGGCAAGGTCGTCTTGTTCGCCAAAGCTGATGACGTCGGTAGTCATATAATTGCCGACACATCCGGCAACGAATTCAGTATCATAGAGGAGTTTTAATACGTCTTTCTCGGAGATAATGCCCACAAGACCGGAATCGTCGACAACGGGCAGACCGGTGATATCCTTTATAACCATCAGGTTTATTGCATCATAGACCGAGGCGTTTTTGTCGATGCTGACCACGTCATATTGTGCGATATCTTTGGCTCTGGGTTTTTCGCCGGACTGGGGCTGAATGGTCGCTGTTGATTTATCTTCACTGAACGGGTCCGTTGTCGCCATAACAATGCTCCTTACATGTTTCTTATGTCTGCGATGTCAGTTTTTTGATTTCTGGCTGAAGAATTTCGTGCGGTTTTTCATTATGTAGGCCATTATGTCGGTTCTGCTTATAAGGCCAACAAGTTTGCCCTGGTCGAGGATGGGGACGCGCCGGAAGTTATTATTGACGAGGCAGTGACAGATTTCGAAGAAGGAATCGTCCTTTTCGAAAGTGACAACGTCCCCCGTCATATGGTCCTCTACCAGGCCCGGCTTGATATTTGGATGATAGAGCAGCTTGAGCAGGTCTTTTTCAGAGAGAATACCGACCAGATTCATCGAATCGTCGACAACGGGCAGGCCGGTGATGTTTCTTGTCGCGATAATATCCATCGCCTCGTAAATGTGGGTGTCTTTTCTTACTGTGAGCAGGCCGCAGTGCATAACATGTTTTGCCAGTGTCAGATTTGTGTCAGCCGATGAGGCGTCGTGGGAGACAGTCGGTATGAATTTATGCTTGTTGGCCTTAATCAGGTCGGCCCTGGTTATTATGCCGGCGAGCCGACCTTCGTGTAATATCGGGACCCTTCGAAAGCTGTTATCGATGAGGCACTGACAGATATCGCAAAGCTCGTCATCCTCATCAAATGTAACCACGCTGGTGGTCATATAGTCGCCGACACAGCCCTCGACAAACTCGGTCTCATACAGAAGTCTTAGAGCGTCTTTTTCGGAGATGACGCCGGCAAGGCCGGAATTGTCCACTACGGGCAAGCCTGAAACGTTCTTCTTTATCATCAGGGCTATGGCCTGGTAGACGGAGGAATTTTTGTCGATGGTTGCTACGCCGTATTGTGCGATATCTTTTGCTTTGGTTTTTTCGCCCGACGTGGGCTCCAATGTCGCGGTGGATGTCGGGTTATCGGTACTGAACGGCTGCGTAGTCGCCATAATAAAGCTCCTTTGAAAGTCATTTTTATCGGCGACTGCGAGCCGTGAAGGCCCTTGAAGCAGTGACAGGCGTCCAGTTCCCCAGGTTCGTTACCTTAGACCTCGCGCAGATTTTAAGCAACATACTTATCGGCCTGAGGTTGGCCGGCCTTTAGAGGGAAGTTGTTGATATGGATTAAAATGGCCCAGACGTTAGCGGGGCCACATCTCGGCGAGAGCCAGCAGGGCCAAAAAGTACACGGTGTAGGATGTCACTGCGAGGATTATTCCTGCCAAGGCCGGAATTTCGGCCAAAAACGGGCTTCTGTGACGCCAGTAGCGAATAAGCGACAATATGCCGAATATCACGGATACGGCGGGCAGAATGGAACCGGCCGTATCAACCGTTCTATAAAAGGGGGTTTCTTTTATCAGGCAGGTTTGTGAAGACTGGAGAGTTTTGATTCTTTGAACTGAGATGAACATAAAAGGTATTGCTGCCGCGGCGATAGCAAGTGAAGCAACAGCTAAGTGACTAATTTTACCCTTGCCGACCGTAATGATTTCTTTGTTTGTGCCTGATTGCTCATTCATCGGTACACCCTTGGCTTCTATAATTATATACGGTTGTTGAAGGAGTATCAGTTGATTAAATTTGAGTGAGGTTTGGCTTAACTTGAAGACGGGTATGGTATTTTGAGCCGAGCGTTGCAGGCGGGGCATTTGCCCGTCTTCCCTGCGTATTTGGCGGGGATTTTGACCTTCTTGCCGCAGAGACATTTGAAGCGAATAAACCCCTCCTCGGCAGCGCCGTCGATTTTGATTTTTCGCTCTTCGAGGGGTGCAGACGGTTTTTCAACGGATGGTTTTTCGACGGGCGGCGTTTCCAGGGAAGTTAACGGCTTGAACTCGAGCTGTTTGGCAAATTCCATATCCCTCTCGAAGTTGCGATAGCGGTGGTCGGGAACCGGCTCGGTGGGAGCTTTCCGCTCGGCAAAAACCTGTAGCAGTGACTTTTCGTATCTCGGCTCCATTACCACGACGCCGGTTTTAAGCAGGACTATCGCGACTGCCACACCGGCGAGAAAGCCGCCTACGTGGGCGAAATAGGCCACGCCGCCCATCTGACTGCCGCAGAACAACGCCCCGAGCGCATCGAAGGTGAACCACAACAGAATCATCCAGTAGCTGCTGATGACGATTTCTCTGACTACCGGGTATATGGCTAACCACAATATGAAGTAGCAGGTGATGTCGTTTTCCGGGTAAAAGACCAGGTACATACCTACCAGGCCGTTAATTGCACCGCTGGCGCCTATCATTGGGCCGCCATTGAATATGAGATGGCTGATTGCTGCGAAGATTCCGAGCCCGATGTATATCGGAAGGAACTTGAGGTTTCCGATTTTTGCGCAGACGGCGTTTCCGAATATCCAGAGGAAAAGAAGATTCCCGATTATATGCAGCAATCCGCCGTGGAGCCACATATGTCCGATGAGGCCTCTTATATCCCAGCCGCGGAGGACGAACTGGTCGACGGGGCCTGGCAGAGATTCCTGCTGAGTGGCGTCGGGAGGGAGTTCCTGCCGGGCATACTCCATAAAAACTGCCAGTTGAACGATAAAGACCAGCAGGATGCTGGCGATGAGCAGCCAGTTTACAATGGGGTAGCGGTCCTGCGGGACGTCAACCTGCCAGGGTAAAAGTAATACCAATTTCGTTCTCCTGCCGGCGGTTTTGAATCATACTCTCCTGTTATCATAGCATATTATAACCTAAAATTACACTAAGAATCAAGCTCGCACGTTATAGCTGGCTGGCATATTGGTTGGGCAGGTTGACTTCTGGGATTGCGTCGAGTATATTTCCTATGGTTCGAAGAGTCGGCGATTTATTGACGGCGTTTGCAGGGGAAAAGTTATGTCGCTATTCTGGAAAATAATGATTGGTGCTGCTGTGCTTGTTGTGCTTGGATGGATAGGATACGGGATATGGGACTGGCGGGAGCGGAAGCTTGAGAAACAGCGACCAAGGGAGAGGTCTGAACGATACAAGCAGGCGACAAGCTCGGTGGTGGACTGGGCCAAGAAAATGGCCGAATATCAGCCGCCGAAACAGCCCAAGAAGCCCGAGCCGCCCGCCTCGCCCGACTCGCGTCCGGCGAGTCAAGGCGGGCCCGGACAGGGACCGGCCGAAACGTAGAAAGGCGAACCCCTATAATGGCTGAGAAGTTTTTGACGGAAGATTTTCTGCTGCAAACCAAGACCGCCCGAAAGCTCTATCACGAGTATGCCGCGAACTTGCCCATTTATGATTACCATTGCCACCTCCCTGCGGGCTTGATTGCCGAAGACCATCAGTTCGATAATCTCACGCAGGCATGGCTTTACGGCGACCATTACAAGTGGCGGGCGATGAGGGCCAACGGCATTGATGAAAAGTTCGTTACTGGCGATGCCGGCGACCAGGAAAAATTCGAGAAGTGGTCTCAAACCGTGCCGTATACGCTTCGCAATCCGTTGTATCACTGGACGCATCTGGAGTTGAAGCGTTATTTCGGCGTTGATGGTTTGCTCGACGGGGAAGCTGCGAGGGATGTTTATGATGCGTGCAGCGAGATGCTGCGCTCCGGCGAATTCACCGCCCGCAAGCTGCTGGCGAAAATGAATGTTAAGCTTGTGTGCACGACCGAAGGCCCGCTGGATGCGCTCGAAGCGCACAACAGGATTGCGGAGGATGGATTCGGCATAAAGGTCTATGCTGCCTATCGGCCCGACAAGGCGCTTGCGACGGAGGATTTGTCGGGACTGAATGCCTTCATAGATAAGCTGGGACATTTATGCGATTGTGAAATAAATGATTTTGACGCGTATATTGCGGCGCTGCGACAGAGGCATGACTATTTTCATAGTAACGGCTGTCGGCTGTCGGATTACGGGCTTAAGCGAGCATATGCCCACGAGTATTCGGCTGGCGAGGTGAAAGGGATTTTCGAGAAGATAAGAACGGGCGGGCAAATCGCAGCAGACGAGCATTTGAAATTCAAGTCGGCGGTATTGTTCGAGCTGGCGAGTATGGACGGCGAAGCGGGATGGGTAATGCAGCTTCATCTCGGTGCCCTGAGGAGTAATAACAGCCGGATGCTGGCAAAGCTGGGGCCTGATACGGGCTATGATTCCATCGGTGATTTTGAACAGACGGCGCCGCTGGCGAAGTTTCTGGACAAGCTAAATACCGCCGGCAAATTGGGCAAAACGATTCTGTATAATTTGAATCCGAGGGATAACGCAGTAATGGCGACTATGATTGGCAACTTCCAGGATGGTTCGTGCCCGGGCGGGATGCAGTATGGGCCGGGCTGGTGGTTTCTGGACCAGAAGGATGGAATCGAAGAGCACATCGAAGCGCTCTCGAATATGGGTCTGCTTAGCCGATTTATCGGTATGACTACCGATTCGCGCAGTTTCCTGTCGTTTCCTCGACACGAGTATTTTCGCAGGGTGCTGTGCAACGTTCTCGGCAACGACGTGGAGCAGGGACTGTTGCCCGGCGATATGAAACTGCTCGGCGGAGTGGTGCAGGATATCTGCTTCAACAACGCTGCGAGTTATTTTCCGATGCTGGTCGATTAAACACTCTGTCGGCGGGATTGCGAAGGTTATAAAAAGGTCCCACCGGAATTGGCGGGACCGTGGGGTTCTTGTCCGCCTATGGCAGATTCGTCCGGAATCACTTTTAGGAGGGCTTTACGTTTGTTGCCTCGGGGCCTTTTTGGCCCTGAGCGAGGTCGTACTCAACCGCCTGGCCTTCTTTTAGTGTCCTAAAACCCTCCGCTACAATCTTGGAGTGATGAACAAACACATCTTCGCTGCCGTCGTCGGGGACGATAAAACCGAAACCCTTTTTCTCGTTAAACCATTTTACCTTACCTGAAGCCACTTGTGTCTCCTTGGGCCTTGAAAACGACCCGCACTGCTGTTTTTCCTCGTAGTTTTTCAAAAGCACTATCCCGAGGATTGTTAAAAAAGTGCTCGTTACGCACATTCAACATATCGCAGGAGCCGGGACTATTCAACAAAATTATTTTTGTAATTTTCCGGCTTTTCCGCCGGCTGATTATGTCACCTTATCGCTAAAATTCGACCTTTGGTACTTCTGTTTTGGCCTGTTCGGATGCCTCGAAGTATTCAACGGCTTTAACGCCCGCACGCTGGCAGAAAAATGAGCCGAAAAATTGCTTCGTATAGGCGTTCAACTGTTTGGCGGCCTCGTTGTATCTTGTCCTTGCCACTGCTATCCGATTCTCGGTCCCTTCGAGAGCAACCTGCAGGTCGCGGAAATTTTCGCTTGCCTTGAGCTGCGGGTAATTCTCCACCAGCAGCAGCAGTCGTGAGAGCTGGCCGCTAAGTTCGTTTGTTGCCTCGATTTTTCCGGCGCGTGAGTCGGCGTTGAAATAGTTTTCGCGTGACTTGGCGATATTCTCGAACAGTTCCTTCTCGTGCGTTGCGTAGCCCTTGACGGTATTGACAAGGTTTGGGACCAGGTCGAGCCGGCGCTGTAACGAGGCGTCGATGTCGGCCCAGGCCTGCTGCGCCTGCTGTTCGAGATCGACCGCCTTGTTGTAGCCGCCTATGTACCAGCCGAGCACAACCAGCCCAATAACACCAAGGGCGACTAACATAACAATCAAAAATACCCACATTTGTCCGAAGTATCTCATTTTTTCGCTCCCTAATTTTTTACTTTTGCCTTTTGGCTTGATTTTACCATCCGCCGCTTGCCCCGCCTCCGCCGAATCCGCCGCCCATACCCCCGCCGAATCCGCCGAATCCTCCGCCGAAGCTGCCGCCGCCGAACGAGCCGCTTCTGCCGAATCCGCCGAATCCGCTCCCGTATCCGCCGATGCGGCCCCCGAAAAGAAACGGCAGCAGAATCCACCAGCCCATACCGCGCCCGCCTAAGCCGGCAATCACTAAAAACAATAACAGCATCCCGCAGCAGGGCACAACCGGCTGTCTGCGCACCGGCTCGGCGGGCCGGGTCTTTGGTGCGCCGGTCAGTGTCACCCCGTAGTTTTGAGCGATTTGCGACGCGACTTCGATATTTGCGTAATAGATGCCTTTGCTGAGCTGGTTTTCCTTGAGGTAGGGGACAAGTGTGTTTCTTCCGACCCGGCCGCAGTACTGGTCGGTGATGAATCCCTCGAGGCCATAGCCGACCTCGAACCGATAGCGTCTGTCCTGAGCCGCGAGCACAAAGAGCAGACCGTTGTCTTTACCCTTCTGGCCGAGCTGCCAGCCCTGCGCAAGCTCTATTGCGAACTGCTCTATGGGGACACCGCCCGTGCTTTGCACCGTCAGGACGATGTATTGGGCGCCGGTTTTTTGCTCAAGCTCCTGCAAAATGCCGTTTAGCGATTGTTCGTCTGCCGGGTCAATGACGCCAGCGTTGTCCTCGACGTAGTGCTGCGGCATCGGCAGACTGGTCTTGCCTAAGCAAACACTTGCGCAAAAAGCGATGATAATGAGAACAAGCCGCGTGCGGTGCATCAGGAAACCTCTAAAGAATCGACTATTCGGGCGAACTTATCGACGATTGCATAGACCATTTCGAAGTCGGCCTGCATTTCTTTTGTCTGGAGGCGCCCCTTTTTGCGCCGCCAGGAAAGAATATCGAGCAGCACATCGGGCATAACGGAGAATTTTTTGGATGCTTCTGTGAGCGTTTCAGCGGCCTGGATTGGCCGGCCGGCCTCGTGAAGCCACAGCATCGCCCGAAGCAGTGGAACAAGCCCCGTCACCGTCGAAATCAGGACGTCCCGCATCACCGCCGGACTCGCACCCGAGGCGATATAGCTTTGTCGCAATCGTACTAAGGTTGCCTTTAGCTCTCGCTCACACTGTAGCCGGACGTCGGGTTTTTCAAATACCAGCTTTGCAAAGGGGTCCGGCCCGAAGACGGTCTGATGGGTCAACTGAAAATCCATAAACTCTATCGCGAAGACGTCCCTGCTGCGCTCGATGTATTCGCTCGTCATTATTACAGGCGGGGCAACTTTTAGCTTCGCTAACGTGCGCGCCGAGTCGGCGAGCTTGTTAAGTGATTCCAAATCTCGCTTGCCCAACACCACGACTATATTGATATCGCTTTTGCCGGGCAGAAAGTCGTCGGTCAAAGCGCTGCCGACGACGGTAATACTCCGGACGTTGTCGCCGAGGTCGCTGCTAAGCTTCTGCGCAACGGTTTCGACGGGCGACCGCACCTCGTCCCTTAGCCGGCCGAAGGTCAGTTTGTTTTCGTTATCTGCCATCTGCTTTTACCCCTTAAGCAAAATCAAACGGTGTAATGTTACTCTATGTGCCCCGCAGGTGCAACACCGTTTGCCCGTTTGGCCCCTGTGCTGGTAGCAAAAGTGCCAATTTGGCAGTTACCCGGACCTTTGAATGTCGAAAAGGCAATCGTAAGGCCGGTTTTAAGGGCGGCAAATGCGGCTGTCTTTCTGGGTGAGTCGCTTTATTGCTTCCAAACGAGGCAGCTTGCATCAACCGGGGCTTCTGCACAGGCGATTCAAGAAAAGCTCGGAAAATCGCTTGAACACGCAGGGGCTTTGGCGGATACTTGCGGCAGTTGAGGACAACACATATTGCGGGCTGATTGTTATAAGGAGGATGTTTATGGAAAATGATTGGGAAGATATTCCGGTTCAAAGTCGTGGCTTCTTTCGAGGTATAGGCCCTGTGGCGTTTATTGTTCTGGTATTGATGATTCTCTTCGCGGCTGTATTGCTGCTTTCAACCGTCAAAATCGGAGGAACTCAGGTCGGTATCGTAGAAAAGAAACTCGGCGGAGGTGCGATGCCGTCCGGTCGCGTGATAGCCGTTAACAGAGAAAACGGCATACAGGCTCAGGTGCTTACGCCGGGCTGGCACTTTTTCTATTGGTCCTGGCAATACAGCATTAAAAAAGTGCCCTGGACTGAGATAGAAGAAGGAAAGGTCGGTTTGGTAACGGCAAAGGATGGACGGACGCTGCCGCCCAATACAATCTATGCTCCCGAGTGGGACCAGCCGGATAAGATGATAACCGCCGACTATTTTCTCGGAGAAGGCAACGGTTACAAAGGGCCGCAGTTGACCGTTCTTAAGCCCGGAGCTTATCGTATCAACACTGAGCTGTTCGAGGTCACGCAGGTGCCCGTAGTGAATGTCAAGGTGGGTACCGTTGCCGTCATTAAGAGTAATGTAGGTGAAATAGCTCAGACCGAAGACCGCCTCGTCGAAGTCGGCCAGCGCGGTATCTGGAACAAGCCGTTAACAGAGGGACAGTATTATCTCAATACAAAGGCCAACGAAGTAACTATGATTGACATAAGGCAGATAAAGGTTAGCTACACCAAGGAAGTTGAGTCGGGTGAGAGAACAAAAGACCAGCCCTTGAAGCCCATTACCGTTCGAAGCTCCGATGGCTTCACCTTCCCCGTCGATGTTCGAATAACTTATCGTATCGAGCCGCAAAACGCACCGCTGGCCGTTGCTATGATAGGCGATAACGACTTTATTCTCGATAAGGTCGTTACGCCGAGGGTCAGGGCCACTTTCAGAAACAATGCCGAAAAGGTCAAGGCGCTCGATTACGTCCAGAACCGTTCGCACCAGGAGCAGCAGAGCGCTGAGATGCTTAAGACCGACCTTGCCAAATATGGTGCGACGTTTCTCGAATTGAGTATCGGCGATATCGGCGACGAAGCCAGTCTTGGAACGCTGCTTAAAACGCAGACCGACCGCGAAATCGCCCTGCAGGAGCAGGCCACTTTCGAAGAACAGCAGCGGGCCGCCGAAAAGAAAAAGGCCCTCACCAAGACCACGCAGGAAGCCGAAGAGGAAAAACGACTCGCTACTGCCGCTTATGGTGTGAAAATCGCCGAGCAGGATAAGCAAAAGAGAATCATCGGCGCACAGGCCGAAGCCGAGCAGGTCCGGCTCGTCGCCGAAGCAAAAGCCCAGGCATATCGCCTTATCTCTGAGGTCCTCGGCGCCGACAACGCTGCGCTTATCGAGATTATGAAGGTTGCATCGGAAACCGGCGTGAAGATTACGCCTGATGTCATGGTTGGCGGTCCCGGCTCAGGAATGACTGACGCCCTCATGGGCACCGTCCTAAAGGGTATGCTGAACAAAGAATCCTCGGCCACCAAAAAGTAAAAGAAGACGCTAAAAAAAACGCATCTGAAACCCAAAGGCCCCCGATTTCTATCGGGGGCTTTTTTTATTAGGCGTTTTTCCTTATTGGTTAGCCCTGACTCCCGTGGGCAGGGTTATTTTTTTGTGGTAACGGGGTTTTGTCGTTCCCGCAAACGCGGGAATCCAGTTCGTGCGCATACCAATTTTTAAGGCGCGGCAAGATCCGCCGACTTGCTATTTATTATTTATGAACTTGACATATTTTTGCAAAACAATTGAACATGAACAAATGCGTCGTCGTTTTCACCTTCTGGTGTGTATGTGAATTGTCGTTCAGATACTATCACCTCTTTCGCATTTTTACCTTCCGGGCCACATCCACCTGGTAAGTAAATACGATCTCCAACGCTTGGTATTGGGATTGGTGTTGTTGTTTCGAACTGTGAGAATTCTTGAGAGGCTATGCCATCTCCTTTCATGTCTGATATCTCAAGCATGTATTCCATTTCAAAGCACCTCCAAATATAGAACGGTCTTCTTTTCTAAACTACTCAATTAAAGGTTAAACCGTTGCAATCTCATCTTTTTGTATTGAGTTTTCTGCAAGCATGGTTCGGAATTCTGTTTCTGTCAGGTTATTGTCTTTTAGCTCATACATTACGTATAAAGATCCGAGGAAAACAATCGCCTCAGCAATACCTGCTTTCCAATACTCCCATTCGGAAGCGGCCTTTAGACCTTGGAGCAAACCGACCACGCCCAAAATAATGTAACCAATCGAGAATATCGTTCTAAATATAAAAAAGGACTTGACCCACCCTATCTTCCACTTCGGTACTGTGTAGAAAACTAAGCCCAGAAAGATCGATTGACATAAAACCGGAAAGCCCAGGTCGACAATAATCTGAGGAGGCTCAACTATGGGGTTGAACTGCACGATGAGACGTAAGGACCAAGCTAGCGCTGTTGTCGCTATAAAACTGAGAGGCAGAAAAAGTAACCAACGTATCCAAACAGGTAACTTGCAGTATCGTTCATAAATTACCATTTTGCTTTTTTCCTTTATCTCGCCAATTCAAATATGGCCTTTACACAACGATTATTTCGGCTGGAAACGATGCCCGCTTAAATGGGTTTTACCGCCCTTGCGTTTTTAGATGGATTTGCTACAATAACCAGTTTGGATTATCAGTGGATTTTGGAGTAGCCGTTGTAAGCGTCTCAATATGAGTATTCCCATCGCAGAGACAGCAAAGAATGCTGGTTGCGTCTGAAACGCCGATTTACGGTTTACGCAACCGTAACGAGCCGCGCAACCGCAACCGTTGAACGAGTTTTTTCTCGGTGGCCAATGAGCGAGCGGACGGACAAGGTAATAAGCATCACGGCTGCGGCCGAGCACAACCTAAAGGGTATCAATCTCGATATTCCCCGCGATAAGCTCGTCGCTATCACCGGTATTTCCGGCTCAGGCAAAAGCTCCCTGGCTTTTTGCTGGAGTGACGGGTCAACCCGTATGATGCGTTAGGTCCTATAAGATATTGTGTCCCCTGATATCAGCGTGATTCAAGCCAGCACTCGAACGGCTTCACAAACCCGATGAATGCCGGTTGCATTCGGAACAACAGCATTGACTTTACCGGCCTGAAGTGTTAGAATGATGTTAAAATAGGCAAGATTGTGGGGTTGTGGCGGCTACCATCTCCCCATCCTCTTTTTGAAGGGGCGAGAGGGTGGTTGTCATCTTGTATGAATCCGCGGGATTAGCGTTAGGCCACACCCAGAGGTAATCGTATTCGCCGGGGAGGGTACGACGGTGACGGCGGACTTGTCACATCGTTCTATTGCGAGGGATGGAACCCAACACAGACAAGACGGCAAGGTTACGTCCCCTGGTCGTGTTGTAACCGCTGCTGATGGCACGCTGCGGTGCCGTTTCGAGATGAAATACAGAATAAGCGAATCGAAGGCCGCTGCGGTTGAGAAATCTGTCCAGCTCCACCTTAATCCCGACCGCTACTGCAAGCTTCAGCCCACCGGCAGCTACCCGATAGTCAGTTTGTATCTCGATTCGCCCGACCTTCGGCTTTGCCGAGAGAGCCTGACCGGCCAGAAAAACCGCTTCAAGCTGCGCATACGCAGCTACACCGACGACCCCGGCTATCCGAAGTTCTTCGAGATTAAGCGACGCCTCAATACCATTATCGTAAAGGACAGACAGCGGGTTATGCATCGTGACGTTGAGCGATTGCTCTGCGGCGGAGCACTGCCCGAGCAGTATTACAGCACGGAGCAGGAGCCGCTAAAGCAGTTCCTGCTTTATCAGTCGAGCATAAACGCAAGACCTTTCATTCTTGTGCGATATGTTCGCAGGGCATACGAGGATGATTCCGGAAACCGTGTTCGCATAACGTTTGACCGTGGGCTGTCCTACAAAATGTGCGCCAGGCCCGTGGTTACCTTAGCCGGGCCCGGCTGGCAGCGTTACCCGATTACTGACGTGATACTTGAAATCAAGTTCACCTCGCGGTTTCCCGCCTGGCTTGCGCGTATGGTCAAGTGTCTCGACCTGCAGATGCAGTCGTTTTCGAAATATACTCACTGTATTCGGAGTGCCTGTTCGATGAAGTTCGGTTCACGGGAGGAATATGGGCTCGACTGGGATTGACAGAATCTGGCACGTCCTTGAGCAGACGTCTTCGGCTGGAGGGATATTCGCTCCCCAGACGGTACTGTTGTCGCTGCTTTTGGCCTTTGTGCTGGGACAGGTAATCGCGTGGGTCTACTACTTCACGCACAGCGGCCTTTCATACTCCCGCTCGTATGTGCAGTCCCTGATAATGATTACCGTTGTCGTGGCAATGGTAATGGCCGTTATCGGCAATAATATCATAACCGCCGTGGGGTTGATGGGCGCACTGGCACTGATAAGATTCCGCAATATAATCAAAGACACCCGCGACGTCGCATTCATATTCTGCTCTCTGGTAGTCGGTATGGCCGCCGGTTCCCAACGATACCTAACCGCCATCATTGGAACGATAGTCCTCAGCCTGATAGCCATTTATTTGCACCTGACAAACTTCGGGATGCACGAGCCGCACAACGCATTTTTGCGGTTCAGCTTAAAAGGCCACATGGGCGCCGACCACCCCGTCCCTGGCATTCTCAAACGTTTCTGCAGAAACTTCATCATGATATCGGCCCAGGACAGCGGCTTCGGCGCCTCAGCGGTAGAGTACGCCTACCAGTTGATGGTCAGAAACGCTACAAAAAACGAGCAAATGCTCGGCGAGCTGCAAAACGTTGAGGGTATAGAGAATGTTTCATTAACGATGCAGGAGCAGTTACTCGAGGTCTGATGATGAAAATACAATTGCGAAACATCTTCAGACCCGGTCGCCTGCATCCGCAGATATTCCCCGTGCTCGTCTGGCTGGTCGCAGTTGCAGTGGTCGCCATGCTCTTTTACCGTGGCTCGCAGCGATTTGAGGTAGTAGGCATAGCACAGGGACAGATTGCCCACGTATGTGCCCCGGTCGATGGCCGGCTCAAGGCCGTCTACGTTAAATTATTCGATAACGTCGCCGTGGGCCAGAAGGTAGCCGAACTCGATGACAAGCTGATATCGGCTCAAATAGAGACAATCACCGCAACTGCCGAACAACTTCGTGCCCGGCTTATTCCGACGCAGGAGCAGCTTTTGACTGATATGTCCGACCGCGAGCTCGACATGGCCGAGGAGCAAAGGCGTTTCGCCATCGACGTTGAGCGAGCCCGGCTCGAGGCGCTCGGCCTCAAGGCCCAGATTGCCGCCGACAAGGTAACACTCGAAGACCTTACCGCTGAAGTGGATATCGCAACCGACCTTCTCGCAAAGGATGCAATCGCACCTTACGAGCTGCAAAAAGCACAGATGCTATACAACGCCCTTGCGGAGAAAATCGAAAAGACCGAAGAGCAGTTAAGTCAGGCACAGGAACAGCTAAGCCTGACCCAGCAACGGCGAGATGCCTTTGCAGGACAGACGACACAACATCCTTCGATTGACGCGGCCCTTGAGGCGATACGTAAAGAGGCCGCCGTCCAGGAAAAACTGGTCGAGGAGCTTACCCTGCAGCGAAAGGCGCTGGTCGTTACGGCTCCGATTGACGGCGTGGTCATTCAGATTCTCGGAAGGACAAACGACGTGGCCTTGCGCCGGGCAGGCGAGGGTATCATACGCAAGCCGGGCGAGATGATATTGGCGGGTCAGCCCATTATGGTTATCGCGCAGGGCCAGCCAACGGAGATTCTTAGTTACGTCATAGAGAGCCAAATCGGTCAAATCAAACCCGGCACAAAGGTTGTGCTTATTAAAAAAACCGAATCGCCCCAAATCGCCCAGTCGGAGGTTACCTACGTAGGGCCCGTCGTTGAACAGTTGCCAGCCAGATTATGGCTTAATCCGAATATGCCCCAGTACGGCCTGCCTTTTGTTGTCAGGATTCCCGAGGGTATGGATTTGAGAACGGGCGAGTCCGTGGGGATTCGCCAGTTGTAGCCGATGCGGGACAGGAGCCGATGGTCGAAAAATAATGCCGAAATGGAGGATGGCTGAAGCTGAAACGTTCCATTATTTCAATAGGATTGCTTTTAGCATTAGTTTTTGCGAGCTTTTTCGTCAACGGCTGTGCTGCGCCGGCCCGTGAGCCGCTCAAGGCAAAAATCGACGAGAAGGTCTATAAGATAATCGACACCAAATGGCAGGACGATTTCGGCGCTAAATCAAACTACAGAGTCAGCGATGCAATCCCCGGCCCCAACGATATTCAGATTGAAAAAGGCGTTGGCGCCGACGGGACACTAACATTGCAGCAGGCCGTTGCCATCGCCACCGCACATAACCGACAGTATCAGCTCGAAAGGGAAAACCTTTACTCCAAAGCGCTTGACCTGCGCCTTGCCCGTCACGTCTTTGAACCCATATTATTCGGCACAGGCGCCGCAGGATATGTCAAGGACGGGGCCGACGAAGCCATCGAAAAGCAGTCGTCCTTCGGCGTTGGGAAACTCTTCTCAACGGGCGCTGTCATCGGACTAAACGTCACCCTTTCCTGGATAGACGTTCTCACCGGCAACGCCAGAGGCGGCCTTTCGAGAATCCTCACCGTCGCCGCCGATGTCCCGCTGCTCCGCGGCAGCGACCCTGACATCGTGCTCGAAAACCTTACACAGGCCGAACGCGACACGCTCTATCAGATTCGTCTTTTCAATCGATTCCGCAAGTCCTTCGTCGTGGCCGTTATCACACAGTATTATCAGGTGCTGCAGGCATACGATGCCTTCCGGAACGCCGAAGCCAACTACAAAACGCTCACCGGCGTCTATCAGCACGCCGAGAAGCTCGCAAACGCGGGCCGGCTGCCACTTTTTGAGCTTGAGCAGGCACGACAGGATATGCTTATCGCCGCGGACGACCATTTGGCCGCCAAAAAGTTATACGAGCAGGCACTCGACGAATTCAAACTTGTTCTCGCCCTACCGACCGAATTGCAATTTGCTCTCGATGCAAATGAGCTTATGGCTTTGCGTGATATGCCGACGCCGGAGTTCTCGGAAACCGAGGCCGTCGAAGCCGCTCTTGAGCACCGGCTGGATTTTGCAAATGCTGCCGACGCAATACAAGACGCGGAGCGAAAGGTCATTGTTGCTCTCGATAATATGCGAGTTGGACTGGACATTGTGGCAACAACCGAGCAGTCCAACGATAACATCAGTAACCCCATAACCCTGGCCGGCACTAAAGATACAGCCGCAGTCGGGCTTCAACTGGATTTGAACCTCGACAAGCTGGCCGAGGAAAACAATTATCGCCTGGCATTGCTGATTCTGCAGCAGCAGCGACGCGCCTATGAGCAGATGATGGACACGATAATCCTCGAAGTTCGCCGTGCGTACCGTGATATGGCCGAGGCCGCCGACAGATATAAAGTGCAGTCGGAGGGCCTTGCTCTGGCTAAGCAGCGATTCGAGAATACAATGTCGCTTCTCGAATACGGCCGGGCCAATACCAGAGACGTCCTGGACGCCCAGAGAGACCTTTACAGGGCGCAGGACACCGCAACCGAGGCGCTGGTCAACTACACCATCGCAATGCTCAACTTCTATCGCGATGCGGAGGTCCTTCAGGTCCGACCCGACGGGATGTGGCGGATTGCCTCTGCGAGCCGCTAAACTCGGCAAAAACTGGTAAAAACCGCCCCCAGCTTAAAATCCTTTATGGTTGATTTTCGCCGGCGATTCTGTTAGTCTGCTTGCTTTGCCTCACCGCGGTTTCGTGGAAGGCGCAAATATGAAATTGGTTTGCTAAGGAGATACCGGCTTATGACAACCGAGCTTTCGCACCTCGACCGGCTCGAAAACCAGAGCATATTCATTATAAGAGAGGCATACAGCCAGTTCAGAAACGTCGCAATGCTCTGGTCCATCGGCAAAGACTCGACAACCCTTCTGTGGCTGGTCCGAAAGGCCTTTTTCGGCAAGATACCATTTCCCGTGGTTCACATCGACACCACCTACAAGTTCAAGGAAATCTACGACTTCAGGGACAAATACGCCAGCCAGTGGGGCCTTAATCTCATCGTTGCCAAAAACGATGAAGCCATAAGCAAAGGGATGGGTCCGAAAAGCGGCAAGTTTGTCTGCTGCAACGAGCTAAAGACCGTCGCCCTAAAACAGGCCATAGCCAAACACCATTTCAAGGCCCTCTATCTCGGCATCCGCCGGGATGAGCATGGTATCCGCGCAAAGGAACGGGTCTTTAGTCCGCGCGATGAGGACTTCGAGTGGGACTACAAGAACCAGCCGCCGGAATTGTGGGACCAGTACAAGACAAAAGCCGCAGAAGAGGAGCACCTTCGGGTGCATCCGCTGCTCGGCTGGCGCGAGCTTGACGTCTGGGAATACGTCAAACGGGAAAATCTGCCCGTAGTCGAGCTTTACTTCGCCAAAAACGGCAAACGCTACCGAAGCATCGGCTGCCACACCTGCTGTATGCCTGTTGCCTCCGACGCCGACACCCTCGAGAAAATCGTCGAAGAGCTGAGGGTCTCGAAGGTTTCCGAAAGGAGCGGCCGGGCACAGGACAAGGAAAGTGACTACACAATGCAGAAACTTCGCTCGCTCGGCTATATGTAGCTCTACTGAGATTGCCGGTTCGACCAAAAACATATTCGATGACGAACTTTAAGAGGTTTTTAAAATGGATGTGCTTAGTTTCGTAATTGTCGGCCACGTCGACCACGGAAAGTCAACCCTGATTGGCCGGCTGCTTTACGATACCGACTCGCTCGCACCAGACAAAATCGAGGAAATGAAAAGGGCCTCCGAAGGCAGGGGAAGAGAAACCGAATTCGCCTATCTGCTCGACCATCTCGAAGAGGAACGAAAGCAGGGCATCACTATCGACACAACGCAGGTATTCTTCAAGACTGACAAAAAACGCTACGTAATAATCGACGCCCCGGGCCACGTCGAATTCGTCAAGAATATGATTACCGGCGCCTCCCAGGCCGAGGCGGCCGTTTTGATTATCGACGTAAACGAAGGTGTAAGGGAGCAGACCAAAAGGCACTCATATATGCTCTCGCTGCTGGGGCTGGGCCAGGTCGTCGTCGTGCTCAACAAAATGGACCTTGTCGGCTTTTCGCAGCAGCGCTTCAACCAGGTCAAAGACGAGGCACAAAAATGGCTCGCCTCCATCGGGATTGAGCCGCTCGTTTATATCCCCATCTCCGCCATCAGAGGTGACAACATCACCAAACGCTCTGAAAATATTGACTGGCACAAAGGCCCGACGTTTCTCGAAATCCTCGATACACTCAAAAACCGTCTCTCCGCGAAGGATAAACCCCTCATCCTGCCTGTTCAGGACGTCTACAAAATCGATGACAATCGCATCAATGCCGGCAGGGTCGAAGCCGGTGTGATAAACACCGGCGATTCGATAAAGATTCTGCCCGGCGGCCAGACAACACAGGTCAAATCCATTGAAAAGTTCATCCGGAAGCCGACAAGCGCCGTCGCCAGTGAATGCATCGGTTTTATCACCAGCGATTCCGTATTCCTCAACAGAGGTGATATCGTTTGTCTGCCCGGCTCCGAGCCGGCTGTTACCGACCGGATACCTGCCAGCATTTTCTGGATGAGCAGACGCGACCTCGACAAGGCCGAAAAGCTTATAATACGCTGCGCCACGCAGGAGACGACCTGCAAGATTGAGGCCATCACAAAGAGAATCGATTCGGCCACGCTGCAGGTCATCGAGCAAAACGCCGGTCTTCTCAAGAACCTCGAAGTTGCGGAGGTCGTAATCAAAACCAAAAAGCCGCTCGCAATAAAAGACTTCAACGACGTTCAGGAGCTTGGTCGGTTTGTGCTTGTTCGCGATGAAAATATCTGTGCGGGCGGGATTATCACTACTGTGAGGTGAGACAGTGAGCAGCAAAATAAGGACACTAATCATAGGCCTTGACGGCGTCCCCTATGGAATGCTCAAGGGCCTCGCCGACTCAGGTGTTATGCCTGCAACTGCAAAGCTCATCGACGCCGGCGTGTTCAAAAAAATGAACTCCACCATACCGGAAGTGTCCTCCGTGGCCTGGTCCTCGATGATTACCGGCACCAATCCCGGCCGGCACGGAATCTTCGGTTTTATGGACCTGCAGCCCGGCTCTTACAAAATGAAGTTCCCGAATTTCACCGACCTCAAAGCCCCGCCTTTCTGGGAACAGTGGCAGGAAAAATCAGTCATCGTCAATGTCCCCTCGACTTATCCGGTTCGCCCGATGAACGGCGTCCATATCTCCGGATTCGTCTCGCTCGATTTCGATAAAAGCGTCTATCCCGCGTCGCTCGTGCCGCAGCTAAAGAGTATGGATTATCGTCTCGATGCCAATTCCGAGCTTGCTCACAGCAATATGGACCTTTTTTTGCAGGACGTTGACAACACCTTGGCCGGCTCAATCAAGGCCGGCCGATATCTCTGGGATTACACCGACTGGCAAAACTTTATGTTCACCTTCACAACCACCGACCGGCTTATGCATTTTCTTTACAGCGCTTATGAAGACAAAGACCACAAGTACCGTTATATTTTCCTCGAACACTTCCGCAAAATCGATAAGGCAATCGGCGAAATGGCCGGCAAAATCGGCGACCGCGACCTGCTCGTAATGCTCTCTGACCACGGCTTTGAACGTCTCGACTATGACGTCCAGCTAAATTATCTCCTCGCACAGCACGGCTTTCTCAAATTCGAGAATGGCCCCGAAACCGCCCTGCAGAATATCGCGTATGGCACAAAGGCCTTTGCACTCGAACCTGCCAGAATCTATCTCAATTACAAAGGCAAATACCCTGCCGGCTCCGTCGAGCCGGACCAGGCCGCGAAAATCCTCTCTGAGCTAAAAGACCTCCTCACTTCGCTGAAGGTCGACGGCAAAAACGTTATAAGAGATGTCTATACAAAACAGCAGCTCTATACCGGCCCCTGTGTGGATATCGCACCCGACCTGATTTGCGTCGGCGCCGCCGGATTCAATCTCAGGTCGAGCTTTAAGGCCTCAAAGCTCAGCAACAAACCCGTCTTCACCGGCAAGCACACCCAGGACACCGCCTTTCTGCTCGTCAAAGGCACTGCCGATGCTGTGAATATTCCGGATGTCCCCACAGTTGCCGACGTAAAAGGCGTTATCGAGGCAAACAAAAACGGGGCGTAATACACCCCGTTTTGTCATCTTCCGCATTTAGCGGTATTTAATTTCTGGCTGAGATTCTGCGCTATGCCGAAAGCCGGCTTAGTTTCTTATCTTCAGGCAGTCCGACCTGAAGCAGCACTCGGTCCACTGGCACTGACCGTTGGTTGTCCCGTAGCACTCGCTGACGTTCTCGGCTCGCTGAATCGCATGAATAAGGTCAGTCTTCTTCATATTGCCCGCGTCAATACCAAGGCCTTTGGCCTTCGCCTTTATCTGAGCCATTGTCATTGATTTCGAAGCTGTCTTTACCGGAGTCATGTCTTTCTCCTATCACTGTGTGTTTTTGGATTTTTGCTCACTCCTGCTTTTCCGTCACAAAGCTATGTGTGAGCAGGTTCGTTAAATACTATTTCGGCTCTTTTGCGCCATTGCATTACCAACTTTGCAACAAACATTAAATCCACTCAAAAAACCCCCAAATCAGTAGCAGCATAAAACATTTTTTGGGACTCTTGCACCGACGATACGCAACAAGTCTCGACTGTCATATCATCAGGATAATATGCGGCGCTGTAGTCTTCTGCCGAGTGGTTACCTGCTGCCGCTGCACGAAAGGTCCTGCGATTTGCCGCAACACCTTGTCCGCCCCTGTTTACTTCACGCCGACCTCCACATCCTGCCTTCACCCAGTCCGGCCGGCTGTGCGACTCCCGGGTCCTCCTTACGATACCGATTCGGCTTGGCCGGCGCCGACCGACCGAATCCTCTGAGCAGGAAAACCAACACCAAGTACACCAGCCACGCCGCTACAAAGCCGCCTATGCACCACCCGATTAAAGCTAATGGCAAATATACGGGCCCTTCGAAAAACGGCAGGCGAACAGGCCTGTCGTAATATCTGCTGATTACGTAGCCGTTCTCATAAGCAAGCATCCCGCCGGCTGCGGCTGTGAAAAACGACACTATAAATGTCAGCCGTCTTAGTCCCTTCTCTATATTGCGTGGTCCTCTTACAGTTCCTGTCGACTGCGCGTTGCGAAGTTTTGTCTTTGCCGAAGACGCTTCTTTTTCCGCCTTTGTCCTCGCCGCAATTTCCACCTCAACTTGTGCCTGCGCCTTGCGTTTGGCCTTAAGCTCCTCTTTCAGTTGTTCCTCTGCAAGCTCTCTTGCCTCCGTCTGGGCCTGCAACTGTTGCTCCAATTTGGACTTTTGCTCCCAGTCGTTGGCTGATTGTTCTTCCGCTTTTGTCTTGGCCGCCCCCATATTTTTTAGCTTCGATTCCAGCTTGTAATTGGCTTCAACCATCTCTTTCAGCTTCGCTTCTATCACCGAGATGTTCCTTTGCTCCGACTCCAACTGTGAATTAGCCTGCGACCTCAACTCGGCTTCGGCCTTTAGCTTCACCTCAAGCTCCGTCTTTGCCTCCACCTCCACAAGCGCCATCTCCTCCGCCTTTGCTTTGGCCTCTTTCTCCTGTTCGTGTCGCTGCTCAATCTCCGCCCGCGCCTCTTGCTCCTGCCTGAGTCTTTTCTCCAACTCAGCCCTTGCATCGGTTTCTTGCTTTAGCCGCTCGTCCAGTTCGGCCCTTGCCTGTGCCTCTTGCCCGAGTTTCTCTTCAAGCCCTGTCCGTTCATTCAGAGCTTGTTTAAACTGCTCTTCAACTTCGGCTTTGGCCTGCGTTTCTTGTTCGAGCCGTCGTTCTGCCTGTGCCCTCGTTTGCGATTCGCTGCTGGCTTTCTCCTCCGCTTTGAGAGTTGCCTCCAGTGCCTCCTGCAACTTGCTCTGAGTCTCCTCTCGTCCGGCGGTCTCTGTTCTGAGTCGTTCTTCTGTTTCCGCTCTCGCCTGAGCGTTGCCAGCCGCCTGTTCCTCGGCCTTTCTCGCGGCCTCTATTGCATCGCTGAGTTTTCTTTCTGATTCCTCCTTCGCACTGGTCTCTGCTCTGAGTCGTTCTTCTGCTTCCGCTCTTGCCTGAGCGTCGCCGGCTGCCTGCTCCTGGGCTTTTGTCTTTGCCCCGTTTGCCTCTTCGAGTTTTCTCTCCAGTTCCTGCTTCGCCTCGACAGCGGCTTTGAGTTGTTCCTGTGCTTGTGCCTGTTCCTGTGCTCTGTGCTCGGCGTTTTCATCCGAGCCGATTGTTGCCTCGATTTTTTTCTCCAGCTCCTTTTTTGCCTCGACTGCTTCCTGGAGCCGTCGCTCGAGTTCCCGCTTCGCCTCCGCCTCGGCCTTGAGCCGTTCCTCGGCTTCAACGCGGGTCTCGGCCACTATCGCCATCGGTATTCCGTCCTGGGGTGGCGGCGCACTTATTGCCCCGCCACGCCGGTCAGGCGCGCGGACCTGCTTTTTACATTTTGAGCAGATCACGACCTTGCCAGCGAAGTCAGGGGTTATATAGAACCCGCTCTGGCAATGTGGGCAGGTGGCTATCATCAAATCACTCCATAAAGAAAGTATACTAATAGAATTTCGCCCACCAAAACCCCTGACTTTATCAGAAAAACGGCCTTCAAGGCCCTTTTGGCCCGAAAAAACCCTTCTCCGTTTGCTTTGTCCGCTTGCTGTGGTTAATCGGACGTAGGAGCCTGAATATGCCGCTTAGTATTTGACCTTGGCCCGCACTTGTGCTATCCTGATTTGTGCTTCCTGACAGCACAACTGTGTCGAATAATCGCAAAATATCAGCGTGTGACAATTGGATAAGCCAGGGGAGCCAACCCCGCCCACTGATGGGCGAGGTAATTGGCTGAGATATCCCGCCGTGTGCGGGGTGACCCTAAGAACCTGCTCAGGTTAGAACCTGCGAAGGGAGGCGAACTGAAAGAACCAGAAAGCACTCCTTTTGCCGGAGTGCTTTGTTATTTTATGTCTTCGATAACTGAAAAACTTGCTCGCTCAGTAGTTGGCGTCGCCGGACTCGGCGGCCTCGGCTCCAATGTCGCTACAGCCCTTGCACGCGCCGGTGTTGGCAAACTAATAATCGCCGATTTTGACAACGTTGAGCAGGCAAACCTCGACAGGCAGCAGTATTTCACCGACCAGATAGGCAAAAGCAAAATCGATTGCACCGTCGAGAATCTTCGGCGTATAAATCCGCGTGTTGAGGTCGAGGTCCATAACGTGACCCTTGTCCCCGACAACATACCGCGAATCTTCCGCAATGTCGACGTAATCGCCGAATGTTTCGACACCGCCGCTGCCAAGCAGATGATTGTCGAAACGGTGCTGACAAAAACCGAACGTATCAGAATTGTTTCCGTCAGCGGCCTGGCCGGCTATGGCAACAGTAACGCGATAAAGACCCGCCGCATCTCGCCCCGGCTCGTTCTCGTCGGCGACGGCCAGACAGGAATCGACACCTGTAAATTTCTTACCGCGGCAAGAGTCGGCGTGGCGGCGATGCACCAGGCCAATGCGATTCTCGAACTGTTGATTGATGAGATAAGCCCATAAACCTGGAGGATTGCAAATGGGCGTGTTGAAAATAAACGGAAAAGAAAAACCATTCGCAGACGACAAAATGCCGGCAACAATAGCCGATTTGCTCTCAACTCTCGGCGTTGATTCCGCTACAGTTGTCGCCGAGCTGGATGGTAAGATTATCGAACGTGACAAGTTTGGGAAGACGCCGATTTGCTCAGGCCAGTCAATTGAGCTTGTCCGCTTTGTCCCCGGAGGATAATCGTATGGATAAACTTATAATCGCCGGTCGCGAGTTCAGTTCTCGCCTGCTTGTGGGAACAGGCAAATTCTCCTCGTCTTTCGTTATGGCGCAGGCCATCGAGGCATCCGGCGCCGAAATCGTCACCGTCGCCCTTCGACGCGTTGATATCACAAACGAAAATGATGATATGCTCGCTGCAATCGACCGCAAAAAGTATCTGTTGCTGCCGAATACCTCGGGCGCCCGCACCGCCGATGAAGCCGTTCGTCTTGCGCGTCTCGCGCGGGCCGCCACCGGCATCAACTGGGTAAAGCTCGAAGTAACCCCCGACCCTTATTATCTTCTGCCCGACCCCGTCGAGACTCTCAAGGCAGCCGAACTACTCGTAAAAGAAGATTTCGTTGTCCTGCCCTATATAAATGCCGACCCGATATTGAGCAAGCGACTGCAGGATGTAGGCACGGCAACCGTAATGCCCTTAGGTAGTCCCATCGGCTCTAACCGGGGCCTAAAAACCCGTGCCGCAATTGAGATAATAATCGAACAGGCCAATGTCCCCGTCATTGTCGACGCGGGCCTGGGCTTACCTTCTCACGCCGCCGAGGCAATGGAAATCGGCGCAGACGCCGTGCTGGTCAATACCGCAATCGCTACTGCTGCCGACCCCGTGAAAATGGCCGAGAGTTTCAAGCTCGCCGTCCAGGCAGGCCGGACCGCTTTCCTGGCCGGCGCAGCCGGCGAGACAAAACACGCAAGCGCATCAAGCCCGCTAACCGGCTTTCTGAGAGACCAGTGACGATGATAGCCCCAATCCGACAAGGTGTTGATATCAAGAAGATTCTTGCCGATAGGGGACTGGACGGCTCCGGCAGGGACGTTTGGAACAAGCGCCTCGGGGAAATAACTTCTGCTGAGGTCGAATGGGCGTTGTCCCGTCCGCCGGGCTATTACGTCCTCGACCGATTATTGATACTCATCTCGAAGCCAGCAGAAAATTATCTCGAACAAATGGCCCGGCTGGCTCATCAGCTTACTCTTCAGCGGTTTGGCCGGACCGTCCGGTTATATGCCCCGCTGTATCTGTCGAATTTCTGCGTCAACGATTGCATCTATTGCGGCTTTAACAGAACACACGACTTCCCGCGAGTTCGTTTGACAGTCGAACAGGCCCTCGCCGAAGCAGACATAATCGCCGGCGAAGGCTTCAAAGACCTGCTTCTGGTCAGCAGCGAAGACCGCTCCTTCGTGAGTGTCGATTACTTAGTTGAATTGGCATCGAAGCTGCGAGAGAAGTTCAGTTCGCTCTCCGTTGAGGTTTATCAGTTGACCCGTGAAGAGTATGAAAAGCTTTTCGCCGCCGGTATCGAAGGAGTCACTTTATATCAGGAAACCTACGACCGCGACACATACCGCCGTTACCATCTGGCTGGCCCCAAGGCCGACTACGACTGTCGCCTGTCCACAGCCGATGCAATCGCTCAAGCCAAGATGCGAGAAATCGGCCTCGGCACCTTACTCGGTCTTTCTGACTGGCGGCTCGAAACCCTTGCCCTTGCCGAGCACGCTCATTACCTGGTTAAGCGTTACTGGCAATCTCATGTCTCGTTTTCATTCCCGCGGTTGCGACCTGCCAGAGATGTTGACCGAACGCAGTTTAGTCTTGTCACCGACAAGAATCTTGTTCAGATGATACTTGCCCTTCGCCTATGCTTTGCCGATGCTGGCTTTACCCTCTCAACCCGTGAGCCGGCAGATTTACGAGACCGTTTGGTGAAGCTCGGCATAACTAAAACGAGCGCCGGCAGCAAAACCAACCCCGGCGGATATTCAAAAACCACCGGTGCTGTTGAGCAATTTGAAATCGATGACACCCGAACCCCCGCGCAGGTCGCTGCTATCTTAAAGCAAAACGGCCTCGAACCCGTCTGGAAGGATTGGGACACCGCATTTACCGGTATCTGATGGGATACAGACTGGTCAAGATGGGTTACGGAATAAACCATACCCCACACACCGGTTTTGGCTCATTGATAGTGCTGCCGGGACAGCTCTGATCCGATACAGGACCGAAGCCGCATAACAACGGCTCAATGCCCAGAATTTGCACGAGCCAGGCGATTTTATTTGAGATTGTGGACGGTGATGTTTATAATCAACGGTAAGAGGGGATTGGACTCCAGGGAAGGTGAGCTATGACTACGATAGTCAGCAAACCTGATACGCACCGGAAGCTTCAGATGCTCAGTACCGATGCACAGTACGACTTGGCATGCGCGTGCGGGACCATAGAAGACGAGCGTCGAAAGCGCGGCAGCGAAGGATGGGTGTATCCGGTGACGCTGCCGAACGGGGGCTCGAGCGTCCTGTTCAAGACGCTGATTTCAAACGTGTGCACGAACGACTGCAGGTATTGTCCATTGAGAAACGACCAGGACGTCCGGCGGTGCAGCTTGGGGGCGGAAGAAACGGCGAATGTCTTTTTAGATTATTTCAGGCGAAAGAAGGTGTTCGGATTGTTCTTAAGCTCGGGGGTTTTGGGGACGCCGGATGCAACGATGGAACAGCTCAATCGCGTGGCCCGGATACTGCGATACAGGAAAGGGTACCGCGGGTATATACATTTGAAGGTGATTCCCGGCGCCAGCAACACGGCGGTAGAAGAGGCGGTGTCGCTGGCGACCGCAGTGTCTTTGAATATGGAGACGCCGGGGGCAAAACACTTAGCGAAGCTATCCAGCAGAAAGCGGTTTGTCGAAGATATCGTTGAGCCAATCAAATTGATAAGCCGACTGACACGGCGGGGCAGCAGATACGAGAGGGTGAAGCAGACGACACAGTTTATTGTCGGGGCGGCCGAAGAATGTGATTCGGAGATTGTAAAGTATATGTGGGGACTGTACGACCGGCTGAAGATGCACAGGATTTACTTCAGCGCGTATCAGAAAGGGCTGGGGGATGAGCGAATAGACGGGCAGCGAGAGGAGCGGGCGGGCGATATGTTTATGCGTGAGCATCGGCTGTATCAGGTGGATTTTTTGATGCGCAAATACAAGTTTGCGGAATCGGATATCATATATGACGAAGAAGGGTTTCTGTCGCTGAAGGTGGACCCGAAGGAGGCATGGGCAAAGAGGCATCCGGAACGATTTCCCGTTTATGTAAACAGGGCGGACAAGTATGAGCTGCTGCGAGTGCCGGGGTTTGGGCCGGTGACGGTTAAGCAGATTCTCGAGCGGCGAAAAAGGGCCAGAATCACCGGCATAGAGGATATCGGGAAAGTCGGGGCGCTACTTAGAAAGGCGAAACCGTATCTTGCGTTTTAAGGCGCGGGTGCGTGAGTTTTTTGGTCAGCGTTTTTTGACGGCGAGGGTATAGATGGGACGGTTTTCCTTCAGGTACTTTCGCTCGAAGTTTGTGCCGACCCATTCGCCGATTTCGGTGCCGGCGGTCGGGAGAAAATCAGCCTCGCGAAGGAGGTGTGCGCGGGATGCGAGAACGTCTTTAATCTGCTCGAAGTATTCCGCGTAGTCAGTTGCGATGCGGATTGTGCCGGCGGATTTCAGGCAGCGGATGAGCTGGTCGGTGTTGGTGAGATTGAGGAACCGGCGTTTGTGGTGGCGCTTCTTGGGCCAGGGGTCCGGAAAGTAAATATGAAAGCAATCGACGCAGGAATCGGGGACATATTCGCAAATGAATTGTGCCGCGTCGGTGCGGATTATCCGGACGTTGGTGAGATTCCATCGGCCGATTCGGTCGACGGCAAAACGGTAATATCGGCGAGCCCATTCGATGCCGAGGAAATTGACGCCGGGATGGGCTTTTGCCTGATTAACGAGGAATGTCCCCTTGCCTGAGCCAATTTCGATATGAACTGCGGCTGAACGGCCGAAAATGCGGGCAAAATCGAACCGGCCATCGAGATTTTCGGGCTTTAGAGCGATATTCGGATAGTCTTTCAAAATTCTTGCCATTATTTAACAGGGCCATAACAAGGGCAAATTAAGTAACCTTTCTAACGTTTGGCGGACTTAATTATACGGGTAAAAGATGATTTTTACCAAACCCCTGTGCGACATAGGATTTTAGGGCTTAAAGTGGGCTGGGATGATAATCGATATGATTAGGGGAGGCAACACGTAGGGACATCAGCAAAAGGATGAAAGGTAAGGCATTTTTATCGGATAAGCTATATACTATCTTTGGACCAATCTTTTCTGAGGGACGTATAAATTAATAATGGCTGAAAGCTTGGTGCGTAGCCAGGATCGGCAACGCAACAAAAGGAAGACTGCTAATGATTCGGCAATTGATGAAAACTCGTCGTAAGCGAATCATCATCGATATTAATACGCAGAAGGACTTCTTTCTGGATGATGGCAAGGTACGGGTTGGAAATCGAAGGAGAGTTTTGAGTCACATTAGAAGGGTGATTGCACTTGCCCGCACGAAAAAAATCCCGGTGATATCTGTGTGCGAGGTTCATCCGGAGAACAACGGCGGGCCGGGATACTGCGTGGATGGAACGGAGGGACGGGAGAAATTGCGCTATACGCTTTTGAGCAACCGCGCAAGCTTTGCAGCGGACAATAATACGGATTTGCCGGTAGATGTGATGCGGCGCTATCGGCAGATAATTCTGCACAATCGATGCGAAGACCCGTTCGATGAGCCGAGGATAGAGCGGCTGTTGAGCGAGGTCCGGGCAAACGAATTTGTGCTGATAGGGGCTTCGGTAGAAGGGGCGGTTGAAGCAGTGGCACTCGGGTTGCTTCAGCGGGAGAAAAAGGTGAGCATTGTAGTTGATGCGGTAGGGGCCCAAGACAAGCAAAAGGCTAGGCACGCACTTCGCAAGATAGCGGCGAAGGGTGCGAAGCTGATAGAGACAAAGAAGCTGGCGGGGACATCACATCTCAAATCTGTTGGCATACTGAAAAACAGCCCTGAGCAGGAGGATTCCGAGGAGGTCGGACTTCACGCGGCGGCCAAATAGCATCCCGAACATTCACAGGCAAATCATTCAACGTTTAGCCCATCCCCGCACGCAGGTGGTAAAACAAATCCCGGCGGACATTCCGGCTGAGTCAGCAACATCAAGCAATTCGAAATCGATGACACCCGAACCCCCGCGCAGGTCGCTGCTATGTTAAAGCAAAACGGCCTAGAACCCATCCGGAAAGACTGGGACTCGGCGTTTACTAAAATGTGATTGGTAGCCCCCAGGGTTTTTCTGTGGGTGTGATTTTTACCTTCAGTTCTTTCTTGGCACTATATAATACCGGTAGTAGCGCCAGTATCGATGTCGCTTTGCTTCTTCGTGATGGCGAACAAGAGAAATTACGTGTTACCGATAGCTATGAACAGACAAAACCGTTGCATTCATGATGTCGATCAGGGCTACGCTTATTGTTTAAACTGCGGCAGGTTGGCAACGTATTTTTCTGGGTCCGCCTCGAATTTTGCCTTGCAGTCTGCACAGCAGAAGTAAACCTTCTTGCCCTTGTACTCGATAAATACGTCCTTGTCGATTTTGTTCCCATCCATTATGGGGCACATCGTCTGTTCAATTTCGGCCGCTACCGCGGTTGCCGTCTTCTTCGCTTCTTCCGCTGCAGCACCGGCTGTCTCTGCCATTTCCTCCATCGTTTTTGTACCAGACTGTGCCGCCGGCTGTTCTTTTTTCTTGCAACCCGCCAGCCCAACGCCGACCAGCAGAATCGCAATCACCAATGTTATTCTTATTGCGTTCATTTGTTTGCCCTTTCAAATAGATTTCCGCCTTTTCTTAAATGTTGATGTACCTCTAACTTCGCTTTTTACTATTCTACTAACCCTTTAGGAATGCTGTTCGACACAACCACAATCTAACTCCAACTTTTTTCAACTGGGGATAAGGCAGGCTCTTCTGTTTTTCGGCATCTTTTTTGCTCTTCAATGCTCATTTCCGCCTGTCATATCCGCCTTTATTATGTTTCTGAATATACGCCTGGCATTACATCACGTCCACTATCAAAAATCCCGCTTCATGAATCCCTGCGCTCTTAATTCTCAATACCTCTTCCCTGTCTTCGCAGCCGGTTCACCGGCGCCCGGTCGTCCGTGAGCACCTTTGCCCGCGTGTCAAAGTGTATATCGGGTCGTAATTGTCCCGCCACCGCTGGCAAATCGAACGCAAACCCGTGCTTTTTCTGCAGCGCATTAGCCCGGCTTATCGCCTCCTGAATCGTAAGCGTTGGTCCCTTCGAACCCGGCGATACCAGCATTGTATTTGCGGAATACTCTCCGACAAACACCTGACACCGGCCGAATACAGCCAGAAAAGTCGCCAGCTCCGCGTCAAAAAGACGATTGTTCTGGAACACATTCGCAACCACAACACCGTCCTTGGCTAAAATCCCTTTAACCTCCTCGAGAAACTCCCTCGTCATCAAATGAAAAGGGATGTAGTCGCCGTTGAATGCATCCAGGATGACGATATCGTATTTCGGCACCGGCTCACGACGCAGTTGTTTTTTCACAAACATCCTGCCGTCGTCGATATGCACCTTCAGCTTGTTATCCTCATGAAAGTTGAAGAAATTCCTAGCTATCGGCAAAATCTCAGCGTCTATCTCCGCCACGTCAATTTGGGCCTCTGGAAAATAATGGTGCATCTCCCGTGGTATCACGCCACCTCCTAATCCCAGCACAAGTACCCTCTTCGGCTCCGGCTGATATAACAGCCCGCAAAAAGTTATCCTTGTGTACTCTAACATATGTTGCCGCAAGTTGCTCAGGTCAACCTGGCTTTGCGCCTGAACCGCGGGCTGCCTTCCGAATCGAAGTGTCACCACAGTCCCTCGTTGGTAAACGAATATCCGATTATATAGTGAATCTCTCTCGTAAACAATCCGACCCCAGCTTGCACCCGACGCTGCGCTGACGGACAATAACTGCGAAAAAACCGCGACGCAAAGCGCCACGCTCAGGCCGACCTTGAAATCTCTGTTTTCCATAGTTTGTTTCCTGCTGCCGGCTTGTACGAACCGAGCAGGGTAGTCTGTTCAATCAATCTAAGCACAGCGATACCGTAATTTTACGTTTTTTGCCTTGATTCTTGGGCCCGCGTTATCGCCGTCTGCAGCGTAATCACCGTGCCTAAAATTATCAATATGGCCCCCGACACACGCAGTGTCGCCCGCATGGATAGAACTATCAGGTAAAATGCCGTCACGACACAGCCCGCAAAACTTGCCACGGTTGATAAGCCCAGCACTACTCCTGCGTTGATTCCCGCCTCGCTTGCCTGTCTCGTCAGCCACCGCACCGCCGTCGGCGTCACCGTCCCCAGTAACGCCGTCGGCAGGCCGAACAGTATGACAGCCGCAAAAAGTGACCCCCACTTCTCATCCAAGCCAATAGTGTACATTCCCTCGCATACCGGCTCTATGAAAAAAGGCAGCGCACAAAGCCACACGCCAGCCACAATCAGGCCCGGCCCCAGTATCTTTTGGCTGCCGGCCTTTCTCGAAAGCCATCCGCCCAACATATACCCCACTGAAAGACTTAACAGAAACACCCCAATCACGCTTCCCGTCACAACGTAAACTGCGCTTCCGAAATAAGGGGCCAGTATCCTTACCCCCAGTATCTCCAGTTCCATTACGAACCACCCGCACACGCATGCAATACCGACTATCCCCACCGCCCGCAGCTTACCCTCCCTCTTGACCGACTTTTGCTCCGCTCTTAATTCCAAATTTCCCATTCTCACTTCCCAATTCCCTTCCCCATGTAGCTTTGAGCAAAGCGGGGTCACTCCCGCACATATGGGAATCCATAAATGAACTCCGGCTTTGTGCCCATTACGTTTTTCACACCACGGCCATCTGCCATACTATCACATAGACTACAAGAATAACTACACCCACCCACCTGCTCACCTCGTAGTGGCGCAATACGCCTCACGAGACACGAAAGTGATTGGGCCCGGAAGGATTCGAACCTTCGACCAATGGATTATGAGTCCACTGCTCTGCCGCTGAGCTACGGGCCCCGGCTGCGACAATTATATATATTTTACAGGCCGTTTTTGCAAGACAATTCGGGGGGTCATTCGCCTTCATCGTGGCGGATTCATTGAGTGAGGCTACCTGTTTCTGTTTGGCCTCCTCGTTGCCTGCTATCAAAAAAAGTGATTCCGTCCCACAAGGACTCATCGGACAAGTCCGGATGCGGAACGGAATCACCACTTTAAGCTCAAAATATCATCGGGCTTACTTGAAGCCCGCAACAAATCTCCTTAACGTAATAACGGCGGCTCCTCATCCCCGGGTTCGTCGTCCGGCGGCTCCTCTTCTTCCCCTAAAAACTGATAACCTCTCGATTCGAGGCTTGCTATAACCGAATCTACCGTTTCGTCGATTCCGTCCGCCGATGAAAAGTTGGCGCTTCTGGTTCTCCACCTGTCCAGTCTCGCCTGCATTGCTCCCGCACCCACAAGCGACTCCTCCAGGTCGAACAACTGGCCCCACTCAAGCGATATTCCCCCGCTTAATGAGTTGGCCGCCCTCACTCTCGACGGAAGGCCCATAGTTCTCGCGCTCGTTCTGCCGGTCAGAATAATGTTGTCGCCCGTCCCCGTGTCCGCCATAACGGTGACATAATTGCCGTACCTGGCCAGTTCTACAATATCGTCGTATATCGTGTAAACTCTGCTGCGCCATCCCTCTCTGCCGTAAAGCACAATGCTCGACTCCTCGCACGCTCCCGTTTCTTCGTCGATGTTCAAAATCATAACACCGTTCACAAATTTTGTATCGCCGGTATCAGTCTCGGTATCGACCGTCGGCACCGCGCCGAACAGGTTATAAACCAGGACATAACCGTACGCCTGCGTGCTGACCCCCAGCACAAGCAACATCACACACGTCACTGCTACCCTTTTCATTTTTCAACCCCCCTAATTATTGTGTTATCCACCTCTTGGCGAGCACCCTTTCCTGTCCTGTTGGCACCAGCCTTGCCCGCAATCGACAGGGCTGGCCGGCCTTATTACCGATGCACATGGCATCGGTAACGCCTATCCTAAATAATACAATTCAGAATCGGCTATCGGAAAAACCGTTTTTAGCCAACTCCTTTGCTGGCACAAAATCAAACTTACACATAATATTTGACGCTATCACAAAGGTTATCAGCTTGATATTGCACGGCTTAAGAGATAAAACAGTAAGCAAACAAGCCTCGCGCAAAAGTCGATTGAAAGGCAGCACTTATGAAGACCCCGGCAGCATACCCGGGCAAAAGAACCCGCAAGGGGAGTTTCACGGGAACCTTATGATTTAGGAGAATGATGAGATGATTCGACTTATCTTGACAGTTCTTGCTGTGGCATTGTCGCTGTGTGCCCCGGCCAGGGCCTCACAGGTCGGGCTTGGGCTCGAAAGCCCTGACGGCAAAGTAAAAGCAACAATATCGATGGATGGGGAGCGGCAAATGCACTATAAGCTGACTCGCGACGGGGCAACCATAGTGGACGGGGCCGACCTGGGTATTGTCGTTGACGGCGTTGATTTGGGAGCGGGAGTTGACTTCGGCAAAGTAGTATTCCATGATGTAAACGACAAATACCCGTTGTACGGGGGCAAGTCAGAGGCGACCGACCACTATAGGTCGATGGAGTTGGCCGTCAAACATATTTCGAGCGGACAGGACTGGACACTCGAGGCGCGTGCATACGATGACGGATTTGCATTTCGTTACGTGGTCGGCGGCGAAGGTAAACGAACGGTAACACGTGAGAAGACAACCTGGCGACTGCCGGCAGACTGCCAAATATGGTTCCAAACCAATACAAACAATTACGAAGGCGTTTACACAAGACACCGGCCGGAACAGCTCAGCGGCAAACGCACACTCGGCATGCCCGTAACCGTTGAGCTGGCGGACGGCAGCTACGCTGCTATCACCGAGGCGGCGCTATTCGATTATAGTGGTATGACACTTCGCGGGACCAAGACAAGTGTGCTGGAAGGCGTCTTCGAGGACGACCCGAACGGCTTTGCGCTCGAAGGCGAGATTCGGTCGCCCTGGCGGGTGGTGACGACGGGGCCGGACCTTAACGCACTCGTCAACTGCGATATTGTCCATAATCTGTGCCCGAAGCCGGATGCGAAATTGTTCCCTGACGGAATCAAGACCGAGTGGATTAAGCCGGGCCGGGCGCTTTGGCACTGGTGGTCGGGGGGACGCAGAGATTTCAGCGACGTCGCCTACGAAAGACAAAAATTCTGGGTCGATAACGCCGCCAAGCTGGGCTTCGAATATATCCTCGTCGACGTTGGATGGGAACATACCTGGCCGACGGATACGAAGGATAAATGGCAGGTGCTGGCCGACCTGGTCGAGTATGCGCGGAGCAAAAACGTCCGCGTGTGGGTCTGGAAACGATGGGCGGATGGCGTGACGGAAGGCGCTCAAATAGTCGGTATAGACAATCCGGATGCGAGGCGGGATTTCTTCAGGCGCTGCCGGCAGGCGGGTGCTGCAGGAGTCAAGGTTGACTTTATGGATTCCGAGAGCAAAGAGCGAATTGATTTCTACACCGATACGCTAACAGACGCGGCGAAAGAAAAGCTGATGATAAACTTCCACGGCGCAAATAAGCCGACGGGTGAATCTCGGACGTTCCCCAATGAGATGACGCGGGAAGGAATTCGCGGGCTGGAATACAACAAGTGGGACCGGCTGCCGCGTAAGCATTACGCGACGCTTCCTTTTACACGTTATCTTGCGGGGCACGGGGATTTTACGCCCTGCACATTCAATCCGAGGTCCCTCAAAGGAACAACCGTGACTCTGCAATTGGCTACAGCGATAGTTTATACATCGCCGATAATACACTGGGCGGATGACCCGAAGTTTTATCTGGAAAGCCCAGCGGTAGAGGTGATAAAAAACATCCCATCGGTATGGGATGAAACGATTGTACTGGAAGGCAGCAGGATAGGTGAACTGGCGGCATTTGCGAGACGTAAAAACAAAGACTGGTTCGTCGGAATAATTAACGGGGATAATAAAAGGCAGCAAAGCATCAATTTGTCGTTTCTGGGTGATGGGGATTACAAGGCTATATTGGCTCGTGATAAGATGGGCGAGCCGACAGCAATGATAGTTGAGGAAAAGATAGTAAATAAAGGTCAGAGTATCCCCGCTGAAATGGAAGCAGGCGGCGGGTTCGTGGCGTGGATGACGCCTGTAAAATAGAAAAATGAATCAGGCAATAACCTGTAGGAGGTAAAAAAATGAGATATGTAATTTCAATACCATTGTTAATTGCGTGCTCGGTGGTTCTGGCGTTTAGCATCGGCTGTGAGAGCGAGGCGGGCAAAGATGCAGCGATTGGCGGGGCGCTGGGGGCTGGAGTGGGGGCGATTGTCGGGCATCAGTCCGGCCATACGACCGAAGGCGCCCTTATTGGCGGTGCGGTCGGCGCCGGCGGGGGCTATATCTTAGGCAATGAAAAGGACAAAAAGCAACAACAGCAGGCACAAACCAACCAGCCAGCCCAGTCAACAGACGTCGTAACCGTCAATATCACCAACAGTAACGGCTCTGTCACCCCGGTAAAATTGACCCGCTCGGGAACGAATTATATCGGGCCTAAAGGCGAGGTTTACGACCATCTGCCTACTGAGGCGGAGCTAAAGCCGGTTTACGGATTTTAGGCATATCGCGTAGCTTGTAATCAGGGGCCGTATTGACCACGGCCCTTTTTAATTTTCCTCTCTCACGGATTATAAACCAATACCGCGATTCTCAGGATACAAGGGACAGCGAGCAAAGGGAAGTTTGGCCTTTTCAAGCGGCGGAAGCGAGGATAGACTTAAGACCGAACGAATAATGGTATTGAAAGTCGAGTAAGCGGAC
>Ga0315537_1000061_pt1 | contig 63738 bp, 61 predicted proteins | sample SalMarSW160270MG_FD_203091 | JGI IMG/M metagenome (GOLD analysis project Ga0315537, IMG submission 203091) | Salt marsh sediment microbial communities from the Plum Island Ecosystem LTER, Massachusetts, United States - Salt Marsh Sediment SW1602-70 ... | reverse complement strand
ACAAAACCCATGTAGACAAACCCCTGGAAAGTAAACTCGCACTCCACACGGCGCTTCGCTTGCGCGGAGTGCTCGCCTTCGCGGGCGGGGCATTGACCCCGACCTTGACCAAAGGGTTCTACAACCCCTTTGGAAACCCCGTTCTAGGGGATTGCATCCCCTTGAACCCCGCTCGCCATTCATCCCCGCTGCAAGCAGCGGGGTATTCTGGCGGGGTTTTTATAAAGAATGCGGGATCCCCAGGGGGAAAAGCGACAGAATTACACTGAATTATCATGAAAATTAATTTTCTCACACAAAGACCACAGAGATTTTTTATGTTTTTTGTTCTCCTAATTTTTTTTGCTCTCCGTGTCTTTCCGTGGTTATTTCTTACTCCGCACGAAATGTCCGCTCTTCCCACCTTTCTTCTCCGCGAGGTGGATGTTTGAGATCACCATCTCACGATCCACTGCCTTGCACATGTCGTAGATGGTCAGGGCGGCGGTGGCGACGGCTGTCAGGGCCTCCATCTCCACACCTGTCTGCCCCTTCAGCTTGACCTGTGCCTCGATCTCTATGCAGTGTTTCTCTTCGATCGGATTGAAGGTAATCGCCACGTTCGTGATGTTTAACGGATGGCACATGGGGATGAGCTCCGCCGTATTCTTGGCCCCCATGATGCCCGCCACCTTGGCCACCCCCAGGACATCCCCCTTTGCCATCCCTCCTGCCATGATCCGCTGGAAGGTCTCCGGGCTCATGAGGACCGTTCCCCGGGCCCTCGCCTCCCGCTGGGTGACTTCCTTTTCGGTGACATCGACCATCTGTGCCCTTCCGTGTTCATCCAGGTGGGTAAATTCCTTCATTGCTTATCCTCCTATGGCGTGCATCCCCCGCTGGCACTTCTTGAAACGCACATCCCCGATATGATGTCCTTCTGGCTTGGCCTGGAGGGCCTGATGGAGGATCTCCTCCACGTGTGCCTCCCCCCTTGACCCCCTCACGGCCCCCTTGAGGTCGATCTCATCATCGGAGAAAAGGCAGGTCCTGATCTGTCCATCCGGGGTGAGGCGGAGGCGGTTGCACTGCGCGCAAAAGTGGCTGCTGATGGGGGAGATAAACCCGATCTCCCCTTTGCCTCCTTTGATATAATATCTTTGGGCGGGACCATCGTTTGCTTGGGGTCCAACGGGTATCAGCTCCCCTATCTCCCTGATCTCTTCCATGATCTGCGAAGATGAAATCCCCTCCTCTCCATGCCAATCGCTGCCTCCCCCCACGGGCATGAACTCGATGAAGCGAACGTGCAACGGGTGGGTGAGGCTGAGACGGGCGAACTCCTGTACCTCGTCATCGTTAAACCCCTGGATGGCCACCACATTGATCTTGACCGGGGAGAGGCGGTGCCGGAGGGCCGCTTCGATCCCCTCCCATACCTCCTTGAATTTATCACGCCTCGTGATGTAGGCGAACCGCTCGGGGCGCAGGGTGTCGAGGCTGATGTTGATGCGGCGAAGCCCCGCTTCGGCCAGATCTTCGGCGTATTCCCGTACCAGGACCCCGTTGGTGGTCAGGCTCAGGTCTTGGATCCCCTCGATTTCCCCAATACCCTTAACAAGGTCTACGACCCCTTTCCTTACCAGGGGTTCTCCGCCGGTCAGGCGGATCTTGGAGATCCCGTTGCGGGCGAAGACCTCGACCACCCCTAAGATCTCCTCATAGGTGAGCAAGTCGCCATGCTCGATGAGGTCCACACCCTCTTCGGGCATACAGTAGCGGCAGCGCAGGTTGCACCGGTCGGTGATGGATAATCGCAGGTAATTGATCTTGCGATAGTAGTCGTCAAGTAAGAGTTTCATAGTTTTATATAAGGTAAAGGCCAATGCCCCGTACCGGCCATCGGCCTCTCATGGCTTCTGGTGGACCTCCTTTCCAAGCACGGGGGGCGTGGTCGTTTCCCACCACACCTTTTCGGCCACACTCCCTATCCTCATGGACGTAGGAGGTAGGCTCGAAGATCCATGACATATTCAATTGGTGCCGGAGGAGGGATTCGAACCCTCACAGGCGCAAGGCCCGGGGGATTTTGAGTCCCCTGCGTCTCCCAGTTCCGCCACTCCGGCGTATATTAAATATAGGGGTTCCCTCAGAGCGTGTCAACGGGAAAGTGCCCCAGAGTATTGACACGAATGCATAAGATTTCTATAATGAAACATTCATCGGGGCTGTAGCTCAGTTGGGAGAGCGCTTGAATGGCATTCAAGAGGTCAGGGGTTCGACCCCCCTCAGCTCCACCAAATGCACTGAACGGGTTCGTCGAGATCGACGAGCCCGTTTTTATTCCCCAAAGCCCCTTGGATAACCATGATTCACCCCCGTGGCACCCTCCTCACCCCTAAAAAAGACGAAATAGATCAAAAAAAAAGCAAGATAGGTCAAGTCTTTACGCTCGGAAAATGATAAGGATCATTTTCTAGCATATTGTATCCCGTTCTCCTTTTGCATAAGACACATTGCTAAGTAGTATGTATGAAAAGTGGGTTATAGAAAGTGCCATGAGAGAGCTTCCAGGGATACACGCCTCTCTGGGGGCTATCGTATGGAGTTCCCTTGATGAAACCGTCAATATGTAATGAAGGAGGAATGAACAATGGAAAAGGCACTAGATAAGGCCCTAAAGAAGACAAAGAAGATCACCTTTGACGTCACGCGGGACAAGTATGTCGTCATGAGCGACCAGCATATTGGAGATGGGAAGAAGGGGAGCGATGATTTCAGATTAAACCGCAAGACATACAAAAAGGCTCTGAATTACTATTATGCCAAGGGATACCGATTTATCAGTATCGGCGACAGTGAAGAATTATGGGAGTGCGATTTCCCCAACATCAAGCAGAAGTATCAGGATGTATATGACCTTGAAAAGAAGTTTGCTGATGCAGGGAGACTGTTACGCGTGTATGGAAATCATGACATATTCTGGAAGAGCACATCCTTTGTTAAAAAACATCTCCAATCGGCACTTCCCGGCATAACGATTTGCGAAGCCCTCCTGCTCAAAGGAAAAGACGGCACTATATTTCTCACGCACGGCCACCAGGGAGAATTGTTTTCACATTTTCTGTGGCCCCTCAGTCGAGTCATTGTTCGCACTATATGGAAGCCGGGGCAGCGTTTTCTTGGTTTCAAAAATACGGGCGCAGCAAAAAACATAAAAAAACGGAGTAAGAAAGAACAGATGTATTACCGATGGGCGAAAGCAAAAGGACTCTTGTTCGTCGCCGGCCACACCCACAGAGCAATGTTCAGCTCTCTTTCTAAGATTGATCGGTTAAAGCAGGAGATAGAAGACTTGATTCAGCTTGCATCCACATCGTTCAAAACATCTAAGCGATACGAATCCGCTATGAAAGAGATCAAAAAGAAAAAGGCCGAGCTGCAGTCATACATAAAATGGGAATTTGGAAAGAAAGTGGTCAGTAGCTTTGATGAGACAGGGATTTTTTCTCCGTGCTATTTTAATGATGGTTGCTGCTGCTATAATAATGGTTTTACCGCACTGGAACTCGACAGCGGTATGATCAGGCTTGTCAAATGGGACAGGGGCGGGGCAAAGCCGAAACCGAACATTTATGAACAAGATAAACTGAAGAAGTTATTTATTCAAATAGAGATTGCCAAAGAGAAAACATAGTATAATGAGTCGTGAACAATACTGAAAGACTGTTTGCAAGCAGGGGTTTCTTAACAAGGAGGGGAGCATGCCTCAAGACCCTGATCGGTGGAAGATACGTTTTGGACAGATATTTCAAGCGATGCTGGCAGCGTCGGAAAAAAAACTTGAAGATTATCTGTATTTCATGCCGTCAGGGGTAACGCCGAATCCGCACGAGAAGAAATCCTTCGAACTCATCGACTTACATGACAACAGAAAAGTTTATAAAAAATATTTTTCCGGCAATATCCCACGCATTCCGACTCTCACTGCGCAAACAGCCAAAAGGCTTGATGCCACCCTGGTGATTGTGCCCGGGTTCGGCCATCACTTATTAACGCAGAAGGCCTTTGGCGATCAAATACCGCTCTTAAGAAAGCTTGGTTTCAACATACTGTATGCCTTTTACGACGATTCTTTCGAAAGCACCGAAGACTGCGCGCAACGCGTATACGATATCGTTAAACGCGAATGTGATAATCAACAGCAGTTGATATTTCTTACCTATAGCAAGGGAAGTCCCATTTTGGTGGAGCTGCTGGCAACGCCGCGCTACAGCGACGTAGCAAAACGGACCAGGGCGGTAGTCAGTTTTGCCGGGGCTCTAAGAGGTTCGATTCTGGCATCGTCCAAAGCCAGTCGTGCCGCGCGTAAGCTCTTAAAGGCATACAAGAGATTCAGCCAGCGTATTGGGCTCAGGACGAAATTTTTTAGCAAGCTTATACGCTGGGCATCAAAGCTGAGAGTGCCGGGGCTTAAGGATTTACCTGTATTCTTTGAAAAGGCCGCCGAGTTCTCCGATGATCTCACCGACCTTCCTGAGGGGATTACAGACCTGATGCGGGTGACATGCGAACACGACCATGCAGGCGTTCGCCTGCCGGATTCCATTACGCTTTTCTCCATTTCAGCTGCGTATCCCGAGTCAGCATTTGAAAAAGGCCTCCAATTCATTACAAATCCTGATGATCTGTTTTTATATGTTAATGGTCAGGAGTTATATAAGCATAACGTTTTCAACGATACACAGGTCCTGTTGCCAGACTCCGAATTTTTTGAAGAGACCGGCACTATTATCAATCTCGGTATCGTGAAGGCGGACCACTGGGGAATCGCGTTGCCCCGCGTGTATTCGCGTCGTTATAAAGATCCCTTTACTCGAACGGAGATGTTACAGACGGCATTGCTCGTGTTAGATGAATATTTCAGCACATCCAATTGAAGGGAAGGCTACCATTTCCGCGTGAGGCAGCTGTAGGATTTTTAAGATGAGAAGAGTATATTCCTTTCGGTTTTCTTATCAAATAGGTGAGCTTTAGCCATATCAAATACCACAGTCATGGGTGTGTCGGGCTTTGCCTTTACTGCTGGTTCACATAACAGGGTGAAATTAAGGGTGTCTTTCATAACTTCCACAATATCCCTATCCCCTAGTGGCTCAACGACGCCGGTTATCACATCGATGGTATTCCCAGGGGTGCTCGCTGTCTTTGAAAATCTTTTGTCGTAGATATCTTCCGGGCGAATGCCGCAGATAACTTCCTTGCCAAGGTAATCCGCACATCTTTTCCGATAGTGTTCGGGAATCGATAATTGAAATGCCCCAAGATCAACAATTATACCCTTATTTTTTTTGATAATTGTGCCATGCAAGAAATTCATGGTGGGGCTTCCGATGAAACCCGCAACGAAGATATTGTGTGGTGAACGGTATACTTCCAGCGGCGTACCTACCTGTGCAAGGCCTCCTTCATGCATGATGGCCACCCTGTCACTGAGGCTCATCGCCTCCACTTGATCGTGCGTGACATAGATAATGGTAGATTCCAATTTTTTATGGATCCTTTTTAACTCGGTTCTCATCTTGACTCTCAGTTTCGCATCGAGATTACTGAGTGGTTCATCAAGGAGCAAAACGTGGGGCTCGAGGACCAAGGCCCTGGCAAGGGCGACCCGCTGTCGTTGGCCGCCGCTCAGCTCTCGTGGCAGTCTCGCATCAAGTCCCTGGAGGTTCAGCAAGTTCATCGCCCCGGCAATCCTTTTCAGGATCTCGCTTCGGGGGTAGGACTTGATTTTTAGACCGAACGCGATGTTTTCCGCTACCGTCATATGGGGGAAGAGGGCGTAGCTTTGAAATACCATGGCAATGCCGCGATTCTTGGGAGGAATGTCGTTTGACAGAACATCGTCTATGTAGAGTTCCCCCGCGGTAATCTCTTCTAACCCGGCGACCATCCTCAACGTCGTTGTCTTGCCGCACCCGGATGGACCAACGAGCGTGACAAACTCACCATCGTCAACTACTAAATGAAGATCACGTACTGCTACAACATCCCCAAATCTTTTGCTTACACCATGAAATTTGACCGTTGCCATATCACCTTTTTCCTATTTCACCGCTCCGGCAGTAGCACCTGTCCGCATATATTTTTGTACCACAAAGGTAAAGATAATGACCGGGATGGAGAGCATAACGGAGATCGCCGCGAGTAGATTGTGCTGTGGTGTCCAGGACAATATTTTTTTCAATAACACGGGAAGGGTTGACAGATCGCCAAAGGCCAGGAGGAAGTAGGCAAAGATAAACTCATCCCACGAGAGCAAAAAGACATAGATTGCCGCAGCTGCCAAACCGGGGAGGGCGACTGGTACAATAATGCGGGTAAAGCTGTAGAGCTTGCTTGCCCCCAATATCTGGGCCTGTTCGTCCAATTCTCTCGGAATGGTTTCAAAGACCCCCATGGCGATAAATATCACATAGGGGATTGATAGCAGCGAATGCGCCAAGGCAACGCCGAGGACGCTGTTGACGAGCCTGAATTTTAAAAAGACCTCGACAATGGGAACGACTGAGACGATGTCGGGGAACAAGCGAACCGAAATCAGAAGCGTCGCCAAGACCATTACGCCGGGGAATCTATATCTGACCAGGGCATAGGCGGCAGGTGTTCCGATAACGAGCGCAATAAGAATGGAGAGCAACGCTACCTCCAGGCTGATCAGTGCGGCAGTCATAAACCTGTCCATGGTGGCCAGTCCGTGAAACTGTTCCACAGTGGGATGATAAGGCCACAGCGGTATGGGCTTGCCCCCAGTCACTACGCTTGAACGGTCGCTCAGAGAGTATTTGAACATTACGAAGATGGGGGCTAACACTATGAGGATCATGACAATGATCCCTATCAGCCATATGACCCTGGTTCCTCTCATATTTTTTTTGCGCATACGATGTTACCTTATACTTTTACCAATTGCTTTCTGAGCCATTTCAGCACATAGAAAATAATGATTGTCGACAGGATGATAAGGCCCAGCAAGATCAGGGCAATGGCGGATGCCTCGTGTGGATCCCTCCATTCGTGATATGCCCTTTCTATTAAGGTAGCAAGGAGTGGATAGCTTCCCGCCAAGATAAAAGGAAAAATAAACTCCTTCCAGACCTCAATAGATCGCAAGACCAAGACGGTCGCCATGGCAGGGGTCAATAGCGGCAGGGTAATCTTCATGAAAGTTTGGAAGGTGTTGGCCCCCATTGTTGTTGCTGCTTCATATTGATCTTTGCTGATGGATTGTAATCCGGCAAGAATAATTAGCATAGAGATGGGCATATCACGCCATACCTTTCCCACCATAGATACCATAAGGGCAAAGAAGCCGGATCCCCTCCAGTTCACCGGTTCAGCAATCAGCTGAAACGGGAAAAAGCTGTGTCGTCCCATCAAGATGTCATTGATATGACCCCCTGGAAAATCAAACATAATATAGAGCATGATTGCCGTCACGATCGCAGGAATGGCCAGCGGCAAGATAAAGACACTCCGAATGATTCCCCGCCCCTTAAATTCTCTTACGACGAGAAATGCGGCTATCATGCCGACGATGAGTTCCATCGGTGTTCCAACGAGGACAAACCAGATGGTGCGGGTGAAGGCAGCCTTGAATTCCGGGTTTTGTGAGAGTTCAATAAAATGAACGGCAGTCGGGAAGAGTGAACCGTCCGGACTGACCTGGGTAAATGCCAGTCCGACGACCTTAAAGAGAATGATCAATAGAAATCCGACCAGGTAGAGTACTGCGGGAGTGAGTATAATGATGCCGAATAGATTCCTTCTGATAAAAGGTATAATCCGTGTCATATGTGTTTTTAATTACGCGCGAACACAATAATCCTGTTCTCCTGCTGCCGGACTACCTGTGCTGGAACGCGCTGTGTTACCGTCGCTGATTATCGAGGATATTGTTTCCCGAGCACTTCCTTCATCTGCGGTACGTACGTCCCCTTTAATCGCTCCCTAATATAATCCCGATCGATTTTTCCATCCGTGCCGTAATTCTTGCCCACAACGATGTCATACCATGCGTCGAGATAGATCTTCCCTACATCAGAATATTCACGCAGCAAGGGCCCGGTCGTATCGCCATTGAGCTGTATCTGTTTGATAGAGGTTGCGAATACATCAGCCATCCAATCTTTGGGAAAGACTTTTTGCACGTCAGCCAATATATCCGTGCGGATAGGCATCATGCCGAAGACCTTGCATTCGGCCAGATGGTTCTCGTAATTGGTAATCCATTGAGCGAGCACCGCTGATAAGTGAGGATCCGGTGCGGTTTTGGGGATGCCCCACCACCACCCCGCAGTCCCTGCCTTTCTGCTCCCCCTCCTGAGCGGCTTGCCTGCTGCATCCAACTCAAAGGAGAGTCCTTGCGGCATGACTGCAAGGCCCATATCATTCGGGTCCGCCAGATAGCCTTGCATTTGCGGATGGGTGCCGCCGTGAATGAAGAACGAATCAATCTGGTGCATCATCGCCAGGAATACCTTCCCGTCTTTCATGGCATTCCAGATACCGCCGCCACTCCATGGGTCTTGCCACATCCCTGGATTATACAGTCCTTGTTTTGTATACGCCGCCTCCCACACAAACATGTCAACCACCGGGTCTGTGGACATTTTTAGAACATCTGAAACGGTTCCCCCCATCTGGTAAATCCGGTCAACCAATCCGACTACAGTACCTCCGTATTTCATGCCTCGGTGCGCCATACGAGGCAAGGTGATTCCATAGTACGGTGTATGCGCCCAGTAGTAGGCAACGACAAAGATGTCATAATAATCCCAGAGATTAGGATCTGCTTCTAATTGGTAGCCGGCTGGCAGGCCATAGCCGTTATCGTCTCGCAGCGCAGCATTGATGCCCGGCTCAAACTGCTTCCATCCCTTCACTGCCTCATCCACCTTCGACTTCACATAGGTCATCATTCTGGTTTCCAACTTGCGGGGGAGATAGTACAGCTTCCCATCAATGGTCCCCAGCTTTACTGCTTGAGGATCGTACTGCGCCTTCAATTGTTGCAGCTCCTTTTCACTCATGACATCATCGTAGGGCATCATGAACTTCTGGAGGGGCCGTGTCATTTCCAGCGGGGTCTTGACAAGGCCGATGGTATGCCTTCCACTGTCCTGTTCTAAGGCGAGCATGACCTCGAGGTCCCAGAACTTGTCAAAAGAAACGACCGTTACTTTTACATCATTGGTCTTTTCGAATGGGGGTATTATGTTTTCCCGAAACCATGTGTCTTGAATCCCCATCATCCTGATGACGAGGGTGAAATCCTTTTTTTCCTTTGGTAGGGCCCAATTCGTCAGGCAGATGATCGAAAAAACAAGTACGAGGCAGATAACAATCATTTTTTTGGATGCATTCATGCTATTCGCCCTCCTTTCTGAGCATTACCATGTCTATTTCCTATTATATACTTCTCATATATATTTTTCTTATTTCACCTTAGCCTCATCCCCTCACTAATTTTAGTATAGTCTGAGACCAGAAGCAACCCGCTGAACGTATATTTTGTCTATGAAGATAAACCAACCTTCCACAAATGATCCGGCAAAACAAGGCATCACACGGTTCACCCCTCAGCTCCACCAAGAAACAAGAGGGGCTCATCGAGATTGGTGAGCCCCTCTTGTTGAATGTGATGTTCCCCTGCAGTGATTTTAGACAGGTTTATAGAATGTGAGGGAAACGGTCCATGCTGGCGGCAGGGGTTATGTCCTTCTTTACGATGTGTTTACCTCTTGCAAAAATGACAGCACGGCTTCTGTGAAGGCCGAGTTGGAGTCCCCAGCCACGGTATGCGCGGCGTCCGTGATGTCTATATGCCTCGCATGAGGGACGGCTTGTTGAAATTCAGCCACCACCTCTTTGCTCACCACGTCGCTCAGTATCCCTCTCAGCAGCAACACCGGGACCGTGATGGATTGCGCCGCAGCCAACAATCGTTTTTCATGCTGTGCCTTTTCTCGAGTGGCGTGCCGTAACATCCTGTGATCCCAATGCCAGTAATACCGCCCGTCATCCCCCTTGCGAAGGTTTTTCTCTAACCCAGAGATGTCGAGCGGGCGTTTGCGGTGAGGCAAGTAGTCTTCAACTGCCGCTGCTGCCTCTTCGAGGGAATCAAAGCCATTTTGATGGGATTGCATAAAGGAGAAGATGCGATCAACGCCGGCTTCTTCTAAGCGCGGCGTGACGTCGACGAGGACCACCCCCGATGCGCTCACCCCCTGTTCTCCCACGAGGAGGATGGCAATCATTCCTCCCAACGATGCGCCGACGAATACGGGGGGGTGCGCAAAGTGGGAAACAACGCCGGCAATATCCTCGGCAAATCGATCAAGGCTGTAATCTCCATCCGGCGCATAGTCACTGTCTCCGTGCCCGCGAAGATCTACGGTGATCGCCCGATACGCCCCGTGCGAGGCCACATACTGTGCGGTTTGTTTCCAGGAATGTCGGGTTTGCCCACCGCCGTGTATGAACAGAACAGGGAGCCCCGTTGCAGGTCCCCAAGCCTCACCCGCGATCTTTACCCCTGTGCCCGTTTCGAAGCGCTGTGGCGTTGACGATAAGATTTCTGCTTTATTTTTAGAAGCCATTGTTAATCTTTATAATAAGCTCTCACGACCTGGCTTAGATACTGATCAAAAAAACTGATTGACTCCGACACTTTGATACATTAATCCTGCGCTGCCTAAAATGCAACATCCAAAGATAAAAAAAGACGGGCGTAAAGCCCGTCTTTTTTTGTGTAACAGAATCCTGTTGACTATCTCTTTCTCTTCTTTGCTGCTGCCTTTTTTGGTGCCTTTGCCCCTACCATCTGATAGAGGCTGATAGCGACGACGAAGAAGAGGCAGGCCTCGGTGAAACGAAGATAGCTCAAGGGATAGAGGCCAAACCAGACAAACCCGAAGAGTTTGGCAAGGACCGCTATGATGATAGCGATTACCGCGACGATCAAAAAAAACTTGTTCAAAAAAGCAAAAAACTTATCCATCTTGACCCCTCCTTTGTTAATGTTGAGTGTTACTGTTAAGTGGCGCTGAGTCAAAGATTACCACAATTGTCATGAAGATATATCATACGCGTTGCAAAAGTCAAGCAGGAGATTATAACAGGTGAGGCTAGAAACCTGTTGACAAGGTAGTACTTTATGTTTAAGTTTAGTGTTGTGAAATTTTTTACTTGCTGAAGTCTATTATCAAAGCGTGCTGTAACATAGTTTTAAATCAGGAAAGGAGTGAGGTGCAATGCGAGAAGTGGTGATTGTCAGCGGTGTCAGGACCCCCATCGGGAATTTCGGCGGCAGCCTCAAGACTACCCCTGTGGTACAGTTGGGGGCCTTGGTGATCAAGGAGGCCCTGAAGCGTGCGGGCTTGCGTCCTGAAGTGGGTCCCGCATTGACGGATGTGGGACCAGAGGCCCTCAAGGGTGAGGGTTTGATTGAGCTGGAGAAGAAACACGGCGATTGGGATCAGTCCTTAAAGCCCGTTCAGGTGGATGAGGTGATTATGGGGAACGTCCTGCAGGGGGGGCAGGGGCAGAATACCGCCCGTCAGGCGAGCATCTCTGCGGGCATGCCCAAAGAGACCCCTGCTTTTACCGTGAACAAAATCTGTGCGTCGGGATTGAAGGCGTTGACCCTCGGCACCCAAGAGATCGCGCTGGGAGAGGCCGATGTTGTCGTTGCAGGCGGCATGGAGAATATGAGCCTTGCCCCCTATATCCTTCCCAAGGCGCGGTGGGGGTACCGGATGGATGTCTCATCTAAGGGAGAGCTCATCGACCTGATGGTCTACGATGGACTCTGGGAGATATTCTACGGGTATCATATGGGAAATACGGCTGAAAACATTGCAAAGCTGTACGGCATTTCGAGGGAGGAACAGGATGAACTTGGCCTCATGAGTCATCAGCGGGCGCGCAAGGCCATCACAGATGGTCTCTTCGCCCAGGAGATCGTTCCGGTTCCGGTTCCCCAGAGAAAGGGGGATCCGATTATGTTCGATACCGATGAACGGCCCATGGATACCAGTCTGGAAAAGATGGCCAAGCTCCCGGCAGTCTTTAGAAAGGATGGGACCGTTACGGCTGGGAACGCCTCGGGGATCAATGATGCGGCAGCAGCAGTGGTCATGATGTCGAAAGAAAAGGCTCAGGAATTGGGTCTGAAGCCCCTCGTCACTATCAAGGCCTTTGCGTCCGGCGCGATAGACCCCGCCTATATGGGACTGGGGCCTATCCCGGCGGTCAAGAAGGTCCTTAAGGCCACCGGCTTGCAGATCAAGGATATCGATGTCGTGGAACTCAATGAGGCCTTTGCGTCCCAGGCCATTGCCTGCGTTCGAGAGCTGGGCTTTGATATGGAGCGGACCAATATTCACGGCAGTGGTATCTCCCTTGGCCACCCCATCGGCTGCACTGGTGCCCGGGTCACGGTGACCATGATCAATGAGATGCGCCGCCGAAAGGCCACATACGGGCTCTGCACCATGTGCATCGGAGGCGGACAGGGGATGGCCATGGTCGTGGAAAGTTAGGAGGGAGCACAATGGGATACAAGAATCTGCTCGTCGAGGTCAAAGACGGGATTGCCCTCGTCACAATCAACCGTCCCAAGGTCCTCAATGCCCTGAATGAAGAAACCCTCCGAGAACTCCAAGGGGCCCTCAAGGAGGTAGCGGGGAGGAAAGATGTCCGGGTCGTTATTCTCACCGGCGAAGGCGACAAGGCCTTTGTGGCCGGTGCTGACATAGCGGCAATGAAGGCGATGAATCCGACAGAGGCCCTTGCCTTTTCCCGCTTAGGGCATGACACCTTGGGGATGATTGAGAATCTCCGTCAGCCAGTCATCGCTGCGGTGAACGGTTTTGCCCTGGGAGGAGGGCTGGAGATTGCCTTGGCGTGCGACTTCATCTATGCCTCGGAGAAGGCCAAGCTCGGGGTTCCGGAGGTGACCCTCGGGATCTTTCCCGGCTTTGGCGGAACGCAGCGGCTGCCCCGCCTGATCGGCAAGGGGCGGGCGAAGGAATTAATCTATACGGGGGGGATGATCGATGCCTCTGAGGCCTCTACCCTGGGGATCGTCAATAAGGTCTTCCCCGCCGATACGCTCATGGAGGAAGTCTTCAAGACCGCCCGCACCATAGCCCAGAACGGACCGGTGGCTGTGAGCGTGGCCAAGGCTTCGGTAAATGCCGGCTACGATCTGGGGGGTGCGGAAGGGGAGGCCATAGAGGTCACCACATGGGCGAATGTCTTTGCCACGCATGATCAGAAAGAAGGGATGGGGGCCTTTCTGGGAAAACGCAAGCCCCAGTTCAAGGGGGAATAATGAATCAGGGGCCGGAGCAATCCCGGCCCCTGATTCATTATGCATGACCTCTCGAACGAACGCCTATCCAGATGATTCCTCTTTTATCACAACGGTTACCTGAGTGGTTCTTTTATCTCGCCAAACGGTCAAGGCGACCTTTTTGTTGATGGGGGTGTCTGCTATCAGCTTTCTCAATGCCGTTGCTTCTGCTATCTCCTCATCTTCATAGCGCACGATGATATCCCCCCTGCGTAACCCCGCCTTGGCAGCAGGGCTGCGGAAAGAGACCTCAACGATGAGTGCACCTCCCGGTTTCTTCAGGCCGAACTCTTCGGCTATTTGCTGGGTAACCTCCTGCACGGAGACCCCCAACCACCCCCTGATTATTCTGCCGTGCTCGACGATAGCATCCAACACACCCTTGGCTATATTGGTGGGGATGGCGAACCCGATCCCCTGATATCCCCCGCTGCGGGAGATGATGGCCGTATTGATCCCGACGAGGTCCCCCTTGATATCCACCAGGGCCCCTCCCGAGTTTCCTGGGTTGATGGCGGCATCGGTCTGGATGAAGTCCTCGTAATCAGCGATCCCCACGTGGCTCCTGCCGGTGGCGCTGATGATCCCCATGGTGACGGTCTGCCCGATGCCGAAGGGGTTGCCGATGGCCAGCACGATATCCCCTACCCGGGCTGTGTCGGAATTCCCCAGTGGGATGAGGGGGAGTTCCGTGCCATCTATCTTCAAGATGGCCACGTCTGTTTTCGGATCGGTGCCGATGACCTTGGCCTCAAACTCCCGTTTGTCGGCGAGGCTCACCGTTACCTGGGTGGCCTCGGAGACGACGTGGTTGTTGGTGATGATGTAGCCGTCCTCTGTCACGATGACCCCTGAGCCGAGGCTCCTTTCCACCCGTTCTTGCGGCACCCCAAAGAAGCGAAAGAAGTCATCGCCGAAGAACTCCCGAAAGAATGGATCCTGCAAGAGGGGTGAGGGGGGGGGCTCATCACGGGTCTGATAGACCCTGGTGGAAGCGATATTGACCACCGCAGGCATGGTACGCTGGGCCACGGCAGAGAGGCTTGTCTGGATGGACCTGACCTCCTCGGATACCCGCGGTGTGGCCTCGACGGAAAAAGGTTCTTTCTGTGCCCCGGATTGTTTTTCCGCGCCGGGCACAAGCCAGTTGACCTGGTGTGAGAGGAAAACACCGAGGGCAAGCCCCAACAGGAGGAAGAAGAGATGAAAGGGCCACCTTTTTTCTCGCATACTCATCGTGTCATCACCTCAGAGAAGATTTACATCAATATTACGAATTTATCATAAAATTTTCAAGGGCTTAATGTAAACATTTTTGGTATTGACCTCTTTTTTTAAATAAGATAGCCTGTTGTACTTAACAGTTTTTGCCTGCGGGGTGATGATGGAGGAGAGCGAGATCCTCAGACAGCGTAAGGAGAAGATCAAAGACCTGCGAGCGATGGGAGTTCAGCTCTTCCCCAACGACTTCCGAGCAGGCCATACCTCCCGTGAAATCATCCAGCGCTATGGCGATTGGTCCGCAGAGGCCCTTCAGGGTCTTGAGGAGGTCTTCGCCTGCGCCGGCCGCATTATGGCCATCAGGGACTTCGGTCGCGCGGCCTTTGTCCAAGTACAGGATCGCACGGAGCGGATACAGGTATATCTTCGGAAGGATCTGCTGGGGGAGGAACCCTTCGGCCTTGCCAAGCGGCTCGACGTAGGGGATTTTTTGGGGGTGCGCGGGAGGCTCTTCCGGACCAAGACGGGCGAGCTGACCATCGAGGCCTCGTCCATCCAGTTGTTGGCCAAGGGCTTCCGTCCCCTTCCTGAAAAATGGCATGGTCTGGCCGATGTTGAGATCAGGTATCGACAGCGGTATCTGGACCTTATTGTAAACCCCACGGTCAAAGAGACCTTTTATAAAAGGAGTAAGATCATCCAGGGAATGAAGGAATTTCTCCTCCAGCGAGACTTTCTGGAGGTGGAGACCCCGATGATGCAACCCATTCCTGGAGGGGCGACAGCGCGCCCCTTCAAGACCCATCACAACGCCCTTGCTATGGATCTCTATCTGCGCATCGCGCCCGAGCTGTACCTCAAGAGGTTGGTGATCGGAGGACTGGAGCGGGTCTTTGAATTGAACAGAAACTTTCGCAATGAAGGGGTCTCATCCCAACATAACCCCGAGTTCACCATGTTGGAGTTCTACCAGAGCTACAGCACCTATATGGATTTGATGACCGTGACCGAGGAGATGATCGGGGAGGTCGCCGAGCGGGCCTTGGGCACGCTTCAACTCACCTATCAAGGGACTCCCTTGGATCTGACCACACCCTGGCCCCGTGTTACACTCAAAGATGCCCTGACACGATATGGTGAGGTGGATGAGCAGGTCCTTTCCAAAAAGAGTTCTGCTGCTAGTCTGGCACGGGAATTGGGCCTGGAAGTATTGAAGGATGAGAGCCATGCAGAGCTCTTGGTCAAAATTTTTGAAGAGGTAGTAGAGCCCAAGCTCATCCAGCCCACCTTTATCACCGAATATCCGGTGGAGGTCTCCCCCTTGGCCAGGAGGAAGGATGATGATCCAATGGTCACAGAGCGGTTTGAGCTTTTTATCATGGGGAGGGAGATAGCCAACGGGTTTTCCGAGCTCAACGACCCTGAGGATCAAGGGCGACGATTTCGGGATCAGGCTGCCGAACGGGGAAGTGAGGATGAAACCGCGTTCATCGACGAGGATTTTCTCAACGCCCTGGAGTATGGGATGCCCCCGGCGGCGGGTGAGGGGATTGGGGTGGACCGGTTGGTGATGATCCTGACCGACTCCCCTTCCATCAGGGATGTCATCTTCTTCCCCCAGATGAGGGAGAAGACCTGATGCTCCCCTATGAACTCTTCATCGGCCTGCGCTATCTCAAGGCAAAGCGGAAACAGACCTTTATCTCCATCATCACCCTCATCTCCGTATTCGGGGTGATGTTGGGGGTGATGGCCCTCATTGTGGTCCTGTCGGTGATGGACGGCTTTGGGTATGAGATCAGGGAAAAAATCTTGGGTACCCATGCCCATATCTTCCTGTATAAATATGGGGGTGGTATCAGGGATTATCAAGAGGTCATCAAGCAGGTCGAAGGGGTGCCTGGGGTGCGTGCCGCTGCCCCCTTTGCCTCGTCTCAGGTCATGTTATCCAGCCGGGGGGGGGTAACCGGGGCCTATGTGCGGGGGATCGATCCCCCTCTTGAACGGAAGGTCTCTACGTTGCAGCAGAGCATCAAGGAAGGGGCAATCAGCAGCCTGAATCGTGAGGCAGAGGGGAGATTCCCCGGCATCATTGTGGGAAATGAGCTGGCCAAGAATTTAAGTCTCTTCCTCGATGACACGGTGACCGTCATTTCCCCCCAAGGGGATATCACCCCGGTTGGGATGACCCCCCGGGTGAAACGGTTTCAGGTAACGGGGATCTTTGAGTTCGGGATGTTCGATTACGACTCTACCTTTGCCTATATCTCACTTTCCCGTGCGCAGGAGTTCCTGAGGATAGGAGACACGGCCACGACTATCGAGATCTCGGTCAAGGATATCTACCAGGCAGGCGCCATTGCGGAGCAGATCAGGGAGAAATTGGGTTCGGACTATTACACCAAGGACTGGATGGAGATGAACCAAAAACTCTTCTCAGCCCTCAAGCTGGAAAAGGTGATGATGTTTATCCTCTTGTCCCTGATCGTCGGGGTTGCGGCCTTCAACATCATCAGCACCCTGATCATGGTGGTGATGGAGAAGCATCGCGATATCGCCATCCTCAAGTCCATGGGGGCGCGGCGGGGCAGTATCATGAAGATCTTTGTCTTTGAGGGCTTTGTCGTTGGTGTGGTAGGGACCCTGTTGGGCACGCTCTTCGGGCTCCTCATCGCCCACAACTTGCAGGCGATCACCGGCCTTTTGGAGCGTATGTTCGGGTTTAAGGCAATGCCAGGAGATGTCTATTGGATAAGCCAGCTCCCCTCCCGAGTGGACCCCCTGGATGTCTTCATCGTGGTTGGGATAGCCGTGGGGATCAGTCTGTTGGCGACGATCTATCCGGCCTGGAAGGCCTCGAGTTTCGACCCTGTGGAGGCCTTACGGTACGAGTGACCATGACCGCAAAGGCAGATGAAGAAAGGGCACTCAGGGAGCGGGGTCAGCGCTACCTCGCAGGGGGAGAATTGGCGAAGGCCCTCACGGAGTTCAAGCGGTTGGCGGAGATCAACCCGGATGACCTGCAGGTACAGGTGCAGATCGGGGATGTATTGCGGAAGGTGGGGAGAGAGCCTGAGTCCCTTATCAGGTATAAATATGTCCTGTCGGAATATATCAAGCACGGCGATCTCCTCCAGACTATCGCCCTCGGCAAGCTTATCCTTGCACTCGACCCAGACGATGGAGAGACCTACCAGCTTTTAAAAGACCTCGCAGCCCGGAAGGAGGGTTTGCTTTCCCAAAAAGAAGTAAAGAAGACGAGCGTTCCCCTCCTGTTTGCCGATCTCTCGGAGGAGGAGTTCGATCAGGTCTTGACGCGGATTAAATCGTATCAGGTCGAAAAAGAGAGCCTGATATGCAAGGAGGGAGCACAGGGGGATTCGATGTACATCATCAGCCACGGAAAGGTGGGGATATATAAGTACAATATCAAAGAGAAAAAGGAAATTCTCCTTAATGTTCTCGAAGGGGGAGATTTCTTTGGGGAGTTCAGCTTCTTCTCCCAGCAGCGGCGGAGCGCCTCAGCCAGGGCGCTGACCGATGTCAGCCTTCTGGAGATAACCCGAGAGGATTTTGAAGAGATACAAAAACGGTATCCCAATGTCGCTGAGGTCCTCATGGCCTTCTATAAAAAGAGGGTGGTGGATACCATCCTTGCTCTCGCCCCCCCCTTTAACGCCCTCAGCCCGCAGGACAGGAAGCGCCTCGTGGAGCGTTTTTCCCATCAGGTGGTAGCCCCGAATACCGTGGTGATCCGGGAAGGAACCCTGCCGAGTTTTCTTTACCTCATCAAGTCAGGGAGGACAGAGGTATTCATTCAAGAAGGTGGCAAGGAGATCATCGTGGGGCACCTTGCCGCAGGGGATATCTTCGGTGAGATTTCGCTCCTTCTGGGGCGGAATCATACCGCTTCTGTGAGGACGGTGAGCCGTACAGACCTCTTGATGGCCTCCAGAGGTGATGTGGAAGAGATTTTGGGGGCCTATCCTCAGATCCGGCAGACCCTCAAACAATATAGTCGAGAGAGATTGGAGGAGGTTAGGGATAAGGTCCTCGACACGCGGGATGTGGGGAAAAAATGGGTCTAAGCAAACAACAGCGATCGCCCTTCATTCAGGTACAGGGGCTCCAGAAGGTATTTAAAAAGGGAGGAACAAAGATTCACGCCCTCAGAGGGATTGACCTCACCGTGCAGCAGGGGGAGAAGATAGTCATTGTAGGGGCCTCGGGAGCGGGCAAGACGACCCTGCTGCATATCCTCGGCACGCTGGATAGGCCATCCCAGGGAGCAGTCCTCTACCAGGGGGAGGATATCTTCACCCGTTCGGCACGGGCCTTGGCCGCATGGAGAAACCGAGCAATAGGATTCGTTTTCCAATTTTATAATCTCCTACCCGAGTTCAATGCCTTGGAGAATACCATGATGCCCGCCTTGATACAGCGTATGAACAATCGGCAGGCTCGGCAGCACGCAGAGGAGATTTTAGAGGAGGTGGGGCTCAAGGATCGTATGTTGCACAAGCCAGGGGAACTTTCCGGCGGCGAGCAACAGCGGGTGGCTGTGGCAAGGGCCCTGGTGTTACACCCCACCCTTCTCTTGGCCGATGAGCCGACGGGGAATCTGGACAGCGAGACCGGAGAGCGGATAATCAAGCTTATCTTCTCCCTCAACCAGACCAAGGGGGTTACCTTGATCTTCGTCACCCATAATGCGGCCTTGGCTCGACGCTTCCCGCGACAGATCTCCTTGGCTGATGGGAGGGCGGTTTGAAAAGTAGTTTACAAACGGGTGAATATCTGTTATGAAGGGGTGCATTTTTAACTATTATAAGGGGGCCTGTAATGGATAAAGGGATGAGAACGCTCAGCGTACTGGTATGCTTTGTCTTCGCAATCTCTGCTGCCCTGGGGGTTGCGCAGGAGGTTGCCCCGGAGGGGGTGATCACGGAGCTCGTGATCTTCGGCAATGAGCGGGTTGAAGAAGCGGTAATCCTCCAAGAGATCAAGAGTACCGTGGGGGATCCCTTTTCCAGTGAGTTGGTTCGTGAGGATGTCGAGGCCGTTTACCGCTTGGGGTACTTTCGTGACGTACAGGTCGATGTCGCTGAGACAAGGGAGGGGGTGATACTCACCTTTGTGGTGATCGAGAAGCCCTTTGTGGCGGATATCATCATCTCCGGAAACCTTCAACTGAGCCGCGAAGATATCGAGGAGGTCATTACACTCAAACGGGATTCCGTTCTGGAGATGGACAATCTAAACTCCAGCGTCGAGGAGATCAAAAAACTTTATACCTCCAAGCGTTACTTTGGCAGTGAGGTGGATTATGGGGTTGAGCTGCAAGAGGGCAACAGGGCAATCGTCTACTTCGAGATCGTCGAGGGGGTGAAGGGATACCTTACCAAGATAGCCTTCAAGGGGAATACGGTTTTTGGGGGAAGAAAGCTCAGATCGGTTATGCAGACCAAGGAAAAGGGATGGATTTGGTTTCTTACCAAATCGGGGAGGTTGGAGACGGACATCTTGGAGGTGGATATAAGCCGTATCAGGAACCTGTATCACGATCATGGCTATGTGACGGTACAGGTGAGCGAACCCGAGATCACCCTGAGCGAAAATAGAAAAACGCTCCAGATCACCATCAGCATTGAAGAGGGTGATCAATATAGACTGGGGAGCCTTGATGTCTCAGGAGATATCCTGACCACCAAGGACGAACTCTTAAAGGGTCTCAAGAGCAAGGTGGAGAAGGTCTATCGCTCCTCTGTGGTGCAGAAAGATCTCCTGTGGTTGACCGACCAATATGGTGATGAAGGATACGCCTACGTAGATGTATCCCCCCTGACCCAGCTTGACCGCGAGCAGAAGCTGGTGCACCTGACCTACAATATTGACAAGGGAGTTATGGTCAATATCGGTCGCATCGAGATCGCGGGGAATACCAAGACGAGGGACAAGGTAATCAGGCGCGAGTTGAAGATAACCGAGGGAGATATCTACAGTTCCACCCGGTTGCGCAAGAGCCGCCAGCGGGTCATGCGGACGGGATATTTTACAGAAGTGGATCTTGCACCCACTCCTACCGAGAAGCGGGAGGTACTCGATCTGGACATTCGGGTGGAGGAGGCCGAGATGGGGAGGTTGGAATTCGGCGCAGGATACGGCAATGTCACGGGGGTGGTGGGAAGCGTTGCCGTTTCCCATGGCAATTTGTTCGGTTATGGCTACAAGGCCCACATCAGGGCGGAGGTGGGAGAGTCGACAATGAATTTTAGGACAGGGTTCACTGATCCGCGCGTTTTAGATACCCCCATATCTGCTGGATTTGAAGCCTATTATGAAACACTTGAGTATAACACATACGATGCCGATATACAAGGAGGTGTCATAAAGCTCGGCAGGGAGATCACGGATACCATCAGGGCGGACCTCAGCTATCTGTTTGAACGGGTGCAGATATACAACATCGATGAGGGCTATCGTCCCGGAGACTACATCTATGACGAGTGGCTGCGTGGGGCGACCACTACCGGCAAGGCCACCCTCACCCTCAGCAGAAATACCATTGATAACATCTACAACCCGACGAGAGGGTCAAATATATGGATCTCCGGGGGCATTGCCGGATTGGGGGGGGACAATTATTTCTATGCTGCCAAAGGTGGGGCGAGTTGGTTTCACCCTATTGTCGGCGACCTGGTCTTGCACCTCAGCGGGAACATCGGGTTTGTCCGGGCGTATAACGATAGCAATAGGGGATACGGTGTCCCTTTGCATGAGAGGTTCTATGTAGGTGGTATCAATACGTTGAGGGGGTTTGAGCGTGGGATGGCCGGACCCGTGTATATTAATAATCGTTATGGTGAGATTGAACCGATCGGTGCCCTCAACATGGCGGCCTTCCAGACAGAATTTCTCTATCCCCTCAGCAAGGCCATCGGGTTGAGGGCGGCGGCATTCTACGACATTGGGAAGGGATGGGGAACGGATGATAACCAACCGCATCCTTCTATTGATGAAAATTTCATGCCCCTGCGGCACGCCGTCGGGGTGGGGATACGGTGGTATTCCCCCTTTGGGCCCATTCGTGTCGATTGGGGATATAATCTGTTTCCCAAATCCGGTCGCGGGGAAAAATCGAGCGTGTGGGATTTCTCCATGGGTGCGATGTTTTAATATTCTTAATGAAAGAAAGGAGTTGTTTGATGAAAAAGGTTTTTGCGTTGTTCGTGTGTGTTGGTTTGCTGCTGTCCTCATCTCTTGCGTATGCTCAGTCAACCAAGATCGGCTCTGTTGATCTGCAGCGAATAATAAGGGAGTCCAAACGCGCAATAAAGGAGCGAGATGTCGTCCAGAAGAGGGCGGATGAATTGACTAAAGAGATCAGCAAGAAACAGGAAGAATTAAAGGCCTTAAAAGAATCATTGGAAAAGAAGGCCTCGATGCTCAGTGAGCAGGCACGGCGGGACCAGGAGAAGGAGTACCAGCAAAAGGCAAGGGAATATGAGTGGCTGGTAAAGGACTCCAGAGAAGAGATGCAGAAAAAGGAACAGGAGATGCTTGCCAAGCTTCTTAAGAGCATCAACACGGTGGTCAACAAGTTGGGCGAGGAGGGAAACTATACCTTAATTGTGGCAGCAAGCATCGTTGCTTATGCCCCCGATGAGCTTGACATCACCGACCAGGTAATCAAGGCCTTTGATGCCGCCAAGGAGTAATATCTATGCAGCAAACCCTCGAAAGCCTAGCCCACGATCTTGGGGGGAGGGTGAGCGGGAAGGGCTCGGTAGTGATCTCAGGCGTGGGCGGGATCGAGGAGGCGAGGGAAGGTGATATTACCTTTGTCACCAATGAGAAATTCATCCCCCTGCTCAAGACGACAAAGGCCTCGGCCGCCGTCGTCCCCCAGGAGATACCTGATGTCTCCCTTCCCCTTCTTATAGTCCCCAATCCCCTTTTGGCCATAGCCAAGATCCTCACTCTGTTCACCCAAGGACCCTATGTGTCAGGTGGGGTCTCGGACAAGGCGTGGGTCAGCCCCTCGGCTGAGGTGAGTGAGGATGCCACGATATACCCCTTCGTCTCCATCGGGGATGGGGCGCAGATCGCATCACGGGTCACCATCTACCCCGGTGCATCCATCGGCCCCCAGGTCCGAATCGGTGAGGATAGCGTCATCTATTCCAATGTGAGTGTCTACCCCCGGTGTATCCTGGGGAAGCGCGTCATCATCCATGCGGGGGCGGTTATCGGGGCTGACGGCTTTGGGTTTGTTAAGGATGGGGAAGACAATATAAGGATCCCCCAAGTGGGGATCGTGGAGATCGAAGACGATGTGGAAATCGGTGCCAACTGCTGCCTTGATCGAGCCACCTTTGGCAAGACGCTTGTCAAGCAGGGGGTGAAGATTGATAACCTTGTCCAGATCGCCCACAATGTAGAGATAGGGGAGCACAGCATCATCGTAGCCCAGGTAGGTATTTCCGGGAGCACGAAGCTGGGGAAGCATGTTACCTTGGCGGGTCAGGTAGGACTGGTGGACCACATAGAAATAGGGGACAACGTTATGGTGGGTGCCCAGTCCGGTATCACCAAAGATGTACCCCCCAATCAGATTGTGCTGGGCAGCCCCCACCTGCCTCACCGACAGTTTTTGAGGGTGGCTGCGGTATGGACCAGACTGCCGGAGCTTAAGAAGGAGTTGGACCTTTTGCTCAAACGGGTGGAGGCGTTAGAAAAGAACGCAGAGGGAGAGCAGGGATAGAGAGGAGGGTTTTATGATCGATGTGCAGGGGATTATGGATGTCTTGCCCCATCGATATCCCTTTTTGTTTGTGGACCGCATCATAGAGTTAGAAGAAGGCAAGCGGATCGTAGGGATTAAGAACGTCACGTTCAACGAGCCATTTTTTCAGGGACACTTCCCCGGAGAACCAGTGATGCCCGGCGTACTTATCATTGAGGCCTTGGGGCAGACCGCGGGCGTGTTGGCGTTCCGGGCCATGGGGAAGGAGGCGGAAGGGAAGGGTGTTTATCTCATGTCCATCAACCGGGTGAAGTTCCGAAGGCCGGTTGTCCCGGGAGATCAGCTGCGTCTTGAGCTCGATGTAGTGAAACATCGAGGTATGATTTGGGCCTTTCAAGGTAAGGCCTTTGTTGGTGATCAGGTCGCTGTGGAGGCGGAGATCATGGCCACTATTATGGATAAGGAGATTGTTGCGAAATGATACACGAGACAGCTATGGTTCATCCGACAGCAGAGGTGGCCGATGGCGTAGCAATAGGACCATACTCTATTATTGGAGAGAAGGTTAAGATCGGCGAGGGCACGCAGATAGGGTCTCACGTCTTCATCGATAAATGGACGCACATAGGCAAAGGGTGCCAGATCTACCAGTACGCCTCTTTGGGGGCCGCTCCTCAGCACCTGAGGTATAACGGTGAGGAGACCTATGTCATCGTGGGGGATAACAATATTATTAGGGAATATGTGACCATACACCGCGGCACCCCCTTCGGTAATGGGAAGACCGTCCTGGGGGATGAGAACTTCATCATGGCCTATGCCCATGTAGCCCATGATTGTATCTTAGGAAACCGCGTCGTCATGGCCAGCTACGCCGCTCTGGGCGGACATGTCGAGATAGGGGATCACGCCGTCATCGGGGGAATAGTCGCTATACATCAATTCGTCAGGATTGGGACCTACGCCTTTATAGGTGGGGCATCAGCCGTCACGAGGGATATCCCCCCGTATGTCACGGCCTCGGGGATGAAGGTCAAATTGTATGGGGTCAATGTTCTCAATCTACAGCGAAATAAGGTCCCGGAGGAGGTCATCACAGGTTTGCGGAAGGCCTATAAGGTGCTTTTTCGATCTCCTCTTACCATGGAGGAGGCTATCAAGAAAGTGCACGAAGATCCCATCTATACCTTACCAGAGGTACAGCATATGGTGGATTTTATCCGGGGGTCGAAGCGAGGGGTCACGAGAAGATAATCGTGGGTGCAGGTAAGATCAAGGTCGGTGTGGTAGGAGTTGGCTATCTGGGTAAGATCCATGCGGAGAAATACGCCCATATTCCCGAGGCGGAGCTCATCGGCGTGGTGGACATCGACAGGGGTCGCTGCGAAGAGATAGCCGCGCACACCAACTGCAAGCCTTTTTACCATCACCGTGATCTCTTGGACCAGGTTGAGGCAGTGAGCATTGCTGTCCCTACCCTCTCTCATTATCATATTGCCAAAGATTTCTTCTTGTCAGGTGTTGATGTCCTCCTGGAGAAGCCCGTAACTGCTACGGTTCAAGAGGCCCAAGAACTCAATGCCCTGGCAAAGGAGCAAGGCGCCATATTTCAGGTTGGGCACCTGGAGCGGTTTAATGGGGCTCTGGCGGCCATGAATGGTATGTTACAAAAACCCTTGTTTATTGAATCGTATCGGCTTGCTCCCTTTTCTGGCAGGGGGACCGATGTCGATGTTGTCTTAGACTTGATGATCCACGATATCGATATCATCCTCAGCATCCTCAGGGCTGAAATCGAGGAAGTTGAGGCTGTGGGGATGTCCTTTTATTCATCTCACATTGATGTGGCCCATGCACGCCTCCGCTTTAAGGATGGGTGTGTGGCCCACATCTCGGCCAGCAGGATTTCCCCCGAAAGGGTGCGCAAGATGATCATCCTCCAGCAAGATTCCCACCTTTCCATTGATTACCTGAAACAGAGCCTCATGATTACCCGAAAGGATGAGGAAGGGAGGGAGGGGATACGAGTGGAGGAGGTTGTACGGGAGAACGAACCTCTGGAGCGACAGTTGCAAGCCTTTTTAAAGAGCGTGCGTGAACGGACCCCCCCCGTTGTCTCCGGCGAGGATGGCCAACGGGCCTTGGAAGTAGCGCTCCAGGTCGTCGATGTCATCGATCGAGCTGTGAAGGGAAGGAGGTGATGGCCGCCGGGGAAAAGGTGCTGATTGTGGCCGGAGAGTCCTCGGGTGATCTCTATGGGGCGCACGTAGTGGAAGCGATGGCTTCGTTAGCACCACAGGTTACCTTTTATGGCATTGGCGGAAGTGAGATGGAGAGGAGAGGGGTCAATCTCCTCTTTTCCTCTTCTGAGCTCGCTGTGGTGGGGCTCACTGAAGTCCTTGAGAAGATGGGGCATATATGGAGGGCCTGGAAGGAGATGAAGCGTTTTATCGCGGGCCAGAGGCCCCATTTAGCGGTCCTGATCGATTACCCCGATTTCAATCTGCGGTTGGCACGGTTCCTGAAGGATAACGCCGTGCCCGTCCTGTATTACGTGAGCCCTCAGGTCTGGGCGTGGCGTTCCGGACGCATCAAGAAGATCGCCAAATGGGTAGATAAGATGGCGGTCATCTTGCCCTTCGAGGTACCTTTCTATCAACAAGCGGGTGTGGACGTGGAATTCGTCGGTCATCCCCTGCTTGATATCCTTAACACAGACCTATCCCGTGATGAAGCACGCCGGCAATTGGGGGTGCCTCCTGATGCCATCCTTATCGGCCTCTTGCCTGGGAGCAGGGAGCGGGAGGTGAAGGCCCTCTTGCCACCCCTTATGGGCGCTGCTAAAATCATCAGTAAGGAGTTTCCCTCCTGCCGATTCATGCTGCCTCTGGCCTCTACGGTCAGGAAGGATTTAGTTCAGGGTTGTATAGCGGAGGGCCATCTCTCTCTGGAAGTGGTCGAAGGAAGGACCTTTGAGGTGATGAAGGCTGCTGATCTTTTGTTGGTGGTCTCGGGCACCGCCACCCTTGAAGGGGCCATTGCCGGCGTGCCTATGGTTATTATCTATCGGTTAAGCCGTATATCCTATCTGATCGGCAGGATGTTAGTAAAGGTGAAGTACATCGGCCTGGCAAATATCGTGGTGGGAAGGAAGGTGGTGCCGGAACTCATACAAGGTGAAGTAACCCCCCAACGCATCGCTCACGAGGCGGAAAAGATCCTGCGGGACCCCGCTACGAGGGGAGAGATCGAAGCGGAGTTTAAGCTCATCAAAGAGAAACTGGGTGAAAGAGGAGCCTCTCATAAGGTGGCCCACATCGCCCTGCATATGATGGGAATAGCATGAAGGGGAAAGAAGTCTATTTACGGGTATTAAAATTTGTTCGGCCCTATTGGCCCAGGCTCCTCGTGGCCATGATCTTTATGGGAGGGGTGTCTGCCATTACCGCCGCCTTTGCACTCCTCACCAAGAATGTATTGGATGATATCTTCATTAACAAAGACAGATTTATGTTAACGGTCCTCCCCTTAGCAGTTATGGGGCTGGGTGTGATCAAGGGGTTCTTCACCTTCGGCGAGGGATACCTGATGAATTTTGTGGGACAGCGGGTGGTGGCGGATATGCGTGCACGGCTGTACAATCACCTACAGACCCTCTCCCTTTCTTTTTTTGATAATACCCCCACAGGTGTCTTGATGGCCCGTATCACCAACGATGTGAACTCCATCCAGGGTGCTGTCTCCAATGCGGTGACGGGGATGCTCAAGGATTTCTTTACCTTTATGGGACTCTTAGGGGTTATCTTCTATCGGGATTGGCTCCTTGCCCTTGTGGCTATTTTTGTTTTTCCTTTAGCTGCTTATCCTTTTGTTCACTTCAGCAGAACACTGCGCAAAATCAGCAAGAGGACTTTAGAGACAATGGCCTACATTAGTACGTTTCTTCAGGAGACGATCTTCGGCCACCGGATCGTCAAGGCCTTCAATATGGAAGCGTATGAAGCCAGACGTTTCGGGGAGGCTAATGAGCGGTACTTCAGGTATCTCATGAAGCGGGTGAAGATACGGGCCCTCTCGAACCCGGTGATGGAGTGGTTGGCGTATCTCGGGATTGGTGCCTTTGTGTGGGTCGGTGGATATCGGGTTATTAGTGGGGCAATGACGGTGGGAGACTTTTTTTCCTTTATGACCGCCATGGCCCTCCTGTATGATCCCATGCGGGGAATAAGCAAGGTCAATCTCGTCATCCAGGAGGGAGTGGTGGCTGCCCGCCGGGTCTTTGAAATCTTAGATCTCAAGCCAGAAGTGACCGATGCCCCTGATGCCGAGGCTCTCCCTCACTTTGCTCGGGAGATCAGCTATCACAATGTCTCCTTCCGATATAGTGATGAGATGGTTCTGAAAAAAATCAATTTTGCGGTGCAGCGCGGGGAGAAGGTGGCCCTGGTAGGCTCCAGTGGGGCGGGGAAGACTACTTTGGTAAACCTCCTGCCTCGGTTCTATGATGTAACCAAGGGAAAGATTTCGATCGATGGGATGGATGTTCGCCATGCGACCTTGCAGTCCCTGCGTGCTCAGATCGGCGTGGTAAGTCAGCAGACCCTTTTGTTTAACGATACCGTGCGGAGCAACATAGCCTACGGCAGGCCGGATATCCCCAAAGCAGAGGTGATCAAGGCGGCGAAGATGGCTGATGCCCACGATTTCATCGTCAAGCTCCCCCAGAGTTATAATACCGTTATTGGTGAGCAGGGGGTTAGGCTCTCAGGAGGACAGCGGCAAAGGATCTCCATCGCCAGGGCCTTGTTGAAGAACGCCCCCATTCTGATCTTGGATGAGGCCACTTCTTCGCTGGATACGGAATCGGAGCGTGAGGTGCAGGCTGCCTTGGACCGACTGATGGCGAAAAGGACCGTTTTGGTTATTGCCCACCGCCTCTCAACGGTGAGAAATGTTGATAGAATTCTCGTCCTTTCCGACGGGGAAATTATTGAAGAGGGAGTTCATCGAGAGCTCATGGCCAAGGGTGGTGCATATAAAAAACTCTACGAACTTCAGTTCCAAGATGGGGATCGGCCACTCAAGGAGGTGGCGTAAAGGGAAATGAGGAGGTTTTGGCATCGAGTGATGTTGCGATTGGGGCCCGGCGTGGCCTTTTTTCTTATCAAGTTTCTCCAGTGGACCATGAACATTGAGGAGGTGAATGGGGAGCGCATCAGGGGGCTTTGGGAACGAGGGGAAAATGCCATCGGTGTTTTTTGGCACGGCAGGCTCTTGATGACGCCCTTGGTCTATGGAGGACGGGGATTAAGGATCCTCATCAGCCGTCACCGGGATGGTGAACTGACCAGCAGGACCGTCCGTTACTTTGGCCTGGGGACGATTCGGGGTTCCAGCACGAGGGGGGGGATTGCGGGGATCAAGGGTCTCGTCCGGTCCTTGCAAAAGGGTTATGATGTGGCCATCGCCCCTGACGGCCCGCGGGGGCCGCGTTGCAAGGTTCAGCCAGGGGTGATCCACGTGGCGAAGCTCAGTGGCCGCCCCATTTTCCCTCTAACATTCAGCGCCACTCCTCGGAAGGTATTGCATACGTGGGATCGTTTCATCATCCCACTTCCATTTTCGCGCGGCGTCTTTGTCTGGGGAGAGCCTATCTGGGTCGATCATGCAGAAGATGAAAAAGGAATGGCACACAAAGCTTTACTCTTGGAGAAGCGGTTGCAAGAGGTCACCGAACGAGCCGATCATTATTTTGAGAAGGGGAGATGATCTCTCCGTGGGACAATATCAGTGATCGCATTGATCTATCTCCTTTATAATCTTGTCTTTATTATTTTTTCTTTCTTTGCACTTCCTGTTTCTCTTTTGAAGACCCTTCTTACCAAGGGATCGTTTCATAGAGAACGGTGGGGGGGTTATTCCCCTGAGGTGTTTCAGAAGCTGGATGGGAAGCCCCGTATCTGGTTTCACGCCGCTTCGGTGGGAGAGGTACGGGTTGCCCTCACGCTCTTAGGGGAGATGCAGAAGGTGTATCCTCGCCATGGGTTCGTCATCTCTACAACCACCCCGCAGGGGAGAGCTGTTGCTTCCCAAGCTTATGGAGTCGATGTGGCCCTCTTGGCCCCGTTAGATCAGCCGTGGGTAGTGAGAAGGGCGGTGAAACTCATCAAACCCCGTCTTCTCTTGGTGGCGGAAACGGAGCTATGGCCCAATCTGCTGAAGGAGGTAAATAAGAAAGGCGTGCCTATCATCCTTTTCAATGGAAGGATTTCCCGGAGATCCTTCCGTTTTTATCGTCCTCTGAGGTTTTTTTTCAGTGATGTCCTGCATAATTTTGATGCCTTGTGTCTTAAATCAAACATTGATAGAGAGCGCATGATGAATCTGGGGGCGCCCCCGAGTGTCATTCACGTTACCGGAGATCTTAAATTTCACCAGATGAGCGCTTCGGCCGCGGTGGACAGTGAGCGGTTGCGCCGGGAGTTGAGGCTCTCTCAGGGGGAAACTATCTTTATCGCCGGCAGCACGCATGAGAGTGAGGAGGAGATCATCCTCCACGTTTTTAAAGAGTTACAGCACGATTTTTCTCAACTCATCCTGATCCTTGCCCCCCGACATCTCCAGAGGATCCCCCGGGTGGAAAGTCTTTTGGAATCCCAAAGGGTTCGATGGGTGAGGAGGACAATGATCAGTGAGGAACGCCGGCCAGCGGAGGTCATTCTGTTGGATACTGTTGGTGAGCTTGCAGCCATCTATGGTTTGGGAACCGCCATATTTGTGGGGGGAAGTTTTTGCCGGGTAGGGGGGCATAACATCTTGGAGGTCTTGGCCCAGGGAAAAGGGGTGATCTTTGGTCCTCACATGGAAAACGTGAGAGAGATCGCCCAACTCGTAGTAGAGAGGGGAGCGGGGATACAAGTCAGCACCCCTGATGAACTCAGGGAGGTCCTGGGTAGACTCGTCGCGGATCCCTCTCTCAGGAAGGAGATGGGTGTGAAAGGTCTTGCCTTGCTTCAGGAGCATCAGGGGGCCTTGGAGCGAACGGTGAAGATAGTGAAGGAATTTTTTACAGGGTGAAGAGGTATTTAGCAAAAAGACGTTGGGAGCATTATCTCTTCCAAGAATCTGGAGGATGGTGGAGGCACTTGTACCTCTTACCCCTTGCTGCCATCTCCTGGGTATACGGGGCAGGGGTTTGGATCAGGGCAACGCTGTATCAGCGAGGGTTGTTCAAAACGAGACAGCTCCCCTGCCGTGTTCTCAGCGTGGGGAACATAACCCTGGGGGGGACAGGGAAGACCCCTCTGGTAGCCGCTCTGGCCAAGGAGTTGCAGCAGCGGGGGATGCATGTTGGGATATTGAGCAGGGGATATAGAGGGTTAAAGGAGAGGACAGGAGGGGTGCTCTCTGATGGCACAAGGATCTACCTGACCCCTGCGGAGGCAGGGGATGAACCGTTTATGTTGGCCACGATGTTATCTCGTGTCCCCGTATTGGTCGGTAAAAGAAGATACGAGATGGGCATCCATGCCTGTGAAAAATTTGGGGTCAATGTCCTAATACTTGATGACGGGTTTCAACATGTGAGGGTCAAGCGGGATGTAGATATCGTCCTCATTGACACCCGTCGCGGATTCGGGAATGGCCGTCTCTTCCCCCGAGGTCCCCTCAGAGAGCCGTTACGATCGTTGCGTCGCGCCTCCCTGTTTGTCCTCACCAAGACAGAGCCCTCTCAGCCGCTGGATGAGATAGAGGGCGTACTCCGCTCTCATGCCCCAGCGGTTCCCCTCTACCACAGCAGATATAAACCCGTCTCGCTTGTGGAAGTGGCTTCTGGCAAACAATTTTCTCCAGAGTTTGTACAAGGGAAGAGAGTTCTTGCCTTTGCGGGGGTTGCTGATCCAGAATACTTTGTTCATGTATTGAAAGGATTAGGGGCGGATATTGTGAGAGCAGTGCCTTTTACCGATCACCACCAGTATACAACTGAGGACGTACGCGAGATGTGCGAATACCGAGATACGGTAGACTTATGTGTTACGACACAGAAGGATTATGTAAAATTACAAGCAAACCCCTTGGGTGACCTTCCCCTCTTTGTTCTCACCATTGAGCAGGAGATTTTGGAACAAGCATTTTATCAGGCAGTGTTCTCATTACTCTCTCCTTAAATATATGAAACAATATAGTTGAAGAATTGGGCCCAATATCGTATGCTGGAAAATGGATGGCTTGAGTTATGAGAGGACCCAATATATTGATTATCGATGAGGAGGGGGAATTACTCTATGTCGACGATCAAGTAAAAGATGCATTTGCCTCTAAATCACCAGGACATTATCGATTTGAAAAAATTCCTTTGGGGCATATGGGAGGAGCAGCAACATATCTCGTCAAGGTCTATCCTCCAGAGGATGAGCTCATCAAATTTTTTTCCGTCTTTATCCATGAGTTTAAAAACCCCTTAGGAGCCATTAGAGCCCTAGCCCAATCTTTGGAGGCAAAATTTAGGCCATCTCCCGATCAGGTGGAGAAGATCAAGGCCTATACAGGGAGAATCATCAAAGAGATCGATCGTCTCAATGCCCTTCTGGCTTCAGTCAAATACATCGCGCGACCTGTCATACGGTATATGGTCGATTTTAATCTATCTGAAGTGGCCCACACCGTGGTGGACCTCTATCGCGAAGAGCTACATCAAAAAGGCATTAGCATACGGTTGGCGTTAGAGAAAAATGACATAATTTTCAGAGGCAATCCCGACAGTTTTCATCAGATACTTTCTAATCTAATTAAAAACGCACAGGAGGCTTTGGTTAATCGCAAGGAAGGAGAGATACACGTTGGTTTGCGTTTACATAATAACACAGTGGAAATTGAGGTTATAGATAACGGCAAGGGTATCCCTGAAGAGATTCTCGAATCCCTTGGCAAAAAACCCTTTGTGACTACAAAGCCCTATGGTATGGGATTGGGGCTGTTTGTGGTAGATACGCTCACTCGGGGGTGTAGCGGCTCTTTAGCATTAACCAAAGGGCCGAGTGGTTATGGAACAAAAGTCAAGATATCCCTCCCATTATTGAGGTTGGACGAGGTGTAAGAGTATGGATGTGCTGTTGATCGATGATAATGTGAACTTTGCCTTTTCAATAATAATGCATTGTTTGATTCCTTGTAACTCATGATTAAAAAAACGGAAACGAGGGAGCTAGCGTGAAAAAAAAGCCTCAGATTCTTGTGGTAGATGATGAAGAGTCGATGGTCTTCAGCATAGAGGACTACCTCAGCTCATACGCCGATTGTCTGGTTGCCACCAGCTATGAAGAGGCTATCTCTATGTTGGAAAAGGAAAAGGATATCTCACTGGTTATCTCTGACATCCGAATGCCGGATAAGGATGGGTTTGATCTCTTGATGTGGCTTCGTGAGAATCGTCTGAAGATCAAAGTGATCATGATGACGGCCTATGGGTCTCCTTCGGTGAGGTCACTGGCAAAACAGAGAGGGGCTGTGATGTACCTCGAGAAGCCCATCGACCTTGAGCAACTTTTACAGTTGGTACAACAGACTATGGAACGCAAAGGGTTTTCCTTGGCCTTACAGGATATAGACCTTACTGATGTGCTTCAATTTCTCATCTTTGCCAATAAGCAAGTAAAGGTGAAGGTATTCAATCCCCAGGGGGAAAAGGGGGAAATCGGTCTCGATGGAGATGAAATATTATGGATCAGAAGCGGATCTAAAGAAGGAGAGGAAGCGTTTTATGACATTATGAGTTGGGAAAGTGGCACTTTTGAAGTTTTCCCGTTTGACGAGGAGAGCAGGCCTTCTGAGATTGAGAAACTGCCTGTACCCCTCTCTTTTCTCCTCTTTGAGGAGGCCAGGAGGAGAGACGAAGCAGCTGTGCCAATGCAGGATGAAAGAGAAGCAACTATTCCAGTCAAGGAGGAAGTTGCCACATTAGATATAGCCAAGGAATTGACAGTATGGCAAACGAAGGTGGCGGGGTTTGTTGAATCAGCCCTTATAAATATGGATGGGACCTATATAGCGGGAACATCCAATGTACCCGGAGAAGACCTTTCAGAACGTGTTGCCTATTACGCACGAGCAGTAAAAGCTATTGCGCAGGCATTAAATGCTACGAAGACGGGACATTACCAGGAGGTTTTGATCACTACCGATACCCATTATGTGATTTGGCAAAAACTCACCGATGAGATCTTTTTATCTCTTACCGTTAATAAAAAAGAAGGGAATTTGGGAATGGGGCGGGTGCAGATGCAACAGTTGTGCAAAAAAGTGATCGGAAAGTTGCCCTGAAAGAAGTTTTCACGGTCTTCCCACAATCGTTCTGGCCCGCAATCGGTAGCGAGCATTCTATTGTCAAGACCTCCTCTTTATGGTAAAAAAAGTAATACCCAATATATAGCCAAGCGTGTTTTCTCGACACCAAGGACGAGAAATATTCGTGAGGTCACTGAGGGTGCTTTTTGAAGCCGTGAATAATCCATACATACATATGAAGGGGGCATAACCCCGATTCAGCAACAGTATCGGGTTGCCACTGACCGTATTATGCAGCCTACCAAGAAGACATATTTCCCACGTATGAAAGGTATGGGAAGACTCACTGTATGAACCAGAAACGACCGACAATACTCCTCGTAGATAATGACGAAGCGATCATTTCCAGCGTCAGAGAGCACCTGAGCTCATATGCCGATTGCCGGGGCGCCACCAGCTATGAAGAGGCCATCTCCACGCTCGAGGGGGAAGCGGGAATCGCCTTGGTCATCACCGACATCAGGCTGCCGGGGAGAGATGGCTTTGATCTGTTGCTCTGGCTTCGTGAGCATCGCCCTAAGGTAAAAGTGGTTATGACCACAGCCTATGGTTCGCCGGCGGTGAGGTCGCTGGCAAAACAACAGGGGGCTGTGATGTATTTAGAAAAGCCTTTCGAACCGAAAAAATTGATGGATACAGTACAGATGATCCTTGAGCGCACGGGATTTTCCGTGGCCATTCAGGATATGGAGTTTACGGATTTGCTCCAATTTCTCTCCTTTGCCGGCAGGGCGGTAAAGGTGCAGGTGACCAACAACATTGGCGAAGAGGGTGAGATCGGCTTGCAAGGTGATACTGTTTTATGGGTGCGGACGAGCGCTCAGATAGGTGAGGAGGCCTTTTTCGAGATCGTGAGGTGGAAAGGCGGCGGGTTTGAAATGAAACCGCTCAGTAAGGAGGAAAAAGGCAACAAAGAGGATGAAATTTCCCTTTCGTATCTTCTCCTTGAGGGGGCACGGAGGCAAGATGAGGATCTCCTTTCGAAAACGAAGGAGGAAACGACGAAAAAAGAAAAAGAGGAGGAACCTGAGCCACCTAAAGAGCGTGCAAGCAGGGTGCGCGCTATCACGGTACTGTTGGAGGAATTAGAACGGGAGATCCCCGACGTTATTGCGGCGGCAGTGGTCAGCATCGATGAAGGGGTACCCTTAGTCGCTACAACCAACGATCCAGCGTTTGACGTCGATATCGTTGCTGCGTATTATGCCGAGGTGATAAAGACCAATGAGAAGGCCCTCGAAGCCTTGCACAAAGGACCGATGCTTGAAGAGGTGCTCGTAACGACCGATGCATTTTCCCTTGTTGTAAAACCCTTGCCGGACACTCGTTTCTATGTGGGCTTGGTCATGGCTCAGAAGGGCAATGTCGGGATGGCGAGGACGGTTATGAAGCGATATGAAAAGAGATTTCTTGAGACCGTGCCAGCGGATTAAGAGATCAACCCCATCCAGACGCCCACAGCATAGCTGCTCCCCCTTTTTTGATCACCCTTATTGTCAAAATCCCCTATCTGTGGTAAGCAAGGTGAGACTTCAGGTAAGCGCATGACAGACTGAGTATTCCGCGGATGACTATGCAGCAGCTCACGGTAGTGTATCACCCTCTGTATGAGGAGGATTACCCCACGGCCTCGGTTGAGATGCCGAAACGGGTCGCGGTGATACGCGATGAACTGAAAGGGGATTTTGCATTTGTCACCCCTCAGGCCGCCACTGAGGAGGATATCCTTGCTGTTCATACTCGTTCCCTTCTTGAGGAGGTGAAGCAAGATCCCCTCCTCTATAAGGTAGCCTCATTGGCAGCGGGGGGCGCCATGCACGCTGCGCAGTTGGCATGTGAGGGGATCCCCTCCTTTGGGCTTATTCGCCCTCCTGGCCACCACGCCAGCCCTGGGAGCCATTGGGGGTTTTGCTTCTTCAACAATATGGCCATTGCGATGGAACGATTGATCAGAGAAGGCAAGCTCCAACGGGTCTTGATCCTGGACATCGATCTCCACTTCGGCGACGGCACCCGCAACTTCTTCCAGGGGCGCAGCGATGTGGTGGTGGCGAACATTCAGGAGGAAGAGAGAAGTGCCTTTCTTGAAAAGGTAGCTGAAGCCTTGGAGTCAGCTTCCTCATATGATCTTATTGCAATCTCAGCGGGGTTTGATCGATATCGCCTGGATTGGGGAGAGACTCTTGAAATGGCAGATTACCGCCGCATCGGTGAGATGGTTGCCAAGAAGGCCGTATCCTGCTGCTATGGCAGGCGGTTTGCCATCCTAGAGGGGGGATATTATCTCCCCCACCTCGGAAAGAACGCCCGTAGTCTCATAGAGGGCCTCGCCGTAGCTTGACAGACCTCCGGGCCTTTATCATAATTACTGTGCGGGGAGAAAGGTGGAAATTTTGCGAGAGAAGATATTACAGGCTGCTCACGAAAGTTCACAACTCAAAGAGCAATTTTTTCGTGACAATGTCGACGCCGTAACGGAGATAGTTCGCTTTATAACGGAGACCTTCCGTCGGGGAAACAAGATTCTCATCTTCGGCAATGGCGGCAGTGCTGCCGATGCCCAGCATATCGCTGCAGAGTTCGTCAACCGTTTCTTATTTGACCGAGCTCCGTTGCCGGCTATTGCCCTGACCACCGATACCTCTATCTTGACCAGCATCAGCAACGATAGAGACTTCTCCCAGGTCTTCGCCCGACAGATCGAGGCCCTTGGGGCCAAGGGGGATATCGCCTGGGGGATTACCACCAGTGGAACATCACCCAATATGATCGAGGGGTTTCGCAAGGCCGCGGAGATGGGGATGAAGACCATCGCCCTTACCGGCAAGGATGGTGGTGAGGTCTTGCGGATGACTGATTATGCCCTGAACGTTAATTCCGCTCATACACCCCGTATCCAGGAGGTGCATATCACCGTAGGCCATATCATATGTGAACTGGTGGAGGGAGAACTCTTCCCCTCAGGAGGTCGGCGGTGAAACGGGGATCTGATTGGGAACCATTGGATATCAAAGGCATTAAGACCCGTTCGTTGCGGGAGCGAAAGAGCAAGGTTGAGGCAACGCGCTTTGCCTCACCGCTGTTGCCTGGCTCCACTTTTAAGGGATTTTGTGATTCCCTCCCTCAGTTCTTGGCGGCTGAAGACTTTAAAGAGATCGTCTCCCGCATCGTAGCAGCAGTCAGAGGGGACAAGATGGTCCTGCTCGGCATGGGTGCCCATCCCATCAAGGTGGGTCTGAGTCCCATCATTATTAATCTGATGAAGCGGGGCGTTATCCGGGGATTGGCCATGAACGGTGCCGGTATTGTCCACGATGTGGAGATCGCCATGGCGGGGAAGACCTCTGAGGAGGTGGCAGAGGGGTTGGGTGACGGGTCCTTCGGGGTGACCGCAGAGACAGCGGAGTTTATCAACGCCGCTCTCAAAGATGGACAAGGGGAGGGGTGGGGGTGCGGCAGGGCCGTAGGGAAGGCCCTCCAGAACGAGAAGGGACTTCCGTACCGAGACCAGAGCATTTGTGCTGCGGCCTTCCGATTGGATATCCCCCTGACCGTCCATGTCGCCATCGGCACCGACGTAATCCATATCCATCCATCAACGGATGGTTCAGTCCTCGGGGAAATGACCTATCGCGATTTTCGGCTCTTTGCTTCCCTGGTGGCTGCTTTGGAGGGTGGGGTCTATATCAATGTGGGATCAGCAGTGATCATGCCCGAGGTATTTCTCAAGGCCCTGAGTGCGGTGAGAAACCTGGGGCATCAAGTGGAGGACTTCGCCACCCTCAACATGGATTTTATCCAACACTACCGCCCTACCCAGAATGTGGTCCAGAGACCTACAGCCAAGGGGGGAAAGGGGTTTGCCCTGACCGGCCACCATGAGATCATGGTTCCCCTCCTGGCCGCCGCAATTATCGAAGATCTCGAAGAAAAGACTTAAATTATCTGGTTGCCCCACCTTGAAAAAGACAGTAGTGATATATATAATTAAATAAGTTTACGTTTTGTGTTGGACAGCAACAGAAAGGTCGGTATTATAGTTCAGAAGGAGGTTCGATGAAAGGTATTATTTGGTTTGTCTTGATTATTGCTGCATGGTTTGTCTTAAACCGATATATCCTTCCCAAATTGGGGGTGGATACCTGAATGAGCAGTAGCTGCCGGATCGAGGATCGGTCCGAAGAGGTCAGCAAAACTGAAAGCAAAAGGTAGGCTTGCAGTCATGGCGGGAAGTAGCGCTTCTACACGCCACGGTCGGCTTTACTGTAATAAATTTGACAGATGGGTGGATGAAGAGGATGCGACCTGTACACAGCCGGATGATTATTGTGAGTTTAGAGACAGATGCGGAATCTACTTTCTGATGACAGAACGCACGAGAGGCGCGAATAAAAGAGCAAAGGAGGAGCGAGATGCCTCTGTATGAATACCGATGCCAGGCGTGCGGAGATGACTTTGAAACCCTGAGGGGGCTGCATGATAAGGATGAGGATGTGGAGTGCCCGAAATGCGGCGAGAAAAAGGCGGAGAAGCTCTTGTCCGCCTGTTGCGCGGTGAAAGGGGAGTCATCCTCTGCAAGCGCAGGCGCATGCGGAACAAAGGGATTTACCTGAGGCTAATACTGGGCGATGGTCCATCGCCGAAAAGCAGTAAGTGATCAGTTGTCAGTAGGCAGTGATCAGTAAACAATATACTGCGTCAGAGGTATGGGACGTTGTTGACTAGCTAGAAAAAAGATGAAAAGGTTTGGTTTTTTACTCTGCTTTCCCTCCCAACTTCTTGAGCCTTAAACTTGCCAAGGTCCCCCACGGGGGTGGGGGTGATAAATCAAGGGATTCTTGGTAAGCCTCAACGGCCTTTTTCGTCTCTCCCAATTTCTCCCAACACATACCCATTTGCAAGAGGACATAGGGCTTGAGCCATTCATCCCCTGAGGCGATGACTTGTTGAAAGTTGTCGATGGCCTGCTGATATTCACCCTTGGCACTATATGAATTCCCCAAAGCATTGAAGGCGATGACCCGCAGGAAGGGTTTCGATGAGCGCTTTAAGAAGAGTGTGAAGTCCGTGATGGCCTGATCGTAGTCCTGTTGGAGCATAGAGCTCCTCCCCCGATAGAGGAGGGCTACTTTCCCGGCCGTTGTTCTGGGATAGTCGTTGATCAATTCCGTGAAGACCGGGAGGGCTTCCTCACGCTTTTCCTCCTGTTGATACAGGGCGATCCCCCTCCCCAGGAGGGTAAAGGCCATATCCTCGCTGGCCGCCTGGTGCTGGCGCCAGAAGACGAGGGCCACGATGATTGCCGCCAGGAGGAGAACACCCAGCCCGATATAGGTGAGGTGGGCCATGGCATACTTCATAGCCTTGGCCCCCACCGTTACAAATTCGTCGGGTTCCCTGAGCTGCTTTTTTGTGATCCTCCGTTTGGCAACCACGCTCTCTTTCCCCCTTGTGCCCACCTCTTATATCCTGTAACGACCTCTTTGTCAACGCCTTTCACGATCTTGACATCTGCCCGCATTTACCTTAGCCTTGGGGTTTCTGCGAGAGGGAGGAAATGGGAGCACCACACATAAAAGCGATCGTAAGGGAACAGGCCCTCGAGGGAATCCTCTTCTTCAGCCCGGAGAATATCCGCTATCTTACCGGATTTTCCGGGAGTGAGAGTTATCTCTTAGCGGGGAAGGATGCGAATCTCCTTTTGGTGGACTCCCGCTATATCACCCAGGCCAAAGAGGAGACAAAGGACTGCCGTATCATTCTGATAGACAAGGGGATCAAGGGTGTGGCGGCAAAGATTGTTGCCCTCGGGTGGAGGCGGCTGGGTTTTGAGGCCCAGCGTATATCCGTGGCCCTCTTTGAGCAGCTTCAAGAGAATCTGCACGAGACAGTGCTGGTCCCGATAAAGGATGAGTTGGAGCGGCTGCGTGGATTGAAGGGGGATGATGAGATCACGTTGATAAAACAGGCCGTTCAGGTTGCTGAAGAGGCCTGGGAGAAGGTCCTGGGGATAGTCAATGCGGGAACAAGGGAGGATGAGCTGGCCCTTGAGCTTGAGTATCGCATGAAAAGGGCGGGAGCGGAAGGGGTTGCCTTTGATATCATTGTAGCTGCGGGCCCACGAACAGCCCTCCCCCATGCTCAGCCAACCACACGGCCCATCGAGGAGGGTGATTTTGTCCTCTTTGACTTCGGGGCCCGGTACCGGGGTTACTGTTGCGATGAGAGCTGTACTGTAGTCGCAGGTCGGGCTACTGAGGAACAGAAGGACATATATGGTATTGTGAAGGATGCCCATGATAAGGCCATAGAACAGGTAAAGCCAGGGGTGAGGCTTGCTGAGATAGATGCAACGGCCAGAGACCATATCAATCAGGCAGGCCATGGGGAACATTTCGGACATGGCACAGGGCACGGGGTTGGTCTGGCTGTCCATGAATGGCCTGCCGTGGGCAAGGATTCCCCAGTTGTCGCCGAAGCGGGGATGGTCTTTACTATTGAACCGGGTATCTATATCCCCGGGTGGGGGGGGGTGCGGATTGAGGATATGGTTTTGGTTACCCCTGATGGCTGTGAGGTCTTGACGGCGATCCCCAAAGACCTCATGATAGTATGACGACGACACGGAGGTAGATAGCATGACAGCATCAACCGCTGATTTTCGCAAGGGGCTGAAGATAGAATTGGAGGGAGAGCCCTATATCATCACTGATTTCCTCCATGTAAAGCCCGGCAAAGGGGGCGCCTTTGTCAGGACGAAGCTCAAGAGCCTGGTCACCGGCAATGTGATCGATCGGACCTTCCGCTCAGGGGAGAAGGTGCAGACTCCTGACTTGGAAGAGAAGACCATGCAGTACCTCTACCATGAGGGCGATACGTACCACTTCATGGACAGCAATACGTATGAGCAGTTTACCCTGGCAGGGAAACTGTTGGGTACGGACAGCAATTTTTTACAAGAGAACGTCGAGGTGATGATCCTCTTCCACAATGGTCAGCCCATCGGTGTGGAGCTCCCCCTCTTTGTGGAACTCACGATCGTGCAGACGGAACCGGGGGTGAAGGGAGATACGGCCAGCGGCGGGACCAAGCCCGCTACGGTGGAGACCAGGGCGGTGATCCTGGTACCCCTCTTCCTCAATGAAGGGGATGTGATCAAGGTGGATACCAGGACAGGGGAGTATATCGAACGGGTCAAGTAGGCTGTGGGAATGGGGAGGTGAACAATAAATATGTTTCTATTTATGTTGATGATTAATATCGACGGCCACCTCCTCGTCCTCCTTTGCCATCACGACTATCGGAACGCGGGCGAGCCTCATTAACGTTAAGATCTCTTCCCTTTAACTCTTTTCCATTGAGCCCATTGATTGCAGTTGTGGCTTCAGCCTTTGCGGGCATCTCGACGAAACCGAACCCTCTTGATTGACCACTATACTTATCCTTTACAATAGTGACGGATTCAACCTGCCCGTATGATTCAAAAGCCTGGCGTAAATCATCTTCTGTGAGATCGAACGATAGATTTCCTACGTAGATGTTCATTCTGGTCTCCTTTGTGTGATTAATGCTTGCTATCGTCTAATGGCTGAACTGAGCGGCGGTCCTGCACGATGAAAGTCGGCTTCAGCCCAAAATCCAACGAGCAATGCCGGAGGACCGTTGCAGACCGGCAAACTGCTCAGAACCCACGCTTCTTGGCGCGAAGGTTTCGCCTGCTCCCTTTAGGCTTAGATCCCCTTGCACCTCGCGGTTTTCTGGATGGCCCGCCGTCACTATAATTTGGTGAGCGCCGTTGCCGCTCCTCTGCTTGGCTTACCCGAAGACTCCTTCCGTTGAGCTGGTGGCCGTCGAACCTCTCGACAGCCTCTGCGGCAGCCACCTCCTCATTGAACTCGACAAAGCCAAACCCTCTTGCGCGACCGGTGATGCGGTCGAGTGGCAGAGCCACCTCTGTAACGTGGCCCACTTCGGAAAAAAGTCTTTCCAGATCCTCTTGCGTCGTATCGTAGCTCAAATTCCCAACAAAAATTTTGGCGCTAATGATGACCTCCTTTCAAGTCGATTGTCTACCGCTCCCAGATATTGCGGCCTCACTTAGTAGTTTCGGTATACTTTATATTTATCATTTTTTTGTCATTTAGTCAACTTTTTTGAAAAATGGGGGAATTATTATCTTTCTGCCCTGTTGAAAAGTATACTAAAATCTTAGCGCCTCAAATCCTTTTACACAGTGTAAGGTATGGTGTTCGTTTCTGTTGCAGTGAGAAATTTCACTCATCTGACGCTCTGGAGCGCAACGACATCAACCGAGAGGTGAGGAGCATGTCAGCCTTGCTTTTCCATTGGTTGCCTAATAATAGTCTTCAGCTTCTCTGGAGCAGTTTTCCTCATATCGCTTACATATATTTCATGATGCTTGCCGGAGCGGTTGTAGCCGTTTTCTTTAATGAACGTATGGACCTGTTCGATGGTTGGCCCCTCTTCAGAAAATGGACCGATGTGCATTATCTGGGCAGCTTTCCCTTCAGAGAACGATTCAAATCTGATGTTTGACAGCGACACCGGATTCTTTTTCTTTCTTACTTCCTCGACGGCCTCTGCAAGCAACTCCCCGGTTACCGCTTCTGGTTGCATGATCATTAACGTCCATTTCCAATCATCTTTCTTTTCGATGCTGAACTGGGTCATATCATCTACCCACCATAACCCTTCCAAGGGCATTACACCGTAATCTATCCCCACTGCACCTTTCTTAACCATGAATTTTAAGGTGTAAGCAAGACTATAGAGGGCCCCTACAGCGTCCTGGAATGCCTGAGAAGTATTTGGATCGCCTTCCCCATCAATCATGAGGAAGTTCATCTGCTGTACATCTACGACTTCCACGGTACTCGCAGTCGGCTGATAGAGATGCTTGAGCTCTTTTTTGTAATCGATTTTTGCCATCATGGCCTCCTTCAGAAAGGTTATGGGTTAGGAACCACGCGTCATAGAGTGCCTCTCTGCAGCCTTATAGTACTGCAGATGAGCATAGGTAGCAAAGAAATTTTACGAAACGAGGTAATCAGTTGATCCGCATAGCCCCCTTTTTTGTTGACCTCAGTCAGTGAATGTGGTAAGGCAATAGCACGTTGCACTTTTTATTACTCTTCAATAAAAATCTTATAGTACAAAGATAGGAGCGGATACAATGGCCAAAAAACCAAGACGTGATACCGTCACCTATCAACTGAGACACGATCGCAAGGTGGTGTATATTGGCACGACGAGTGATCCAGATCGCCGTGAGCAGGCCCACCGCGCCGAAGGCAAAAGGTTTACCAAGCTCGTCATGACGTCACGGAGTATGACGGAAGAGGGCGCCAAGAAGAAGAGGATAGAGCAGTTAGAGGCCTATCGGCGCAGCCACGACGGGAAGAATCCAAAGTATAATAAAGATTAAAGGCTTACTCACTCGTACTACGTGTAACGCTTCGAATACCCTGTTACCTCAAAGGGTTTTCCCTGCCTACCCCCTTTTTACGCAGCATGAAATGTGTTACCATGTTAAAAAGCACCCACGAATATGGGTTACGAGTTCTTAGATCATACCGGCGACCTGGGGATCAGGGTTTGGGCTGCAGATGTCAAGGGGCTCTTTCAGGAGGCGGCCCGGGCACTCTTTGACATCATCACGGACATCGAAAAGGTCGAGGTGCACGTGGATCGAAAGGTTACGGTCGAGGCGTCCACTGTGGATGAGTTGCTGGTGGCCTGGCTCAGTGAGCTTCTGTATCTCTATGAGGTGGAGGGCCTGCTCTTTTGCGATTTTGCGCTCGCTGAAATCGAAGAAGGGAAGGTTAAGGGAGTGGCCATGGGAGAAGAGTTTCGCGAGGGGCGTCATCCAATCAAGACTTCAATAAAGGCCGTGACCTATCATCAACTGGAGATTAAAGAAAAAGATGGGCGCTGGCAGGCCCAGGTGATCTTCGATATCTAGCAGGGAGACTACATGAACGAGAAGCAATCAGTACGTCTTGAGAAAGTAGACGAGTATCGCTGGCTCATACCGCGCGAGGGGGGGATGCGCACCGACGGCTTGGTCTATGCCGACGAACGCATGATGGGTGACATTAAAAAAGATCAGAGTCTCCAGCAGGTGAAGAACGTGGCCTTTTTGCCCGGGATCGTCGGTTACTCCCTGGCCATGCCCGACATCCACTGGGGATATGGATTCCCCATCGGTGGGGTGGCGGCCTTTGACGAAGCGGAGGGTGTAGTCTCGCCCGGGGGGGTGGGCTACGATATCAACTGCGGGGTGCGATTGATGCGCTCCGGTTTGGAGCGCACCGAGGTTCAGGGGAAGATCAAAGGCATCGTGGATGCCCTCCTCGTCAACATCCCCTCCGGGGTGGGGTCTCACCGCAAAGACCTGAAGCTCGACAAAGGGCAGCAGCGCAAGGTCCTTCAGAAGGGCGCCCAGTGGGCAGTAGACCAAGGGTATGGACGCTGGGAAGATCTGGAGCACATCGAGGAAAAAGGACGTATCCTGGATGCCGATCCCGAGCTCGTCTCGCACAAGGCCCTCGAACGCGGCAGGGCCCAGTTGGGGACCCTGGGATCGGGGAACCATTTTGTCGAGGTGGGATATGTGGCCGAGGTGTATGATGAAGGGGCAGCCGGAACCTTGGGGTTGGCTAAGGATCAGGTGACGGTCATCGTCCACACGGGATCCCGGGGTCTGGGCCATCAGGTCTGTGATGATTCTATCCGGGTGATGCTTCAGGCCGCACACAAGTATGGGATAGAGCTTCCGGACAAACAGCTTTGCTGTGCCCCGCTCGGATCACAGGAGGGCAAAGAATATCTCGCAGCCATGGCCTGCGCCGCCAACTTTGCTTTTGCCAATCGGCAGATTATCACACACTGGGTGCGGGAGACCTTTGAGCAGGTCCTGCACATAGGACCCAGCACCCATAGGCTCGACCTCATCTATGATGTCTGTCACAACATCGCTAAGGTGGAGAACCATACGGTCGAAGGGAGGCAGCAGCGCCTCTGCGTGCACCGCAAGGGTGCCACCAGGGCCTTTCCACCCCATCACCCCGATGTCCCCGCTGCGTATCAGGAGGTCGGTCAGCCCGTCCTGATCCCCGGAGACATGGGGAGGTGCTCGTACGTGCTGGTCGGTACCCGAGGGGCCTTTGAGGAGACCTTCGGGAGCACCTGTCATGGTGCGGGGAGGATCATGAGCCGCCACCAGGCAAAAAAGAGCGCCCACGGTCGGGCAATAACCAAGGAGCTGGAGGCCAAAGGGATCTATGTGCGGGCGGCCAGTATGGGAACCCTCGTGGAGGAAATTCCAGAGGCCTATAAGGACGTAAGCGATGTCGTCAATGTGGTCCACGGCGCCGGTATCGGGAAAAAGGTGGTACAGCTGAAACCCATAGGTGTAATTAAGGGATGAGACGCCGTATCTACCTGCAGATGCGGTCGTGGGAGGAGGCCCTCGAGGTATTTTTTAAACGGGTCAAACCCTCACGATATGACCAACAGGAAAACATTCCCGTTAAGGAGGCCCTGGGAAGGGTGACTGTCGCGCCGATCTTCGCCCGCCTCTCCTCTCCTCACTATCACAGTGCGGCCATGGACGGGATTGCGCTGGAGGCGCAGGTCACCTTTGGGGCGGCAGAGGATCGACCCAAGCAATTACGGGTCGGGACGGAGGCCTTCTTGGTGGATACCGGAGACCCCCTCCCTCCGGGGACTGATGCCGTGGTCATGATCGAGGAGGTCCATCAGATCGATACGCAGACCGTGGAGATCATGCGAGCCGCTTCCCCCTGGCAGCACGTGCGCACCGTAGGTGAGGACCTGGTGGCAAGCGAACTCATCCTCCCCCAGGGGCATCGCATCAGCCCTGCTGATCTGGGGGCCTTGCTGACAGGAGGGGTCTTGGAGGTTCTGGTCAAGCGCAGGCCCCGGGTCGCCGTGGTCCCCACCGGTGATGAGGTAATCACCCCTGAGGAGGCCCTGTCCAGGGGGCCCCGCGAGGGTGAGATCGTGGACGTGAATTCGACAATCTTGGGGGGGTTGATCACGGAGGCGGGGGGGGAGTGTGTACCCCATCCTATTGTCCGGGACGACCCCAAAGCCCTCAAGGAAGCCATTCTCTCCGCCTCCCAAGCGGGGTGCGACATTATCGTAATCAATGCGGGATCGTCCGCTGGTTCCGAGGACTATACCGCTTCTATCGTCGAGGAGTTGGGGGAGGTGTTGGTACACGGTGTCTCCATCATGCCCGGCAAACCCACCCTCCTGGGGGTCGTGGATAAACGGTCCATCATCGGGATACCCGGCTATCCGGTCTCCGCGACCTTGTCCTGTGAGCTTTTCGTCAAACCCCTCATTGCCGCTATGCTGGGTCTTGCAGCGCCCCAGCGGCAGCGGATACCGGTGACATCCACCAGGAGGCTTCCGTCCAAGCTGGGCGTGGAGGAGTTTGTGCGCGTGAGGGTAGGGCGGGTCGGCGAACGGATCGTAGCGACACCCCTATCCCGCGGGGCAGGGGTCATTACCTCCCTTACCCGGGCCGATGCCATCATCCGGATACCGCGTCTGGTCGAGGGGATTGAGGAGGGGGAAGCAACAGATGCCGAGCTTTTGGTGGGAAAGGAGACCATTGAGCGCACCGTGGTGGTCATCGGCAGCCATGATCTTGCCCTCGACCTCTTGGCCAGCTGGGTCAGGAGGGAGGATCCCTCCCTCACCCTTTCATCAAACCACGTGGGGAGCCTTGAAGGGATCATCGCCCTAAAAAAAGGATACGCCCACATGGCCGGCTCCCACCTTTTGGACCCCGTGACCGGTGAATACAATATCACCTATATCCAAAAATACCTCTCCGGGATAGGGGTGCGGATTATCCATCTCGCCTATCGCCAGCAAGGGTTCATCCTCCCCCACGGCAATCCACAGGGGATCAGTCGCTTGTCCGATCTGGTAAGGGATGGGATACGCTTCAGCAATCGACAGCGGGGGTCCGGCACCCGGGTCCTGCTCGATTATCTCATAGAAAAGGACGGGATTGATATCACCCAGATCAACGGTTACGAAGAAGAGGAATTTACCCACCTGGGGGTGGCGGTGGCAATCGAGAGCGGCAGGGCCGACGTCGGTTTGGGAATCTACGGGGCTGCCAAGGCCTTGGGTTTGGACTTCGTGCCCCTGGAGCAGGAACGGTATGACCTCATCATACCCCAGGCCTTTTTCGATAATCCCCTGGTCCAAAAGGTCATCGAAGTCCTGCGCTCAGAGGCGTTTCGGGCCCAGATCGAGGGGCTCGGCGGCTATGATCCCTCTCAGATGGGTGAGGAGGTGGCGATATGATGCGGGTAGGGGTGATCACGACCAGCGATAAGGGATACCGGGGTGAGCGTGATGACGCCAGTGGCGACGTTATTCGGGAGATGGTGCGGGGATTGGGCGCCGAGGTGGCCTTCAGCACCGTGGTCCCGGATGAACAGGAGGAGATCAAAAAAGCACTGATACAGGGTGCCGACGAGATGGGGCTTGACCTCATCGTGACCACGGGGGGGACCGGGGTCAGCCCGCGCGATGTCACCCCTGATGCCACCAGGGAGGTGATCGAGCGGGAGATACCCGGTTTTAGTGAGGCCATGCGGATGGCGGGGCTGAAGAAGACCCCGCATGCCATGATCTCCCGGGCCGTGTGCGGCGTGCGGGGGCAGACCCTTATCGTCAACCTTCCCGGCAGCCCCAAGGCGGTGCGGGAAGGCTTGGAGGTGATCCTGCCAGCCATTTCCCACACCATCGCCAAGATCCAGGGTGATCCTGAGGAGTGTGGAGAGTAAAGAAAAATATATGGTGTCAGGCCTTGGAATGTGTATCAATTTTTCGACAAGAAGTAGTTATGTTTCTATTTAAAGTATCACAAGGTAACACCCACACAAGAAGCTTGACTCCACCAGATGGTTGTCTTATCATTTAATTTAATAACACTTTAAAAGGGTGACGAGTCATGGCAAAAAAGAGACAAGCGGTTAGACGTAAGAAACAGGGCCCGGGTTGGCCAGTAATAATGATAATCATTGGCGCAGTAGGCGTGATCATGGGTGCGGTATTTATCTACCAAGGGGCGACGAAGAGCAACCTTTTGAAAAATACGATGCGACAAGAAAAAATAACCCTTAACTTCGTTCCGGGAGCTCCTCAAAATGAGATCATCGATTCGGCGAAAACAGCGATGATTGCTGGTGATACCATCCGGGAGCATCGCCGAGAAATTGCCCCAACATATGAGGCATTATTGGGCGGGAAGAAGTTCAATCCCAACAACCCTAAGGACTTGACATATGCCCAGGCCTTGAATATGGAGAACTACCTTTACCTTGCTGTTGTGGGCTTTGGTCTTACCCAACTTGCTACCGCGAGCGGCGTTTTTATGATCATCATGGGGGTAGCCATCGGCGGGACCGGGATACAACAGTATAGATTAACCCTCTGATGCCCATCTATGAGTATCAATGTGAAGATTGCGGACGGCGTTCAACCTTCTTAGTCCTCAAGATAGAGGAGTTTCGACCTGTCTGTAAACAGTGCGGCGGGGAAAAACTTACCAAGCTCATCTCCCGGGTCTCTTTTCTGCGCTCCGATGAGGATCGGTTGGAGCGCCTGGGTGATCCCTCGCGCCTTGGTGATATCGATGAGAGCGACCCCCGCTCCATGGCCCGCTGGATGAAGCGGATGGGCAAGGAAATGGGAGAAGACGTGGGGGAGGACTTCGACCAGATGGTGGAGGAGGCTATGGAGGAAGAGGGGGGAGGGGTAGACGCTCAGGAAGATTCCCTATAGCCTCTTCACAGGCTGTTGAAAAACACCTATCTGCTGCGTTTCTCTTATCTTTCGTCGTTGCGGCGTACGTCCAAAGTACGCCTCACTCCTCAAGATTTCGAGGGCCCCCGCAAGCGGGATTTCGCAAATCTCAACTTGCATCTAGGCATTTTTGAACAGCCTGAGAAATCACTGTTTCAACCTCTTTATGGTCAGCCTCAGAACCTTCTTCGTCCCCTTCCCGACTTTAAACCGCTCATCGATCCTCCACCCCGCCACCCAGCAGATATCACCTCCCGATATAATCAGAGGTATCCTCGATCTTTCCGAGCGGGGGATCTTGAGGTCGATAAAGAAGTTTTTGAGCTTCTTTCTCCCATCCATCCCCAGTGGCATGAAGCAGTCTCCAGGATGGACGGAGCGTACTCGGAGAGGAATAGTGAGCTGTTGGTAGTCCAGGTATGCCTCAAGGGGGTCTGGCTGGGGCGCGATCTGCTCATCGGTTACGACCGCCTCTATTTCCACACCGAACCCATCTAATCGCGTCCTTCCAGGAATCTCGAGCTCTATTTCTTCCGTTATCCCCTCGGGTATTTCCGTTCCTTTTCTCAGGACAAGGGTGTCGTAGACCTGGGTTGCCCAGAGGCCTTTGGGGAGCGCCAGCCTCTTGCTCCCTTCTGCCCCCTGGATCATTCGTAAGATAGTATTGATGTGGAGGTACTCCAAGGTTCCTCCTGATGTGAGTTGTGTATAGGCGTGTTGCAGGATCCTGGCCTGCAGGGCCTGAGGGAGGCCAAGGAGCTGGGCGATAGGGATGGAGGCCTCTTCAACACCGGTGACGATCCTCTCGGAAACCTCATCAGCCAGTGCTTCGAGGTAGGTCTCATCCGCGCCCAGGACCTGGGCCAGTTGGAGAAGGCGTTCCTTGATGTTGGGGTTGTACTCCCTCAGAGCGGGGAGCAGTTCGTGGCGAATTCGATTCCGCAGGTATGCCTTCTTCATATTGGAGCTGTCCTGGACGAACAAGAGCCCTTTGTGTTGGGCGTATTCTAAGAGTTCTTCGCGCCATACTTCGACGAGAGGGCGGATGTATGGCCCTCGGAGGGGGGGCATCCCCTTGAGCCCCCTGGTACCCCCGCCTGTGAGAAACCGCATCAGGACGGTCTCGGCCTGGTCATCGGCGGTCTGCCCCATGGCCACCTTATCCAGGGCATGGGTCTGGATGGCCTCCTCAAAGAAGAGATAACGAAGGGCCCGGGCCGCCTCCTGGGGGGAGAGGGATCGCTCCTGCATATAGGCGGGGCAATCGACCTCTTTGTCAAAGTAGGGGAGGGCGTATTTTTTGCTCAATGCCTCAACAAATCGCTGGTCTCTTGCGGCCTCCTCCCCCCTGATACCGTGGTTGAGGTGGAGGATTGTCAGGGATATGTGCAGTTCATCCTTCAGGCCTGCCAGGATGTCCAGGAGGACTACTGAATCAACCCCGCCGGACACGGCCACCCCGATGTGATCACGGGGTTCTATCATCTGGTAACGCTCGATAGTCCCTTTGACCCTTGAGATAATCCGGGTGCAGGGGTTGCGGGCCATATTAGGCTGCCTCTGATACGAGCTGTTTGAGCTCTTCCCCCCCGATGACCTCTTTTTCCAAGAGGATCTGGGCCACCTTGTCAAGGATTGTTTTCTTTTTGGTGAGGATCTTCCGAGCTCGCGTGTGGGCCTCATCCACGATCTTCTTGATTTCTGCGTCTATCTCACGGGAGGTCTTCTCGCTGTATTCCTGAGCGTTAGGAAATTGCGGGGCCTGGAGGTAGATGGACTGCCGATTGCGTTCGAAGGCCACCAGCCCCATGCTTTCGCTCATGCCGAACTCCTTCACCATGCTGCGGGCGATGTCAGTAGCCTTGACGAGGTCGTTCTGGGCCCCGGTGGAGACCTCATCGAAGGCTAGTTCCTCGGCTACCCGCCCTCCCAGCAGGGTGGTGAGTTTATCGATGAGCTCAGACTTGGTCATCAGATACCGGTCTTCAGTCGGACGTTGGAGGGTATAGCCCAGGGCTGCTATACCCCGGGGGATAATGGAGACTTTCTGAACAGGGTCGGCGTTGGGGACGGAGAGTGCCACCAGGGCATGCCCCAGCTCATGATAGGCCACGATCCGACGCTCCTGCTTATTCATCACCCGGGTCTTCTTTTCCAGTCCCGCTACGATCCGTTCGATGGCCTCCTCCATCTCGGCCATCCCCACGGACTTTTTCCCCCGTCTGGCAGCCAGCAAGGCCCCCTCGTTGATCACATTGGCCAGGTCAGCCCCCACAAAACCCGGTGTCATCCCGGCCAGGGCCGTAAAATCCACATCTTTGGCCAGCTTGACCCCCTTGGCGTGGACCTCGAGGATGGCCTGTCTCCCCGTGATATCAGGTCGATCCACCAGGATGTGGCGGTCAAACCTTCCCGGGCGCAGGAGGGCCGGGTCCAAGATCTCCGGGCGGTTGGTGGCGGCCATAAGGATGACCCCCTTCTTGGTATCGAAGCCATCCATCTCGACCAACAGTTGGTTCAAGGTCTGCTCTCGCTCGTCGTGTCCTCCAACAGGATTAATCCCCCGGGCCTTGCCGAGGGCGTCCAATTCATCGACAAAGATGATGCAGGGGGCCTTCTCGGTTGCCTGGGCGAAGAGATCCCTCACCCGTGCCGCTCCGACCCCCACAAACATCTCCACAAACTCGGAGCCGCTGATACTGAAGAAGGGGACCTTGGCCTCCCCGGCCACGGCCTTGGCCAAGAGGGTCTTGCCGCAGCCCGGGGGACCTACCAGCAAGACCCCTTTCGGGAGTTTCCCTCCGAGATAGCTGAATTTTGTCGGATCTTTTAGGAACTCCACAATCTCCTTGAGTTCCTCTTTTGCCTCCTCCACGCCTGCCACATCGTTGAAGGTGACATCGAGTTGATCCTCGGCGAGGATCTTGGCCTTGGAACGCCCGACGGACATGAACTCAGGGCCTCTTCCCATTCGGCGCATGAGAAAGACCCAAATCCCTATGAAGAGGAGGAGGGGCAAAACCCACGCGATGAGGCTGTTCAGAAAGGTATTTTCGCGCTTGCCGGAGAAGGTAACCTCGTGTTGACGGAGTTCCGAGACCAGTTCGGGATCATCCACCCTGATGGTCACAAACGCCTTTTCTTCCTCCCCTTTGTCGCCGGTCATAAAGGCCGTTCCCCGAATCCGCTCCTTCTCAATGGTCACCTCCGTGATGCGATTGTCGGCCAGGAGATCTTTGAATTCACTGTAGTCGATGGTGGTCTCCCGGGGGGCAGTGAGAAGACTGTTCAAGAGGACTACGATCACCATGGCTATCACAAGGTACCAGATCGAGAAGCGTATGGTTTTCTTTTTTTGCTGCATTCCCCTGTCCTTTACGTTAGTGTTCCGTGTTGTGTCTTAATCTTGCAGAGATGCTGCTGCGTGTCCTTAATCGTTCCATTTTTCCCTAATCACCTCTGGAGGGATGAGCGCACGAGAAAAAGGCATACGGAATCAGATAATGCTCATCTTACTTAAAATATAGTGAAAGCTGCTATATTCGTCAACATATCTTCCAGAAAAAGTTGCTTGATCGAGGGAATGAGGCTATGATAGGTGGGAGCACGAGGAGGGAATCGGTGTTCGTCGTTTTGTATTGTATGCTCTTTTTTATCTCCCTTGGGGTAATAGCCTTTGGCCTCGTTATGTTGAAGATCGCCTATGACCTTCACCATCCGACGGAGTTTTTGGCCGTTTTTTTTGCCGCCTCTTTGGTCATACTCATCGGAGGTGCCTTGGCCTTCGGTTTTGGCGTGAGGGTGGTACAACGTCTCAGAAAAAAAAGTTAAAAAAACTAAAAATAACCCTTGAAATTATGGTATAAAGAGGGTATAAAAGGTGCTGAATATACCTTTTAATCTATTGAAGGGAGGGTAGACTATGACAAAGGTAACTTTGCTTCAGAAGGTCGGTATTGGTCTTTGTTCTTTGTTTCTCATTGCGGCCCTTGGGGCGGGTTGTGCTACCCAGGAGCAGGTCGATCAGGCGGTAAAGAAGGCTGAGGATGCCGCTGTCAGGGCTGAGGCTGCTGCTGCAAAGGCTGAGGCTGCTGCTGCAAAGTGTGAACAGTCCTTTGAGAAGGGATTGCGCAAGTAGTTTTTCGACGGGGCGACAGCCTTTGGGTTGCCGCCCTTATTTTTTCCGCGTAATATCGATGGGGACCCCCCGCTGTTCCTCGAGGGCTTGGACGAGGAGATCGAGATCGACCTCCTTCCAGACCCGATAGGTGAAGAGTATCTTTGCGGCATAGAGGAGGGGGTCTGAGATCTCGTTGTAGAGATCGGGGTGGACCTCGATGAAGATACGGCCCTCTTTAAAACCGATTTTGATCGGTTCATAGATGATTTCCACGGGAGTACCTAGTTCAACCTCGGAGAATAATACCTCAATATCCTCGGGATAGAGCCTGATACAACCGTGGCTGACCAACCTCCCAATCCCCCAGGGTCTGTTGGTACCATGGATGCCGTAGTCATGTCTGGAGAGCCGGAGTCTGTAGTCTCCAAGGGGATTCTCTGGGCCAGGGGGGATCGAAGTCCGACCGTATTCCTCCTGTAGGGACGCAGGGATGTTCCACGTCGGGTTTTTTGTCTTTTCCACTATCGTATAATTGCCAAAGGGGGTGGGCGCTTCCAGGACCCCGAGACCGATGGGGTAGGTCTTCACCATATGGATATCGTTGAAGAAGAGGTAGAGCCGTAACTCAGGGATGTTGATAACGATCCCCTTTTTATCGACGTTCGGGAGTACCCACGCAGTGGGTATGGCTATTGTTTCCCCTGTTGGAGGTAACCAAGGATCGATGTCCGGATAAAACAGTATGATATCCAGATATCCCAGGTCAAAATTTCTGGCGATGTCTAAGAGGGTATCTTTTTCTTTAACGATGTAATCTTGGAATTCACCGATAACGGTATTGGCCGAGGAGGCTGCCTCCTCCTGTTCTGGATTGTGGTAGGGGTATGCACCTGTGGCGTAGAGTTTTCCCGAGATCACGAGGAAACACAAGAGCACGAGTAGGACCAGAACCCTTTTCATTCCTACGTCCTCCTGCGTTCAGCCGAGGCGTAAAGGCACATACGAAACTGAACCGATATGTTCTGCACTATTCCTCCTATCCGTTATTCCTTTGTTTCTTCCTCTGTGGGTGATAGCTTTTCATCGCCGGAGAATTCAAAGGCCAAGATTCGGGCAGCCTGCTGAAAACGTAGCTTGTTTTCTTCCACGGGGATTGTATCGGATAATTTCTCCAGCAAGATTGCTATCTTTTCTGCATTAAAAGGTTCAGGCGTTTCCTCTAAATCCTTTAAGGACTCTACTAAGAGCATAGGAGCGAGCGGCCCCACTGCCAGATTGAGTTCCCTTTCAAGGGATGATAAGAATTCCTCCCCAAAGGCAGCGTAGGCCGTCTCGGGGTAGCGAGTACCCTCTCCGATGAGTCCAGCCTCACGAAATCGATAGATTATTTTGACCAAATCCAAAGGGGCCATATATAATTCATCGGAAATTTCCTGTAACGATCTTCTGCCATCTATTCTTGCCAAGATATCCCATTCTTCTTTTTTCAAGCGTATCGTGCCCCTGGCCCCAGGCAATAAACAGAGGACCGTGTCACGGTTCAGGGGATAATCCTGGTCTACGCGGTGCCACTCATCCTTGCGTTGCGCGAGCAGTGAGAGGACCTTAGTGGCCTCCAGTTCGATCGTTGTTTTGTCGATGGTGTCCTTCGGGGTAAAATTATATTTCCCTTTTTCCCACGCGAGCATGAAGAAAAGGGCCTGGAGACCAATGCATTGTTCGAACTGGGCATGTGTGATTCTACCGTCGGTGATAAAAACCTCACCGGATTTTTCTTCCACGCTGACCTGTAATTTGCCAGTCCTCTTCTGTGTGCAGAGGAAGGCCAGTGCATCGGTGAGCTGAGCAGTATCATTGTTCAATCCGTTTTGTTGGTTCTTAGTAACTGGCACCTTGCATTCCTGACTCAGAGGTTTGGTTCATGAAGGGTCTCACGCAAAGGATCTTTCGTAAAGATTCCATATAACAGTTATATGGTTCTTTTAGAATCTAAAGGATGAGCATCGGAAAGTCAATATTATCTCTTTGGAAGGAGCTTACGGCGTTTCTCTGAGACAGGATATGCTCTGTTAAAGCATCGAGAGAGGGTCCACGTCTACTTCCACCCGTACACCCTTAAGACCTTTCCCCTCGTGCATCAGGGCGCGGCTGAGATGCTGCAGAGAAACTACCGTTTCCCCTTTGAGGAGGAGCTGCCACCGGTAGCTCCCCTTGATTTGATACAAAGGGGCAGGGCTTGGCCCGAGTATCTCCACCTCACCCTGGAGGGTTTTGAGCACCCTGTCACCTTTTTTCGCAAGCCGCTGTATCCCTCGTTCCGCGTCGCGGGGGTTTCGGGATGAAACCCGCATATTGACCATGCGGGTGACGGGAGGGTACCGTAAGGCTTCGCGTATGGCTATCTCTTGCTGGTAGAAGCCCACAAAATCATGCTCCTTGGCCCTTTGAATGGCATAGTGTTCAGGGACAAAGGTCTGAATGATGACCCTTCCCGGATGTATCCCCCTCCCTGCGCGCCCTGCTGCTTGGCTGATGAGTTGAAAGCACCGCTCCGACGACCGTAGTTCGGGGAGATTGAGGGCGACATCAGCCGTGATGATTCCCACCAAGGTGATCCGGGGAAAGTCATGCCCCTTGACGATCATCTGGGTCCCCACAAGGATATCTATCTCCCTTTTTTCCAAGGCCTGTAAGAGTTTTCCGTGAGCACCCCGTTGGGTCATGACATCGCTGTCCATACGCGCAACCCGGGCCTGGGGGAAGAGTCGTCTTATCTCCTCCTCTACCTTTTCTGTGCCGAGACCGTGTAACTGGATTGTCCCACCCCCGCAGTGGGGGCATACCGGGAAGGCGGGGACCTGATAGCCGCAATAGTGGCAAAGCAGTGCCTTGCGCCGGGCATGAAAGGTGAGGGTCACGCTGCAGTGGCGACAGGTGAAGGCGCGACCGCACTCAGTACAGAGAGCCGTGCGGGAGAAACCCCTGCGATTCAAAAAGAGGAGGGATTGTCCTCCCTCGTGCAGGTTTTTGGCCACGGCCTCTTGGAGAGGAGGGGAGAAGAGGGTGTGTTTTTCTCTCTTGAGGTCTACGATGTCTACGTGTGGCAAGACTCCGCCCCCTACCCGTTGTGGCAGGTGGAGGAGGTGATATTTTTCCCGCTGAGCGTTATAAAAGGATTCAAGGGAAGGAGTGGCAGATCCGAGGATTACTACCGCTTTCTCCCTCTGTGCCCGCACCAGGGCCAGGTCCCGGGCGTTATATCTCACCCCGTCTTCCTGTTTGTAGGAAGTCTCGTGCTCTTCATCAACGATGATCAAACCCAGATCCCTAAACGGGGCGAAGACGGCGGAGCGAGCACCGATGACCACGGTGACCAACCCCCTCTGTACCTTCCTCCATTGGTCATAGCGCTCCCCCGGCGACAGGCCGCTGTGAAGCAGGGCCATCTCCGCGCCCAACTTCCTTTGAAAACGCCCCACTAATTGAGGGGTTAACGAGATCTCAGGGACGAGGATCAATGCCTGTTTGCCCAAGGAGATGGTTTCCTGTATCGCCCTGAGGTAGACCTCGGTCTTTCCACTTCCTGTGATACCGTACAGGAGAAAGGGACTGAACGTATGCTCCTTCAGGGCCTTGTTGATCTGTTCCAAGGCCGCTTGTTGTTCCGGGTTGAGGGAGAAAGGGGCCTCCTCTCTTTCCACCGTCTCCTGCATCGGCTCTCGGAAGACCTCTTCTTCCGTGGTCGTCACCATCCCCTTTTTCATAAGCCTTTTGAGCACCGACGAGGCCTGTTTGAATCGCTTGCGAAGATCCCCTAACGAGACCTTTTTTTGTTCTGTGAGAAACGCGTAGATTTCTCCCTCTTTAGGTGTGAGGGGTTCAGGAGAGGGTGGAGGGGATATGGCTTCTACCACGGTAATTTTTTTGGCCTTTGTCCTCCCCGGCTGAATCTTCGCCTCCAGGGTGATCAGCCCCCTTTTTTCTAGTGAGAAGTAAAGGGATCGGTTGGGATAGATCTTGAGGAGCTGTTTTAAAGGGATCCCGTGCTGAGGATCTATGGCTTGCAGCACCTTGAGCGCGGGTGTTCGTTGCGGTGATCCCTCTGCGGTGGCCTCTTTTCCCTGCTGGGTCAGGGAACAGTGATAATAGCTCTCCCAGTTGATACCGGGAGGGAGGGCCGTTTTGATGACCTGCCCAAGGGGGGCGAGGTAGTAATCAGCTACCCAGCGGAAGAATTGGAGCATCCCCTTTTCAAAGAGGGGTGTTTCGTCGAGGACATCAAGGATCTCTTTGATATCTTTGCCCGTGATATGAGGGGGGAGTTGGGATGGGAACTCCAGGATGTAACCGGTAATCGTGCGTTTGCCTAACGGAACCAGTACCCTCTTGCCGACCTCGCAGAGTGATTGGAACTGCGGAGGTATGGCATAGTGGAAGGTCTTTCCCACGGGGAGGGTACTGGCGACTTCCGCATATACTCCCCCTTTTTCCGTGCGTGTCTGCGGCATCCCTCATGAGATTACCATCACGCGGGAGGGGTTGTAAAGGATACGGTCTCAGGGCCTGTTCGGCATCCTCTCCCTGTGCCGTGCCTTTTGGATCAGGCCATGGATCTCGTGTCGAAAGTATTCTTGGAAGACGATATATTTCGCCTGTTTTTCCACGGAGAGGATCTTCGCGAGCTCATGGAATCCCTCCGCTTCTACCTTGTTGAGCTTCTGTTCGTTGTCTTCCAGAGACCTGATCTGCCGTTTGAGGTCTCCCTCAGATGCGCCGTCATCAATCATTTGCTTTAATGTTTGCACGATCCTCCGGTTTTCTTCCCTCAACTCCCTCTTCTTTTCCTCATACGTGCTTAGAACCGGGAAGAGTTTGCCCCCTTCCTCTTTTGTTAAATCCAGTTCTTCGGTCAGCTTCCACATCCAGATAAGCTCAATTCTTTTTCTCAGTTCTTCTGCTCGCTCCTGATTCATCGGCCTCTCCTCACCTGGCGGTGGGGGCTCGGCGGTCTGGGCGAAGAGTTGCCCTCCACTGATGCCCAGGCCGATGACCAGTACCAATACAAGCCATCCCTTTTTCATGGTATTTCCTCCTTTTTCTTACTTAACTATATGGATATTTGGCGGCAAGGAGTTGATAGAGTTCTTCAAGATCCCCTTCCGTGAGTCCTTGCAATTGCCCATAGAGGTCTTCCCCATTAAATTGTTGCGTGAGCACGTCAGTTATCGTCATTTGCTCCTCCGGCTGGAAGGAGGTGTTCAAGGCCTCTGCCACAAGGGAGACCTCTTGCAAGGTCATCTCCTGCTCCAACTGGTCTTCCGCCTCCATAGCCAGGGGGCCGAAGGAAAGGTCAGGAGCCGCCTTATCAAGGACCTTCTGATCACCCTGGACAATCCAGGGACCTCTCCCCGGAGGTTCCCACAGACCCCCTCTCATGGCGATTACCCCCACGATAATGGCTATGGCCGCCGCCGTCGCGGGAAGCAGAACCCTCCATCCAGGGAAAAGGAAAGCCCTCTTTTTATCCTCATGCATCGGTCCCTTACTCTTTATCTCCGTCATGACGCCCTTGGTGAGCTCTTTCCAAAATTGTTCATCTTTGTGAGGGCGTGATTGTTGGGCAAGCCCATCCCAGACCTCGTGTAAAGCCCTCAGGGTTGCTCTGCAATCTGGGCATTCTGTGAGGTGTTGATCGACCTGTTGCCTCTTCTGAGCGGAGAGTTCATCGCCGATGTAGTCCGGCAAGAACTGTTGTACTCTATGACATTTCATCGCGTCCCTCCTGAAGGATCGCCTTCAAATTTTTACAGGCGTGGTGAAAATTGGCCTTGACCGCCCCTACGGAGCATTTCAAGACCTCTGCGATCTCGTGGTATTTCATCCCTTCTTGTATCTTCAGTGTTACGGTGAGCTGCTGTCTCTCAGGGAGCTGTTCCCAGGCCTTTAGTATTCGCCTCTGGTCTTCATGTTTGATAAGCTCCTGTAAGGGGTTTGCATGGGAGGGGGGATCTATCTCCCCTGAGTTTTCATACCCCTTTTTAGCCCGGTCTCGGAGGTAATTTTTGCAGAGATTGATGGTGATGCGATAAAGCCATGTCTTGAGACTCGATCTCTGGCGAAAACCCCCAAGCCCCTGGAAGACCCTCAGGAAGGTTGTCTGGGTTAGGTCTGCCGCCGCTTGTTCATCCCGCACGAAGCGCAGGGCGAGATAATACAGTGGTGCTTGATATTGTTTCACCAATTCCTCAAAGGCCCCCTCTTCTCCATTCAGAGCCCTCTCTACTAAGCGATCTTCGCCTTCCATGGTTGGCTCTATCCGTTTAGACACCGGAATGATCAAAAGGTTTAATGTGCAACTCGACCATAAACGATTATGGTACCACATGCATGCGAAAGACGAAATGGCGCGGTTGGTACCTATTTGATCATTTGGGGCTTGTAATTATTGAGCAGATGTTCTAAAATACAATACCTAAACGATCAAAACGAGGTCGGGGGGGAAGGGTCTTGCTCGTAACAAGACAGCGCCCACATTAAGAGAAAGGAGGGGATATAGATGACCGAGAGGGATGACCTCGAGAAGATGCTCAAGAGGCTCAAAAAGGATTTTCAGAGAAACGTTCAGCCGGTATTAAAAAAACATTCCTATTTTGTCAGCAAGGGGGAACGGGCACGTTTAAAGAAGGCCAAGGCCATCCGCAGGATGCGCAGGAGAGAACGTCAATTCTCTCGTGCTGCCTGAATCCCCTTCCCTCTTCCCCCTCCGCTTTTCCCATCCTTTTCCTATAAACCGTTTTGCCATCCCACTTATAAGACCTAACGGTTGCAAGCATGCAACCGTTCTGGGATGAGTTCCTCGGTGGCTTCGGGGAAGATGTAAGGAAAATGCCCGGAGCAAGATGACCCGAAACTTAATTGGGTAAGACCATAGGCACACCCTGGGCATTTTCTTTTTCTCTTGATTATGATAATCTTATTTGTTAGGCTAACTTATGCACGCACTAAGGGGAACTGATCATGATTGATGCTATGAAGAGCCTCTTTTCCACTGATTTGGCAATTGATCTCGGTACGGCCAATACCTTGGTCTATGTCAAAGGGAAGGGAATTGTTTCTAATGAACCTTCGGTCGTAGCTGTCTATCGCGACCCACGGGGTAATCAGAAGATACTCTCCATTGGTGAAGAGGCCAAGGAAATGTTGGGCAGGACACCCGGGAATATCATCCCGATACGGCCGATGAAAGATGGGGTCATTGCTGATTTTGAGGTAACGGAGCAGATGCTCAGGTATTTCATCCTCAAGGCCCACAATCGCAGGACCTTTGTTCGCCCTCGGGTCGTGGTCTGTGTTCCCTCGGGGATCACACCGGTGGAACGGAGGGCGGTGAAGGAATCTGCGGAATCCGCCGGGGCCAGGGAGGTCTACCTGATTGAAGAACCGATGGCTGCAGCCATCGGGGCTGGAATGCCCATCATCGAGGCCTCAGGTAATATGGTGGTAGATATAGGGGGGGGGACGACGGAGGTGGCGGTAATCTCCATGGGGGGGATCGTTACCAGCGACTCTATCCGGGTTGCCGGGGACAAGATGGATGAGGCCATCATCCAATACGTGAAGAGACGATATAATCTCTTCATCGGGGAGAGGACTGCGGAACAGGTTAAAGTTACGTTAGGGAACGCTTTTCCCTCCGAAGAGGATGCCGATACGATGGAGGTCAAGGGGAGGGATGTGGTTTCGGGCATTCCCAAGGTTCTGGAGTTGACCTCTGCGGAGGTGAAGGAGGCCATGACCGAACCCCTCAACAGCATCCTGGATGTCGTGAGGACTACCTTAGAGAGGACCCCGCCTGAACTGGCCTCTGATATCGTCGACAAGGGGGTTGTGCTGACCGGCGGCGGGGCCCTATTGAAGAATATCGATGTGTTATTGCGCAACGCCGTAAACCTTCCCATTACCATCGTAGATGATCCTCTCTCCACGGTGGTTATGGGGTCGGGTAAGCTCTTGGACGATAGAGATCTCCTGAGAGAGGTGGCGCTCAGTTATTAAGATGGTGGACCTCCGGAGACGTCGCGGCACGCTCTTCATCGTTATTCTCATTGTTTGTGCTATCATTCTCGTCTCCCTACAACTCAGCGGCCGTTATGAAGGAAATCCCCTTCATACCCTCGTCTTGAGGGTCATATCTCCCCCGCAACGTGCCTTTCATTGGGTCATTGCATCCATACGCTCTGTTTTACAAAACCATATTGTTCTGGTGGACCTTAAACAGGAGAACCTCCGTCTGCAAGAGGAGGTGCACCGTCTGCAGCGGGAGAAAGATGAGCTCAGGGAATCTTCCTATGTTGCGGAGCGACTGCGGCGACTCCTTCAGTTTAAAGCGCGGGTGCAGGCGACCATGATTCCTGCGGAGGTCATCGCCTACTCTCCTTCGGCATGGTTTCGGACCATCGTAATAAATAAGGGGTTTCGCGACGGTGTGCAAAAAGGGATGCCGGTGGTAACGTGGGAGGGGGTAGTTGGCAAGGTGATGCGGACTTCCTCGGGTTCCTCTATTATTTTGCTCGTTGTCGATCGTAACTCCTCCATAGATGTCTTGGTGCAACGAACCAGGACACGGGGGCTTGTAGAGGGCGAGGGAGGGTCTCGATGTCAATTGCGGTATGTCCCGCGCACGGATGATATCGAGGCTGGTGATCATCTCATTACCTCCGGGCTCGGAGGGATTTTTCCCAAGGGGCTTTCCATGGGCGATGTGGTGAGGGTTGAAAGGAAGGAGTACGGTCTCTTTCAAGAGGTAGAGGTAAGACCCAGCGCGGATTTTTCGCGCCTGGAGGAGGTGATAGTGATTTTACGTCTACCGGAAAAAGGGGAGGGTTAAGATTCGTGCTCAGGGTACTGGTTCCTCTTGGAGCGGGGGTGATATGGTTAATTGTGGCGACGGCACTCTTGGGCTTTCTCCCCAGCAATCTTCCCCCTCCTGATGTCGTCCTCATCGTGGTGATTAGCTTTGGTTTTCAATTCACCCTGCCCTTGGGTGGCGGCCTTGCTTTTTTGCTCGGCATCATCCAAGATGTGCTGTCAGGTGGCGTGATTGGTCTCAATGCCCTCTCTAAGACGGTGGTCTTCGTCCTCACCAGATCGATAGCACAGAGGTTTTACTTTTCAAATATCGCATCAAAAATAACGATGGTATTTGTTGGCGGGATCGTTGATGGTCTGCTCGTGACCTGTCTTTTGCTCATCGGAGGAGCGATCCATATTCCCGGTGGCGTTCTTGCGCGCCACCTCCTCTTACAAGTCATCTGTACCGGACTCCTTTCTCCCATCGTATTCGTCATAACCCCGCAGGCAACTGACTTCAGCGAGAGGGGAGGGGGTGATATCTTTCACTATGGCAAGACAAAGACGAGACCCAGAGGGATTTAGGCCGAGATATCAGTATTTTGTCTTTGCCGCCGTCGTCATCTTTGTAATCTTTTTTGTGAGGCTCTGGTATCTTCAGGTCATCAAGGAACAGGAATTTCGGCTCCTCTCCGAGCATAACAGGATTCGTTTGATCAAGATCCCCGCTGTTCGGGGGATGATCATGGACCGAGCAGGGCGGGTCATGGCGGACAATCGACCCTCCTTTAACGTTTTGGTGACACCAGAGGATGTGGATGACCTCCAAGGGCTCACCAATACACTCGCTCTTGTTCTGGATCTCTCCCCTGACGAGATAGCACACACCCTTAAAGATCGTGATCGCCCTCCCTTTCAACCGGTCACGATCAAAAGGGACGTCTCCTGGGAGGAGTTGAGTTTTATAAAAAATCATCGGTTGGATCTTCCTGGTGTGGAGATACAGATAGTTCCTATCAGGACGTATCCCTATGATACCGTGGCCGCCCATGTATTGGGTTTTGTGGGGGAGATCAACAGGGATGAGCTGCGGAAGCGAAAGGGGTACCAGATGGGGGACTGGATCGGTAAAAGCGGGGTGGAGTTGATGTGGGAAGAGTATCTCCGGGGGATCGATGGTGGCAGGCAGGTGGAAGTTGATGCAGTGGGGAAGGAACTGCGGGTTCTTAAGGAGGTCCCCCCTGTTGCCGGCAATCAGCTCTATCTGACGATAGATCTGGATCTCCAGCAGTACGGGGAACAGCTCTTAGGTAAGCGGGCAGGGGCCATTATCGCTATGGACCCCTTAACCGGTGAGGTCCTTGCCTTTTGCAGCAGTCCCCCCTTCCGGCCCGCGCTTTTTGCCGAGGGGATATCGGCACAGGAATGGGAACAGCTTGTCTCTGACCCCTTACACCCCCTGCAAAACAGGGGGATTCAGGGGCTCTACGCCCCTGGTTCTGTTTTCAAGATTGTGACGGCAGCAGCGGGCTTGGAAGAAGGGGTTATCCGCCCCCATACCTTCTTTAATTGTACCGGCATCCATTACGTGGGCAGGCGGGGTTATCAGTGCTGGCGTAGTGGTGGACATGGTGCGGTCAGGTTCTATCGAGGCTTAGTGGAGTCGTGCGATGTATACTTTTATAATGTCGGTGAGCGGTTAGGGGTGAAGAAACTGAGCAGATATGCGGAGGGCTTCGGCCTCGGCAGACCTACGGGGATTGATCTCCCTGATGAAAAGGGTGGCTTAGTCCCCACGGAAGATTGGAAGCAAGAACGGTTTGGTGAGCGCTGGTATGCAGGGGAGACGGTCTCTCTGGCCATCGGGCAGAGTTATCTCTTGGTAACACCCCTCCAGTTGCTCACCCTCATCAGCGCCGTCGCCAACGGCGGGACTGTCATCAAGCCGCTGATAGCAAAACGTGTGGAGGACCTCGATAATAAGATACTCGAGGAATACCCTACCAAGGAGATCAGTAAAGTTCCCATTTCATCCGAGACCTTGGGGGAACTCAGGGAAGCCTTATTGGGTGTAGTGAAGGAGGATTCCGGTACTGGTAGGGCTGCTCGTGTTGAAGGGCTGGAGATTGCCGGCAAGACGGGGACGGCACAGGTAATCGGGCTCCAGGGGGGGGGGCG